>Ga0182027_10001130_pt1 | contig 44796 bp, 37 predicted proteins | sample 712E1DmetaG_FD_121300 | JGI IMG/M metagenome (GOLD analysis project Ga0182027, IMG submission 121300) | Permafrost microbial communities from Stordalen Mire, Sweden - 712E1D metaG (Illumina Assembly) | ecosystem: Environmental > Terrestrial > Soil > Wetlands > Permafrost | place: Sweden...
AAGTGCGGTTGGCACTTGAATTTTTGCGCGGATTTTACGAGTTCGGCGCCGCTCGGCTCGCATTCCGGGACCAGCCTCTCCCGTCGAAGCCTGTCATCCCCATGGCAGGGAGCTTTCTCCCGATTGCAGGCGAAATTATAGCATAAGCATATTAGAAGATCGTTATAGGGGCGAACGGGATATTATAAACTTGCCTGAACAATGGCTTTATGCTAGACTTTAGTCAGTCACGGGATGCGATGACCGAAAAAATACTGATTATTGACGACGATGTAGATACATTGCGCCTGGTAGGCCTGATGCTCCAACGCCAGGGTTATCAGATCAGCGCGGCTGCCAACGGGGAACAAGGCCTGGCAAAGGCATTCGAAGAAAGGCCCGACGTTATCCTGCTGGACGTCATGATGCCCGACATGGATGGTTACGAGGTCACGCGTCGGTTGCGCAAGAACCCCATCACCAAAGACACCCCAATATTGATCTTCACAGCCAAAACCCAGCTGGATGACAAAGTTATCGGTTTTGAGGCAGGTGCTGACGATTATCTGACAAAACCCACCCATCCCGCCGAACTGCAGGCGCACGTCAGGGCGCTGATGGCACGCGTAAACCCAAAGAAACCCGATGAATTGGATACGGCGTTGCGCGAACATCACGGACGTCTCATCGGAGTGCTGGCGGTACGCGGCGGGTTGGGAGTTTCCACGATAGCTACCAACCTGGCAGGCGCGCTCTATTCCCGCACCCATTCCGACACCATCCTGGCAGAGATGATCCCCGGAAGGGGCTCCATCGGCTGGGAATTGGGAACACCCAATCATGGTGAATTGAACGAGCTGCTCAATGGTACAACTGCGGAAATTTCACGCGAAAAAGTCGATTCGTTACTGGTCGCGCATGGTTCCGGGTTGAGATTATTGCTGGCTTCCGAAAATCCGCATGACATTCATCTAACTGACAAGATCAACCAATATGAGCTGCTGGTTCTGGCTCTCGCGACACTGGCAAGTTATGTCGTTCTCGACCTCGGGACGGGACTCCCTCCCTTTGTCGATAAGATCCTGCCTCATTGCACCGATCGGATCATTGTCATCGAAGGTATCCCGAGTACGATCGCAGTGACCAAATTATTGATCGAGGAGATCGCCAAGCTCGGCATTGACCAGGCGGGAATTAGCGTTGTATTGAATAACCGCGTCCGCAGCGAGGCACAGATGTCCCTGGCGGATGTACAGGAGAGCCTGGGACATAGTATTACGGCAACCATCACCCCTGCGCCCGAGATGTTCCTGGCGGCCGCGCACATGCATATGCCCGCCGTCCTATCCCAATCCACTCATCTCACTTCACAACAGATCATGAAAGTTGCCGATCATATTCTGGAACGAGAGAAAGCCAAATGAAGTCCTGGCCGACTTCAATCCAGGATGCGATCGAATTTACCGCCGAATTACTCCGAAAAGCACAACGAGCTGTCGTTCTGACAGGAGCAGGATTATCCACCCCTTCGGGTATACCGGACTTCCGGTCAGAAGGAACCGGCCTGTGGTCGCATGATGAACCCCTGGAGGTCGCCTCGTTAAACACCTTCCGCACAGATCCGGGTAAATTCTATGCCTGGTTCCGCCCCTTAGCGAGTCAAATCTTTGATGCGCTGCCAAACCAGGCACATCTCGCACTGGCTAAGCTCGAAAGAGAAGGTCATATCCGTTCCATCATTACACAGAACATAGACCTGCTCCATCAAAAAGCGGGATCGAAAAACGTGATTGAAATACACGGATCCCTGGCGACGTTTTCATGCACGCAGTGTTTTCGACAGGTAGAAGCGCGTCCTTATCTAAAACCATTTGCGGAAAAAGGTGAAACCCCGCGCTGTTCCTCCTGCGGTGCAATCCTTAAACCGGATGTGATCCTGTTCGGTGAGCAATTACCGCAGAAAGCTTGGTTCGATGCGCAACGCGCATGCCGCGCCTGTGACTTGATGATGATCGCGGGTTCATCATTGGAAGTGCTGCCGGTGGCAGGACTTCCCATCCAGGCGATCGACCACGGCGCACATCTCATTATCCTAAATAATTCACCCACCTATTTGGACGTCCGCGCCGACTCTGTACTTCAGGGCGATGTGGCGGATATGCTCCCCGCTATTGTGGAACAGGTATTTTATGGCAGAAATTAAAACTGAACGTTTGGACGGTTATCGCCGCTTGATCGAGATCGCCCGTGACCTCGCCTCCACTCTGGATCTGGACATATTGCTGGAACGGATCGTGCGAGCCGCCGCGGAAGTAAGCGGCTCGGAGGCGGCTTCGATATTGTTGTACGACAATTTAACTCGGCAGTTGTATTTCCAGGTTGCCACCAATCTGGATGAACCGACCACGCGCGGACTGGTGGTGCCTCTGGAAGGAAGCCTGGCGGGTTGGATCGTCATCAACCGCAAATCGGTGCGCGTCACGAACGCACAGGGAGACCCGCGCTTCTTCGGCAATGTGGATCTGGTTAGCGGCCGCCCCACCCAATCGCTGATCGGTGTCCCTCTGATCACAAAGAATAAAGTGGTGGGTGTGCTGGAGGCATTGAATAAAGAGAAGGGGAAATTTACGGAAGGCGACGAATCCATGCTTTCCGTGCTGGGAGCGCAGGCCGCGGTCGCCATCGAGAACGCACGCTTGTTCCAGCAATCGGACCTGATCTCCGAGTTCGTGCATGAGCTACGTACGCCGCTGGCTTCACTGAGCACAGCCACCTATCTGCTGCTGCGTCCGGAGATGTCACATGAACAGCAGGTGCAGATCATTAACAACATACATTCCGAAACACTGCGGCTCAACTCGATGGCTTCCTCCTTCCTCGACCTCGCCCGGCTTGAGTCTGGCCGCGTACAATTCCACAAGACCCGCTTTAATATTACGGACTTGCTCTTCGAATGCAAGGACATCATGAACGCAAAGGCCGAAGAGGAGAAAATTCAGATCCGGATTGATGCATCGGACGGCCTGCCGCAGTGGGAAGCCGACCGGGATAAGCTGAAGCAGGTCATGTTAAATTTGTTGAGCAATGCCATCAAATATAATCGGCCCAACGGCTCGATCATCCTGAGCGCCACCGCGGCCGAGGCAAATGTCTGCATTATTATTCAGGATACTGGCATGGGTATCCCCGAGGAAGCCCTCCCGCATCTCTTCGAAAAGTTTTACCGCGTTCGTGAAACGGAAGACAAAGTGGCCGGCACCGGCCTGGGACTTTCCATCTGTAAGCAGATCGTGAATGGTCATGGCGGACGCATAGAGGTCAAAAGCAAATATGGGGTGGGGACTTCATTCTCAGTGCTGCTGCCAAGATCCGGCAAGACGCAACCAAGACCGTAGGGAAATCTACCTTGGCCCTCGCCTGCCGAACTGCCGCTCCAACATCTCCACCGATAAATGGATCATGGTTGGCCTGCCATGCGGACAGGTGCGCGGCGAGTCACAGTTCTCCAGGTCGGTGAGCAATGCGCGCTGTTCTTCGGGGGACAGGGCTTGTCCGGCTTTGACGGCCATACGCTTGCATACCCGCGCGGCAAGTTTTTTCTCCACTTCGTTTTGTAACGGCGTTTCATCTTCCTCGAAGTCTTCGACGATGGCGCGCAGCGCGGCAGACGGGTCGCTGCCGGTGAACAAACCCGGCATGGCGCGCACCTGAAACGTATTCGGACCGAACTCTTCCACATCAAAGCCGAAATGGGAAAGTATCGCCAATTGTGATATTAGTAGATTCGCGGATTGGGGCGGCAGCGTCACAACAGCCGGCGTCATTAATGATTGCGATGGAATTTTATGCATGTCATGCTGTGCCATCAGCTTTTCGAACAGGATGCGTTCGTGAGCAGCATGCTGGTCAATAAGGTACAGTCCGTCCGGCCCTTCGGCCACCAGATAGGTCGTGCCGATCTGACCGATCAACCTGAGCAAGGGTACGCGGTTTAAGACCGATTGTTCAACCTGGGAATGTGGAGCGTCCGTGGATCTGCTCTCATCCCGGGTCTTGCCAGCCTCAACATTTGGAACATTATCGTGCGCGATCGTCCAGTCAATACCGGCTTGCTTCGATATTTCTGTGCGCGTCCCCCATAATGCAGCCGCAACAGTAGGCACCGGGGTGTAGGCCAGTAGACCGCGCCTTACCGCGCGTTGGACAAACCCAAACACACGGTCCTGATTCCTGAAGCGTACCTCCGCTTTGGCAGGATGGACATTGACGTCCACTTCCTCCGGTGCGATCTCGATGAAGACAGCACCCAATGGATAGCGTCCCACCATCAGCATGGTGTGATAAGCCTGGATAAACGCCGAGGTCAAAGGAGTATCCTGCACCCAGCGACCGTTGACGAAGATGGTGATGTCTTTTCGGTTGGAGCGCGTCAGGGCGGTTGGACTGACATACCCTGAAAGGGCCAGGCCTTCTTCCAGTGCTGTAATTTCCAATAACTGCTTTGCGATCTCCACTCCGTATAAGGCTGCCAGGATCGCACGCCGGTCGCCATCCCCGGAGGTTTGCAGTGTCATGGTTTTCCCCTCGGCCAGTTTAATACGCACGTCGGGATAAGCCAACGCATAACGCGTTACGAGGTTGTCGATGGCGCGCCGCTCGGTGACATCGGCCTTCAAAAATTTCAAGCGAGCCGGGACGTTGTAAAACAGATCTTCCACGCGCACCGCCGTCCCAACCGGTGCGCCAGTCACTTCCAACTTGCCTTCGCCTCCGCCTTCGACCCGGACCCGGGCTCCTGCCTGGGATGATGATATCTTCGACGTGATCGTCATGCGTGATACCGACCCGATCGAAGCCAGCGCTTCACCGCGGAATCCGAGGGTGGAGATGCGGAACAGGTCCTCGGCTTTGGACAGCTTGGACGTGGCATGCCGGGAAACGGCCAGGGCCAGTTGATCCGCAGCGATACCGCTGCCATCGTCTGCCACTTCGATCAGACGTCGCCCCACTTCCTCGACCGAGATCGAGATGCTTTTGGCGCCGGCGTCCAATGCGTTCTCCACCAATTCCTTTACCACCGAGGCCGGACGTTCGATCACTTCGCCGGCCGCGATCTGCGAAGCGACTTCAGTTGACAACAAGCGGATAGGCATGGATTGATTATACTGGTGAGTTGAGAGTTGAAAGCAGAAAGTTTGCGGCCTCTTATCCCTTATAATTGCGCAATGATTTTTACCACCATCTTCTTCGACCTCGACGACACCCTTTACCCCGCCTCCAGCGGGTTATGGCCCGCGCTCAAGGCGCGCATGAGTCAATACATGATTGAACGCATGCATATCCCTGCCGAGGATGTACCTGGACTGCGCGAGAAATATTTTCGCGAGTACGGCACTACCTTGCGCGGACTGCAGGCCAGGCACAAAATTGATACACAGGATTTTCTAGCCTACGTCCACGATGTTAACCTGACGGACTACATCCAACCCGACCCCCTGCAACAATCGGTGTTTGCCTCACTCCCAACCCGCAACCTGATCTTCACCAATTCAGATCTCAACCACGCGCGGCGCGTCCTGCGCGTTCTTCAGATCGAAGAATATTTCACCGACATTGTGGATGTCACGCGCATGGACCCCTATTGCAAACCAAACCCTGAAGCCTTTGCACTGGCGTTAAAGGTTGCAGGTGAAAGCACCCCTTCGAAATGTATAATGATCGACGACCTGCCGAATACGGTGAAAGCCGCAAAAGGCCTGGGGCTGTATTCGGTCCTGTTTGGTGCCCCTGACTCAAACGGGGACTCGGATGCAACAATCAGCGATTGGTGCCAATTACCCTCGTTATTAAACGGCAGTCACCATTGAACCTTTGGTTGCTTTCGCTATGAAAAGCAGCGGTTTTCCGTTGTGGTTTTTCCGCAATGGGTTGAATCAGGAATGTGTTTCGATCAACAACCATCAGTTTTTTACATCTTTCATACAACCATTTCATTATCCTTTAATCCCGCGATGATAAGCTCGTAAGGATGGATGTATCCCAGGAGGTATCTGTGAACAAAGTACTTCAAACAATTCTTATCGGTTTGCTGGCAGTCGTTTTAATTGCGATCGGTTTCTCAGGTGGTTTCGTCGTGGGCCATATGCTGCCCTTTGGCAATTTCCTATCCGGTTCGCCCCTGCCCCTCGCAGGTTCGCCCACTCTTTCTCCCGATTCGCAAGCCGCGACTCCGCAGAACCTGCAAACTCTCTTCAAACCCTTCTGGGAGGCATGGCAGATCATCCATGACCAGTATGTGGACCAACCGGTGGATGATACCAAGCTGATGCAAGGTGCCATCAACGGCATGATGCAGTCGCTTGGCGATCCCCACAGCACTTACATGGATCCGCAGACCTATAAAGATGCCAACGCCCAATTGGCGGGATCGTATGAAGGCATCGGTGCGTTTGTGGATACGACCGGCACCTTCCTGACAATCACCAGCACTATGGCCGGCTCGCCCGCCGAGAAGGCCGGCCTGCAGGCCGGGGATCAAATCATCGCGGTGGACCATCAGGACATGACCGGTACCAACCCTGAACTCGTACGCCAGAAGGTCATCGGCCCGGCTGGAACAACGGTCCACTTGTCGATTCAGCGCCAGGGAACATCCTCGCCGTTGGAATTCGACGTCACGCGGGCTAAAATTTCCGTCCCCAGCGCGAGCGGTAAGATGCTGGATAACGGTCTCGGTTATATACAGATCACCACATTTGGCGATAACACCACTCAGGAGTTAACCGACACCCTCAAAACATTGATGGCACAGCACCCGAAGGGCCTGATCCTTGACCTGCGTGACAACGGCGGCGGTTTTTTACAAACCGCGGTTGAGGTCGTTTCACAATTCCAGGACAGTGGCGTGGTGCTCTACGAACAATACGGAAACGGGACCAAGAAACCCTACAACGTCATACCCGGCGGAATGGCGACCAAGGTGCCGATGGTTGTATTGATCAACGAAGGAACCGCCTCCGCCTCAGAGATCACGGCCGGTGCACTGCAGGATTATGGCCGTGCCAAACTGGTGGGTGTGGTGTCCTATGGCAAAGGTTCAGTCCAGAACTGGGTGCCGCTGTCTGATAATGAAGGCGCGGTACGCGTTACGATCGCACGCTGGCTGACCCCCAAGGAGCGCCAGATCGACAAGAAGGGCCTGACGCCGGATGTCTACGTTCAAAGGACAACGGATGACCGCAAAGCCGGCCGCGACCCGCAGCTGGACATGGCCGTACAAGTATTAACGGATATCATCAACGGAACTGCCATTCCGACCTCGGTCCCGACCGCGGTCCCGACCCCCACTCCGTAATTCAACGTAGATGACAGGGTATTAAAAATGTCATCTGGAGGATAAAGTGTTCTTCTTAGATCCAACCTACCTATGTTTTATGGCCCCGGGCTTTCTGCTCGTACTGTTCGCTTCCTGGTATGTCAAAGCTGCCTACAATAAGTGGGGTCGTGTCCGCGTTCGCAGCGGGCTGACGGGGGCACAGGCCGCTCAACGTCTCATCACCAGTGGCAACCTGACAGGCGTCCAAATTCAAACCATTGGCGGTAACCTGACCGATAATTATGACCCGCGCGATAAGGTTTTGCATCTTTCGCAGAATGTTGCCGGTACGGCCTCGGTCGCGTCTGTGGCCGTGGCCGCGCACGAATTGGGTCACGCCATGCAGGATGCCGACGATTACTTTCCACTCCGCTTCCGCGCCGCACTCGTCCCGGCGGTAAACATCGGTTCGTGGCTTGGCTGGATAATGATCCTGGCCGGCCTGCTCCTGCGCCTGACAAACCTGGCCTGGCTGGGTATTCTGGTGTTTTCAGGCGGTGCACTCTTTGCGTTGGCAACCCTGCCGGTTGAGCTTAACGCTTCGGCGCGCGCCAAGCGCCTTTTGGCCGATACCGGAATCATTGCAGGCCTGGACGAACAAAACGGCGTCAACAGTGTACTGAACGCGGCTGCTTTGACCTATGTAGCCGGGTTGGCAGCAGCTCTACTGCAGCTGCTTTACTTTGTGAGCCTGGTTGGAGGGCTGGGCGGACGGCGGCGATAGCTTCCCGTAGTTTGTGTGGAAAATGTAGCGAACCCTCCTCCGAGGAAAACCCGGTGGAGGGTTTTGTTATAATCACCTGCCATGCGCAAATTTATTGTTTTGATCGTTTTGTTGCTGGGGGTCTTATTCGTGATTATCCGTTTCACTGAGGTTGAAAACATACTCCAGACACTTCAACGCGCCAATCCCTTATTCCTGGTCCTGGCACTCCTGCTCCAGGCTGCATGGTTTTTTGTTCTCGGTTGGACGTTTAAATCCATCTATGCGTTGCTCGGATTAAAGGCTAGCTTGACAAAGTTAACCATGATCGCAGCAGCGGGGATTTTCGTTAATATTGTTACACCGAGCGCAGGTGTCGGCGGATTGGCGATCTTCATTTCCGAAGGACGCAACCACAAGCTTCCACCCGGCAAAATAACGGTGGCCAGTATATTGTACATACTGCTGGATTATGCCGCTTTCCTTTGCATACTACCACTGGGCATGATCGCCCTCCTCCGTCGCAACCACCTCGGTGCGGGCGAGATCACGGCCGCAGTTATCCTGCTCGTGATCGCAACTGTATTGGCATTCCTTTTCTATCTTGGATATCGTTCCACCAGGGCCCTCGGAGAGGCACTGGCAAAAATAGCGAGGCTGATAAACCTCATCATAAGGCCTTTTATCCATCGCGAATATTTAAGTGAAGCGCGTGCCCATTCATTTGCCTCTGAGATTTCCGATGGCCTGGGAGCACTTCCCGAAAAGCCGCGCAGCCTGCTTCTACCCTTTGTGCTTTCACTGGCAACCAAGGTTTTGCTGATGGGGATCTTGATCTGTAGCTTTCTTTCGTTCGCCGTCCCTTTCACGGCAGGAACTGTTCTGGGTGGGTTCGCGATCGGTTATCTTTTCCTGATCGTATCTCCCACCCCCTCCGGCATCGGCATCGTGGAAGGCGTCATGGCCCTCGCCCTCGGGTCATTGGGGGTTAATTTTAGCCACGCTGTCGTGATAACGCTTGCTTATCGCGGCATGACTTTTTGGCTGCCGTTGGCCATCGGTGCGGTGGCCTTCCGGGTATTGCAATTAAAAGAGGCTAAAAGCCAAGAAGCGATTACCTAGATAATTCGGAAACATAACCGGCAGGAGGGAATATCCGGATCTCATCCCATGAAAATAGAAAAACGTTTATCCATCTTCAACCGCAGCCATCCAATCGACACGGACCTTGTTCCATTAATGGCATTTCTATATTTTACGATCCGGCTATTGGCTTAAGGCGATAAACTGCTCCATCCGGGCCGCTAAAAAGCGGCTCGATCTGCGCGATGGAGCTTAACTCATCCACTTCATAAAAATAGGAATGATCATTCGGCTCGATCCAGATGATATAAACATCCTGCCCGGACGAGAACAGTTCCGAAGCATATTGGCTCACAGGGAACTCCTGCGTACCATAGGGACCGCTATTTTTAATCGGCGATCGATTGCAGGAATGCCCGGAATAAAAAGCGATACCATCAGGATAATTGCTGAATAACCGGTATTGCCCCGTGGGTCGATGGTTTAACCAGTATTCGATGGTTTTGTTCTCTCGCCACGCGGTGGTATTGATGGCATTTTCACCGTCTGCAGCACCGTTTGCATGCGAATCCAAAATGACCGGCAGGGTAACATTAAGCAGGAGACCGGTAACGATCAGCAGCGCCGCAATCAGGCCTGCAGAAATAACGCGGTTCAGGATCCGGGCCTGCCATGTACTGGCAAGCCGCAACAGATCATCCACCGTCACGGTCAAAAGGGTTATGAAAGGAATATAAAGCGGCAGCAGGAACCTTCCGCCCAGTTTGTTGTAATATGCGATCGAGGCCGAACCGAATAACACTGATAGATACAGAATTCCAAAAACAAACACGGGGAACGTGTAAGAAGCGGAGAAATTGTGATGTGAAGAGCCTATTAACAGAAAAACGATCAAGCCGAATATTAATATCCATAGATAGATGATATAAAGACCGAGGTGAGCCTTGAGTGCCTCCGCCGGGAAAAACCATTCCAGTATCGATTTCGAGAACCAATTAAAATTTTCGTCAAAACTGATCGGGGCGCGCCTTTCCACCGACCCCGAAGTAATAAAAAGCCAGACCCCTGACGGTAGTGCAGCCAGTGAAATCAATAAACCTCGGCCGATGCGCTGTAACAGCGTTCCACCGCTGAACAAGAAAACCGTCGCTGTGCCGGTTGCGATCACGGCAATGCCCAGATAACGCTGGAGCATAGCCAGCATCCCGACCACAAACATGGCCAATAAAATGCGCGGAGAATTGTTCTCGATGTAAGTGCCTGCCAGCCAGATAAAAAGGATGACCAGAGCCAGATGCACATAATCCGAACCGACCATGGTAAAGCCGGTCAGGACTACCACGCCTATGTCCGAGAGAAGATTCCCTGCAAAGGCAAGCAGGAAGTTCCCGGGAAAGATTTTTAAAAAGAGCAGAGAAAGACAGAGCGAGAGACCGATAAATGCCAGTGCCTGAAGGACGTTCGCCGAGACGAACACATCCCATCCCGACACCAAGTGAATGAAGGCCAATAGGACGGAATACAGCGGGGGCCAGCCTAAAATCCTGCTGCCGTCAAATGAGATCAATCCACGGCCCATTGCTAAATTCAAACCACCGAACAACAGGTGCACCGAATCTGTGGAAATCCCCAATCCATATTTTGATATACTAAACCACAATACCGATCCCCACAGCATATGGAAAGCCATCAACGCCAGGAATTTGCTTTTATTGGTCCGTATCATGGTTAAGGATTTTATCACCCCGATCCGGTAGAACCGGAGACTAGCAACCGGCGCGTGCCGGCAATGGACAACTCACGCTCAACACGATCTGCATCAATAATTACAGCGTAGTGCATAATTTTCCAAACCAACTTATTATTTTTTACTCTCTAAATGATGAAAACAGGTTTACGACGTACTGCGGACTGGTAGAGATTTATGGAAGAAGCAGTAAATGTCTCTTGATTCTTTAATCCGAAACTGGCGCACTGATCCCGACACGGCGCCTAACTTTACCATCTGGCAGACAAGCCCGCCCCGGCTTGCACAAACACATCCGCTTCCCGTCGATCTGCCGGCCCTCCTGCTGGAAGCCTTATCGGGACGTGGGATCGATTTCCTTTACAGCCATCAGCTTCAAACCTGGGACCACGCACATGCCGGTAAAAACATTGTCATCGCCACCGGGACAGCCAGCGGCAAGACGCTGGCTTACAACCTGCCCGTGATCACCTCCATCATTAACGATGACATGGCGCGTGCGTTATATCTTTTTCCTACGAAGGCGCTGGCGCAGGATCAGCTAGCAACACTGGAACGTTTACACCTCTCCATGTTACCGGCAGCCATCTATGACGGCGACACACCTCAGAGAGACCGCTCCGCCATCCGGAAAAAGGCGCGCATCATCCTATCCAATCCCGACATGCTTCACACCGGCATTCTGCCTCATCACACCAACTGGACGGATTTCTTCCAGGGCTTGCGCTTCGTCGTCATCGACGAAATGCACACCTACCGCGGTGTCTTCGGCTCGCATATTGCCAACGTGATACGCAGGCTGAAACGCATCGCCGGGTTTTATGGTGCACAACCGCAATTCATTCTCACCTCCGCTACAATCGGCAACCCGAGGGAACTTGGTGAGCGATTGATCGAGGCTCCGGTTGAGCTTGTCGACCAGGACGGCTCCGGGCGCGGGGAGCGCCACTTCCTGCTCTATAATCCCCCCGTCATCGATGAAGCCCTGGGTCTCCGTAAAAGCTCGCTGCTGGAAAGCGTGCGGCTGGCCCAGGACCTGGGAGCCAACAACATTCAATCTGTCATCTTTGCCCGATCGCGGCGCAGCGTGGAAATAATATTGACCTACCTGCAAGGCGAAGGACGCGGATCTGGGACCGGGGATGGGAAGCCGCCATCTGACCCACCCATTACGACCCGCGATCCCCGATCACCGAATATCGCCTCGCGCATACGCGGTTACCGCAGCGGTTATCTCCCGTCCCAGCGCCGTGAGATTGAAAAAGGCCTGCGCGATGGGTCCGTCCAGACCGTTGTTGCCACAAACGCCCTCGAACTTGGAATAGACATCGGCGGGTTGGGCGCGGCGCTGCTCGTCGGCTATCCTGGTTCCATTGCCAGCCTCACCCAGCAAGCAGGCCGGGCCGGGCGCGGTGATGCGCCTGCGCTGGCGTTGTTGGTCGCCTCCGCAAATCCGCTCGACCAATTCCTGGCGCATCATCCCGATTACTTTTCCGGGCGTTCGCCGGAGCAGGCTCTCATCAACCCCGATCATTTGCTGATCCTGCTCAATCACCTGCGCTGCGCCATGTTCGAGCTGCCGTTTCAAAAAGGGGAATCGTTCGGCTCGCTCGCAGCCGATAAAGTGGAAGATTTCCTTGCCTTCTTAATTTCCAACAACGAGGCCCATCTTTCGCATGACAAATATTATTGGATGTCGGATACGTATCCCGCCGCCAACATCTCGCTTCGTTCGGCCTCGCCTGAAAATGTGGTTTTACAGACCACGGACGACAGACCCCGGACGATCGGCGAGATCGATCTGGCCAGCGCATTTTGGATGGTCCATCCCAAAGCGGTTTATCTTCACGAAGGTCAACAATATTATGTGCATAGCCTCGACCTTGAAAAGAACCTCGCATCGGTTACAGCCGTCGCGCTGGATTACTATACCGAGCCGCAGCGCGAAACAGAGATCCAAATCCTGGCTGTGTCCGCACAAAGCCCGCTTTCCTCTTCCACCGTCAGCGCGGTCGGAGATGAGGTCGGCGAAAAAGGCTGGGGCGAGATCCAGGTCACAACCCAAGTCGTTGGTTTCAAAAAGCTGCGCTGGTTCACCCGCGAGAATCTTGGCGAAGAACCACTCGATCTACCCCCCACCGACCTGCAAACCACAGGTTATTGGCTTTCCCTTTCGGAAGCGATGGTCGAGACACTGCGCCTCAGCGGAGCCTGGACCAACGACCCGAACGATTATGGACCCGACTGGCCGCGCATCCGTCTTGCAGTCCGGACGCGGGATGGATTCCGCTGCCAGGTCTGCGGAACACCCGAGAATGGACGCGAGCATGACGTGCACCACAAGATCCCCTTTCGTGCGTTCAAGCATGAACATGCTGCGAATTCTTTGGAACTCGTGTTGGAACCCGTGACTGCCAGGTCTTCGGACTTTACTGTCCAAAACGCGAATCGGCTTGACAATCTCATTACGCTTTGCCCTGCCTGTCATCACAAGGCGGAACAGAACGTACGCATGCGTTCAGGATTGGCCGGATTATCCTATGTCTTGAGTCAATTGGCCCCGCTCTTCCTGATGTGTGATCCAAGCGACCTCGGAGTTCATACGGACGCAGCAGGAACCGTGCTAGCCGCCCGCGAAAAAACCCCTAATAAAGAAGGAGCACGACCGTCGATCTTTCTGTATGATCAGGTGCCGGCAGGGATCGGCTTCAGCCAAAAACTATTCGAGCTGCACGATGAATTGATGGCGCGTGCTCTTGAGCTCGTCGAGGAATGTGAATGCAAGGATGGTTGTCCGTCCTGCGTTGGCCCCGGCGGCGAGAACGGCCTGGGAGGCAAGCAGGAAACATTGGAAATACTCAAGGTATTATGCAATAATGGTAAAAAAGCTCAATAGATTCCAATTAGAGGTGATCATCATGACAAATCGTTCCTTTCAGAATCTCTTTAATATCAGCCTATTTTCCGCCGCACTGATCATTAGCCTGGCGTGTGCCGCTCTTGCACCTGCCGCTACACCGACTTCGCCTGCTGCTGCGCCAACTTCGCCTGCTGCTGCGCCAACTTCGCCTGCTGCACCGACGACCACACCCGCGCCTCTTTTCCAGCAGGTTGCATTGACCGCCATCCCGTCGGAAGAAGACAGCCAGTCACCGGTGTATAAGATCACAACTCAAACTCCATCGCTGACGGGCAGTGACGATGCGCGCGTGAAAAATTTCAACGCAGAGACGATCGCGCTTGTGACCAAAGCCGTCGCGGATTTCAAACAAAATGTGGCGGGTATGAATCTACCGCTTGTGTCCGAAGGAAGTTCTTTCGACGTTCAATACAAACTCCTTTCGCCGCCTGGCAATATTTTCAGCCTTAAATTCGACATGGAAGGATACGTTTCAGGCGCAGCCCATCCTTATCATGCGAGCCAGACGGTAAATTACAACCTGGAACAGGGCACAGACTTAACTCTTGCCGGGCTCTTCCTCCCTAATTCAGCTTATTTACAGACGATCTCAACATACTGCGCGGCTCAACTCAAAGCCCGCGATATCGGTTTTGACGCCGGCTTTACGCAAGGGGCCGACCCGACACCTGATAACTACCGCAACTGGAACATCACAGCCGACGGCCTGCTCATTACCTTTGATGAATATCAGGTGGCGGCTTACGCAGCCGGACCACAGACGGTGACCATTCCTTACAGCGAGCTCAAAACGCTGATCGATCCGCAGGGACCGTTGGGAAAATTCATACAATAAATTAATTCAGACCTGCCTCATCCAGCGCTTGACCGCCTCATTCGGATGCCGATGATCCTCCATCGCGTCCAGCAATTTTTGGGGATCGGCAGCACAATACAACGCATCCCGATGTTCACGGAAGATAAAGCCTTCATCCACAGCGTGGTCGATGGCAGCCAGCAGAGGGACATAATAATTCTTTACGTTCAATAAGCCGATCGGTTTTTCGTGTGCGCCGATCTGCCCCCAGGTGAGGGCCTCAAATAATTCATCGAATGTGCCGAAGCCTCCGGGCAGGGCGATGTAGCCCTCGGCCAGCTCGTGCATGCGCGCTTTTCGGGCATGCATCTCGGGCATGATGTCCATGTGAGTCAAATCCGTATGGGCCAGCGCGGGCGTATTCATGGATGGGATGATGACCCCCAGCACCTCGCCGCCCGCGGCAAGCGCGCCGTCCGCGACCGCACCCATCAGGCCGGTCTTGCCGCCTCCATACACCAGGCGGATCCCGCGTTCGGTCAGGATTCTTCCCATTTCGCGTGCGGCGGTAATATACTCCGCAGAGACATTGTCAGAAGATCCACAAAAGACACAGATGGATTTCATCCTTTACCTCCTCCATTAGTTCATCCAAAGTTCATGTACAAATGTTACACTGCCTGTCACGTTAACGGTAAACCTTTCCAACGGGTTCCAACAAGGCAAAACCACAGGGTGGGTGAAGATAGTGAAACTTCGCGCTACTATTTAAAGATTCCGCTTTGAGTTTACGAGTATAACCGAGGTTAGAATTCTATTAGACCCGCTTCAGTATGCTTGTATTGCCTCCATAACAGGCATAGAATTCAAAATAATGGAATACAAAGACTATTACAAGATCCTGGGATTGGAACGCTCAGCCGGCACGGACGAGGTGCGCAAGGCTTATCGCAAACTGGCTATGCAATACCATCCTGACCGTAATCCCAACAACAAACAGGCCGAGGAAAAGTTCAAGGAAATCAACGAGGCCTACCAGGTGTTGAGCGATAAACAAAAACGCGCCCGCTATGACCAATTGGGCAGTGCTTATTCGAATTGGGAACAACGCAGCGGCGGTGGACAACAAGGTGACTTTGACTGGAGCCAGTGGTTTGGTGGACAACCCGGGGCATCCGGTGGAACGCGCGTCGAATACGGCGACCTGAACGATCTCTTCGGCGGTCAGGAAGCCTTCTCGGATTTCTTCCGCTCCATTTTCGGGGGTGGCGGTGCGCAGACGGCTACGCGCGGGCGATCCAGACCGGCGTATCAACAGCCGGTCACCATCAGTTTGGATGAGGTCTATCACGGCACCAGCCGCAGTCTCCAAAGCGATGGCCGTCAGCTTGAAATCCGGATTCCGGCCGGTGTAAAAACAGGTTCAAAAGTTCGCGCGGCCGGCGCGGGCCCTGACGGGTCCGACCTATATCTGATCGTGGACGTCGCAGAAGACAATCGCTTCGAACGCGAGGGCGACGACTTGCATACATCCGCCGACACCGATGTCTTTACAGCCATCCTGGGCGGCGAAGCGGAAGTCAAAACATTCGAAGGAATCGTTAAATTAAAAATACCGGCGGGCACACAGCCCGAACAGGTCTTTCGCCTGTCGGGACGCGGCCTGCCTCGTTTGAAGAGCGCACATACGAAAGGCGACTTATTTGTGCGGGTAAAAGTGAAAATCCCCAAAAAGTTATCGATCAAACAAAAATCATTGCTGGAAGAAGCGGCCCGGAATAAATCCGATTAGGCCAATTGGTTCCGTCAAAGGAGAAAGAATGAAAACAAACCGTATTTTAGTGGTATTTACCGTTCTTCTGTTCGCTGCACTGGCCTGTCAGACGTCGTTCCGGCCCAACTCTCAATTGCCCAACTCTCAACCGCCTGTAGTAGTACCCACAAATCCGCCTCCCATTTCGGTGCAGGCTCCCGTTAATCCTGCAGCAGAACAGGACGCGTTCACAGCCCTGTACCAACGCGTAAGCCAGGGCGTGGTAGCCATCCAGGTCGTTACCACACAAGGCGCTGCACTTGGCTCAGGAATTGTCTACGACACAGACGGTCATATCATAACGAACTATCATGTCGTCCAGGGTGCAAACGGCAACCAGGCCGAAGTGGATTTCATGTCCGGCTTTAAGACGTATGGCACGGTCGTCGGAACCGACCTGGACTCCGACCTGGCAATCTTAAAAGTAGATGCGCCCGCTTCCGAACTACATCCGCTCACGTTTGGCGATTCAGCCGCCCTCCAGGTGGGTCAAACCGTGGTCGCGATCGGGAACCCGTTCGGTTACGACGGTACGATGACGGTCGGTGTCGTCTCTGCCCTCGGCCGCACGCTCGACTCGGAACATACCGCGCCGGGCGGCACCCAACCGTTCACAGCCGGCGACCTGATCCAGACCGACGCGGCCATCAATCCCGGCAATTCCGGCGGCCCATTATTCAACATGAACGGCGAAGTGATCGGCATCAATCGCGCCATTCAGACGACCAGTTACACATCGAGCGGCGAGCCCATTAACTCCGGGATCGGCTTCGCAGTATCGTCCAATATCATCAAGCGTGTCACACCGGGATTGATCAAGGATGGAACGTATGCTTATCCATATCTGGGCATGGCCTCGCAGAACCAGCTCAACCTCGATGAAATCAAGCTGCTGGGCCTGACGCAGGACACCGGCGCCTATGTCACGTCGGTAGTCAAAGGCGGCCCGGCAGACCAGGCAGGCCTCAAAGCCGGCAGCCAGACCACAAGTGTTCAGGGTATGTTCGCCGGCGGTGACCTGATCGTGGCCATTGACGGCAAGGAAGTGCAAACCTTCGATCAGCTGCTGGCTTATTTGATCACCAACAAATCTCCGGGCGATACGGTCGTTATGACCGTGATCCGCGGCGGTCAGAAGCAGGACATAACCGTCACCCTGGGCAAACGACCTTCATAAACAAATAAAATGACCGACATCTCATGAGATGTCGGTCATTTTATTTAACCAAATCGTTCTTCTCTCCAAACATCGGCCCGGTTGTGATAACCTGCCTGTTCCCAAAACCCGCGCCTGTCACGCGGCATGAATTCCAGCGACCGCAGCCACTTGGCGCCTTTCCATAAATAGGGCGTCTCCAACTCCTTGTGGGCGGGGATAAATCCCACCATGCCGCGCAAAGGGTATCCGTGATCGACCGTGATCGGCTCTCCGTTCAAGTGAGTGGCCAGCAGGAAATTATCCTGCAGGACAACTTCCAGCGGCAGGTTGACCGTAAACCCATATTCGGCGTGCTGCATCAAATGAGTGGCAGTCGGTTTGATCTTGAAGAAGCCTGCATTGACCAGGGCTTTGACCGAAACACCTTCCCAAACCGTATCGAACTTGCTCCAACGCGTCACACAATGGATATCCATCTGGACCTTCGTGCGCGGCAGCTTGTTGAACTCGTCCCACGTCCAACTCTTCTCCTCTTCCACCTCGCCCCATACGCGGAAATCCCAGGTGGCAGGGTTGAAGCGCGGCACCGGTCCATAATGCAATACGGGAAATTTCAACGTCAGCGATTGACCGGGCGGCAGCCGGCCTTCACTGCGCACGCGGTCTTCTTCTTTACGGCGGTCGGGTCCTTCGATACCAAACATGAGCATGCTCTCCTCGCTAAGATTATAAACGACATCAGTATTTACCCACACTTCCGTCCCACGCTTTCAGCCTGGGACTAAGAATTCCGAAAAAATGGATGTGTGCGGGGCATATGGACACCCTTTGCCGTTTGTCTGTTACCCGTAAATTCTTACGGTTTTATTAATATTCCAAACTCTCGCCCGGTTTCAAGACCCTGACCTTCGTCTTGGTCTCAGCCTCCACCCGCTTTGACCAGGCAACTGCATCCTGTGCAATGACATCCCAGGTATTGTAGTGGATCGGGACAACCATCTTGGGTTGGATCAACTTGACGGCCCGCAGGGCGTCATCCGGCCCCATGGTGAAGTTATCTCCGATCGGCAGGATTGCAAGATCAATGCCCTCTTCGCCGATCAATTTCATATCACCGAACAGGCCGGTATCCTGCGCCATATAAATCTTCTTGCGGTCGTTTGTTGTTAACAGGAAACCGCTGGGATTGCCTCCGTCATCTCCATCCGGGAACATGGAGCCATGCAATGCGAAGGTCAGTTTGAGATAACCGAAAGGATATTTGAAGCCTCCGCCCAAATGCTGGGCGTGCACCTTTTCGACACCGTGCTTCTCGAACCAGGTACAAATCTCAAGGTTACTGATCACTTCTGCATTCGTTCGTTTGGCAATCTCGACCGCATCGCCGACATGATCGTGGTGACCGTGGCTGATCAGGATAAAGTCGGCTGGCACCTTATCGGGTTTGATCGATGCCGCCGGGTTGCCTTCAAAGTACGGATCGACCAGGATATGAAACCCGTCCGTCTCCAGTCCTAGTGTTGCATGCCCATACAAAGTAAATTTATTTGTCATAAGTTCCTCCAGTTGGTCATATTTATAGTATAGACAAAATTAACTTAAGAGTCAAATAATTCCCCCTTGTAAGGAATTACTAATTTAACGAAAGTCTAAAGGAATTAAATCATCGAGACTTTGAAGATTCTTTTCAACAAACTTTTAAGCCGGATGCCCCCCTAGTAAGAATCGTTTAAATAACCGCAGGGCACGCTCGAAGTGCGGCATTCGCTCGTTGTAGAAGGGCGCGAAGTTCAGGTGGAAAATCCAAGGCTCGATTGTACAGGAATTCGCAATGAGGATTTAAGGTGGATGTCTAATTAAGGAGGAAGGTGTTATCTTTTATAACAGATGAAAACGGGATATTGTTAGAGATCGGAGGAGTGAAGATGAAGTCGAGATCGCTATTATCAGGTGTAGCGCTATTACTGGCCAGTTCGCTGTTGGGTGCTTGCTCTCTGCCCACTTTCGGAACCTCAGGATATACATCCAAAATAATCTACCCACCGTCCGGAGGTGTTTTTAGTCTAGGCGCAGAAATAAATCTAGACGGAGGAACCGATTATGGAGTGAGTCAACCTCCTGTAACAAGCCTTACCTTCTGGGGCAACGGCGTGCGATTAGGTGCTCCAGTCTCATCGTTGGATACTAGTACATACGATACAAATACCCGGGCCTTAGGTACTCAGCATTGGACGCCTCCCTCGGCCGGTGAATATCAAGTTCAAGTTCAAGCAACGATGTCAGATGGCCGGATCTCCATATCCGCTCCGGTCCGGATCTGCGTTCTGGACTTTGTTCTGCCGCATCTGGACTTAGGGAGCGATTCTGGAAGCGGGGGATACACCGGTCCCTGCCCCCTTCCGCCTGCACCGGCACTAAGCCCTCAATCTAATATTGTATCCATCGTGGGACAAGCCACGCCCGCCAGCCTTGTTTTCTCCAATACTACTATTACGCCCGTCTGTCAGCCGTCTGTTACCCCAACAATTACGTTCCAGGCGAGCGCGAACGATCTGGGTTCCCGCATCGCGCTTGTAACCGCAATCTATGATGTTAGCGTTCCTGGAGTAGGAGGAGGTACTGAATCAATCGTCCTAAATGAGTCTTCCGGTTTAACTCCACCGACACGAACCTTCAGCGGAACAACCCCCAACCTCGAAGGCATCCTGGCCAATCTTCAAGATGCTTCCGGCAATCCCATCAGCGGGGATCTGGTATGGACCATTAACGCTTATGGTCGCGACGGAGCCCTGCTCGCCAGTGATGGCCCGCATACGATCCCGGCCGCTCCAGCTCTATGCTCTGGAAGTCCAACTGTGATGCCTCACGTCATCCAACCTTTTCCCACCGACACCGCAACACCCAACGATCTGATCGCAAATGTTCAGGCTTATCCCAGCCCCATTTACTATGGCCAAACCTGCCCCACATTATCCACCATCGCCTTCCGCACCGCTCTCAAGCTGCCTAATGGAACCACTCCCGATCAGATACAAGCTTTCGCGCATGTAGGCGTTAGCGGTACGGGCGGCAGTTCTGCCGGTAATCTCCTCATCCCTTTGTTACCTAACGGAACATTTGATACTGCTTCAGGTGGTCAGGTTTTCCTCGGCTCCCTCAGCCTGGATCATTCCTATCACGATACCAATAACCAATTCGATCCGGCTTCACTGGGAGGAAATTCTGGTACCCTAAACTGGTACGTGACCGTTTCAAGGAGCGACTCGTCCGGACAAAGCGTTGAACTGGCGAGGTCACCCGATCAGACAACCAACCTCGCTCCCTGCCCAACCTATGCCAAGCCGACTTCGAAGCCTCCACTGCCTTCTTCAGGCAATAGCTGCAATTTATCCCAACCAGCCTGCAGCCTCAAAGGATTGAAGTTCGATCCGTCCACTTGTTCCTGTGTCCCATAATACTTTTTACGGAGGCCGGGTCTTGTGAAGACCCGGCCTCCGTGCAGGTTAATTATGTTATCGTGATCTGATAATAATGGGGAAAAAATCCGTTCGCCCTTTGTCAAACTCCAATCATTATGCTGCCTGGTTTTTGGCGGGCACATCATAAAGAGCGATCGACTTAGATCGGTTTACAGCAGCCATTCCATGAATATATTGATCGGGATCTTCATTTTTAACCATCTTTCCTATTGGCGTATCCTGAGAATAAATCTATAATCAATCCAACTTTCTCAAAGGGAGTAACCATGTCATTATCCAAACCAAGCTGGCGTGAACGTCTGAGTTACGCTTTCGAAGAGACACTTTCGCGCGGCCCCAGTGCATTGATCGGCTGGCTAGCGCTGGCCACCGTGCTCCTGATCGCCCTGGGCACCGGCGCCGTACTGCTTCTGCATGGCATTCCGGACAACTCCAATCTCTTCGCCGTATTCTGGAACATCATGTCCCAGGCCCTGACGCCCAACCCGGTGGATGCCGGCAATCCCCTGCAATATTTGATCGTGATGTTCATCGTCACCATCGGCAGCTTGTTCATGGTCAGCATCCTGATCGGTATCCTGAGCAATGAGATCGAGGGCCGCGTCGACGCCCTGCGACGCGGCCGCTCGCGCGTGCTGGAAAGCGACCATACGGTCATCCTGGGCTGGTCGCCGCAGGTGTTCACCATCATCTCCGAGCTGATGATCGCCAATGAAAATCGAAAACACGGCGCCGCGATCGCCATCCTGGCTGAAAACGACAAGGTCGAGATGGAAGAGGAGATCTACAGCCGCTTCCCCCACACGAAGAACACCAAGATCATCTGCCGGTCGGGAAGTCCGATCGACCCGACCGAGATCGAGATCGTCAGCCCCCACACGGCACGCTCGATCATCATCTTACCGGAAGGCAAAGACCCGGATTCATACGTCATCAAATCCATCCTGGCGCTCACCAACAATCCGAACCGCCGTGCCGAACCTTATCACATCGTGACCCAGGTACGCGACCCAAAAAACATGGATGTGCTGCGCATGATCGGTCAGAAGGATCTGGTCCAGCCGATATTGACCAACGATCTGATCGCACGGGTTGTAGCGCAGACTTCGCGTCAATCCGGCCTTTCGGTCGTCTACACGGAGCTGATGAACTTCAGCGGGGACGAGATTTATTTTACCGATGTTCCCGATTCACTGATCGGCAAAACGTACAGCGATTCGCTGTTTGCCTATGAAGATTCCAGCGTGATGGGCTTGCATCAGGCGGACGGCACCATCTTGATAAACGCACCCATGGATACCACTCTTCAAGCCGGCGACCATCTCTTTGCCATCTCCCAGGACGATGATACTGTCCGCCCTTCCGGCTTAACGACCTTTCCAATTGATGAAAAGGCGATCCAATCCGGCAGACGAGCGCGCAAACCCGCTCCTGAAAAGTGTTTGATCCTGGGTTGGAACCAAACCGGCGCAACCATCATCTGTGAACTGGACACCTATGTAGCCAAAGGTTCCCAGATAACAATCTTTTCAAACAGCACCAACATTGTGAAACAGATCCATGATCAGTGTGGACGACTCGTCCACCAGAAGGTGAATGTACTCGAGGGCGAAACCACAGACCGCGAATTGCTCGAAAAGCTCGACATTCCCGATTATGACCACGTGATCGTGCTTGCCAACAGCGGCCTTGAGCCCCAGGAAGCCGATGCCAAGACTCTCGTCACACTACTCCACCTGCGCGATATTGCCGTACGCGACGAGACACCCTTCTCCATCGTCAGCGAAATGCTTGACCTCCGGAACCGGGAACTGGCCGAGGTGGCAGGCGTGAACGATTTTATCGTCAGCGAGCATCTCGTCAGCTTGATGATGTCCCAGCTTTCCGAGGATGCGGACCTGTTCACTATTTTCTCGGACATCTTTGCCCCCGAAGGCTCGGAGATCTATCTCAAGCCGGCCGGCGATTATATCGAGGCCGGGAAACCGGTCAACTTCTATACCGTAACAGAGGCCGCCCGGCGCCGCAGTGAGACCGCCATCGGTTATCGCATTATGGGTCAATCAGACGATGCAGAGAAATCGTATGGCGTGCACACCAACCCGAAGAAATCCGAGATGGTCACCTTTGCTCCGGAAGATAAAGTCATCGTGATCGCAGAGAACTAGAATTTTCATTTATGAAAATCAATTCACCGGAGATGAATAGACTTGAATATACCAAAGCCTTAATTCATTCTTCTACTCTGTTCATTTTCGTTTATCTCCGGTTGCCTCAGGATATTTTTACGTGAAATCAACCATCGCATCTTTCATCAGAAAGTTCACGGCTCCTGAAATATTTGTCATCCTGGTCCTGCTTATCCTGGGAGTGTTGACCTCGCTGACCGTACCGCTCAGCGCAGGCTATGACGAGGAAACCCATTTCATACGCGCCTGGGAGATGGCACATTACTATTTCATACCCAACGCGCAACTTGGCTCAACGCTCCCGTTTCCCGCCATTTATTGGGAACTCTCCTACAGACGCCAGCCGATCGTGCAGGCCGTTGAGCCGGGGTTTTGGAGCAAGTATGGCGGTCTCAACATCGACTCGCATGATTATATGTATGCCAACGTCGAGACGCGCTCCGTTTATTCTCCCGCCTTGCTGTTACCCCAGGCTCTGGCCCTCAGATATCTTGGCCTTTCACGCAAGCTGCCCGCGCTGACCGTTTATTATGCAGTCCGGATGGTTGGCTTGCTCAGCTATCTATTGTTAAGCTGGCTCGCAGTCCGGTTCATTCCTTTCGGAAAATGGCTTCTGGCGATCCTTGTTATCGCGCCGATGGCTTTATACCAGGCTGCCACCATCAGCGCGGATACCATCTCGAACGGGATCGGCTTCCTTTTCCTGGGCGGCACGCTCGCCCTTGCAAATAAGGAAGAGCTTGGGTGGAAAGAATGGGGAGCGCTGGTCGCCTTGATCGTCCTGCTCTTCGTGGCAAAGGTCAACCTGGTTTTCCTGGTTCTGCTGCCCTTCTTATTGATATCCCCCTCCAAATTCAGGATGAAGTACGGCTACCTGTTAATGGGTATTGTTACATTCGCCTTGTTCCTTATCGAAGTGGGCGGCTGGAATATCATCGCTTACTCAAAGTTCACGCGCGCGCTGGAAGGCGCAAACCCCACCCAGCAGGTTTTGTTCATCCTCTCCTCGCCCCTGCTATTTATAAAAATTATTTCACTCGATGTCTGGAAGAATACCCTGGCATATTTGCAGGGCTGGGTGGGTGTATACGGATATGACTACTGGCCGGTTCCGGGTCTCACCTACCTTTTATATCCGCTGGCTGTGATCGCAAGCCTAAGGCAGGATCAGGCACTTCCATCGCCCGATAAAAGGACGCGGATCGTCCTGGCAGCGTTGTTCGTGGTGGGCTATCTTCTTACGATCACCTCTCTTTACATTGCTTTTACCCCGGTGAAAAGCCTGGTCGTGGCAGGTGTGCAGGGCCGTTACTTTACGCCTGTTATGCCTTTGCTGTTACTGGCCCTGGTTGGGCTGCCCTTCCTTGCAAAAATCCATATTCCGGCCGCTATTCCTGCAACCCTGGCGACAGCTGCTCTCCTGCTCTATGTGGCAGGTCTCATCTTATCCTATCAGGTCACCTGCGGTTCGCAGTTCTATCGCATGGGATTATGTTATCAACCCCAGTACAAGAACTGGGCGCCTGAGGCAAGTTCTTCCCCAGCCATCTCACCGGTCATGACCCTTAAACAGGAGATCGTGCCTGCCTGCAATGGGATGACGGAAATGCGCGTCTGGGTTAATTCCAAAGGAACCGACCCGGAGGCAACGACAACACTTAACCTGCGGGCGCCTACCGAAGAAAAGGATGTCGTCAATACCACCTTCATCAATTCCGATATAGCCAAAGATGGCTGGCTGACGGTCAATTTCAACCCGGAATGGCAGTCGGCCAATCAGTTATATATCCTGTCGCTCCAAGGCTCATCTGCAGAGCCTGCCCCACTCAGCGGGGGCATACAGGTGGCCTACTCATTAAAGTCAGAATACCATACGGGCAAATTGTTTGAAAATACAACAGCCATGGGTCAGGATATGATCTTCCAATACGGCTGCCTGACCGGACTGCAAAAGCTGTGGCAGAATGGGAAGTGAACGTCAGGGAGAATAAAAATCCGCCCGTACAATCCGCCGGGACGATTTACTCACATTGCTTTAACTTCAAACCCATTTTTAGATAGCGCCTCACGAACCAATTTAGCATTCTGGACGGCATGCACATTATCGCCGTGCAAGCACAATGTTTCCACGTGGACGTGCGGACCGGCAAAGTAAATTCCCGCCCGGGCAAGAGCCACCGCATGGACCGCGACTTCTTCCGGCGACTCGAGGACCGCATTGGCATTTTTCCGTGAAACGAGTGTGCCGTCGGGGTTATACTGACGGTCAGGAAAGCCTTCATTGGCAACGCGCAGTCCGATACCCAGGCCAGCAGCTATCAACTCGGAACCGGCCAACCCCACGAGGATCAAATCTTTATCGAAACGTTTGACCGCGCGTGCGATCGCGTCCGCCAAAGCACGATCCCTGGCAGCCTGGTTATAGAGGGCGCCATGCGGTTTGACGTGACGAAGCTGCATACCTTCCGCTTTGGCGAAAGCGGCCAGTGCACCGATCTGATAAAGAACGAAGGCTTCCGCCTCGTCAGCCGTTAAATTCATGTCACGGCGGCCGAAGCCCTGCAGGTCGGGCCAGCCCGGATGCGCCCCGATGGCCACACCATGTACCTTTGCCAGACGAATGGTGGATCGCATGACCAGCGGGTCACCGGCATGCAATCCACACGCTATGTTGGCGGAGGAAATGAACGGCATGACGGCTGCCTCATCTCCGAGCCTGTATTGGCCAAAGCTTTCGCCCATATCACAGTTGAGATCGATTTTCATTCTCTGCGTTTCCTGCAGGAGTCATCCGGACTCCAAATCACACGATGGGAATAAATTAAAACGGATTATAGCCCGAAGGGTCCACCGAATCGTAGACGTGGGATTTATCCACCTGTGACCATGAAATTGAAATCATCTTCCGCACTCACGATCCCCATTTTTAATTTATGCACTTTCTGGCGATATTTCTCCTGCGCCGCCTCGACAGTTGTCTGTCTAAAATGAACCTCATCCCTGCCCGGTGAGCATTGAGCCAGTAGAGGCAGGTCGGCGCTGATCACCGTCGCGATCTTCGGGTAACCGCCGGCTGTCGCACAATCGGCCATCATCACGATGGGCTGTCCATCGGCAGGCACCTGGATGGCACCCACCGCCAGGCCCTCAGAGGTTAATTCCGCGCTTCCAGGTGTATTAAGCCGGGGACCTTCGAGTCGATACCCCATCCTGTCGGATAAAAAACTAACTCGATATGGATTGGCTAAAAAAGTATCCATGATATCGGGGCCAAAATATTCTATCTGCGGTCCCGCAATGACATCCACTGTTGGCGATTCGGCATAAACCGGGCGTGCTTCTTCAGCCAGGCTACGCGCCGCAATTTCCATAAAGGAAGTTTTAGGTCGTCCGCTTCGGAGCACATCGCCGGATTGGAGCAGCCGTCCATCCAGGCCCCCAAAATGCCCGCGCAGATAAGTTGAACGCGAACCCAGAACCGGTTGAACTTCTACTCCGCCTGCAAGCGCCAGGTACGACCACATACCGAAACCGGAGTGGCGAAGGTTTATGGTCGAGCCGCCTCGCACCAGGCAGGAACTCCAGGGTGAAAAATCCCAGACGGACACGGAAAGGTTATAACCGGCTCCCGCCACCGCAATCACACAATCATAGGCGGGACGCAAAACAAAGTCACCACCACCGAACTCCACCGCAGCGGTGTTCGGTGGATTGCCGGCCAGCATATTGGCAGCCTGAAAGGCAAACAAATCCATCGGCCCGGAAGACGGAACACCGAAGCGCCGCCAGCCTGTCCGCCCGCCATCCTGCACAGTCGCAAGACCGCCTGCTTCCAACACTTCAAGCATCCAGCGCCTCGCTCACGAACTGCACTTTGTCGCCCGGAGAAAACAAAAAAGGCGGATCTGCAGCGGGATCGAATAGCGGCAGCGAGGTCCGGCCTATGAGCCGCCAGCCGCCCGGTGAATCGATAGGGTAGATTCCCGTCTGGGCTCCCGCGATTCCAACCGATCCTGCGACCACATGGATGCGCGGCGTTGCGAGCCGCGGCGTTGCGAGCCTGTCGTCCAATTTTCCCATATAGGGGAAGCCCGGTGTAAAGCCCATCATATAGACCGTGTATTCACAGGCAGTGTGCAGGCTTACGACTTCCTGCACACTGATGTGATGATGGGATGCCACGAATTGCAGATCGGGACCAAACTCACCCCCGTATCGCACCGGCACTTCGATCCGGCGCGGTATCCGCGTCGCTCCGGACTTAACCCTTGCGATTTCAATGTTTGCCAAGTCAGAGGCTTGCTCGTACGTTAGAACCAGCGGATCGTAATGGAACAACAGGCTTGCATACGCCGGTACGGTTTCAATGACTCCCTCCATTGGATCGGCACGAAAAAGTGCATCGAGTTCATGGACGCGTTGGTTGAGTGCGGGATCGATTTCATCCCCGAGCTGTATCAACAGCGCCGAATCGCCGATTGCGATCAAACGCGGCTTCATCTTTTTTCAAATATGCTGATGCTTTCAAGATGATGGGTTTGCGGGAAGAGATCGAAAGGCGTGACGTCCATCAGGCGATAGCCGCCATTGATCAGCCGGGCCGCATCGCGCGCCAGCGTGGATGGATCACATGAAACATATGCAACCGTATGTGGGTTCAATCGCAGGATGCCGTCCATGGCACCCCGTTCGAGGCCCGCCCGCGGCGGGTCAACAAGCACAACATCCGGTTTGATTTCGAGATGCGGAATGACATCCTCGGCCCGGCCTTCATAAAGGTCCACATTGTCAAACTCATCGAGATTGACAATAAAGTCGTCACAGGCGGACATATCCGACTCGACCCCGATGATCCGCTTGCACTTTGGCGCAAGGAAAGCGCTGAATAGTCCGACGCCACAGTAGACATCCAACAGGTTGGTATCCGGCAGGATTGTTAAATGAGAAAGCAGGTGATTGACTATTTTTTCCGTCATGCCCGTGTTGACCTGAAAGAAAGAGGCGGCAGAAACACGAAAATCACGGTTCAACACCTGCATCGTGAGATGATCTTCTCCTGCAATGACCACGCTGCTTTCTTCGAAAAGGTGCACAACGGAAATACCTGCTTCGATTTCAAGTTCGGGTGTAGCGGGCGAATCCGATTCAAGTACGAGCATCAATTCATCACTTGCACCGGAGCGGAGCGAGACGCGTTCAATCCCGGTTTCAGGCTCAAATTCAAGTTGAGGCCAGAGGGCATCGATGGAAGGCTCCGGTAAATGACATTCTTCGATGGCAAGCACGTTCTCCAGCGAACCGGATCTGGGCCAAGAGCGTATATATCCCAGTTTCCCGTTCCGGGTCAAATGAAACTCGACATGATTGCGGTAGTTCCATGGGCTCGGACCCGCCACCGTTGGATTGACCGGCGGATTCTGTATTTTGCCAATACGCTGCAATTGATCGCGCAGGATCCCGGCCTTGGCCTTGAGTTGGGCGTTATAGGACATATGCTGGTACTGGCATCCACCGCAGGCCATCACTGCTGCTTCTCCTTCGACAGTCGACCGTGGAGTAAAGTAGTGTTTACATCGCGGTGTAACCCTGTCAGGAGAGGCGTCCAGCACTTCCATCAACTCCCCACGCGCAAAGCCGCGCTTTTCCTCCGTCAAACGGATGCGCACGCGCTCACCCGGCAGGCCAAACGGCACAAACACCGCCCGGCCGTGAGTCCCCGGCAGCGGGTCGTCCAGGCGCCCCAATGCATCGCCGCCATAGGTCAGGTCGGTGAGGGTCAGTTCATAGTATTCAGCAGACATGCAGCATGCAATTCATAAAAAATAATGCGTAACCGTACGACACGAATTACGCATTACATCGGACCGGCTTGCGATTCTCGATCTCCGAATCCCGATTACGGATGGATCGTTTTAATGGAGGAAGAATGTGAGTACGATCAGTATCACAAAGAACGACCCCGCCAACATGCCGATCCTGCCAAGGTCATGCTTGATGTGGGTGTAATCGGGATTGAACTCCGCTGTGCGCGGCGCGGGCATGAAAGCCGCGGATTTACTCACCTGTCGTCTATTTTTCCTGGACATAATATCTCCTTTTGTTTCTATTAATTGCATATGTTATTACAGGCTGTCTTTCACCCGGCATTCTTCCTTTTTTAATTGGAAGACTGCCGCGTAGACCCGCAATAACCTTATTAATTCTGCAATCGTGCAAAGACCACAATGCGTTTTTTATCGACAAGATACGGATAGCAGGAGATCAATGTCACGCTGGGAGCGCCGGTGGAGGCCATCACTTCCACCGCGGTTGGATCCACGATCTCGGTGCGATCTACAACGTAAAGATACTGCCTTTGCTCGGTATATAACATCACCTGGTCGCCCGGTTGGAGTTTATCCAACTGCCGGAACAACTCGCCATAAACATCGTCGTGCGCCGAAAGTACGACATTGCCCGACTCGCCCGGGTCGGAAGAGCCAATATGCTGCCCGACACCTTTCTTTAATTGTTCCCAGCCATCCCCCTGCACGACAGGCGCATCGACCTTTAGCGCAGGGATTTCGACGCGAATGGCCTGTTGGATGCTGGGTGTCGGCGCGGGCAGGTTTGCCAGCGATTGCATCATCGGTCGCAAATTCGCAGGGATCTCAGCATCATTAGGACGCGTATTGCCTTGTGCATCCGGCGGTGTATGCCCGGAAGGCAGCACGACAGCCATCACCAACGGTGTAGGTAACGCCGTGGGCGGGTTGAGCGCTGCGGCGACCTCATTATTCAAGTCGTGCAGCATGCCAAGACCGCTTAGCAGGACACCCACCAAACCCAGAACTGCCAGGACTTCCACACCCAGCAGGATCCCATCCATGATGCGCCGACCCCGGGTGACCGGGACCGGAGGCGGGTCTGCCATTCCTTCAGGCGTATCCACAACCGGACCGGAAGTTTGGTCCTCCCGCAATTCGGAAGGAATACCCACCACGCGTCCCGTACGACGGAAATGTTCCAACCGTTCAACGCGAGCACCTCGTCGCTTTTCGATCAACAGGCGGCGCAATTCTTCAACTGACAAATCTTCAGGTGTTTTGCGTCTGGCCATCGCAGGGGCGATTATACCGCGCTTGTGAGCCGGCCAATTTCCGGTTGGCTTAATGACGAAAAAAATCCATCCATATTCAGTCGATCTTCAAAACGGTATAATTGTTATATTCATGAATATGCTTCCTTCCAATCGGAAGAAAGCAGGATACTGCCAATGATCTGGATTAATGTACTATCTCCTGCCATGCACCTAACCGGGAATAGTTAAGTTTTTAATTCAAGGAGGAGTGAAACTTCATGACGCATCCACGGATCGACACCGATTATCTCATCAACGTTTTAGTTAAACTCCTAAACACGCCTTCTCCCACCGGCTTTGCGGAGCAGGCCATTGCCCTGGTTGAAAATGAATTATCTACGTTCAACCAACTCAAATTGATGCGCACCCGCAAAGGCGCACTCGTCGCAAAATGGCAGGGCGCTTCAGCAGCCGGACAGACAGCCGACACTCCGCGCGCCCTGACCGCGCACGTCGACACGCTTGGTGCGATGGTCAAAGAGATCAAGCCCAACGGCCGGCTGACGATCACCCGCATAGGCGGATTGTTGCTTAACGCCGTCGAAACGGAAGGTTGCTCGGTATTCACCTCCAACGGTGAGAAAGTGTGCGGTTCGCTGCTTATTAACGAGGCTTCAGGACACATCTACGGCCCGCGGGCTGCAGAGTCCAAGCGCGATGAAGAACATATGGAGATCCGTCTCGACGCACACACTTTGTCAGCAAAAGAGACGCGCGAGCTGGGCATCAAGGTCGGCGATTTTGTGGCTTTCGATCCTCGCGTGGAGTTGACAGATGGATTCATCCGCTCGCGCCACCTGGATGACAAGGCCGGTGTGGCCTCGCTTCTGGCGGCCATCAAGGCCTTAACAGAATCAAGCAGGGATCCGGCACAGACCGCGTATTTCCATTTTAGCAACTATGAAGAGGTCGGGCATGGCGCGGCAGCTGGCATCCCATCCGACGTCCAGGAGTTGGTCGTGGTCGACATGGCCGCGGTCGGCGAGGGCCAGGAGTCGGACGAGTTCCACGCCACGCTGTGTCTCAAAGACAGCGGCGGACCTTATCATCATGGTTTGAGCAACAAACTGCGTGCGCTGGCAGAAGCCAGCAACATTGACTATAAAACAGATACATATCCGAACTACGGCTCTGATGGAGAGGCTTTTTGGCGGGCCGGCGGCGATGTTGCGGTGGCACTCATCGGCCCGGGCATCGATGCTTCACACAACTATGAGCGCACACACACCGATGCATTGGTCGCGACCACGCAGTGGATCCTGGCTTATCTTCTATCAAAATAATCCAAACCATTAAGCTCGTCATTAACATAAAGTGGATCGCAAAACTTTGCCCTCCTACATTCTTCACAATGAGGAAAAAAGGTAAGAGCATGCTCCTGGATGCCAGATTGCCGCTGTCAGCACTCTCAGATGTCCCGGCGATAGCCAGGGCCGCAGAAGAGATCGGTTTTGATGCCTTGTGGACTTCCGAGACGGAACATGATCCATTTCTACCCTGTGCCCTCATTGCAGAACACACCCGGGAGCTGCAATTCGGGACAGCCATCGCGGTCTCGTTTGCACGTTCGCCCGCCACACTGGCTTACTCCGCCTGGGATCTGGCCGCTCAATCGGGTGGACGTTTTATTATGGGCCTTGGCACGCAAGTAAAAGCGCATATCGAGCGGCGCTTTGGCCTGCCCTGGCCCGACTCTGTTACTGGTAAACTGCGGGAACAGATCCTTGCCATACGCGCCTTATGGGATTGCTGGCAAAACGGAACCAAACTCAATTTTCGGGGCGTCTATTACAAGCTCACCCTGATGTCGCCTTTTTTTAATCCGGGTCCAATTCAACATCCAAATATCCCGATCTACATTGCAGGCGTGAACAAGGGGCTCGCCAAACTGGCCGGCGAGGTATGTGATGGTTTCCAGGTGCATCCCTTTCACAGCGCGAGATATTTGCGCGAGGTGATCCTTCCGGCAATTCAAGAAGGAGCGGGGAAAGAAGGCAGGCAGATGAAGGATATTAGCGTTTCCGTCACGGCCTTCACGGCGACTGATCCGGAAGAGGAGATCTTTGCCCGTACCCAACTGGCATTTTATGCTTCCACACCTTCCTATCGTCCTGTCATGGACCTCCATGGCTGGGTAACGACTGCGGAAAAACTCTCGGCTCATGCAGCGCGCGGCGAGTGGGACGAGATGCCAGTGTTGATCACGGATGAAATGCTAAATGAGTTTTGCCTCACGACCAATGAAGCGGGTTTTGTTCCAGCGTTGAAAGATAAATACCACGGCATGGCCGATAGGCTAACGGTATATAATCCCTTCGTGCCGGGCAGGAGAGTTGAATTCTGGAAGCAACTTATCCATTAACTTATAACTCCCGGTGCTGGATTCATACCTTAGAAATATAGGAGCGAAAACTTGAAAACCAAAACCATCGTCTTCATCCATGGCATGTTCATGACTCCCTTATGCTGGGAACATTGGATCGAGCGCTACCAAGCCAGGGGATACCACTGCCTGGCTCCCGCCTGGCCGGGCCGGGATAAGCCCATCGATATTCAACTTAAGAACCACCCGGATCCCGAACTTGGAAAATTAAAGTTACGCGATGTCGTGGAGAGCCTGGCAAGTGCCATCAAGGCCCTGGGCGAAAAACCGGCCCTCATCGGTCACTCCATGGGCGGGCTGGTCACACAACTCCTGCTCCAACGTGATCTGGCCTTGGCGGGTGTGGCCATTGATCCGGCTCCGCCGATGGGTGTATTCACTCTGGCTTTCTCATTTTTGAAGGCGAACTTCCCCGTCATCAATCCATTGGTACCTGTCACGCAACCTGCCATGATGTCGTTCGAGCAGTTCCAGTATGCTTTTGTTAATACACTTCCGCTGGCCGAACAACGCCGCGCCTATGACCGTTATGTCGTCCCTGAATCGCGCGGCGTGCCAACACAATCGCTCACCTCGGTCGGTAGAGTGGATTTCAAGAAGCCTCATCCGCCGTTATTGATCATTGCCGGCGAGAAGGACCATATTGTCCCGGCTTCGCTCAACAAGACGAATTACATCAAATATAAAGCATCACCTTCCCTGACGGATTTCAAGGAATTTCCAGGTCGTGATCATTTCGGCATCGGCGAAAAAGGCTGGGAGGAGCTGGCAGATTACTCCCTGGCCTGGCTCGAAAAAACAGCCTGAATAGGGTATCCTAGCTTTTATTAACAAAAACGGAACCACAATTACGGTGCGTTCCGTTTTATCGTTTATTGTATATATCTCTTAAAAAGGAGAAACATGGCACCGGTGGTGATACTGAAACCGCGCAGCACTCCGTGGTCGGGTTGATTCGGTATAATCACATGGCAATAGCCATGGTCTTTCTCCTCATTCCGGTTTGTCCCGACTACTTGCATAATTATGTTGCCATTTGAACTAAGAATACGGAAAAGGTGTGATGAAGGTCGAAAATAAATTAAAGAATATAAATGCGGGGATGATAATATCCGTTCTAATCCCATTATTCTTATACTGGATCGTTTTAATATTAAAGATCCCCTATTCGTTCAGCCGATATTTCTCCATATACTCGGTTGGATTATTCCTGCTGGTCCTGCTCCTGTATTATTTTTCCTTCCGGATGCCGGACGATTATCGGGTCCCTACCGGACTTGGCTTAACGATGCTGCTTTTTGGCCTGGCGCTCTCCTATAAATGGACGTCGGGTTATTCGGATAATGGGCTGATCGGTGGTTTGCTTCCGTACAAGGACGCAAAGAACTATTATTTCGGCGCCAATTTAATCCTGAATTCACTGCCTCTCGCAGACGCCGTCAATTCGACATGGCGCCCCTTATTCCCGGGTTTCCTATCGACTTTGCTATTGATCACAGGTCAGAACCTGAAGATCGCCCTGGCATTACTGGTTGGTTTAACAGGGTGGGCATGTTACCTGGCCGCCAGGCAGATCCACGACTCTTTTGGAGCGGTCTCTGCCAGTTTATTTGGTACCCTCCTGTTCTTTTATGCGCAGCCGTTCATAGGGTTTACCCTAAGTGAAATGGCGGGGCTGTTATTTGGTTCTTTCGCTTTTCTTCTACTGTGGCGGGCAGCCGGCAATCTTAAATTATTCGATCTGGTATTGGGTCTGATCGTCCTGATGGCAGCCGTCAGCGCCCGCGCCGGTGCTTTTTTAATTTTTCCCCTATTGATCATATGGGCCGGCTGGGCTTTTCGCAGGACGGAACGCTTTTCCATTAAAGCGGCGGGAATTGCCACCTTTACAATTCTGGCCGGGTACCTTTTCGTGAATACTCTGTATCCGCGTTTGTTTGGAATACCCGCAGGGTCGGCCTTTGGAAATTTTTCGTGGGAGGTATATGGACAGATCCATGGAGGGACCGGCTGGCATTCGGCAATTGAAGATCTGGGTACTACAAATACAGCAATTGTTTATCGGGCGGCATTTCAGTTTTTTATAAAACATCCGTTTAGTTTGTTGCTGGGTGCTGCAAAATCGTATCGGGATTTTTTTCTGCCCGGTCCATACACTATTTTTGCGTTTTCATTCATGCACCCGGGGGACTGGCCAAATTTATTATTATGGATTCTCATCATTTTTTTGCTGGGTTGGGGTCTGGTCCGGGTGTTTAAAAAGCTCCAGGTGAGCCATGCCGGCTTGATCGTAGCCGGTTTTATCGGCATATTATTATCCATACCCTTTCTCCCCCCCATCGATGGCGGAGGCAGGTTCTACGCCAGCACCATGCCGTTCCTGTTTATATTACCGGCTGTTGCTCTTGACCGGATTCGGGAATGGACTCAACAAAACAGAAACACCGACAGGCAGGAACAGAACCTTGTGTTTTTTCCTCATTATGGCTCCATAATATTGTTGGCATTTATGTTGATCGTGCCGGTTTCAGTCTATTACCTTCAAAACCACCCACAGCCTGCCGCGGCAGTTTGTCCTGACAAACAAAATTCTTTTGCGATCAGGGCAAACCCTGATTCTTACATCGACATAATTTCGCAAGGGACCCGGAATTGTGGCTCGACACCCGATATTTGTCTTTCTGATTTCAAAAAGAAGGTCACCGAAAATAATGACGACGATTTTTATCAGGAGCTGCTGTCCCTGACCCAACAATCCCAAACCGTCACAAGGATAATTCCGACGGTCAACCTGCTGGATGCTAATTTCCATTACTTTGTTGTTGCCGATCCGGGGTTATTATTAGGTCCTGCCGGCCAGATCGTATCGGGGTGTGCAGCACAGATTCGAACAAGGAATCAGAGCATTTATCAGATAGAATCCCTGTTGCCTCCCGGCCAATAAGCTGATCATTAAGGTTATTATGCCCAATATCGCCGCCCTCGTCCCTATGCGTCACCACAGCCAGCGCGTACCCGGCAAGAATTACCGCGCGCTGGCGGGCAAACCGTTGTTCCATTACATCATCGAGACCCTCCTGATGACCCCGGGGATTGGCAAGGTGGTTGTCGATACTGATTCCGAGCCGGTGATGGAGAGTCTCCGCCGGAACTTCCCGGAAGTCATGATCATCAACCGTCCGGAAAATCTGCGCGCTGATGACATATCGATGAACGAAATCCTTAAGCACGACACATCACAAGTCCAGGCTGACTTCTATTTGCAAACGCACAGTACAAATCCGCTGCTCGAGCCCGACACAGTTGAGCGTGCCATTCAGGCCTTCTTCACCAACTATCCCGCCTGCGACTCCCTTTTCTCTGTGTCACGCTGGCGGACCCGGCTTTATGATCAATTTGGACATGCACTCAACCATGATCCTGCCGTCCTTATACAAACCCAGGACCTGCCGCCCGTCTATGAGGAGAATTCTTGCCTGTATATTTTTACCCGGGAAAACCTGCTGGCGCGGAATCACCGCATCGGCGAACACCCCTTCATGTTCGAGATAGATGCCCAGGAGGCCTGGGATATTGACGAAGAATTGGACTTTGCCGTTTGCGAGTTTCTGATGAGCAGGAAGAGAACCTCTTCGGAGAAACCGGAATGAAAAAAGGATCGGAGACCTGGCTTGCCGTCGGCATCATAACCTTTGTCACATTGTTGACCTACGGCGTTCTGATCCCACAGTTGGGATTCTATCGGGATGACTGGTATCTATTTTCGACGGCTCAATCCCAGGGTCCGGCAGGGATCGTGGCACTGTTTCAAATCGATCGTCCCCTTGCCGGTTATCTGTATGCCTTCGGATTTAAACTGCTTGGTTTGTCCCCGTTGGCCTGGCAGGTGGCCACGTTGATAATACGGCTCACAGGTAACCTGGCGTTGTTCTGGCTTCTTCGTCTGCTCTGGCCCGATTGGAAGATGGAGACTCTTGCAGTCGTTTTATTGTTCTCTGTCTATCCCGGTTTCACGGTGCAGCCGAACGCGGGTGTTTATATAAGCGATTTGCTTGCCAGCGCGGCTGCGTTAATTTCCATAGCACTTACCGTCAAAGTGGTGCAAGATTCTACGAATAACCCGCCTGCGCGACCCTGGGTCCAGGTTTTGCTCTCCGCACTGGCAGGCTTATTAGCGCTGTTTTATCTGGGCATCTTTGAGGCAGCCATCGGATTGGAAGCGGCACGTTTCGCGCTGATTTGGTATGTCGTTTGGCGCAGAGATCACCCGGGCTTCAAAGTCATCACAACTCGGACGCTTAAAGCCGATATGGTCTATCTTTTCGTTAGCGTCGCGTTCCTGATCTGGCGGCTGTTTTTCTTTCATAGTACGCGGCGATCCACCAACTTGGGAGTATTGCTCGGAAAATATGGTGCGTCGCCCTTACGCTCCGTGGTCTCGGTCATTATCGAAACATTTAAAGATATTCTTGAGACCACGGTTTTTGCATGGGTGGTCCCCTTTTATCAGTTCGTTTCAAATGGCAATTATCGCGATCTGGCGATAGCCGTCGGTATTGCCTTGCTGGTGGTCTCTTGCATTTACTTGGTTTTCCGCCTGGCATATCAGAAATCCGGTCCTTCTGAGACAGCCTCGTCCGCTCATTCAACCCATCATCTGATCTGGCTTGGTTTATTCATCGTTGTTTTTGCCCTGATACCGATCGATGCAGCTGGACGCAATGTCTTATTTTCGGATCAATGGGATCGTTACACCATTTATGCCTCCCTGGGAGTCGCACTGGTGATCGGCGGCTTTATCTTCCATTTTTTCCAGGAACCGTATCGCAAGGGCCTGCTGTTTGCACTGATCGGCATGAGCGTAATCGTCCATTTTTTCAGCGCCGCCTGGTATCGCGATTTCTGGGCAGCGGAACGCGACCTGTGGCAGCAAATGGTCTGGCGCGCACCCGGCCTTCGTCCGGGAACGATGTTATTCGCCATTCCTCCCTTTGCCGGATACGAAGAGGGTTATGAAATCTACGGCCCTGCCAATATGATATATTACCCCGGTCAGGGCATTCAATTGGGTGGAGAAGTGCTCAATTCAGATACGGCAGCCAACATTCAATTGCAGAAGGACCGTGAGCATTATGATCGGAGTGTTCTGGTGCCTGACAATTATCAGAACATATTGATTGCTGTCTATCCTGGCCAGCAATCCTGCCTGCATGTCCTGGATGGACGCAAAGTGGAACTTCCGGGTCTGCTCGACAACTCGCTGGTGGCGGATATTGCTCCCTATTCCCAGATCAACCAGATCGATACGTCGGCCAGCCCGGTCACTCTGCCGGCCTTTTTAAGTGGCGAACATCCGAAGGAGTGGTGCTCCTATTATCAGAAAATGGATTTGGCCCGCCAACAGGGCAACTGGCAGGAAGTCGCAAGTCTGGCAGATGAATCTCAGAAAAAAGGCTTGACCCCCGATGATGTCTCAGAGTGGATGCCCGCCCTGGAGGCTTATGTCACCCTGGGTCGCGTGCCGGAAGCCCGTCATGCAGCCTCCATCATCCGCACCAGCGATAAAGCCCGTTCCTTTTTATGCCTGCAGTTGCAAAGGGGGGCGGCTTATCCACCACCCTACAACTTTATTCAGGTCAATCAATTACTCTGCCAGGCAAACTAATGCCCACAATTCTTCTTAGCGCCCCGTATATGATCCCTTTTCTGGACCGCTTCAAGCAGGTCTTCGTCAAGGCGGGCATCCGGTTGATCGTGCCGGATGTGCATGAACGGATGGAGGAGGCGGACTTGATGAAATACGCAGGGCAGTTCGACGGTGCGATCTGTGGCGATGATCGTTTCACCGCGCGCGTGCTGGAAGCCTGCTCACCGCGCCTGAAGATCATATCGAAATGGGGTACAGGCATTGATTCGATCGACAGCGCAGCCGCTTCACGACTGGACATCAAAGTGGCACGCACTTTGAATGCCTTTACTACTCCCGTAGCGGATACCATAATCGGCTATATTCTGGCCTTTGCCCGCCGCCAGCCCTGGATGGACAAGGAAATGAAAGCGGGCAAGTGGAAGAAACTTTCAGGCCGTGCCTTAAGCGAATGTACCCTAGGAGTGATTGGCGTGGGCAATATTGGCAAGGCTGTTACAAGGCGGGCGCGGGCCTTTGGCATGCATGTCTTGGGCAACGACATTATCGAGGTAGATCATGTCTTTGTCGCTGAATCTGGCATACAGATGACCGACCTGCGTATTCTGCTTTCCAATTCCGACTTCATTTCGATCACCTGCGATCTTAACCCCACTTCCCACCATCTGATCAACATGGAAATGCTGTCCGGGATAAAGCCGGAAGCAGTCCTGATCAATACGTCGCGCGGCCCCATCGTCGACGAGAAAGCCTTGATCGAGGCGCTGCAAGCCAAACGTCTGGCGGGGGCCGCGTTGGATGTCTTCGAGTTTGAGCCGCTTCCTCTGGACAGTCCGCTTTTGAAAATGGACAACGTTATGTTGGCCCCGCATAATTCCAATTCCAGTCCCGCGGCATGGGATCGCGTCCATTGGAACACCATCAGGAATTTGTTCGAGGGGTTGGGTATTCCATATGATGAAGGCGATCAGCACATGGATTTCATGGAGCGTTCGAATAGCACTTAATCAACGTCCTGCGCGGACAAAAAGGTTGAACAATTCATATGACAAAAACCATTCTCATCACCGGCGCGGCAGGCGGCATTGGCCGCGCCACGGTTGCACACTTCACTGAAAAGGGCTGGCAGGTGATCGGTGTGGACCGCGCCGATTTCGGCGAGGGTTTTCCTCAAAGCGGACTCTTCATCCGTTCAGATATCTCGCTTCCCCAGGAGATGCATGCCATTTTCGAAAAGGCACATGCATTCACTGAATACCTCGATGCCCTGGTCAATAATGCGGCCATGCAAATAGCAAAACCGCTGGTCGATACCAGTGTCGAAGAATGGGATGCAGTCATGGCTTCCAATTTACGGTCCGTATTCCTGGGAGCCAAGTTAGCCCATCCACTGCTCAAAGTGCATGGCGGCGCGATGGTCAATGTCTCATCGGTCCATGCGATCCAGACCTCGGTCAATATCTCCGCTTACGCCGCATCCAAGGGAGGACTTTTAGCCCTCACACGTGCCCTGGCCATTGAATTTGCACCCGATAACATCCGGGTCAATGCCGTCTTACCCGGCGCCGTGGATACGCCCATGTTACGTGCCGGTCTGGGCCGCGGCCACGTCGGTCACGGTGATCTGCAGGAGAGGCTCGATAACCTTGCGCGTAAGACGGTGAATGGCCGCGTGGGCACGCCGCAGGAAATTGCACATGCTATTTATTTTCTGGCCGATAATGAGCAATCCTCCTTTATGACCGGCCAGGCATTGGTGATCGATGGGGGTGCGACGGCCAGGTTAAGCACCGAATGAAAGAAACCATCAAGCGCTACACGCCGACACCTGTTTTAAACGTCGTTAAAACATCCTACGATGCTTTTATGCGCCTGCCCCAGGTTCCAAATGCTTATTTGCATCCCTGGCGGCGCAACAGCCGAAACCGCATGCGTGCCATGCATAATATTCATAAGGGGAAACGCTGCTTCATTATCGGGAACGGCCCAAGCCTGAAACAAACCGACCTGACCCAACTCAAGAACGAATTCACCTTTGGAATGAATCGCATTTATTTATTGTTTCCTGAATTGGGTTTTAAAACCACCTATTTTGTTTCCATTAATGATCTGGTCATCGAACAATGTGCGCAGGAGATCGCCGCTTTACAGGTCCCCAAGTTCATCGCCTGGCATTCCAACCGTCACTTCCAGCGCCTGCCCGATGACCTGGTCTTCCTTTACACGACCTATACGGGTGCACGGTTCGCTTACGACATGACGCGTCGTGTTTGGGAAGGAGCCACAGTTACCAACGTTGCCCTCCAGCTCGCTTTTTACATGGGCTTTGCCCAGGTTATTTTGATTGGCATCGATCATAACTTTGCCAATAAAGGAAAAGCCAACCAGACCGTTGTCTCTGAAGGAGATGACCCCAATCACTTTTCACCTTCTTATTTCGGGAAAGGCTTCCGCTGGCAATTACCCGATCTGGATACGTCCGAAATTGGCTACAGCCTGGCGCGTAACGCTTATCGCAAAGCAGGGCGTGAGGTCCTCGATGCAACTGTTAATGGCAAACTTATGATTTTCCCAAAAGTTGACTACAATACGCTGTTCCAATGAAATCATCCCCCCTTACCCGACCGCAATATTGGTTCCCCTTACTGGTCCTGCTGGCCCTCGGAGCGGTGCTGCGATTGGTCAATCTTAATGCTCCACCTCTCGATTTCCATTCAACGCGGCAGCTTCGAAACGCTTTGGTGGCCCGGGCGATCTACTATGATCATCTTCCAAATGCCGACCCGCAAAAAAGGGCGCTGGCTGAATCCTTTCAGCGCGCAGTGGGTCAATACGAACCGCCCATCACCGAGTCAATCGTTGGCTTAACTTTTTTATTGACCGGCGGCGAATCATTTGCCGTCCCGCGCATCTACGGAACGATCTTCTGGCTTCTGGCGGGCCTGGCGCTCTTTGATATGGCGCGCCGCATCTGGTCGCCCACTTCGGCCCTGATCTCATTAACGTTCTACCTGGTTCTCCCATTTGCCGTGCAGGCCAGTCGTTCATTCCAGCCCGACCCATTGATGACCTCATCATTTGTCATAGGTCTTTATTTTTTATATCGCTGGATGGAAGACGCCGCACCCGGCGCTTCGGCCCATCCGGACACACGGCCCGATGGGAATGGAAAACAAAGCTGGAAATGGGCCATCCTTGCAGCCCTCTTCTTAGGTTTCGCAGTCCTTGTGAAAATCGTGATCGCCTTTCTCGTGGGTTCCGTGGCGATTGCTGCAGTTCTAGTTTCCTACGGTTTACACTTCTGGAAATCACGTCAAGTCTGGTTGATGGCTGTATTGATGGTCATTCCCGGGATCGGATATTATGTGCTCGGGCATCCGGGTCGTTCCACGGAATACTTCTTCTCATGGACTGTGGACTTGATCAAACTGATCCTCAGCCTGCATTTCTATGTGCAGTGGCTTGGCTTTGTCGGCAGCCTGTTCGGTTTGACCATCCTGTTTCTCAGTCTGGCCGGGACGTTGCTTGCGCCGCCTCGTGCGCGCTGGCTTCTGATCAGCCTGTGGATTGGTTATGTACTTTACGGCCTGACACTCCCCTTCCAGATGTACACACATAGTTATTATCATATTCAACTTATTCCGGTGGTCGCGCTGGGACTGGCTTCCATCGTTGAAGCGATCGTCGTTCCGGCCTCGAGCCTGCCGCGCGTTTGGAAGGCAGCATTTCTCGTTGTGGCCCTGGCCGTGGTCGGTTATCAAGCATGGATTGCCCGCTCGGTACTGGTTGCCGAAGATTTCAGCCAACAGCCTGCCATCTGGGAAGCAATTGGCAGAGCCATTCCCGCCAACACGGAAGTCATCGGTCTGACACAGGATTACGGATATGATCTGATGTATTGGGGCTGGCGCAGGGTGGCTTTATGGCCGCTCGACACTGACCTTTCTTCCGTCAAGAACGGCGGCAGAGATCTGACTTCCCGTTTTACCGACCTTACAAACGGTGAAGATTATTTTCTTGTCACCGCCTTCGGGCAATTAGACCACCAGCCGAATTTGAAAATGATTTTGAATGGATATACAATTGCCGCGCAAGGGGATGGATATATTCTGTACGACTTGCACCTCATGAAATGACCCTTGTTTCCATTATCACCCCATCCTTCAACCAATCATCCTTCCTGGAACGAACGATCCGCTCCGTTCTCGAACAGGATTATCGGTCTATCGAATATCTTGTCGTGGACGGCGCCTCGACGGACGGCAGTCTGGATATTATCCAAAAATATGCCCCCCGCCTTGCATGGTGGACGAGTGAAAAGGACAACGGCCAGTCCGAGGCGATTAACAAAGGCTTTGCGCATACGCAGGGTGAAATTGTAGCCTGGCTCAACTCGGACGATTATTATTTGCCGGGAACGGTCAGCGCGGCCGTAGATCAATTTAAGAGACATCCACGGGCAGTATTGATATACGGCAATATGCTGGCTGTGGATGAAAATGACCGCACGATTAACATTCTAAAATATCATCAACTATCCCTGACAGATTTGTTATGCTTTCAAATTATCGGCCAGCCGGCGGTGTTCATGCGCCGGTCGGCACTTGAGAAAGCGGGCGGGCTCGATGTTACTCTCCACTGCATGCTCGACCATCAATTATGGATCAGGATCGCGGAGCAGGGGGAGATCGTCCATGTAAATGAGACCTGGGCCGCCGCACGGTATCATGCCGGGGCAAAAAACCGTGCCCAGCCAGCCGAGTTTGGGCGTGAAGCTTTCCGTGTTTTGGATTGGGCGTCGAAAGAACCCAGCCTGGCACCTGTCCTAGCGCACTCTCGAAGCCGCGCCCACGCCGGTGCGCAGCGTGTGAATGCTCGCTATCTTCTGGATAGCGGCCAGCCGGTACCCGCGCTCAAGGCCTGGATGCGTGCGCTGATTATCCATCCACCCACCGCCCTGGCCCGCTTGAATTTGCTCGGCTCGTCCTTGCTCGACGTTATCGGACTGGGACAATTAAGGAAACTTTTTTTACAACGAAGGCGTGAACGATTGAATAAAGCAATTGTGAAGGAGTCTTGATGCATTTCGTTTGGAAAATTGTATTGTTGGCATGGGCGATCATCGCTCTAACCGGCTGTTCCATCGGTTTGATCCATTTACCTCAAGCCACTGTCGAACCGCCCACCCTCGCGCCCACTTTTGTGGCGCGTGCCGACGTCACGGTGGTGCCCCGATCCAGCCGGCCCAATATCCTGTTAATCCTCGTTGATGACTTGGATGCAAAACTCGGCACGATTAATTATATGCCGCATCTTCAAGAGCTTCTCGCCGCACAGGGATTATCACTGGATGACTTTATGATCAGCACTCCGGTTTGCTGCCCTTCACGCGCTTCCTTCCTGCGCGGACAATATGCACAAAATCACCAGGTCTTAACCAACTCAACCCCACTCGGCGGGTTCGAAAAATTTTATTCGCTTCAGGAAGAAAGCTCGACACTTGCCACCTGGCTGCAGGCAGCCGGTTATCACACCGTTCTACTGGGTAAATATCTAAACGGTTATCCTTATCCAAACGATCGCACATACATCCCGCCCGGATGGAACGAGTGGTACAGCCCGGCCCGGGGCAGCCCTTATCAGGAACTTAATTACACCTTAAATGAAAACGGCAAATTAGTAGGCTATGGAGTGGGCACCCGCGATTACCTGACGGATGTCCTCTCCGGAAAAACGGTGGATTTTATTCACCGTTCCGTTTCGGACCCTCGACCTTTTTTTATCTATCTCGCCCCATACGCTCCACACGAGCCGGCAATTCCGGCATTCCGCCATGAGGACCTTTTTCCAAACCTGGACGTTCCACGCACTCCATCCTTCAACGAAGCTGACGTATCCGACAAGCCAACCAATATCGCTTCCGACCCGCTGTTGGACGAAACGGAGATCGCAAACCTGGATAACCTTTATCGCCAGCGCGTCCGTTCCATGCAGGCAGTGGACGAGATGATCGCGACTCTCGTGACCACATTAAAAGAGACAGGGCAACTGGATAATACCTATATTATTTTCACTTCTGACAATGGCTACCACATGGGTCAGCATCGCCTGCTGGCCGGGAAGGGCGAGCCTTATGAAGAGGATACGGTTGTGCCCTTCATCATTCGCGGACCTGGCGTTCCTGCAGGCCAGACCTTGCAGGGCTATCTGGCCGGCAACACGGACATTGCACCCACCATCGCCGATCTGGCGGGTGTGATACCCCCATCATTTGTGGATGGCCGTTCAATCGTTCCGCTGTGGAGTGCAGTTCGCCCTCCACAGACAGATTGGAGGCAGGGCTATTTGCTCGAATACTATGGCGCAGGGGATAGCTCTGGATCTACGATCAACATGGTTGGCT
>Ga0182027_10001131_pt1 | contig 44781 bp, 38 predicted proteins | sample 712E1DmetaG_FD_121300 | JGI IMG/M metagenome (GOLD analysis project Ga0182027, IMG submission 121300) | Permafrost microbial communities from Stordalen Mire, Sweden - 712E1D metaG (Illumina Assembly) | ecosystem: Environmental > Terrestrial > Soil > Wetlands > Permafrost | place: Sweden...
AAAACTCACAAATTCGACATCTGGCGCGGGGAAAACATTGACTATATCGGGATCTAATGCCGCAGCTGGCAATGGTGGGAACATTATCCTCGCGCCTGGGGCTAAATCCGGGAGTGGAAGCGAGGGCAAGGTCGGCATCGGTACCACAACGCCCGGGGCAAAACTTGACGTAGCTGGGAATGTCAGGATTAGTGATGGCTCAGGTAATTCAAGTATTATCGTTGTACCGCCAGCAACAGGCACCCCGGTGACCGATAAGCGTAACATACAGGATGCGATTGACGCGGTTTCTAGCGCAGGTGGTGGAACTGTCATTGTTCCGGGCGGAACGTACATAATCAATGCTATCGGCGGCACAGCTACGGGAGGTAGCGCAACAACTTTGGTTGATTCTTCAGCACAGTTTACTTCTAGAGATATTAAAGCTGGAGATATTGTAATTAATCTGACGAACCATTGTGCGGGCAAAATTACAAGCGTGAACAGCGCCACTCAAATAACGGTTGATGCTTTTATCGGCAACAGTGTTCCCGGTAATAATGGCTTTTCAAGTGGCAATAAATATTGTATTCCAGGTGTTGCCATGCGGCACAATGTCTGTTTGGAAGGACAGGGATATGGGAGTGTTCTGAGTGCTAATCCTATTAATGCCTCCGGAAACAGTTATGCGGGAGCAATAGTATTGTTATCTGTTGATCCATCACAAGGTTGGCCAACTGTAACAATTAAAAATTTCAAAATTAAGCGGGAAAGTACCTGGGATGCAAGCGACGATAATGATATTGCACTCGATATATATAACCACAGATACCAAGAAAATACCGGCCCTACATCATGGGCGATTGTAGACAGAATTCGGTTTGATAGCCTTTCAAGCGGCATTTATAATTTTTCGACGGGCATACGGATAGGGGGTTGGTCCGGCACGCTAAGCAATTGTGAGGCTCGCGGTTGTAAAGTCGGAATGGACATTGATTTGCCGGAAGGTGTTAGCAATAATATTACAGTTTTTAACCCCGCGATTGGTGTGGGAGGCCAGACATCAGGAGGCCCCACTTGCACAGGGATAAGGATTAATGGATTAAACAATAGAGTTATTGCCGGGCAATTGGAAACAGCTTATAGCAATTCGATATTGATTGATATTGTCGGAAGTAATTGTTACTGCAATATGATTTGTGGCTCTTACATTGAAGGTGCAGGAAATATGGCAACAGGTATAATAATAAGGAATAATAATGCCGGCAATATAATTAACGGCTGCTTTTTTGATCTGTCCGGCGCTTCTGCTGTGGCGATTTTTGAAGAAAGCGGCGCTCAAAACAAAAATAATATTGTTGCCAATTACATTTATAACCCTGGTGGACCAAAAGCATGTGCTTGGAACATGAATGGAAACGTGGGCATCGGCACGGCAAACCCCGGCGCGCCATTAACGGTTTACAATGCGGGAGTTGGCGTAAACGGGATACGACTGGAAGCCGGGGCAAGCGGCAACGCACCTTTTCTTACGTGGAAGGATAGCGGCGGCGCCGACGCCAACAAATACAGCATGCGCTATGATGGGAACGCTAAGAAATTCTATGCCGGTTATGGCGATGCCGCCAACTATGTTGCGCAACTGTCAATTGACCAAGCGGGCGGGAACATGGGTATTGGGACGACCTCGCCGTCAGAAAAGCTGACCGTGGCCACTGATAATGGTGGTGATGGGATCTCTCTTAGAAAAGGCGATGGGAGCTTACGGGGTTTTTTAGCCAGGGCCGGAGGAGGGTATGGTTTTTTAGAACTTTATGATGATTCTACCAATTGCCAAATAAAATTATACTCTGTTGGTAATTCTTACATTAACGGGGGATCGGTCGGAATAGGAACGCCAACGCCTAATTCATTACTTGACGCTACCGGGCCTGCCGATGATTCAGAAGCAAATTTCAAGACAAGCTCAACTTATTCCCAGTTGGTGCTCCATGATTCCGATACAAGCACCTCAGGTTTGAAACTTGGGTACCGTTTCCAGAATGGAGTGGCCGAATATGGTAGGATCCAGGCGTATAATTCGGTTGGTGCAACCTTCTTGGCGATAAATCCGAATGGGGGAAACGTCGGAATAAATACCCCGTCGCCTACGGCAAAACTTGATGTCAACCCCGGTACGATCTCAGTGACAAATCCTAATATCAGGCTGAGAGGAGTTACGAGTACAGCGCCCACTGCGGGTCAAGGTCAGGCCGGTGACGTGCTTGTTTATGAGTCGGGTTCAACAAGGAGGCTGTACATAAACGTAAATGGCAACTGGCACTATTCAACTTTGACCTAAACACATTGCGTTCGCTCCCCCCTCATGATCCACGGGGTGGGAGCGAACGATCATTTTTTCAAGGACACACGACGGCATCTATTATCGTTTCTGATATATGAGAACAGAATGCAGGTTTCGAACGATTAGTCTGTTAAATGCATCAACAGTGAAGTGCAGGAAGTCACCCACGCCAATGGGCGAGAATCGTCCGATCTGTTTCAAGTTTCGATCAAGAAGGATGATTCGATAATCATCGAGTGCACTCAGAGCATAGCGGCCATCTTTGAACCTGGCGAAGTGCGGGGTAATCCAAGCAAGTTTCTGCTGATTTACTATGGTGCCAACAGAATTGTATATGGTAACCGTCGAGTTACTATGATCTAATATTACAAGATTCGTCGCATTGTCAAATAACATGTCGGTGATAAATCGCGTGATTGGAGCCGAATCGGAAGGAAATAGGGAAACGAATGATCCTTTTTGGTCATAGATCCTGATTTGATTCATGTTGGGTCCGGTTTCCGTTTTCACATAGATTTCGTTCATTGGCCCAGTTACCAATATGTTGGGAAATCTCCCTGCCGCAAGTATGCTATCCAATAAGACCCCGTTAGTCGAATAAATATTTACTTGGCCGGTAGTATAATTTGATGCCAAGATTCTCCCTGAGTCATCTACCGTAAGCCCGAAACCATTTCCAAAATCCGGCGGCAAATTGAATGAGCTTCGCTGCATCAAGGTACTATCAAGGACTTGTATTCTATCTTTTGTGCGTAGGACTAGCCTGCCATCTGGCGAACTTGCTATTTCGCCTGCAGTTCCACCAAAATCGAAGCTGGCAGAATCAATTAGTTGATACAGTCCAGAGATACTCATGCCAATAGCGGTACTCTTCATGCCCTCTGTCGCGCTCTTGTTCACCGCCGCAACCATGTACTCATATGTCGTACCCTGTACACCCGTTGAGTCACTATAAACAGTATCTGCAACTGGTGAAGCATTAATCCGCACAGCGACAGTGTTTGAATCCACATTGCGCCTGTAAACATTATAAGACTTAACCAGCGCAGTATCCGCCTTACTCCAAGTCAAGGTTACGATCTGTTTGAGCGTGTCATAGCTGATCGTTAATCCCTTCGGCGTGGGAATGCCAGTAAAGGGCAGGTTGATTGTGTCGAGATTCGTAGTATCCGCCGACCGCACCGGCACGCCGACCGTATCCAGCACCCCGTAGTTGTCAAGCGACGAGATCAGCCTGAGATCGTACTTCGCTTCCGCAAGGCTGCTGAATTTAAAGCTTCCGTCCGCATTCACTCTTGCAAACCTGTCAATCCCAAATGCAAGCACAAAAACCTTCCTCGGGTCTCCTCCCTCAGAAAGCTTGATAATGCCCTTTAAAGCCCCTGCGGGCTTCAGCGTGTCCGGCGCAAGTGTATCGGTTGTTGCCTTATTCTTAACGGTTACGGAATCAATTAAAACCGCATTATTACCGCTTGCGCTGGTAATCACATAAGTTCCCGTGTCTATCGTAGTGTCAAAAGCAAAACGTCCCGCACTGTCAGTGACCACGGAATCTGTTGCCGCCATAGTGGCTAGCCGTTTACCAAGCCCGGCGCCTGAAGTGTCGGCAAGGGATTTTCTCGGGCGGATATGTACATTTACACCTACGGCAGGCGTTTTGCCGTCGGGCTGATAGAGTATGCCTGCAACGGCCGCATTGGTTGTTTCCGTGCTTCCGCCAGCGATGTTCTTTACGCATGCCATAAACGGCAGGCTGAGGCAAATGGCGGCGATAAAAAGTTTACTGCGCATAAATCATCCCTTCTTGGGCAACGTTGAAAGGGGGAACACCTGAAAATTAATTTGGTACACTCTGTCCGCCGGCTCGTCTTTTTCAATAAGATCGGCAAGCCGCTTTCTGAAAGCCGCGACTTCTTCCTTTATTCGCTGGAACCCGGTTTCGGAAATGCCTGCGGTGAGCGTGGAGATGTCCCGGTATTGCCGCTTGTGGCGGTCGATTGCCTCGGCGGCAAGCCGCAGGTTCTCCTTTTGAAAAGCGGCAACGGCGAGCGATTGCACCTGATCGCCGGTGGTAAGAGACTTTTCGGTCTGGCAATACCTGCCTGACGGCATGCGTTTTATCAGGCCAAGTTCAAGAAGAAGGCGTACCGCGTTTTTGGCTTGCGGCGTCGTGATGGGCGGGTTGAGCGTCCTGGCAAGCAGCTTGTAATCTTCTTTAAAGTCAAGAAACGTGACAATCTCGCGCAGGGCGGGATAATACCACTTTGAGAAATAGGTGTACTGGTCCTGCCGGAGCTGCGCCGAAGCGTGGTGCTTGCCGAACGCCTGCAAATGGTTGAAATAAAACTCGCGCTCTCGCTCGGTCTTTGCCTGTGTAAAATGTACCATCGCCTCAAAGTACTCGGTCTCTTTCTTTTTAAGTCCTATGGCCTGGGCCACGGCAAAGACCGCTCCCTTGGAAAGGCTCTTCTGACCGGTGATTACCTTGTAGATGAATGCTTTCGATTTTAGCCCGGCCTTGTTCGCGAAATACTGGTATGAGAAAGATGGCTGCGCCTTTTTCTGTTCGGCGTAATAATCCTTTAAGAACAGGCGGCTGTCGGTGTAGGCGAAAATGTCGGGCATACAATCCTCCATTGTTATCTACTGTTAATTTACCTCGCCAGAGTAACATTGTCAACAGCCAACCATTAAAAAGGTTGCCTTTTGGGGAACGATGAAAAAGGATAAAATTGATACAGCTTGACCGGATTGCAGGTTTTTTTATCGCCGCGAAGCGGCATACCTATATGGTTGCGTTGCGAAGGGGCGACGCTGCGCGAGCGAAGTCGAGCGCCTTAGGCGCGCACCTTTGCTGGAAGGGGTGTGGGTGCCATGTAGAGACGTAGCGCGCTACGTCTCTACATGGCACCCCAGGGGAAACCCGGTAGGGTTGCCCCACCAGAGTCATATCTTGACACTTTTTTAATTCTCCTCCAATCATTGCAAAAATTCCTGCTTTCAATATATTTTATAGCACTTTTAAAATTCGCCGGCATGGAAGATGGGCTAGTAACTCAATGGTAGAGTATCGCCCTTTTAAGGCGAGAGTTGCAGGTTCGAATCCCGCCTAGCTCATTTTATCAAAAAGCCCGTTTTTCCTGTTTTTCAGGATTAGCGGGCTTTTTTTATTGCAGTATTGACTTTTGACCAAGAAAGTGATATATTACTAATATGCGGTATCAAGTAACAATCAGGCGGAAGGCCGAAAAGGAATTAAGCCGATTGCCGGAAGCCGTGAAAAAAATGTTTTATTTACTCGTTGAAGACTTGAATGCGGACGGGCCGTATCAAATTACATGGCCGAATTATTCCCCGCTTGGAGAAAATAAATACCACTGTCACCTGAAATATAAATGGGTGGCTTGCTGGACTTGGTTTAAAGAAAGTATAGAAATCGAGGTGTACTATGTTGGCAGTCGTGAAAAAGCCCCATATTGAATTTTCCATCAACGGTGAAGGCACCAGGGAAGCCGCCGAATGGCTTTCCCGGAAATTCCAGCTAAAAGTCATTTCCGGCAATGGTCCCGATGATAAAGTGAAAATTGAAGAAACGGACTTTTACAAGGAAATGGAATTGAACCGGGCCGGGAACCTTCTCGAAGCGGCGCGGATCAAGGCCGATTTGTCGCAGAAGCAGCTTGCCGATGCAATAGGGATCCGGCAGACAATGGTTTCGGAATTTGAGAACGGACGGCGGAAGGTCACGCGGAAAATGGCCGGGCGGTTTGCAAAAGTGTTGAAAGTGAAGGCCGAACGGTTCTTGTGGATAGTCAAGGGGAAAATAGCGGTTGCAACGCGACAGGCCGGTTTTGAAACATCACTTGTTCAGACCAAAAACAGGAAGCGCAGGAGCTTGTACTCGCCGGAGGGGAAGAAGAAGATGGGGTTTGGGAAGTAGGGAAGAAATAGCGGGTGAAATTTGCGTGCGGAAATGAGCAGGGGAAACACGACAGGGCGGCGCTGGCACCGGCCCCGGCACGGCGCGCCAAGCAGTAAGGGAAGTATTGTAAAGCCTATCCGCTTCTCAATCGAAATGGTGGGGCGGATAGAAAAAAAGATCGGACGAAAAAAAATCTTTTCGGATTACGTCCGGGAATGCGTCGAAAAGGATTTGAACACCACAAAATAAATCCGCTTTGCCCGGCGCTAACCGAGCAAAGGGGAGATATAGTTTACAGGGGGAAGATAACGCATCACCTTACCTTAGAATTGGGGGTCGTATGAGGCTAAATATTTTGGCTTTCGTGAGCACAGCGGTGATTTTCTTTACTGCTGCATCTGCTTCGGCTGGATTAGGACTTGGTCTCGGCTTTTCGCAAAACTCAACGTCGGTTTATTCGGGCCGATACGCCTACATTCATGACGATAATTTATTGCTTGATACCGAAACTGGCAAAATGTGGCACCTAGTATCGAGTCATGGCGAAAAGGACAAGTTAGTGCCAGTGCCTTATGAAGATTTGACCGGCAAGAAGGTTGGTGTTTATCCGGAACCACAAGATACGACTTTGCAAAAGGGCCGCTGATTTAAGCAGGGGAAGGATAGCCCGTACAGCGACAAGGCCGGACCCTTTCGCCCCTCTTTTCCTTGGGCGCGTGGGAACCAATAACCAAAGGAGGTGGCCAATGAAGAAATTAATTATGATTATTCCGCTCTTGATAATTGGTTGTGCAACTACAGCCGGGTATGAAAAAATATTGAGTTCATGGGTGAATGCGGATATTAGCGATTTAACAAATAAGTGGGGATATCCAACAGAACAATTTATAGCGCCGAACGGCAATCGTGTTTATGTGTATCAAAATAGTAATTCATACAAAACGCCGACAAGATACCAAACAAATGCGAACGCGAATAGCTTCGGCAATTACACCTATGGAAGTGCTACAACACAAGTAACTGGTGGACAGACAATAGTTAATTGGTGCCGAACATATTTCGAGGTTGATGCAAATAATAAGATTATCCGATGGAGATGGGAAGGAAATAATTGCGTTGCGATTGACGAACATGATGTTAAGGGTGTTGAAGAAAAACAAGCAGGACAAAAAACAAGACCGAAATGGACGCAAGATAGTACACGATGATAATGTTGTTTATTTTATTAATTATGATGTCATTTGTAAAAAATAAAACCCATGTTGAATTCCCGCAACAGTTGGTTTACATAAGGTAATCGAAAAATCCTATGAATATTGATTCGCTCTCAAAACCATTCTCCCGCGGCGCGTTTCCCGGCATAAGCGAATGGCTCGGCCGCAGGCCGCAGTCGGCATTTTTACCCGGGCTGCTCTATCCCTTTCGAGGGTTTGATAATACCAAATGCCAAAAATCGTTAACCGTCGTATTGACAATTTACTGTATATTGTGTATTTTTGATCAAGAGGCCCCATGACCTTCATTTGGGACATGAACAAGAGCATCAAGAACGTCCTGAAACACGGTGTTTCCTTTGAAGACGCGCAAAAAGCATTCTTTGACGAAAAGAGAAAGATATTCTTTGATGAAAACCACAGTGTGGCCGAAAAACGGTATTATTGTTATGGTTTGGTGGACGGAGAAATACTTACCGTGCGTTTCACAATCAGGAAAGATAGTATCAGAATCATAGGTGCCGGATTCTGGCGGAAAGGAAGGAAGATCTACTATGAAAACCAGCAGAAATAGGCTGCCGGAGAAAATCCGGTTCACCGGCTACACCGACGCTCCGCCGGAAATCGAAAAAGCGATGCAAGAATCGGTATTAGTCAAGGATTTCCTTCCGCCTCCGGGAAAACTCACACCGAAGGCCGTCACCGAAAAGGAACGCAAAGGCGCTTTGAAGGCATGGAAAAGGTATCGCATCAAGGACCACGAACGCGGACATCGGAAGTCGCTTTCCGAAACACTCAAAGAACCTACGAAGAGGCTTGATACGAGCGTCATCCTGCCGCGCCGGGTGTATAACTGGCTAGGAACGAAACGGAACAAGGCCGCTTTCATTCGTGGGATCATGATTAGAAGTTACGAGAAGGCTGCGCGCTGAGGGAATGGAAGTCTTCTACACGAGCTATCTTTCGCAAAGCCTGCACAGAATCTGGGGGATGCGGGCAAAGTGCTTGTCCAACGTGACCACGGTGAGTCCGTGTTCCATAGCGGTGGCCGCAATCCACAAATCGTTGGCGGGGATCGGCGTGCCCGCTTTGCGAAGGGTATGGTGAATACGGGCGTAACGCTGGGCGGACTCCTTGACTATAGGTAATACGACGCAGCGTGGCGAGTCGAGGAACAGTTCCAGCTGTTTCACGTTTTGTGATGCATAGGCTCCTTGTGCGAAACCCGAGAGCAGTTCTCCGATAATAACGGGGTTTACGCCGATGTTCTCGGCTGTTTGTACGGCATCGAGCACTTCCTTGTTGCCGCGTGCCATGTCCGAATACGCGGATGTATCCAGGAGAATGCCGTTCATTTCCATAATTCCGGATCAATCTTCCTGGTTTCTGCCAAGTGCTTCTGAAAATCGCCTGATTGCTTCTTATTCCAGGTTCCGTACAGCCAGTCCAGATCGTGGTATCGCCGGGATTGGGTCTTTTGCTTTCCGGTCACCGACTCTTCAAGCATGCCGACCACCGCCTTGTTAAGACTCACGTGTTCGCGGGTGGCCTTCCGGCGTATTGCTTTTTCCACCGGAGACGGAATATGTCTTATCGTGAGCGCGGTCATGAATGGATCTTCTTTCCTGTGAGCGATGAATCATTAGTGATTCTGCGTGATTCAAATATGATTCATGCGATGTAAACAGTCAATAGAAAGGTCGGCCTCCGTTTACTCCATCTCGTCGTCGTCCAACATTATTTCAAGAAACCAAACGAATGCCCAAACTATTTTCATGATTGTCCGCCGGCAATTGTTTTCTTTCTGTAATTTGAATACCACATGGCAATAGAACCTCTCTCAAAATTGTTCTCGCGCGGTGCGTTTTCCGGCATAAGCGAATGGCTCGGTCGCAGGCCGCCGTCGTCGCTGTTTACCGGCTGCGCAGGCTCAAGCGACGCGTTCCTTGTTTCCAGCCTTTTTTCCCAGTCGGGCAAGACCGTGGTCGTGTGCGTCGAGAACAGCAAGCGGGCCGAGGTGCTTGCGGTCGAATGCGCCTCGCTGCTCGGCGAGGACGCTGTCGCGCTTTTCCCGTCGCGCGACGCTGTCCCCTATAATATGAAATCGCCCTTTGGCCCGGTGGTGGAGAGCAGGGTCCGCGTTTTGTCCGGGCTTTTAAACGGGAAAAAAGCGGTGTACGTCGCGCCCCATGCGGCGCTGTTCCAGAAAGTGCCCCCGCCTCGGGAGCTTTTCAACAGGATCATCAGGCTTGACACGGGAAGAGAAATATCCATTGCCATGCTGTCGGCGTGGCTCACCGACAACGGCTTCCGGCGCGAGACCATGGTCGTTGATCTTGGCACCTTTTGCGTGCGCGGAGGCATCGTCGACATCTACCCGTTTATCAGCGACGGCCCGGTGCGCCTGGAATTTTTCGGCGACGTGATCGAGTCGATCCGCGAGTTCGACGTGTTTTCCCAGAAAACCACCCAGGTAAGGCAGTCGGTTGAAATTTTTCCCATGAAGGAATACTGCCTTGCCGGCGCGCAGGTCGAGGCAGGGCTTGCCGCGCTCGCGGAATTTTCGGCGGGCCGGCCCGGCGACGAAGGCGGGTTTTCAAGGCTGTCGCACCAATGGAAAACGCTTTCGGACCACGACGGCATCGAATGGTTTTTCCACTGGTTTTCGCTGCCCGAGGCGTCGCTGCTCGACTACCTGCCGGGCGACGCCGTTATCGTGTGGGACGACCTGCTTCCGCCGCCGCGCCGTTTTGACGAATGCGTGCAGAATTACGAGCGCCACCTCGAGCGCGTGCCGGCCGCGTTTCTGCCGTATGTTTCCCCGCCCGAAAAACTGCTCATTGCCAAACAGGACATCCTTGACGGCATCACACTTTTTACGCGGGTGTTCGTGGGCACGGCCGAGGGCGCCGACGCGGAATGGAGCCACGCCTGCGCCATGGCCGAACAGCCAGCGTTCCCGCAGGTGATGGACCCGCTGATCGCGGACCTGAACGCGCATGATGCCGCGGGCGACGAAACCGTGATCGTGTGCGGCAACCAGGGATATGCGGAGCGGCTCCTGGAGCTCATCGGCGAGGCATGTCCTTTTGTAAAGGTCTGCACCGGGTTTCTCCAGCGCGGCTTTGTGGACAAAGTCAACAAACGGCTTTACTACACCGATTTGCAGATCTTCAGCCGGCAGCCCACGCGCCAGATCGTGCATAAAAAGGCGCGGCCGGGCGCCGCGCTCCCGTCGTTCGACGCTTTGACGCCGGGCGATTTCGTGGTCCACGTCGACCACGGCATCGGCAGGTTCGTGGGCATCGAGCACATCGTTGCGGGCGGCGCAGGCCGCGACTGCATGGTGATTGTCTACCACGAAAACGCCAAACTCTGCGTGCCGGTGGAGGATTTCCACAAGGTCCAGAAATATATAGGAAAGGAGTCCGTTGCCCCGGCGCTTTCGAAGCTGGGGACCGGCGCGTGGGAGCGGCTCAAGGCGCGCACCAAGGAGTCGCTCAGGGAAATGGCCCAGGAGCTCATCGAGCTGTATGCGAAGCGCCAGTATTATGAGGGCATCCAGTTTTCAAAAGACACCATGTGGCAGAAGGAATTCGAGGACGCGTTTGTGTACGAGGAGACGCCCGACCAGGTGCGCGCCATCGCGGAAGTGAAAAAGGACATGGAATCCATGAAGCCCATGGACAGGCTCGTGTGCGGGGACGTGGGTTTCGGCAAGACCGAAGTGGCGATGCGGGCCGTTTTCAAGGCGGTGATGGACGGGTACCAGGCCGCCGTGCTGGCGCCCACCACCATCCTCACCGCGCAGCACTTTGCAACGTTCAAGGAGCGCATGGCGAATTTTCCGGTGAGGATCGCCATGCTGTCGCGGTTTCTTTCGTCCAAAGAGCAGAAGGACGTTGTCGCACGCATCAAGGACGGCTCCGTTGACGTCCTTATCGGCACGCACCGCCTGTTGTCGCAGGACATCGTGTTTAAAAACCTCGGCCTGCTCGTGGTGGACGAGGAGCAGCGGTTCGGTGTGCGGCACAAGGAGCGGCTCAAGCAGTACAAGTACAAGGTGGACGTGCTCTCGATGACCGCCACACCCATCCCGCGCACGCTCCACATGTCACTCGTGGGCGCGCGCGACCTTTCCATCATCAACACGCCGCCCCGCAACCGCCTGCCCATCGAGACGCATGTCATGGAATACCATGACGAGATTGTCAAGACGGCAATCGAGAACGAGCTCGACAGGGGTGGGCAGGTATACGCGGTGCACAACCGCATCCAGACCCTGGGTGCGATACGGGACCGCATAGAGGCCATGGTGCCCCGGGCGCGGGTGGTGTGCGCGCACGGCCAGATGCACGAGACCGAGCTCGAGCGCATCATGAAGGAGTTCATTGCGGGGCGCTTCGACGTGCTCGTGTCGACGGTCATCATCGAGAACGGGCTCGATATCCCCAATGTCAATACCATCATCGTGAACCGCGCCGACACCATGGGCCTGTCGCAGCTGTACCAGCTCCGCGGCCGCGTGGGCCGCAGCTCGGAGCAGGCGTTCGCGTATTTCCTCGCGCCGTCATTCAAGGAGGCGAGGGAAATTTCGCTCCGGCGCCTGCGCGTGCTCGAGCAGTATACCGACCTCGGCTCCGGGTTCCAGATCGCCATGCGCGACCTGGAGATCCGCGGCGCGGGCAATATCCTGGGCGTGCGGCAGCACGGCTTCATCTCGGCCGTGGGGTTCGAGCTCTACTGCAGGCTCCTCGAAGAGACGGTAAAGGAGCTGCGCGGCGAGGCAAAGCCCGCCGAAAAGGAAAAAGAGCTCACCCTCGACATCCCACTCGAGGCGTTTATCCCCACCGATTATGTTGAAGACGGCGGCGCCCGCATCGCGGTGTACCAGGAGCTGTCGGCCGCGCAATCGCCGTCCGACGTTGACGAAGTGGAACATGAAATCGCCGACCGTTTCGGCCCCATGCCCGAAAGCGTGCTATCGCTTCTGCTGCTCATGAAAATCAAGGTGCTCGGCCGCGCCGCGGGCTGCGTGAGGTTGAGCATAGCGCCCGACGGGACTTTTTGCATGTCCCTCGGGGGCGAGGCCGGGGCCGTGCGTGACGCCATCGGGCGCATCTTTTCAAAAACGAAGCGGCATTTCGAGATCATGAGCGGCGACCCTGTACAGCTGAAGACCTCCCTGTCGGCGAAAACCATCCGGGAGCAGGCGCTCGAGGCGAGGGATGTGCTTGCCGCGCTCGCATAAAGCGCGTGGATTTATGCAAGACCATCATGTATTTTTTTTCACACAATATGAAAACAAAGAGCCATGCAATCCGCGCCGCCGCCGCGATCGCGTGCGCCGCGCTGTGCTGCGCCGGCTGCAAAAGCCGGCCCGCGAGCCCGGAGGTCGCACGGGTCGGCTCTTCGGTGCTGACGCTTGACGAATTGTACAAGAGCATCCCCCCCGAATACAGCGATTTCATCACCCGCGAGCAGGTCGTGAATTACGTCAAGCAGTGGGTCGACAACAAGATCCTGTACCACGAGGCGCTCAGGCTCAAAATAGACAAAGAAGAAACCATGCGCGCGCGGCTGCGGCGCACGAAGGAAGACCTGCTCTGCGCCGAGCTGGTCAGCCGGAGCGCCGTCCCCCTGCAGGACATCCGCGTCCCGGACAGTCTCATAGAAAAATATTACAGCGAGAACAAGGCCAGGTTCGTGCGGGAGAAAAACGTCGCGAAATACCTGCAGATCGTCTGCGACGACATGGCCGCGGCCAAGAAGGTCCGCGCGCTCGTGACGCAAGACAATTTCCTGTTTCTCGCCTCCCAGTATTCCAAGGTGCCGCCGCCCGACGTCCGCAACATCCCCTATGTAAAGCTCGACGAAATCCCGCCCGAGCTTGCCCAGGAAGTGTCCGCCACCGCGGTAAACGGGACCACCGGCGCCATCAAGACCGGGATCGGCTGGTGCATCGTGCGCGTGCTCGACAAGCAGCCCAAAGGGACGCTCTGCCAGCTTGCAGAGGTAAAAGACGATATCACGAACATCCTCGCGGGGACGATGCAGAACGCCGCGCTCGAGCGGCTCATCTCGTCGCTGCGCAACAAGATGATCGTCGAGACCCACCTCGAAATAATCGCGGACCAGCGCAAAAGCGCCCCTGCGGAGGGCGCCGTGCCGAAAACGGCAGACACGCTGCCCGATACCGCATCGCCGGAAATCAAGGAGTGATACCGTGAGCATGAAAACGGCAGTTTTAATGGTGTTCCTGGCAGGGGCGGCGTCCTTTGCCGCAGAACGGCTCGACGGCATTGCCGCGGTCGTTGGCGATTCGGTGGTCCTGCTTTCGGAACTCGACGCCTATATCGTGGCGCGCCAGAGCACCGCGGGCGAAAAGCCGGACACCGCCGGCTTCAAGCGCCTGAGAAAACAGTACCTCGGAGACCTGATAGACGGGAAGGTGCTCATCGTCCACGCGGCCAGGGATTCCACCATCGTGGTGAAGGAGACCGAGGTGGACCAGGCGGTAAGCGGCCATATCGCGCAGATCCTTCAGCAAAACTCCATGACCATGGACGTGCTCGAGCACGAGCTCCGCGACAAATACGGCATGGGCGTCACCAAGTTCAGGGCGCAGCTCCGCGGCCAGGTGCAGGAGCAATTGATAAAACAGAAAGTTTCGCAGCTCTACGTGGGGCAGGTCGCCGCGACCAAAAACGACGTGCTTGCGTTCTACCGCGATTACAAGGACAGCCTTCCCACCATCGGCGAGAGCGTGCTGCTGTCGAAGCTCAGCGTGACGCTTGCCCCGCCCGATTCCCTGCGCCAGGCCGCCTACGCCAGGATCACCGGGATCAAACGCCGCCTTGATAAAGGCGAAAATTTCGGCGCGGTCGCCAAACAGTTTTCGGAGGACCCGAGCGCGGCGGACAGCGGCGACCTCGGGTTAATCGCCAAGGGGACCCTCAGCGAACTCAAATTCGAGGAGACCGCGTTTTCGCTCGGCGTCGGCCAGACCAGCGACGTGTTCGAATCGCGGCTGGGGTTCCATATCGTGACGGTGGTCGCAAAGAAAGACCAGATGGTCCATGTGCGGCAGATCTTTGTTCGCGTCTCCCCGCCCGAGGCGGCCGTCGCCCGGACCATGGCGCGGCTGGATTCGGTGAAGGCCGCGGCGCACAGCAGCGACGATTTTTCCTCGGCGGTGCGGCTTTTGTCCACCGACAGGGAGTCGAAGGCACACGGCGGGCGCATGGGGTGGGTCCCCCTGTTCAGCCTGCCCGAAGCGCTGCGCGCGGTGCTCGACAGCCTTCCCGCCGGCGGCATCAGCGCCCCGCTTCGTGACGGTAATGAGATCACCCTCTACCGCCTCGACGACCGGAAGAAAAACCGGCAACTCACCATGGAAGACGACTACGAGCTGCTCGCCGATAAAACACGGGAAATCATGGCGCAGAAGAAGCTCATCGACCTCGTCAGGAAATGGCGCCGCGAGATATACGTTGACATAAGGTTGTAACGTCCGTGAACTACAGCGCTCTTGCCCCTTTCTACGACAGGCTCATGGCGCATGTCGGCTACCACCGATGGCATATCCTCATCGAAGAAATTGTCCGGCGCTATTGCGCAACGGCGCGGCCTTCCATTTTTGAAATCGGGGCCGGCACCGGCGCGCTCGGGGAGCGGCTTGTTGCGGCCGGATTTTCCTATATTGCCTCCGACCTTTCGTTTCCGATGTGCGCGCGGGCGCGGCGGCGCCTGGAAAAAACGGTGTGCGCGGATGGACGGTTGCTCCCGCTAAGGGGGCCGGCCCGCTTCGACCTCATGCTCTTTCTGTACGACGGCATCAATTACCTGATGGACAGCAATGAGTATCAGCAGCTGTTTTTTGGGGTCCATGCGCACCTGAATCCAGGCGGACTTTTTCTTTTCGACGTGACCACGGTGTTCAACTCGACCGCCAATTTCAACGAGTACCTTGACGCCGACGATTACGGCGATCATTTTTATTTCCGGCGCAGTTATTATCAGGCGCTCAAAGGCATCCAGTGCAACGATTTCACCATCTTCAGCCGCGATGATGGCGCCGGCGCGTATAAAAAAAGCACGGAGCACCACGAACAGAAGGTTTTTCCCGTGACCGTGGTGAGGGACTGTGTCCCATCCAACCTCTTCGACATCCTGGGCATCTGGGACAATTTCTCGTTTAAAAAGCACAACGCCCGCTCAGAGCGGGTGCATTTTCTTCTGCGGAAAAAGGACGGCCCATGATCCAGTTTTCCCATGTGACCAAATCGTACGGCAGCACCTGCGAGGCGCTCGCGGACGTGTCTTTTTTTATTGACAAAGGCGAGTTCGTGTTTCTCACCGGCGCCAGCGGCGCGGGCAAGACCACGCTGCTCAAGCATGTCTACATGGAGGAATACCCGACAAAGGGCCAGGTGTTCGTGGGCGGGTACGATTCAAAATACATGCGGAACAGGGACATCCCGCACCTGCGGCGCAAGCTGGGCATCGTGTTCCAGGACTTCCGCCTCCTTGCCGACCGGAACGTGTTCGAGAACGTCGCCTTTGCCCTGCGCGTCACGGGCCGCCGGGAGCGCCAGGTGAAGCGGAAGGTGTTCGAGGTGCTCGCCCTTACCGGCCTGTCACACAAGTGCGCGTACAACCCTTTGCAGCTTTCCGGGGGCGAGCAGCAGCGCGTGTGCATCGCACGCGCTATTGTCAACGATCCCTGGATCGTCCTCGCCGACGAGCCCACCGGCAACCTCGACATGGGCGTTTCAAAGGAAATAATGCACCTGTTCCAGAAAATCAACAGCTGGGGCACCACGGTAATCATGGCGACACACGACGTGTATCTCAAGGAACTGTACCATTACCGCGAGCTGGTCCTCGACAGGGGGGCGCTCATTCACGGCGCCGACATCACGGTGCGGCCGAAAACAGGAAGGATGTTCGCATGATCCTTGTTACGGGGGCTGCCGGGTTCATCGGGTCCCACGTGTCGCAGCGGCTTTGCAACCTCGGCAACGAGGTCGTGGGTATTGACAATGTGAACTCCTACTACGATCCCTCGCTCAAGGAGGCGCGCCTCAAACAGCTCGAAGCATGCAAAGGGTTTCATTTTCAGAAAATGGACATCTGCGACTACGACGGCCTGGTTTCCCTTGTAAAAAAATACCCGGTGTCGAAAATCTGCCACCTCGCTGCCCAGGCCGGCGTGCGCTACTCAATCGAAAACCCGTTTGCATACCAGAAGTCAAACAACGAAGGGTTTCTCAACCTCATCGAAATCGCCCGGCACAACAAGGTGGAGAATTTCGTGTACGCGTCGTCCTCCTCGGTGTACGGCGGCAACACAAAGCTGCCGTTTTCCGAAGAAGACAGGGTGGACAGCCCCATTTCCCTGTATGCCGCCACCAAGCGCGCAAACGAGCTCACCGCGCACTGCTACAGCCACCTCTACAAACTCAACTGCTCGGGCCTCAGGTTTTTCACGGTGTACGGCCCGTGGGGCAGGCCCGACATGGCGCTGTTTCTTTTTACGAAAGCCATTCTTGAGGGCAGACCGATTGAGGTGTTTAACCAGGGAAAGATGAAACGGAATTTCACCTATATCGACGACATCGTGGAAGGCGTGCTGCTCGCGCTTGCGCACCCGGTGCCGGATGAGATTTACAATATCGGAAACGGCAGGGCCGAAGACCTCATGGATTTCATCGGGGAGATAGAAAAGAACCTGGGGAAAAAGGCCATCATCAATTATCAGCCCATGCAGGCGGGCGATGTGCCGGCAACGGTCGCGGACATCGGGAAATTGGCAAAGCTCGGGTATAGGCCGACAACGAATATTGATGAGGGGATTGGGAAGTTTGTGGAATGGTATAGGGGGTATTATCATCAATAACTTAATATGTGGGATAAATTGGAGCGAAGAAAATTAAAGCCAAAGAACGGACAAATCTATTTTAAAGATAAAAGAATGAAGTGGCCAAAAAATGGCCCCTTCCCCTTCCATGGGGTTTAAAATTATATTAGTCATTGTAATGAGGTAATTTTAATTAAATACTTAACTTAGGGTGGCATATGAAATTAATTCGTTACCAAATTTCCTTTTTCACAAAAAATGCTGTATATAGCGATTTTAATGGTATTTTAAAAGAACTTCTTGAACGCTGCGGTTCAGTTTTAAATGGTCCACCTATTATTCTTCCCATTCCAGAAAATGCGACAGTGGATATTCCCCGTCTAATTTTACGTTCTTCTTCAAATGATCAACAACTTCTATTAAAATCAAATCGAATAGATACGGCGGTTGCGAAACCTTTTGAAAATTCAATCTCAGAACCCGAACGCCTCAGTTTTGATAAAAATACTCTTGATTGGTTGTTGCCTTTCTTTAAAGAAAGAAAAATTGCGGTAAATAGGATTGGCATTGTAATGCAAAGAGCCTTTATTCCAAATGGGACGCCGCCTGGGGAATTCATTTCAAGAAAATATTGCCGTGATGAATTTCTTGAGCAACCTTTTCAGCACGCAAAAAATTTCGAAATTCATTGTCTAAAAAACTATAACTTCCTCGGCCTTGATATTAATTCTTGGGTAAGAATTCAGACCATTACTATTTTACCTTCTAAAACAGTAGCTGTTGGTGTCCTAAATGATATGAATCATATACCTCTATCTAGAAATTTGACCGAAGCGGAAATAAATGAATTCATTTCTAAAGTGGACAAGGAAGCATTGAAAATTCTTGGCTTTTACAAATTATGTTAAAGGAGCTACAATGGAAATAACAATTACACCTTCTAATTCAACCGATACGGAGAAAAGCGATGATGTTGCTATTATTGGTTCTTCGTTTGATTGGCTCTCTACTATAACTTCCCCATTTATCATTTCTGGGATAGCCTTGTTTTCAATCTTCGGTCTAAATCCAGAAGGTTACGAGCAAAAGCATCACGAAACATATACTATTGCTGAGTCTCCCAATCAACCATCACAATCTCTAGCATCCTATCAAATCATTGTTTTACCCCCCAGATTCGGAAAACATTTTTCTAATGTTGAGAATGATATGGCACTTATCAATTATTATCGTAACGCAAAATTTTTTGATGAGCGTGATTTTCTTTCCTGACCTATAACATTATGATACTTTCTCCGAGTACACAAGCGGAACCGATTGATCAGGGGCATATTATTAATGGACTCCCACATCCATCTTTCCATTCTTTAATGACATCGATTGTGTTAAATCCAACTTGTGATTTTACAAATAATAAAGCAGATAATATTATTGTGTCATATCTTGTCCCGGCCAAGCTTATTCTAAGCATCAACAACCAATGGCAATCCTTCCTCGATGATTTAAAAACAGAAATGAAGGAAGGAAAAGAAAATCTTTCACATAAAAAATACGACAGTGTTGAAAATATCATAGGTAGACTTGTCGACAACGATGAACCGAGACGATATTTTTTTTTAGGTTCCCTTTCTTCTGTTGATCTCCCAGAATTATTTGCAGATTTTCAACAAGTTGCCTCTTTTCCCATCGAAGCTGCAAAAACTTTAGCAAAACCTATTGCAAAAATTAATAGTCCCTGGCGTGAACAATTATCCACACATTTTTCTGGTTATATGATGCGTATTGGTGTTGATCGATATGCCGGGGAAGCGAGGGCTAAACTTCTTGATACCCTACTTGAACCAATTAAAGTTCCACAAAATTGATCTTTGGTCCTCCAGCACATACATCGTTTAACACCCACCCCCTTCATTCCCAACCATTTAAACCTCCTCTTAAATCAAAAAAACATATATTTTCTATTGTCTCTGATTGTAAATCATGATAGACTATTAAGAACTAATCGCTTGATGCCGATATGTCATATATCAACTATCTCATGTAAAGGTTTAAGATAATGACAACAACCATAAAAAAGTCATTGATGTTGGCTGTGTTCCTTTGTGGTACGGCCTTTTCCCAGTATAGCGTTCAGGACAGCCTGCTGATCAGGCAATATATGAAGCAAAAAGGGATGTCTGAGGCTGAAATGAAAACCATGCTTAAAACCTATCAGAAGCGGGACGCAAATACGGATCTCCGGGGAAAAAATCTTCAAGTCGCCGACACGGCTGATACCGCGGCCGTCGCTCGTCTCAAGGCCGACACTTTGAATGCCCGCCTCAAGGCCGACACCATGGCCAAGGCCTCGATCTATGAGAACATAATCAAGAACAAAATGCTCGATCCCGATTCACTGTTAAAAACGCTGACGATTTTCGGGCTCGATGTGTTTGCCGGAACCAAGCCTTCCACATTCGCGCCGGCTGATTATTCGGCGACCCCGGCCGATTATGTTGTGGGAAGCGGGGATGAGATCGTGGTGTTGCTGTGGGGCAGGATCAACGAGGAATACCGGCTTAAGGTGGACAGGAACGGCAGCGTCAACATTCCGCGCATCGGGCCCATTGCCGTGGCCGGCCTGCCCTTTAATGCGCTGCAGAAAACCATTCTCGACCGCGTGCAGAGCGTCGAGGGGGTGCAGGCCACAGTGTCGATGGGCGAATTGCGCTCCATCGGCATTTTCATCGTGGGCGAGGTGAAGTCGCCGGGGTTTTACACGGTGAGCGGCCTTTCAAACGTGACCAACGCGCTGTTCGCGGCCGGCGGTCCCACGAGGCGCGGATCGCTCCGCCACATCCAGCTCAAGCGCAACGGCAGCGCCGTTGCCACCATCGATTTCTACGATTTCCTCCTTTCGGGCAAGGACAACACCGGCTTCCGCCTTAAGTCCGGGGACGTGATTCTTGTCCCTATTGTAAAGGACATGGCCGCCATCGCCGGGAACGTGCGGCGTAGCGCCCTGTACGAGTTGAAGGCGAACACGTCGCTCAAGGACGCGCTTTCCCTGGCCGGCGGCGTGTCGCCCGCCGCATGGGTCAACAGGATCCAGGTGGAGCGCTTCAAGGACAACCAGTTCCAGGTGGTGCTCGATCTCACCTCGGAAAAGCCCGGCACGATCCCGGATTTCGAGGTCAGCGACGGCGACATCATCAAGGTGTTCCCGGTGGTGGAAAAGGACAAGAACGCAATCTATCTTTCGGGCAATGTACGGCGTCCCGGCAAATACGAATATAAAGAGGGGGTGAAGGTCTCCGACATTCTTCCGGATTTCACCGCGCTTCTGCCGGAAACGTATTTCGATTATGCGCTCATTTTACGTCAGGAACCGCCCACGTTTCTCAACAGGCTTGTTTCGTTCAACCTCAAGACCGCAATGGAAGACCATGCTTCCCCCGAAAACATTGCCCTGCAGCCGCGTGACGAGGTGATCGTTTACGCGAGGGATTATTTCGAGCCCGACAGGACCGTCGCCATCGACGGGGCCGTGACAAACCCCGGCAGGGAGAAACTGCTCGAGAACATGAAGGTCCGCGACCTCATCATCAAGGCAGGTGGCTTGACCGATGAGGCGAGCCCGCAGCACGGTGAAATCTACCGCCGGACCTACAACGGTGAAATCGTGACCACCGATAAAATCAATTTCTGTGTTTCCTGCGCGCTCGCCGGCGATTCGTCGAACAATATAGCGCTCAAGAAATCCGACAGGGTTTACATCCGCACCAAAAAGGGCTGGCAGGACGAGCGGCGGGTCGTTTTAAAGGGCGAATTCGTGTTTCCGGGGGAATATGTCATTCTGGAAAAAGAGACCCTCGGGCATCTTATTGAAAGGGCGGGAGGGTTTACGTCGGAAGCATACCTTCCCGCGGCGATTGTGACAAGGACCTCGGTGCAGAAACTCGAGCAGAAAAGAAACGACGAATACGTGAGCCGGCTAGAAGGCGATGTGGTCAAGCTGTCCGCCGACCTTGCTTCAAAGGGATCGGCGGATGCGCAGGCGCTTTTGCAACAGCAAATGGCCCTGATGACGAAACTGCGGTCTCAGGAGTCAATAGGCCGGATTGTCATTGATTTGACCAATCCAGCGAAATACGATAATTTTAATATTGAAGACGGTGACAGCGTTTTCGTTCCAAAACAAATGGGGACCGTTTCGGTCTTAGGCGAAGTGTTCAATCCGGCAACGTTCAGGTTCGACAACGCGAATATGAAAGCGAAGTATTATGTGGAAATGGCAGGGGGATTCAAGGAAAATGCCGCGCAGAAAAATGTGTACGTATTCAAGGCGAACGGCAGCATTATCACCAACCGGAACGTGAATATCATGGAGGTCAGCCTTGCGCCCGGGGACGTCGTCGTGGTCCCGCAGAAAATCGAATATACAAACAACTTCAAGATTTTCATGGACACTGTTGACGCGATCTTTAAAATCGGCAGCGTCATATCGATTATCGTGACCGTGCTCATTCTCGCTCACTCCCTGAAATAGCAAGCGGCCGCTCTACCATTAAAAAGGCCGGCCTTTATTTTATCATACCGCCAGGTGGACTCTCGTCATTTGTCCAAACCTTGTGCGCCCGAACCGCCGTCAGGGTTTTCCGGCTGCGGTTCTGCATTGTCCGCGCCAGCGGAGCCGCCCGGTGCGGCGCTTCCGTTTGCGGGCGCCTGGGGCGCGCACCCTGCCTGCGCGGGGGCCGCCTCGCCAGTTTCGACCTGCTTTTCAACGATCGCAATGTCCACCACCTTGTCGCTTTCGTCAAGATTAATGAGCCGCACCCCCTGGGTGTTGCGTCCGATCACCGAAATCCTGTTTACATCACTGCGGATGATTATGCCGTTTTTCGTGATGAGCATGATGTCGTGTTTGTCGGAAACGCGCTTGAGCCCCACCACAAGGCCGTTGCGCTCCGAGGTCTTGATATTGATGATGCCCGATCCGCCCCGGTTGGTCTTGCGGTATTCCGCCACTTCCGTGCGCTTGCCGAAGCCGTTTTCCGTCACGGTGAGCAGCAGGTTCGATTCGTCGACGATCACCATGCTCACCACGCGGTCGTTGCCTACCAGCCGTATGCCGCGCACGCCGCGGGTGTTACGTCCGAGCTCGCGCGCCGCGCTCTCGTGGAACCGCACGGCCTGGCCGTTGGCGGTGCCGAGGATGATGTCGTTGTTGCCGTTGGTGAGCTTGCACTCGATCATGCGGTCGCCTGCGTCAAGGTGCATGGCGTTGATGCCGTCCTTGCGGATGTTGGAATAGGCGATAAGCGGCTGTTTGTTCACCACGCCCTTCTCCGTGGCGGTCACGATGAAATGCGACTCGTCGAACTCGCGCACCGTCACGAACGCCGCTATTTTCTCGTCGGGCCTCAGGCTGATGAGGTTGACGACGGGCTTGCCCCGCGACTGCCTGCCCGCTTCCGGGATCTTGTACACCTTGAGCCAGTAGCACCGGCCCGCCGAGGTGAAGAACAGGATGTAGGAATGGGCCGACGCGACGAACAGCGACTCGACAAAGTCGTCGTCTTTCGATTCCATGCCGATAACGCCCTTGCCGCCCCGGCCCTGCGTTCGGTAGGTGGTGGCCGGACAGCGCTTGATGTAGCCGGAATGCGACATGGTGACTACCATGTCTTCATCGGGGATCATGTCTTCCATGTCGATGTCGGTTTCTTCGTCCGACGCTTCGATGATTTCGGTCCTGCGGGCGTCGCCGAAACGCTGTTTGAGGTCGAGGAGCTCGCTCTTGATGATCGCCATGCGTTTTTCGCGGCTCGCGAGGATGGCGGTATATTCGCCGATGAGGCGGGCAAGTTCGGCAAGCTCGTTCTCCACTTTTTCCCGCTCCAGGCCGGTGAGCCTATGGAGCTTCATCTCGAGGATCGCATGCGCCTGGATCTCCGAGAGGTTGAACCGCTCCATCAGCTGGCGTTTTGCCTCGTCGGTGGAAGACGACGCCTTGATAAGCGCGACTATTTCATCGATGTGGTCTATAGCGATTTTGAGGCCCTCGAGGACGTGCGCGCGTTCCTGCGCCCTGGTAAGCTCGTGCTGGGTGCGGCGCGTGACCACGGTGTGACGGTGGTCGATGAAGTACATGATGAGGTCTTTGAGCGGGAGCTGGCGCGGCTGTTTATTGACAAGAGCGAGGTTGTTGATGGCGAACGTGTCCTGCAGGCTCGTGAACTTGTACAGCTGGTTGATCACCACGTCGGAAAAGCTTTCCTTCTTTATGCCGATTACGATGCGCATGCCCGAGCGGTCGGATTCATCCCGCAGAAAGGAGACGCCGTCGAGGGCCTTTTCCCGCACGAGCTCGGCCATGCGCTCGAGCAGGGCCGACTTGTTGACCATATAGGGGATTTCGGTAATCACGATCTGCTCGCGTTCGCCCTGCTTTTCCACTTCGGCCCTTGCGCGCACGGTAAGCTTGCCGTTGCCGGTTTTGTACGCGGAGAGGATCCCGTTTTTCCCGTAGATGACGCCACCCGTGGGAAAATCGGGACCCGGGATGTAGGTCATGAGGTCGAGGACGGTGAGGTCGGGGTTGTCGATGCAGGCCGTGATGCCGTCGATCACTTCGTTAAGGTTGTGCGGCGCCATGTTCGTTGCCATGCCCACCGCGATGCCCGTGCTGCCGTTGAGCAGAAGAAAGGGGACCTTTGCAGGCAGCACCGAAGGCTCCTTCATGGAGTCGTCATAGTTGGGCACGAAATCAACCGTGTCCTTGTCTATGTCGGCGAGCATTTCCTCGGCCAGGGAAGTCATTCGGCATTCGGTGTAACGGTAGGCAGCGGGCGGATCGCCGTCTATGGAGCCGAAGTTCCCCTGGCCTTCCACCATGGGGTAGCGCAGGGAAAAGTCCTGCGCCATGCGCACGAGCGTGTCGTAGATGGCCGCGTCGCCGTGGGGATGGTATTTGGCCATCACATGGCCGACCACGTTGGCGCATTTTTTGGTGGGCTTGTTGTGCTGGAGGCCGATGTCCTCGAGCCCCATGAGCACGCGCCGGTGCACGGGCTTGAGCCCGTCGCGCACGTCGGGAAGCGCGCGCGCCGTGATCATGCTCATGGAATAGTCGAGATACGATTTCCGCATCTCGTCTTCGATCAACACCGGGAAAATCTTCTGGGCCTGGGACTGTGCTTGATTGTCTTCTGGCATGAAACAGTCTCCTTGAAAGAAAAATAAAATCTTCACCGCAGAGACGCGGAGAACGCAGAGAAAACCAGGTCTCCGCGGTGATTTTTTCTAGTTACAGCTGCTCCAAACCGCCCAAAAGGGGCAGCGCCCATTCGGCGGTCGCGTCGAACCCGAGGGGCGATATCGTGATATAGCCGTTCATAAGGGCGCGCGAGTCGAATGTGTCAAGCGCCTCGACGTCTTTCTTGTCGCCGTACACCATATAACCCGCCTGCGGCGCCGAGCCCTCGACCTGCCGGTAGCGGTCGTCGAAAAAGGCCGTGCTCTGCCGCGTTACCTTAATGCCCCTGCAGGCGTCCGGCGCGCAATCGGGAAAATTGACATTGTAAAACACGCATTGTCCGTTCTGGCCTGGCCCGAGGGCGGCGATGCCGTTGAAAATGGTGAGCGCCCGCAGGCAATAAGGCCCCGCAAACCCGCCCGCAGGGGCGCAGAGCGAGAACGCAATGCTCGGCACGCGCCAGAACGCGCCTTCGCGCGCCGCGGCAACGGTGCCGGAATAATAGCCGCAAATCCCGGAATTCTCGCCGATGTTCATGCCCGAAACCACAAAATCGGGTTTCTGCGGAAGCAGAAAACTGAGCGCAAACTTCACGCAGTCCGACGGCGTGCCGCTGATGCTGTACCCCTGCATGCCCAGTTCCGTCGGCAGCTTGCTGTAGCGCAGGGGCCTGTCGAGGGTGAATGCGTGGCCTATACCGCTCTGCTCGCACTTCGGCGCGGCAACCACGACGTCGTGCTCGACGCTCAGCGTGCCGTACAGCTCCCTGATGCCGGGCGAGTCAAAGCCGTCGTCGTTGGTAAGGAGTATGCGGAGGCGGTTCACAAGTACCTTTGTTAATTCGGTTTTCCTGTTTTGTCATCCCCGACCTGATCGGGGATCCATCCCTCTTTCCCGAGAAACGTGGATTCCCGCTTCCGCGGGAATGACAAATCCATCACATACATCTGGAGGTTTTCCTGATCATATGTCCAGATTTTTCACCTTGTAATAATTTTCCTCGATGAACTTCCGCCGCGATACCACGTCTTCGCCCATGAGCATGGTGAACACCTTGTCGGCCTCGATGCCGTCTTCGAGCTTGACGCGCAACAGCGTGCGCGTGGCCGGGTCCATGGTGGTGGACGCAAGCTGGTCCGGGTTCATTTCCCCGAGCCCTTTGTACCGCTGTACCGTGAGGTTTTTCTTGTCTTTCCATTCTTCCACCAGTTTGTCTTTTTCCTCGTCGGCGAAAAGGTACTTTTCGTCTTTTCCGGCCTTCACCCGGTACAGGGGCGGCTGCGCGATGTACACGAAGCCCTTTTCGATGAGCGCGGTCATGTGTCTGAACAGAAACGTGAGCAAAAGAGTGCGGATATGCGAGCCGTCAACGTCCGCGTCGGTCATTATGATGATCTTGTGATAGCGCGCCTTGTCACCTGCGAAACCGTCCTCGTCGTCGGTGTTGCCGAATCCCGTGCCGAGGGCCTGCACCATGTCCTGGATTGTTTCGTGCTCGAGGATCTTGTCGATGCGCGCTTTTTCCACATTTAAAATTTTTCCCTTGAGCGGCAGGATCGCCTGGAACTTCCGGTCGCGCCCCATTTTCGCGCTGCCGCCGGCGCTGTCGCCCTCGACAAGGAACAGCTCGCATTTTTCCGGGTCGCGTTCCTGGCAGTCAGCGAGTTTGCCGGGCAGGCCGCCGCCGTCCATGAGCGTCTTGCGGCGCGCGAGCTGGCGCGCCTTGCGGGCGGCCTCGCGCGCAATGGCCGAGTTGATGCATTTGTCCACGATTTTCCTGGCGACCGGCGGGTTTTCCTCAAGGTACGCGCCGAGCACTTCCACGATGGACGCCTCGACCGTGGTCGCCACCTCCGAATTGCCAAGCTTGCCTTTTGTCTGTCCCTCGAACTGGGGATTGGGAAGCTTGACGCTGATGACCGCGGTGAGGCCTTCGCGCAGGTCTTCGCCCTTGATCTCGAGGGTGCTGTTTCCCTTGAGTAGGTTGTAGCTGGTGATGTAGTTGTTGAGGGCGCGCGTGAGGCCACGCTTGAAGCCCATCAGGTGCGTGCCGCCGTCCACCGTGTTGATGTTGTTTGCAAACGAGAAAATATTTTCGACGTACGAGTCGTTGTACTGCATCACGATTTCGATGTCGGTGTTGTCGCGTTCCTGGCGGAAATAGATGGGCTCGTTGTGGAGCGGGACCTTGTTTTCATCGAGGTATTTGATAAACGACACGAGGCCGCCCGGGTAGCAGAATTCGTGCTTTTTTCCCTCGGTCCGCTCGTCGGTGATGGTGATGGTGATGCCCTTGTTGAGAAAGGCGAGCTCCCGCAGACGCTTGGAAAGGATGTCGAAGCTGTAGTCGGTGGTTTCGAACACGGCGGGATCGGGCTTGAAGCGGATCTTGGTGCCGGTCCTGTCGGTCGTGCCGGTCACCTTGACGTCCTCCTCGGGCTCGCCGTGGTTGAACTTCATGGAGTAAACCTTGCCGCCGCGGTAGACCTCTGCCTCGAGGGTGATGGACAGCGCATTGACACAGGAGACGCCGACGCCGTGGAGCCCGCCGGAAATCTTATACGATGCGTTGTCGAACTTGCCTCCGGAATGAAGGGTGGTGAGCACGAGCTGGAGCGCCGACATCTTTTCCTCTTCGTGCCAGTCAACGGGGATGCCGCGGCCGTTGTCGACCACCGACACGGAATTGTCGGTGTGGACGATCACGTCGATGTTCGTGCAGAAGCCCGCGAGCGCCTCGTCGATGGAGTTGTCCACCACCTCGTACACCAGGTGGTGCAGGCCGGGAGAGCCGGTGCTCCCGATGTACATGGCGGGGCGTTTCCGCACCGCGTCGAGGCCCTTGAGCGCCTTTATGCTTTTCGCACTGTATTGGTTTTGGTCAGCAACGCTGTTATTCATAGGCTTTTGTCTCCCTGCAATATCAGAAGAACACGATATCCCGGATGGATGTGCACGGTGTTTCCTTTTTTATCGAGTCGAGAATGTGCTGCTTGACGTAACTGATTTCCTGGCGCCACGGCGAGGACGCCACGCGCACGAACAGCACGCCGCTTTCCACCCGCGAGCATTCGGTGACCGACGCAAGTTTGGTCCCCACGATGCCGGGCCACCTGCGGACAACATCCAGCTCGCGGCAGGGGGTGAGGTATCCCCGCTCCGCCAGAACGGCCTCAACGATGTCCCCGATTTTTTCGGGCGTGTTCACCGGGCCGTCACCGCTCCTTCCTGTATGGTGAAGTGCGGGATGTCCGCGACGAGGGGCTCACGGTTTGAAGGCGCGGTGATGAGCAGCTGGCCGCGGCGCTCGAGGAGCGGGAAAACACGGGATGTCCTCAAGGCGTCAAGGTAGCTCACGGCGTCGTCAAAAAGAAAAATCATGGCTTCGTTCCGGTAGTGGCCGCTCACCAGTACGGTGGACATCCGCAGCGCCAGGGAGATCGTGGTGCACTGGCCCAGCGATGCAAAAGCCCTCGCGTCGTTTCCGTTCACGAAAAACCGCAGGTCGTCCCGATGGGGCCCCACCGAAGAATACCCGTTCTGGATGTCCTTGCTTTTTGCGTTGACAAGGTTGTTATAGAATTCCTTTTTCCAGTCTTTTTCAGCGCCCGAACCGCAACTGACCGACGGCTTGTATTCCACCACGGCAGATTCAGAATCGCCGCTTATCTCGCCGTAAAAATTGGTGAAAACCGGCGCCATGGCAGCACATACCTCCTGCCGTTTTGAAAACACGGGCGTTCCGTGCAGCACCATAGCCTCTTCGTAGGCGTCAAGCTGGGCGTCGGAACACCTTTTTGACAGGAGATGGTTGCGCTGGACAAGGTTTTTTTTGTACAGGATAAGGGACTCCAGATATGCAGGGTCGACCTGGCTTATAAAGATATCGAGAAAGTTTCTGCGCTCGCGGGGAGCCCCCTGCACCAGCTTCAGATCGTCGGGCCCGAAGGAAACGGCCATGCCGTGTCCCAGCCATTGTGAGAAGGATGAAATGGCGCGATCATTCACCTTCATACTCACCTTCTGCTCGCGATTGAACCCGATGGAGACCTGCGTTGCAACGCCGCTTTCCTTTTTGCAGAACACGCCTTCCACATAACTGTAGTCAGAAGAAAACCGTATGAGATCCCCGCGCGGGGAGCCTCGCTGGGACCGCGCCGTGCACAGCAGAAAAACAGCTTCCAACAGGTTTGTCTTGCCGCTTCCGTTCGGGCCTGTAAAAAGAGCCCCCTTTTCGGGAATGTTGAGAGATAAGTCTTTGTAGTTCCGAAAGTTATCAAGGCGGAGCTGCGAAATATACATACCCCATAAATATAAATTATAGAATATTCATATATATAGTTTTTTTACGGATTTCATGACGGAAAATTCTTTCATTTTGTAAACTTTTTTCAAAAAAGCCCGGTATAAATAAAAGCTGATAATTTCAGACTCCAACCTGCAGGTTTAAGGCAGTATGTCGTTGCAATCAGGAATTTTATTTGAAGGAATTTATAGTGGCCGGAAAATATTTATTTAATCACTTGACTTGGTAAAAGCGTATAATTTTTATTTATACGGCAAGGACATTTTCCGTCCGGCATCACAAATTCCCGGTCCCTTAGCAGGGGATGGGGATTTTTTATTATTATGGCCCCGCTACAACGTTGTGGAGGTGAGTGTGGACGACGGTCTTATTTACCTGAGCAAGGAAGCGTACGATAAACTGCAGGAGCAGGTCACGGAGCTTACAACGGCCCGGCGAAAGGAAATATCCATTCAGCTGCACGACGCGAGGGCGCACGGCGACGTTGGGGAAAACGCCGAATACGAGGCGGCAAAAGAGATGCAGACGTTCAACGAGATTAAAATACGGGAACTCGAGGACAAGCTCGCGCGTTCGAGGATCGTCAATGAAGAAGACCTGCCGCAGGGCAAGGTCGTGCTGGGGACAACGGTGCGCATCAGGGACATCGACACCAGGGAAGAAATCGAATACATCCTCGTCTCCGAGGTAGAGGCGGACATTGCCTTTGACAAGATATCGGTGTCGTCGCCGGTGGGCAAGGGACTGCTGGGGCACGCGGAAGGCGATAAGGTGGAAATCAAGGTGCCCAAGGGAATATTGAAGTATGAGATTTTGAAGATTTCAAGAGGCGGGAAACAATAATTTTGTTCAAGCCAGTTTTTTTACGATAGTGTCAGTTAATAACATTCCGTCTTCTGTCAACATCCACCTTGGTTTTTCATGGATGATGAGTTTCACCTGCTGTAATTCATCCAGTACTTTATTTCTTTTACCGGAATAAAAATCTTCTCCCGTTTTCATCCTGAATACGTCCTCATTCAGCCCGCCAGGTGTCCTCAGTCTTAATAAAATCATTTCCGAAACCAGTTTGTCCTTATCAATTGTTTCCGAAAAATCAACAGGACGATGGTTGTCGTTTACCATGGAAATGTATCGCTTGACATCACCCTCATTAGCCCACCGGTTCGGATGAACGTACGAATGCGCTCCCGGCCCCAATCCCACATAGGGCGAATGGTCCCAGTACGCCTCGTTGTGCCTGCATCGGTGGCCTGGTTTGGCAAAATTAGAGATTTCGTAGCGCTCAAATCCTTTTTCACGGCATTTCCGGAAAAGCATTCTCGCCATATCGCATACGGTTTCCTCATGGGGCAGAGAAAGGTTTCTCGCCTTGCCGAACGGGGTGTTTTTACAGATTGTCAATTCGTATGCCGACAGATGGCGCACGATCGGCGCTGAAAGCGCGGCGTTGAGCATTTTTTCAAAAGAACCCAATGTCTGATCGGGAAGGCCGTACATGAGGTCCAGCCCGACTGAGTTGAAATGGCGGAGCGCCGGGGAGTTTATTGCCAGAAGCGCCTGTTCGGCGGAATGCGGCCTGCCCAAAATCCGCAGTTCTTTATCATTGAGCGACTGAACACCGAAGGTCAGCCTTGTAACGCCCATTGATTGCCAAAGCTCGGCTTTTTCCGCTGAAAACGATTCCGGATTGCACTCGATGGTCCATTCAACATCGTCAGCGAGAGTGAGCTTTTTGATCAGCAACCTGTTTATTGTTTCCCATTGTTTAATGGACAGAATCGAGGGTGTGCCGCCGCCGAAAAAGAGAGTCTGTATAACTGGATTTTCAAGGTTCATCTCTTTTCTGACAAGGGACCATTCCTTCTCAAGGGCGGAAATAAAATCGTCGGCAAGAGATTCTTCATTGGGAACGGAATAGAAATCACAATAGCCGCATTTTTTAACGCAAAAAGGGGTGTGGATGTAAATTGAAATATTCATAATCGATGGTACTAAAAAATAGCATATGGATTGCTAAGCGGGTGCAGTCGGGAAACTAACTATAGAGACAAAGAAACAAAGTGACAGAGTGACAAAGTTTAATACCGCTTTTCCCGCTTTCTCTGGTTTTTACTTTGTCTCTTTGTTGCTATGTAACTTTGTTACTTTTTTTCACCCTTGAAGCACCCGATTACTTGGAAATATAAACAATATTTTTTTGTTTTGATAACTGTTCTCCGCGGGTGCCCCCAGCCGAAATTTGAAACTTGCAGCGAAATTTTACCTGGGGCCACCCAGGAGGGGGTAGCGAAGGACACCGCAGGCAGAAGGCCGAGGAGGCCGGAGCGAGGGGGAAACTTCCCCCACCAGATAATTAATTAAAATAACGTTCGCATTATCAAATAAAACGGGCGGCAAAGAAGCCGCCCTCCTGAGGTTGTTGATATTTTATGGCCGCATGGTTATCCGCACTTTGAATAGCCGCATGTCTTGCAGGTCGCGCAACCTTCCTCGTGCACCAGCATGGTGCCGCATTGCGGGCATTGCGGGCAAAAGCCCAGATCGAGACCCGTGTATTTTATTTTTGTCACTGTCCCGCTGTCTGTTTTGCCTTCAAAGTCGGCGATGCCCTGCTCGAGCACGTGGCCAATGGCGTCGGCGCACGAAAGGATCATCTCGCCTTCCATCCACGTGGGGATAGGGCATCTGATGCCGCGCAGCTGCTCTGCAATGGATTTCGGGTCAACACCGGCGCGGAGCGCCAGTGAAATAAGCCTGGATACCGCCTCGGAGTTGGAAGCGGGACAGCCGCCCGATTTGCCCATCTGGGTAAAAATCTCGCACAGCCCAAGGGTGTCCGCATTGACATTCACGTACAGGTTGCCGCACCCGGTTTTTGTTTTATAGGTGCGCCCGTGCGTAACGGCTGGGCGTGGCCTCGGATGAATGGTGCCGGGTATTGCGATGTCGCCGCCCGCCTGGGCGCCCTTTTTCGCCGATGTGCCTGAGGTGATTACCTGGTTTTTTCTGGTGCCGTCGCGGTACACCGTGACGCCCTTGCACCCGAGCTCGTAGGCGTATAAAAAGACCTCTTCAACGTCTTTGGCAGTCGCCTCGTTTTTAAAATTCACCGTTTTGGACACGGCGTTGTCGGTGTATTTCTGGAACGCGGCCTGGATGCTGATATGCCATCGCGGCTCGATGTCGTGCGCGGTGACAAAGACGTCGCGGATGCGCCTGGGAATGCCGTAGATTTTGTTGAGGCTGCCCGAAAAGGCGACCATTTTCATGAGCTCGTCCGAATAAAATCCCTCGTCCTGTGCTACGCGTTTGAACTCCGGGTGCACCTCGAGCAGATGCTGGCCGTCGAGCACGTTCTTTTCGTAGACGATGGCGAACAGCGGCTCAATCCCGCTTGAAGCGCCTGCGATCATGCTGATTGTGCCGGTGGGCGCGATGGTGGTTACGGTGGCGTTGCGCACCTTGAGCCCGCCCTCCCTGTCGTACACCGAGCCTTTGAAGTTGGGGAACACCCCGCGCTCCTGCGCAAGAAAGGCGCTCACGCGGCGCGCCTCCTCCTGGATGAACTTCATGATTTCTTCGGCCATGTTGGCCGCTGCCGGCGAATTGTAGGGTACGCCCAGTTCGATGAGCAGATCCGCGAACCCCATGACGCCGAGCCCTATTTTGCGGTTTCCCTTTGTCATCTTCTCGATCTGGGGCAGGGGGTACGAGTTCACTTCGATCACGTTGTCGAGGAAGCGCACCGCGGTGCGGACCGTGTTGCCGAGCTTGAGGTAGTTGATCTCTTTTTTTCCGTTGGTTTCGGCGATCATGTGCGCGAGGTTGATGGAGCCCAGGTTGCACGACTCGTAGGGGAGCAGGGGCTGCTCGCCGCAGGGGTTGGTGCTTTCGATTTCGCCGAGGTGCGGGGTGGGGTTGTCCGCGTTGATTTTATCGAGGAACACAATGCCGGGCTCGCCGTTTTTCCACGAAAGCTCCACGATGCGCTTGAACACGGTCGAGGCCTTGAGTTTGCCCACGCTCTCGCCCGAGCGCGGGTTTTTAAGGTCGTATTCGGCATCGTGCTTAAGCGCGTCCATGAATTCCTTGGTGATTCCCACCGAGATGTTGAAATTTGACAGCACGCCGTCTGTTTCCTTGATCTCGACGAAATCCATGATTTCGGGGTGCGTGCAGTTGAGGATGCCCATGTTGGCGCCGCGCCGCGTGCCACCCTGCTTTACCGTTTCGGTGGCAATGTCGAAAACCCGCATGAACGACAGCGGCCCGCTCGACACGCCCTTGGTTGATTTCACGGTGTCGTTTTTGGGGCGGATGTGCGAGAAGGAGAACCCGGTGCCGCCGCCGCTCTTGTGGATGAGCGCGGTGTTCTTGACAGATTCGAATATTTCCTCCATGGAGTCGCCTACCGGCAGGACGAAACAGGCGGAGAGCTGCTGCAACTCGCGGCCCGCGTTCATGAGCGTGGGGGAGTTGGGGAGGAAATCGAGGTCGGTCATGACGGTGTAGAATTTCTCGGTCCAGACGTCGGTGTTCGCGTCGGCGGAAAATTTCTTCTCGGCGCTCGCGATGTTTTCCGCGATGCGGAAAAACATTTCTTCGGGCACTTCGAGCACGGTGCCGTTGTCGTCCTTTTTGAGGTAGCGCTTTTCGAGCACGATGCGCGCATTGTCGGACACCTTTGCCTTTTTTTTCAGGAGGCGTTCTTTAAGTGATTCGCTCTCGTCTACCGATTCCGATGGTGCAGCGCTCCGAACCACGGCCGACTTCACGGTTTTGTTTGCGGTGCCGGTCACACTTTCTGATGACATTGCTTGGTACTCCTTCTGCTAAAGCTTGAAACCACGTGAAGCAGTATGGTATGCTGCCGTATCTTCTTTTAGTACTACGGTTATTAAACGGGCGTGTTTTTAAAATATGAATGGAACAGATTTAAATCAAGAGTAAAAAATATTAATATATACAATATATGGTATAACCTTTGCTAAAGCTCCGAATATGTTGTGTTTCGACACTTTAAATTTTACGATAGTAAAAACGGGATGGCAAGAAGTTAAAGAACAGGCAAACCAATATTGTATTTTAAGGTGTTCATGTTTTAAAAAAAGGAGTGAACAGAAATGCCTGATAAGCTGGAAAAAAACCGTCTGCTTGATCTTGCCGGTCGTGTCGAAAACCTCCGGAGGTATCTTTGACGTTGACCAAAAGAAAATAACCCTTTCGGAAAGCGAACAGGACACTGCAAAGGAAGGGTTCTGGAACGACAACGGAAAAGCGCAGGAGACGCTCAGGAAGATAAAAAGCCTCAAGGACGTCATTACCCTGTGGGACAAGACGAAAAAGGACTCCGACGATATCCTCGAACTGTACGGCCTGTCCCAGCAGGAAGCCGATCCCGGGATCGTGGCCGAGCTCACCGAACACGCGGCACAGCTTGAAAAAGAAATAACGCACCTCGAATTCGTGCGCAAACTTTCCGGCGAGGACGACAACAAGCCCGCGATCCTCATGGTCCACAGCGGCGCGGGCGGCACCGAAAGCTGCGACTGGTGCGACATGCTGTTCCGCATGTACTGCCGCTGGATGGAGAAAAAGGGCTATTCATACACCGTCCTCGACAGTCAGCCCGGTGAAGGCGCGGGCCTCAAGAGCGTCACGGCCGAAGTACAGGGCGATTACGTGTACGGTCACCTCAAGGCGGAATGCGGCGTGCACCGGCTCGTGCGCATTTCGCCGTTCGACGCAAACGCCCGGCGCCACACCTCGTTCGCCTCGGTGAGCGCGTACCCTATGATTGAGGACGCCGACGATTTCGAACTTGACGAAGAAGACATCCGCGTCGACACCTACCGCGCGAGCGGCGCCGGGGGCCAGCACGTGAACAAGACCGATTCCGCGGTGCGCATGACGCATATCCCCACCAACATCGTGGTGGCGTGCCAGAACGAGCGCTCCCAGCTCAAGAACAGGGACGTTGCCATGAAGGTCCTCAAGTCGCGCGTAAAGCAGTTTTACAAGGAACAGGATGAGAAAAAGCGCACCGACAAGCTGGCGGTCAAGAAAAAGATCGAGTGGGGGAGCCAGATCAGGTCATATGTGCTTCATCCGTACAACATGGTTAAAGACCACAGGACAGATGTCGAAACGTCGAATGCGCAGGGAGTGCTGAACGGGGATTTGGATATGTTTATTGAAGCTTATTTGCTGAATTTTCAATAAAAAAAATTGCTGACTTTTTCGGGGGAGAAGTATCTCCCCCGGCCTCAGCCCCCTCGTCCCTGACGGGACTGCGGTGTCTTCGGCACTCCCCACTCCTGGGTGCGGCCGGGTACCAATATTTGCAAGCACCATTCATCCGTTGGGCGCACCCGCGAGCGGCAGTTGTATGGAAAAGTATAAGATTGCTGGATATGTCCAGAAATCCTTAAAAGAATTCAGCTGCGGGAGGCCGTATGTCAGAACCCCTGGATAAAATCGTCAAATTTCTGAATTCCTACCTTGATATAGAAAAAATCAAAGACTCCTCGTGCAATGGGATTCAGGTGCAGGGAGTCAAAACTATTAATAAAATTGGATTGGCTGTTGACGCGTGCATGGCAGCATATAAAAAGGCCGCGGCGAAAAAATGCCAGATGCTTGTCGTGCACCATGGACTCATCTGGAACGGCCTTACGAGCATACGGGGCGCGGAGTACGAGCAGGTGCGGTACCTGCTTGAGCACGGGCTCAATCTGTACGCCGCGCACCTGCCGCTCGACATGCACCCCGAGGTCGGGAACAATATAATGCTGGCAAAGGCGCTGAAACTTTCATCTGTCAAGCCTTTCGGCAGCTACAAGGGTTCTCTCATCGGATATGAGGGCGTTTTGCCTGCCGCGGCCTCACTGAATGAAATAGGCAGGGCATGCGGAAGAATCCTCGGCGGAACGTTTTCAATGCTGCCGTTCGGGAAAAAGAAATGCCGCACCGTAGCCATCGTTTCGGGCGGAGGGTCAGATGCCATCCCGGAGGCGATTGACAAGGGGATAGATTGTTTTATCACAGGCGAGCCATCGCATTGGAATCATCACGCCGCACTTGAGGCGCACCTGAATGTTTTATACCTGGGCCATTATCATTCCGAGAAACCCGGCGTTAAAGCGGTCGGAAAGAAACTGGAAAAAGAATTTGACGTGGAGACGGTGTTTATCGACGAACCGACACTGGTGTGAGTTGATAACGCGTAAACGCTAGAACATAAAACCCGCCGAGAGCCTTGCCATGGGACGGAATTCGGAAGGTAGCACTTCGGTCTTTTTACTTGTACCACTGCTGGTTGATTCCTCGCTATACTTGATCCTGGTTTCGATTGTCAAACCTGCGCATAATTGGACCTCCAGACGACACCAACCGTAACGCAGCGCCGGACCGATTGAGAGATACGTATAATCGAATTTCCATTTTACAGAATAATCGGAACCATACAGGTATGATGATTCTTCATCGGGGACATATATATAACCCAATTCGAGCTGCGGGCCTATGCCAAGGTGATGAACTCGGAAAACGTCCACTCCAAGGCGTATTGACGGATACACAGGCCAATCATGGTTGTTATAATACCAAAGCAACATGACAATCACACCCGGTTTCAACGCAACATAAAGCGGGCCAAAGGACCGCTGGTATTCGATATCAAGCAATTCCGGAAAACCTCCAGACAAGGCAACAACATTTTTATAATTTTCTTTTGCAAAGCCAGAAACGTGTAGCATGAGGAGCGTTATAAGAAACAACAGTAGTTTATTCATGGTGCAAACCTGATCTGTTTTCTTTAGCAAGGTTAAATTGATAATTGACATTAAAAGAATTCCGTCAATTGTTTGCCCGTTTCGAATTCAAAGCCGATAGCGTCAGGCTGAAGCGCTTGTTAACCGGCGTATTTATTTTCAAGGCAGCCATCCGGCGCCCAGCGAATCGAGCCTGATCTTTTGTATTAAATGCGATTCCCCATCCGGGCCGGAATAAGTCACGTTTGTTAAATGAATATCAAGAAGAAATGTGTCAAATATCTGACCTTTTTGCTTATCATATTTCCGGATGTAGATTGATGCGCTGTGAACAGGAAGGCTGTCGACAATCGTGACCTGCATTGGAACGTCGTTGCAAAATCCGTTTATTTTATGGGCCTCCGAAAGCCGGTAAATTTTTAAAACATACCTATCGCTCTGCGGATATTCCACGGAATCCGAGTCAAGGAGAGAGGGATAAACCGAAGGGTACACCGACAGGACATAATTGCCGGATACATCCTCAATATAGGCGAAAAAATTGCTGCATGCCATAGTTTTTCCGGTGAATTGGAGGGGAGATGTGCTGCTGGTTGGGGATTGACATGCAACCATTTGAAGGAGGAATATTGTCAGAAGGGAAACTAAGGTGACTGAGCAAAAAATAAATAGAAGTGAAAGAAAAGTTGTTCTTTTCATACCTTAACCTCCTTTAACAAATGCGCAAACAAATAATGCATTTGATTTATTTGAGTTTTACTTTCGCCGTATAACAAGTATCCGTACACCTCGCTTCCGCTTCCTCCAGGTCCATACTCCAAGCAGCGTTTCCGTGCCATAGATACATTTGCCGGCCGTTATAAACGGCTTGGTTCATGACGGGACAGGATAATTGTTATGAGCCGTTGAATTGCTTCAGGTAAAAGCTTGTCCGCAGTCTCCCGTCCGAATAATTAAGGTAGCCCACGCAGCCGATGTCCGGGTTGTAGTAATAATAGCTCACCGAGGCGCCGCTTGTCTCTTTGTAACAATAACAATCATAGAAGTTACCTGCTGCCATCGAATTTGCATCCGGAACAAAGAACCGCGCATGCGTGGACAGGATTTCCATGGTGACGGCAGATGCGGTGTCGCCTGAGGTGTCCGGATTGAAAATCCATGTTTTTCCGCTGTCGGCCGGGTAGGCGAGCCACCGTTGTTCTGTTTTATAGAGCTTTGTCAAGGAGCCTTTGTATTCACCAACCACATACAAACCGCGGATGGCCAGGGGATACAGGTCGCGGTATACCACGAGGGCGCCGGAATCGGCCTGCTCCCATTCGTACTTATAAACATAAGCGGGGAATTTTTGATTGTGGTTGTTCCAGTCGAGCGTCACCAGTTCGGTGTCGTTTTGCAGGCCGTATTCTCCGGCAATTGAAAGATGCAATTCCACCCTGCTCGGATCGATTTTATTACCTGCGGAATCGTATGCGGTAAGGGAATAGACCCATTGGTTCCCGGTGGCCAGGGGAAGGATGCTTGCGGTTTTGGGAAAGGGAGGGTTCTGCGGCGTGCCGTTAGGGGGCTTCATTGAGACGCATCCTGCACAGAAAATCGCAGCTGTCAATAAAATATGCCGGATAGCCGTGCTCACTGGTATCACTCCGATCTGGTAAAAGAGATATGCAGGTTGATAAACACACTTCCGTCGAGCCCGCCGAAACTGCATGAGAGAGGAGCGGCGGACGCGTCTGAAGGCGGTGGCAGGGAACTGCTGCCCGAGGCCTCGAGGTTGACAGGCCTGTACTGGTACCGGTAGCGGATTTTTGCGCCGATGTCCAGAAATTTTGTTGCCGGCCACGTGTATCCCAGGGCCACATACGGTACCGCGACCGACCCGCTGTACGTTGCCGAGCCTGATGTTTCCATGTCGTAGAGGGAATCGTGGAACACCGACTTCACGCTCACAACCGGTTGATATATGGTAAGCCCCACATGCAGGGAGAAGTTTTTAACGTAGGGCGTTTGGAAACGGTATCCGCCGCCAAGGTCGACGACCGTCACGGTAAGCGACCGCTCAACGTGCAGCCTGCAGGCATAGGACGAATTGTCGAACTGGTTGACCTGTGTTCCGGTGTAATCCGCAGACGAGGAGCCGGAGTACGTCCCGAACCCCAGATGTGCCTCGTATTTCTTTCTGATGATCACCTCACCGGCCATAAGCGGTACCAGAAGGTATTTCGGGAACGTAAAGCCGGGACTCATGGAAAGGGCGCTGAACCCCGCGAAGCGCTGCGTAAGGCCGGCGGCCAGGCCGGAGAGATTGTACATGCCGTATCCGCCGGATATGGTTATCCCGATCTGCGCCCCGCGTTTCCGCTCTTCGCCTTTTTTGCTCGCCGGTGACGATTCGACGGCGGATAAATCGTCCTGTTTCACGGTGACAACGGAGTTTTCCGCGACGGCCGCCTGGGCCACAAATCTCTTCTCGCCCCTGCCGTTGATGATTTTATAGGTGCCGGGCCGAAGCGCTATCATGACGGCTGAATTTTCTTTTTTTGTCAAATCGGCCACCACGATGCCCTTGTCGCTGAGGATGGTGAGGTCGCCGCTGACATCGTTGCCAAACAGGATGCCGCGCGTGCGGATGTTGAGGTCGGCGAGCACGATGTCGCCCTCGCCCTGGATGCGGAACTGGTAGGAGGGGTGCTGGATGCCGCCCGAGGTGCCGGCCGTGCTCGAAATAGTGTGGTTGTAGGCGTACTGGTACGCCTCGCCCAGCGTGATGCGTCCGTCGCCGGCCATGTCGCCGCTGCCGCGGAGCGCGTTAACAAAGTGGAACGTGAATATGGAATTCCCGTAGAGGTCGGACTCCTGGGCGTTTTCGTTGATCGAGCTCGAGCAGAGGATCACCTGGCCCTTGGTCTTGCCGTCGTCCCTGAACAAAAACGGCTCTTCGAGCCTGCCGCCCTTGATGCGCGTGAAGCTGCCGCTCTGGCACGCGTCAAAGATGCCGATGCGGATGTCGGAAGGGAACGCCGTGAGTTTCTCCTTGAGCGTCATGAGCGGGAAATCGCCGCTCCCCATTTTGAGGTTGGCCACATCCGCATGGCCCGAATAGTACAAAAGGAACATGTTGTCTTTTGATCCCGCCATGCGGCCGGAAAAGTCCGCAAGCGCGCGCTCAAAATCCTGGGGCGTTTGGTTGTACAATATCACAACATGCTGTTTTGCAAACCCGCAGAAATCGGTGAGAATGTCCGACAGCGCGGCCAGGTCATTTTGCACATACTTGAGTTCGGCATAATTGCCCGCCGCAGAGCTGTTCCCCACGAGCAGGGCATACCGCTCCCCGGAGGCGCAGTGCGTCGCGGCAAGCACTATCACCAGAAAAAGGGCATTCTTGAGCATCAGCGTTTCCCCTGCTGCACGGTGAGAGAATAGGTGACGGTGATAAAATCTTTTTCCGCAATGCCGATTGAATCTATAGAGTGGGACCTTCCGAATGATGTTTTGAGCCGTTCAACCAGTTGCGGAACGAAAAACTGCTTTTCGGAGAAAATGCCCATGAACAGCTCGCGGCCGGTGTATTCGTCGAGCGCGATGCTGTTGGGAAGCGGGATGTCCCGGCCGCGCTCGAGCGCAAGCGAGCTGTCCTCCGATTGCGGAAAATAGATGGAAACCGCGCCCGTGGTGTCCATGCTTATGAGCGCGAAATTGTTTTTTGCGCCGCAGGAATAGAGGAACTGTATTTTCTCGCCGGTGAAATATTCCTGCCTGCCCCGTTTTTCTATGTCGCCCGCATGGTTTTTTACGAATATTTTCAGATTTGTTTCACCTTTGATACGGTACCCTGTTTCTGTTCTGCCTGCCATAAACAGGTAGCCCGCGCCCAGGAACAATATGAGCGAGGCCGCGAGCGCATACACCTGCCTGTGCCTGAAGAAGACCCGCCTGCCTGCCTGCCGCGTGTTCCACCGGGCAGCGGTTTCCTCGAACGGGTGCGCCTGTAAAAAGGCGGCCTTTTCGGATTCCAGCGACGCAAGATAGGCGCGGCATTGCCCGCAGGATGCAATGTGACGTTCCATCGCACCGCGTTTGCCCCCGGTTATGTCTCCCGTAAAATAGGAGAGCAGTTCTATCTTGTCAAATTCGTGTTCCATCATATCCCGAGCCTTTTTCTGATTGCCGGAAGGCTGTCGTTGAATTTTTTAAGGTTTCTCCGTATCGTGGCGGGCGACTGGCCTGTTATTTTGCCTATCTCCCGCTGGTCCAGTTCCTCGATATAGGTATAATACACCGCGTCTTTCACCTTTTTGTTTTGATTGATAAAAACGAGTTTTATCAGGTCCCGCGAGTCGAGACGCTCTCCTTCATCTTTGGGTGCGGCGATATCGTCCGGCCCAATCGAATCAACGAACTTTTTATTTGCCCGGAGCATGTTGAAGCAATGGTGCTTTGCCGTGTTGAAGATCCAGGGCACCGTCCTTTCCTTGTCCCTGATGCCGGCATATTGTTCCAGAAGTTTCAGAAATACCGTTTGCAATGCGTCCTTTGCATCGTCTTCCGAGCCCAGGATGCGAAGGCAGGTGCGGTAAATGAAAAACCCGTATTTTTCGTACAGTTCTTGTGCCGGTACCGGCCCGGGATCTGGATTCATACTTTGCTGTTTCTCTGTAATAGACACGCAACAATGTCCAAAGCGCTCACTTTTATTTCCGTGGTTTGCGCGAGGGGCAAGATATCATATTTTGCCCGCATTATGAAAATACTAACTGGGTTTTTGCAATCCCGGATAAAAAAAAGCGGGCTTGTAAAGCCCGCTCTTACCATCGTCAGATTTTATCAAACGGTTTTATTTCTTCTTGAAAGTCCCCTTCAGGAACTCATACGTCATGTACCGGTCTTTTTTGCCGCCGGTGATTACCGAGTCGTAGGGTGCTTTTTCAACTTTTACCCATTTTTTTCCTTTAAGGTGCTGGTAGACCTGTTTAAGGCACTTTTCATGGGTTATGGCGATAAGGATGGTGTCGCCCTTTACATCGTAGGTCCCGGCCGACTGGAATTTCCAGTCTTCCTTGAAGCTCGGGGTCGTGGAGCCGCTTCGTTCTTCTATAATGTCTATTTTGCCGTCAGCGGCAAAGGTAAACTGCTTTTTCTCGACCGCGTTGGCGCCTTCTTCCTTGATGGCCTGGGAACCGCTCCATGTGCCTGCCAGTTTCGGCTTTACTTCCTTTGCAAGCTGCTGGTCTTTTTCAAGGCCGGTAAAAATTGCCGCCACTTCCTGGCATTTTTCTTTTGCATCGGGCCATTTGTTGGCGTTTATCAATGCGTCGATGACCGCGAGAAGGCTGTCGGCCTCCTTAAGAATGGCGCCGCTCAGGTTCAGCTTTCTGTCGCCAAGGGATTTTCTCGTGGTCTCGACCGACGGCTTGATTTCCGTGGTGGTGGCGCCGTAGTTCCCTTCGGCCTTTGCAAGGATTTTCATGGCCGAATCAAATTGGGTTTTGGCGCCGATGCCGTTGCCGAGCTTTTTTGACGTCCGCGACTCGGAAACGAGTACCCTCGCCTCGGTCAAAAGCGAGTCGGGCACGCCATTGGCCTGGAGCGTTTGCATCCGATCTTCCGCGTCTTTAAGCTTTTTTTCGCTAACGCCGCATCCGCCGAGCAGTATAACCATTATGCAACAGGCCGACAGGACAGAAAATGTCTTTGCCAGGGCTTTCATACCGTACCTCCAGTCAAAAGTTTTTTTCTTAAGGGACAAGAGCTGCCGCTATCAGTAAATTAATGCTCTTATTGAGGCTTAGTCAAGGGAATAGGGAAAGATATAAAATTCATAATGATTAAAAAAATGGGCGTTCCCCCGCGTCGCGGGGGCGGCCCTCCTTCCGGGCTCGGCTTGTCAGCCTCGTTGCCGGACCGCCCTAGTCGCCTTCGGCGAGGGTCGGCCAGCAATGCGCACTAGCGCACCCTGCAGTCCTGCCTAACGCTCGTACTATGTTAATACTCCGTAAATATTATTTCTGGCTTATGCTATTATTTCATATAATTCTAAAAATCAAAAATAAAATTAATCCTACTTGATTGGCCGCGCTTTGGAATCGATAATGACCAAAGAGCGTTTCTTGTTTGTCACTATTGATGGCGTCACCTGATTTCGAATTGCCTGACCCTTGATATTAATCATGAAATTGCAGGTGAGCATTGAGAAACGGGCAGTTTCCATTCAATTGCTTTCTACAATGAGGGATTTTGTCCGGGACGACTTCGGTCCATTGCTTATAATTCTTAAGCCGGAAAATTTGCGAAGGGCAGCAGTTACGGTCCGCCGGCCCAGCAGATCATATACTTGACTTGATCCAACATTATATTTTGATACAGGCGATTGATTTGTGATATTATTATGGAAATTAACGTTTGTGGATTGAACGAGCCTGAAACCAATGGGATTTGATTGCTTTGGAATGGCCACCATCTGGTATTTATAGCCGGCTTCGGGAAATGATCCTGGAGGGATTGTGGGCGTTGAATAGGTGATCTCGACCCAGGTAGTGTCCCCATTATTATATATGGTATTGATGGAATGCCATGCCTGACCTGGCGATTGTCCATATACGATCCCAATTATTTGCACGGAATCAAAATTCGGTCTATAATTCAGGACTTGATAATTCAGGTTTATGCTGTCACAAAAAGCGACAAATGCCGTTTCATTTTCAATAACATGGTTTTTTGAGCAGAAAGAGAAACCTACATTTGTCCCGTTTGCAATGACCTGGAAATCAATAGTTCCCGCACCGAATGCCATTGCAGAAAACAGGAGCAAAATCGTTGAAGCTGTTTTCGTTCCGGTTTGGTGGGATTTCATACATGTCTTCTTTGTAAAAATGTTTAAGAATTATATGTCATACACTTATAGTCGGCAGTGTTGTCTGAAAGGTTCTACTTCTCGTTAAATTCTTGTCAACCACCCCTCCGGGTTTTCCGCCTTTGCGCCACCCGCCCGAAGTGCAGCCACAACGTTTGGCGCAACGGCCGCAGCGCAGACCAGGGATGAAGCAACAACGCTGAAGCCGGCTGATGCAGAGCACTCGTCGTGCAGTACAATACGGTGAAAAATTGGGTTGAAATTAATAACGCGCCAACGTTCCACGCACCGCCCGCCGTGCCCGCCTACAATCTCGCCACCCGACGGAAGCCACGACGGAGTTTTCGACATGACTGGCTGACATGACGGGTGGCTAAACCGTCATGTCAAGCGGGCATGGCGCGGCTGCGTGTGTTGGCCGAAGTTTTTAGCCTCCACCCATTCATTTTTCTTTTCGCGGGGGGGCTCTTATAAAAACAACGGATCAGCGAAAAAACGGAATGCTTTTTACGTAGGTATTTGATCCGGCCTTCATTTTTACCAAATAACAACCAGTGCCTGAATATTTGGAATTCCAGGTTATGATGTGTGCGCCCGGTCCGAAATTCCTGTTGACAAGTGTTGTTATTTTGCGGCCGGACAGATTATAAATTTCAACAATCACCTGGTCTGAATGAGGAAGAGAGAATTCAATGGTTGCGTTTGGGTTAGTGTGGCTCGAAGAACGGATGATGAAATTTGATGTCCTTTGCTGAGATCTTTGATTGATTACCCCTGTCATTTCTGAAAGTGGCCGACGCCAAACGCTATTTCCTTCGGTGCCTGCAAAAACTATTGTGTCATTTGTCGCAAGAGTGGAAATCCAAACATTTGCAGGCATCCCAAAATTAACCTCCGACCAAGTTTCCCCACTATCTTTGGATAATAGAATATCGCCACTACTGGATGCGGCAACTAAATTCGTACCACTTGCAGTGAACGCCCTTACGGCTCCAGTTTGATTAACAATGCTCCAATTTGCACCGTTGTTTGGAGAAAGAAAAATACCACCGTAAGTACCTGCAATAATATTAGGCCCAAATGTTGTTAAGGCCGATATTACTAAATCAGTCAATCCTGAATCTGCTTTAGACCAATTTGAGCCATTGTCTGTGGAGCGGTATATACCGACCTTACCCCAAAAAGTATCACAGTTGCAATGAGAGTTTTCTGTGTTTAAATTGTTCTGCATAGATCACTGGAGGTATCCGTCCGAGCGAGCTATGAGGTCTTACCGTATTGTATTCTTC
>Ga0182027_10001133_pt1 | contig 44748 bp, 36 predicted proteins | sample 712E1DmetaG_FD_121300 | JGI IMG/M metagenome (GOLD analysis project Ga0182027, IMG submission 121300) | Permafrost microbial communities from Stordalen Mire, Sweden - 712E1D metaG (Illumina Assembly) | ecosystem: Environmental > Terrestrial > Soil > Wetlands > Permafrost | place: Sweden...
CGAACGCGGTGAAGTACTCCATCATCGCCATGCTGCTCTTCACGAACGCCAGGTTGTTGCGGAACGTCGCCGCCTGGCCGCGCCCGCTGAACTCGGTCGAGACTCGCGGCAGCCACGTCTCGTACAGGAACCGCACCGGGTCGGCGATCAGCTCGTCATACTCCTCGCGCTTCATGAACGCGGTTTGCTCCGCCGGTTCGCGGTACTGGAAACAGACGTCGGCCTCGACGTCGATGCCTGGCACGCCGTAGTAAGTCAGGCCTGCCGCCTGCGTCAGCCCGGTCCAGACGTACACCATGTTCGGCACGGTCGCGTCCCAGTCGTAGTCGTGGCAGCAGCGGATGATCGCCTCGAACGCCTTGCGGTAATCGTGCGTCACCTCCTGGCAGGTGAAGCCCGCGTGGCGCGCCGTGATCTCGGCCGCGAACGGCCGCAGCGGCACGCGGTCCGGCATGCCGTTGTGCATCGCGCACACATAGCGCGCCATCCGTGTGGCGTACAGTTCTTCCATGGACAGTTGCAGCATCGGGTGTCTCCCGCCGGCCGGCGTTGCTGTGCTTCGCTCAAACGCCCCGGCTGCACTGATTCTACAACCGATCCACAGGCCGCTACGGACTGCGCGCGGTTACTCTGGCCAGGCTGACGGCGCGCACCTGCAGCCGCCCGGTGCGCCGCTTCGTCTGGCGCCACGAGCCCGGCCACTGCATGCCGCCCTCGCTCGCGCCGGACCCGGTCAGCCGGCCATTGGTCGGACTGAGATAGAGCTGCATGGCGCGCCGCATTACGCCGTCGCCTAGCAACTGCCCGTCGAGGTTGACCGAAAGCGTGAATCCCGATTTCTGGGACGATTGCTTTGGGGGCTCCTGGTAGGTGCCGCCTGCAATTTCGGCATACCCAATCGTCCCGGCGATGGTGCCGTCGGGCATGATGCCGATGTCCAGTGGCAGCATTTGGACCGATGTCCAGTCATTCGCGATGCGGCCTTGTCCGCGCCAGTGGCCCACCAGTTCCGGGGGTGGCACGGAAGCGCCTGGCTTATCCCCGGCTGAGGCCGCGCCGGCGATCATCAGTAGGAGGATCCACACGCGCATCGCGCGTGCGCGATGTCGTTTCATCTGTTCTCCGAAGACGTGGTTCCCATGGCGCCTTTCAAAGGTAACTCCACGCAATAGATCGGCCGGTTGTGGGTGGGTGATTAGAGGGGCGGGAAGGAATTTCCGCGCGGGCTGGGTCGCTGGCCGGCCGCAGGCCAAGTACTGCCAGACTGGTACTTTTCTGGCAGCCCGGCTTGGGTAAATGCCTGAATTGTCTAGACTTCCGAGGAGAAAACGGAATAGAATAAAGATAGAAATAAAAGGCAAAGGCCGCCGCCGAAACCAGTTGTGCTTCGCGGAGCGGCCGATTGGAAGTCCGAACCGGCCGGATGTCGGCGGGAATCGCCCCGCCAACCGCCGCAACGTGTTTTTCAACCCTCTCCCGTTTTGATCCGCTGTGTGGGCTAGTGTCGGCCCAGGCTGCGGCTCAATGAAGACTTTATGTCTCAGGAGAGTCCCAAAGTGCATCTGAAACGCCTTTCCAAGGCTTGGCTGGCCGGGTTGCTGCTGCTCGCCACACCCGTTTTTGCAGACCCGATCCTGCCCGGCAACGGCCCCGGCTCTTCCGGCCTCACGGGCTGGAACATCCCCGGCCCTTGCCAGACCGGTAGCGACGGCAGCGGCATGCCGGCTTGCTCGGGCATGGGCCAGACCACTTCTTTTCTGGGCGGTTCTTCAACCGACGGCGTGGATCAATTCGTCACCGCCGACTCCGGCGGCTTCTTCGGCTCAACCATATTTCCGGGGTGGGGCTTCACCGATCCGCAAAACCAGGTTCCTGCTCCGCCCGGCACGCAAAACAACTACTTTCTTCCGTTGGGCGCCCCGCTCGACCTGGGACAGCCTGGGGATGCGGCGGAGTCGGCTCCCGAGCCTTCGACCCTGTGGCTCATGGCGGCGAGTCTGATCGCCGCCGGGTTGTTTGGACGCAAACTGGCACTTAAGCCGGTCGTCAGTCGTGAGCAGGATCCCATTCGGTAGACCGTCTCCGGCGCGCTCCAGCCCGGCCGTGGAGGGACGACGGAGGAGTTGAGGTCCGCTCGGACCGCAATTCCATCAGGCGCTCGCCCCCTCCCGCGCGGCTCATTTCCTCGCGTGCTTATGCCGGCTTGCTGCCGCCAGAATAGCCTGCGATACGCTGCCTGGCGCGGGATGCGCCAAGGCGGCGCCGGCGGTTTCTTTATCCGCGCGTACCAAAATGGAAACTCCGGGCCAATGCTTGAGTGCCGTTTTGAACGCTCGAATTCCGGAATGGTGCAAACCGGATGCCGAGGATAGCCCGAGGCTGTCTTTTCAATAGCTTAAAAGAAACCGTAAAGTGGCAACAGAAATGCCGATGAGGCAAGCATGAGCAGCGTTTCGATGAACACCCTCTCCAATAGCTACTTGCAATCCCTTCTCAGTAGCCTGCAGAACGCCGGCTTGACAGCCAATCAAACCAGCAATAGTACGGGCGCCGTCGTCGCGTCGACGTCCACGCAACAAACTGACACTACCCAGCTTTCGCCCCTGGCCCAGATTCTGGAGACGCTCCAGCAACTCCTACAATCGAATCCCACCGAGTACAAGCAGGTTACCGCGCAAATCGCCACGAACCTGAAGAGCGCCGCCGCGACTGCCCAGGCGGACGGTAATACGACGGCCGCAACCCAGCTCAACCAGCTCGCCACCGACTTTACGAACGCTTCGCAGAGCGGCCAACTGCCCAATATCCAGGATCTGGCGCAGGCCGTCGGCGGCCATCACCACCATCATCACCATGCGCAAGCCGCGTCGTCCGATTCAGACACCAGCTCCAGCGCCACGTCGAGCACGACTGACAGCAACACGGCTGCCAGCCAGATCACGAGTGAACTCCTGTCGGCGATGCAGGCCAACGCGACCCAGAGTAACTCGCTCAATCCTGTGAATATCATTCTGAACACGCTGTCCCAGGCTGGTCTTAACGTCCAATCCCAGACCGGCGTGACCAGTTCGAACGGCTGAAGCAATCCTGGCGCTGACGCGTCCTCAGTCAAAAACTGAAGGCAACAACCGCGCCAACTCCGGGTCGACTGACGTCTCGGGTCTGGCCTATTTCGCGCCAGGTCCGCGGCGGATTCACGGTGGCGCCACCGTGTGCCACGCGCAATTTGACCGTCACCGCACCGCGTTTGCGCGGGGAAAACACCGCTTTTTACCGTGTTTTTGCGTCATCGCGTATCTATGGTTTTCTAAACGACTTTTCAGCTTGTCGTCTTTTTGCGACCGCAGGCGTGACCGCGTATCTCTTTTGTTTTAAGTGGGTTAGGGGGAATTAAACGCTGCGTCGCCGCGTATCCATGGTTCTTTAAAGGACTTAGCCGTATCAATCGCCTGTTTGGGCGTGTTTACCGTGTGTTGCCAGCAAGTCCATGCGTCATTTTGTATCTATGGTTTTCTAAAGGACTTAGCGAATTCCCATTGTGGCTCGCTGGCATGAAAACGCGCGCTGTTTTGGGCCGAGTTTGCGGTTCGGCGGCCGGTATGGGCGGCGAGGCCGCGGGTCAGTATTAGAAACCTGGCAGGTCGACGCGGCTGGCGATGTGATCCTTGATCCAGTGGGCATCCCACCACTCTTTGGGGTCGATCTGGACGCCGTCGAGCTGCATGCTGAAGTGGATATGGTCGCCGCCGGCCATGCCGGTCTGGCCGCTTTTGCCGAGGATCTGCCCTTGTTTGACGAGGTCGTCCTCGTGGACGGCGATTTCGCTCAAGTGGCCGTAAATGGACTGCAAGCCGTAGCCGTGGTCCAGCACGATGCAGTTGCCATAGATGCCGAGCGGGGCGGCATAGACGACGCGGCCGTCGTTGGAGGCCTCGACGCCGACGTGCTGGGTGACGGAGAGGTCGTAGCCGAGGTGTACCTGCTGGTCGATCTTTTTCCCCTGATAGATGTAGTTGCGGACGTCGGCGAAGTTGGACTCGACCTTGGAGTTGTGCTGCTGGCGGAAGGGCTGGGACCAGAGGAAGCGGGCTTCGGATTTGAGTCGCAGATCGGACAAGGTCTGGTTGTTGGCGCGGCGCATGGCGGCGTTGATCTTCAGAAAACGCGTCACGGGGTCGCCGGAGCCGTTGGGGTCGAGCTCGCCGATCACCTTCTGGACGAAGCGGTCGTCGACGACCAGGTCGCGGGTGCGGTATTTGGGCTGTTCCTTTTTGGGGAAGCGGATAACCATTCCGCCCGTGACTTCGTTGCCCGCGGGATTGGTGGCGTAAACCAGAGGAACCGTTTGCGGGGGCATGTTCCAGGCGAAGGCGTAGAGCGAGAAAAAGCCGGGTTTTCCGCCGGGCATGGGCCATGCGCGGAATCTCTGATCGCCGACGCGGACACCGGCTTCGGTCCAATCGCCGGAGACGCTAAAGGTCACCAGGTCGGCCATGCCGAGGTAGAGGTAGTGCTGTTCGGAATCGACGCTGAGGATGGGCGGGCGGGTCACCACCGTTACTGAGCGGGTGACGGTGGCGGTGCTGCCGCGAAGGTCGTTGGAGGTGGCTTCGATGGTCAGGCGCGCGGGGCCGTCCTTCAGGCTGGGGGTGGCTTTCACGCCTGCCGTGAAGTGAACAATCGAGTCGGAGACGTGGCGCTGCCAGAGGAAGCGGCGGGCGGGCTGGATGATTTCGAAGACGGTGGAACGGACGCCGTTCTGCTCGACGTAGGCGCTGAGGCGGCGGATCCCGTGCGGCGCCCGGACGCGCACGGTAATGGTGGTGGCGGCGCCGAGGGCGGTGACGGAGGAGGGCACATCCAAGGCGGGTGTGGCCGAGAAAGCCAGCAGCAGCGCGAGGGCCGCGCCGAGAACAACAAGAAGGGCAATAATTGTTCGCATCCCTACAGGTCAGGATAGCGCGGCGGGGAGGCGGAAGCAGGGCAAGAGAGGCACCGCGGGGACACACCTGCGGCGTCCTCGATGGACGCCTTGGTGTCGCCCTCGGGAGGAGGCTTGGTGGGTGTGCTCGGGGATGGGTGGGCCTCGGTGTCCCCCGCGCGCAAGGGGTTTTCAGTGATTGATGGGTAGCGCGGGGACACACCTGCGGCGTCCTCGATGGACGCCTTGGTGTCGCCCTCGGGAGGAGGCTTGGTGGTTGTGCTCGGGGATGGGTGGGCCTCGGTGTCCCCCGCGCGCAAGGGGTTTTCAGTGATTGGTGGCTAGCGCGGGGACACACCTGCGGCGTCCTCGATGAACGCCTTGGTGTCGCCTTCGGGAGGAGGCTTGGTGGTTGTGCTCGGCAACAGGAGGGTCGATCCAGGCTTACGGAGCCTGGGGACTGACGGTGGTGGCGTCGGAGGCAGTGCCGGGGGTGGCTGTTCCGCCGCCGCCCACGTTGGCGTAGTTCGTGGTCGATAGGGGTGCGGCAGGGAAGACATACACGCCCACGCCGATCGTGGGATAGGAGGCGCCAGGCGCCAGGACGTCCGAGCGCGAGCAGGTGGCGGAGGCGGCCGTGCAACTCCAACCCGGGCCCGAGATCGAGAGCAGGGTCGTGCCGGCCGGGACGAAATCGGTGACGAACACTGTGCCGCTGGTTAACCCGGCCGATGGGGAGTTGGTGACGTTGAGGATGTAATAGGCGACGGGCTCCCCGCGATAGAAGTTGCCGGTGTGGCTGGAGGCGATCGACAGACTGGGCGCAATCGGGCCGAAGTTGGCGGTCACCGACTGCGGAGCGCTCATGGTGAGCGTGCAGGCGGCGGTGCCGCCGGTGCAGGCGCCGGACCAGCCGGTGAACATGTATCCGAGGTTGGCCGTGGCGCTGACAGAGACCTGATTTCCAGCGTCATACCAGGCGCCGCTAGCGGGCAGGATCGTGCCCCAGGCGGCGTTGTTGACGGCAGTGGCCAACTGATACTGGGTACTGAAGGTGGCCTCGTAGTTAGTGGCGCCGGAGGGGGCAACGCCGTGCGAGGAAGCGCCGCCGTCGCTCCAACTGGCGAAGACGTACTGCGTGCCCGCCGGGCCCGGCTGCGGCGTGGGGGCGGCGATGGCGTGGCTGCTGCCGGCGACCCAATCGAGGTTTACGTTGACGGGGACCGTAGTTCCGTCCGCGGTGACGATTATTCCGGGTTGCGCGGTGGTGAGCGTGATGGTGACGGTGCCGGGGGCGCCCGAGGTCACAGCCAGGCTGTGACTGACGCCGGCGGCGATGGCCGCCACATTGGTAAGACCGCCGGCCGCCGCATCCTGGCTGTCGGTGTTGTCGCCCCAGCCGGCGACGGCTCCGTTGGCTGTCAAAGCGAGGTTATGATTGCCGCCGGCGGCAACGGCCGCTATATTGGTCACGCTCGAGGGCACGGCGCTCTGGCCATAGCTATTGTCACCCCAGGCCGATACGGTTCCGGTGGCGCTTAGAGCCAGACTATGATTCGTGCCGGCGGCAACGGCGACGATGTTGGCCAAGCCGGCGGGCACATTAGTCTGGCCGAGTGCATTGGAGCCCCACGCCACGACCGCTCCGCCGGTGGTCGGGGCCGTTCCGCCGGCCGCGAATGCTTGGGCGCTGGTCACGGTCGATTGGATGCTGGTAACGGCCACGCTGTGAGTTGCACCGGCGGCGATGCCCACGACGTTGGTGAGCGTCGCGGGCACGCTGGTTTCGCCGTCCTGGTTGTAGCCCCAGCCGACGACGGTTCCATCGCTGCGCAGAGCCAGGCTGTGATAGGCGCCGGCGGCGATGGCGACGACGCCGGTCACATTGGCGGGCGGGGTGGTTTGATAATGGGAGGCGTCGCCCCAGCCGACGACGGTCCCGTCGGATTGCAGAGCCAGGCTGTGATAGGCGCCGGCGGCGATGGCGACCGTGGCGATGCCATTATTCAAACTCGAGGGCAGGGTGGTCTGGCCGTGGGAGTTGTCGCCCCAGGCCGCGACGGTGCCGTCGATTTTGAGCGCCAGCGAGTGGGCCACGCCGCCGGCGACGGCGACCACATTCGTCAGACCGGCGGGCAGGGTGGATTGTCCGCTTGCATTCAAGCCCCAGGTGAGGGGATAGCCGGTGGCGTCGACGGTGGTGGTGTCATTCGTCGTTGCCGCGAACGTCGTGCCGGGATAATAGAGCGTTGCGGCGTTGGTCAGGCTGGCGGCGGCGCCCGGATCGACCTGGACGACGAGCACGATGGCCGGATAGCTCTGGCCGGTCGCGAGCGCGTCGCTGCGAGTGCAGGAGAGCGGGGTCAGCGAGCAGGTCCAACCTGAGCCGTACATCGAGACCGGGCTCGAAGCGGCCGGGCTCAAGCCGGGGGGCAGAGTTTCGGTTACCGTGATCGCGCCGCTGGTGGAAGCGCCAGTGGGCCCGTTGGAGACGCGCAACAGGTAGACGGCGTTGGTCTGATTCTGGAGGAAGCGGCCGCTGTGGGACGAACTGAGCGCCAGGGCGGGAGTGCCTCCGACGGGCTTGAAGGCGGCGGTGACCTGAGCCGGCGCATTCATGGTCACGTTACAGGCGCCGGTACCGGTGCAGGCGCCTGACCAACCGGTGAAGGCGGAGAATCCAGTCGGGGTTGCGGTCACGCTGGCGACCGAGCCGGCGTTGTACCAATAGGAGCCGCCCGGGGCTGGAGTCACAGTGCCACCCGGGCTGGCGGCGGTGGTCGTCAACTGATACCGGGTCAGGAAATTAGCGGTGTAGGTGGTGGGGGCTCGGGGACAGACATAGTCCTGCCCGATAGCGCCATCGCTCCAGGAGGAGAAGACATACTGGACTCCCGCCGCTCCCGGCTGCGGCGATAAAGCGCTGAGGTTGTGATTGATAGGAAAACTATTTGCGACACAAAGGCCCGAGACAGGATCCGCAATGCCGGGAGGCCAATTAAAAAGGACGCCATAGCCGCTGAAGGTCACTCCGTCCACGCCGACGCCGGGGGCGCCGGAGCTCGAGGCGCCGGCGTTGGCCCGGACGATGATCGGCATTGAGACGATGGCGGCGGAGGTTAAAGCCAGGCTGTGATAGCCGCCCGCGGCCACGCTCGTGATATCGGCCAAACCGCCGGGTATCTGCAATTGGCCGTAGCCGCCGTAACCCCAGGCGACGACGGTGCCGTCGGCCAGCAGCGCCAGGCAGTGGTCCCAGCCGGCGGCGATGGCGACGGCACCGACCACCGCGTCGGGCACGCGAATCACGCCGTAATCGTCCGCGCCCCAACCCGCGACGGTGCCGTCCTGCTTCAGCGCGAGGGTGTGATAGGCGCCGGCGGCGATCGCCACGACATTCTTCAGCCCGGGCGGGGGCGTGCTTTCACCTTCCTGGTGAAAGCCCCAGGCGACGACGGTGCCGTCGTTTTTCAGCGCCACACTATGCCACCAGCCGGCGGATATGGCCTGGACGTTGTTCAACTCCGCGGGCACGGTGGTCTGGCCGTAGGCGTTGGCGCCCCAGGCGACGACCGTGCCGTCGCCCATCAAAGCGAGGCTGTGGGCGTGGCCGGCGGCGATGGCCACAACGCCGGTCAGACCGGCGGGCACGGTGGTCTGGCCGTAGGTGTTGTCGCCCCAGGCGACGACCGTACCATCGCTCGTGAGAGCGAGGCTGTGCGTATCTCCGGCGGCGATCGCCAGGACATTGGTCAAACCCGCGGGCACGGTGGTCTGGCCGTAGGTGTTGTCGCCCCAGGCGACGACCGTGCCGTTGGCCAGCAGGGCCAAGCTATCGGCGCCGCCGCCGGACAGCGCCACGACATTGGTCAAGCCCGGCGGCACCAGGGACTCGCCGGATTGATTTCCTCCCCAGGCCACTGGATAGCCGGACGCTACGGCGTTCGCGGTATCGGTGGCGACGTGCGGCGCGCTGGGATCGCCGCCGAAGTAAACCGTGGCCCCGTAGGTAATGCTGGCCGGGCCGTTCAGAGTGATTGTCCCCTGCGCGACGATGGCGGGAAAGGACTGGCCTGCCGCGAGGGTGTCACTGCGGAAGCAGGTGACGTTGGAACAGCTCCAGCCGGGACCGCTGAGCGAGGCGATCTGCAGTCCGGTCGCGACATGGTCGGTGACCTGCACGGAAGTGGTGGTTGGGCCAGCGCCGACGTTGCTCACCCGGATGACGTAAAACGCATTGGTCTGATTTAGCAGGAAGTTGCCATTATGACTAACGGAGAGGGAGAGGGTCGGGAGCGTTTGTCCCACCGCGCAAGCCCCGATGGCGAGCGAAATAGCCAATCTCGTAAGCAGACGCACTGGTACACCCCTAATCGGAGTCTGTTCGCAAACCGCGCAGGCTCAAAATTTCTAAGTTTGTCTAAAAGTAGGTCAGGCAGGCTCGAAGATCGTCTCTGGCCGTGTGCCAAACAAAGACAAAATAGTCCCGGCCGCGGGTCCAGGGGCGGGGCAGTCACGTGCAGCGGCGTCTTATGGAGGGATGCAAGAGAGGAGAGCAGTGGATCTATGAGCGCCGGTGGGGCCGCGGTTTGCCGGCTGCCTTGCCGCCGGCGCCGATGCCGGCCGGTCCCCGGTGCGGTGCTAAGCGATGGCGTAAATCGACAGAGTGTTCATCGAGCGAGGCGGCTGGAGTTTTCAGGCGCGGCCGCGCCGCGCGGCGGCGGTCTAGGGGCGCCGACGCTGGGGGCGCTTGCCGGGCCGTGGTGCGAGACGGAGGAAAACAGGCGCTGGAGGCTTTCCAGGGCCGACGACCAGAACGGCGGCTGGGTGACAGCGCCGTCTTTTGGCGTACCCAGCGACCGGGCCACCAACAGATCGCATTGGCGCCGCAGGGACGAGGACTCTTCGATGAAGTTGCCTGAGCTATAGGCCGAATCGAGTTCGCCGGAGTAGTCCGAGAGCGTCCAGCAGGCGGTATGTCCGAGGGCCTTTTCGATGGCCGAACGGGTGACGAAATTCGGGCCGCTGACGCGGTTGATGATCATCCGAACCTGGTTCTCGGTGAATCCCAGGCTCGTCAGGCGCTTCAGAACGCGGCTGGTTTCGTACATTTCGACCATGCCGCCGGTTGTGACCACGTAGATTTCGCTGAGCTCTTCGAGCAGCCGGAGGCTGATGGGGCAGGCGCGGCCGAGGTCCACGACGATGTAGGGATAGAGCGAGCGGGTGAAGCGCAGCACGTGCCGCACGCGCTCGCCGCTGATCTGGTCGAAGGAGCCGACGGCGCCGGGGGCCTGCAACAGCTCGATGCCATAGGCCGTCTTGCAGACAATGCGGCTCCAGAAGTCGGCGTCGAGCCGATGCAGGTTCGTGGCGGCGTCGGCGACGGAATAGGGTGCGTCGGCTTTCAACAGCAGGGCCGCCGACCGGCCGCTCATATCGAGGTCCATCAGCAGCACCCGGGAACGCGTCTGACGCGCCAGTTCGATGCTGAAATGCGTGGCGATCGTGGTCGCGCCCACGCCGCCTTTCACGGCCAGGAAGCCGATGACTTTGGCCTCGATGATCTCGGCCTTGACGAACTCAGCCACGCGGCGATGGCGCGCCACCGAGTATTGCAGGACGCGCATGAACGCCTGGCTGCTCGGCTTGCCCTTGATGAGATAGTCCTGCGCGCCGCGTTCGACCGCGGTGAGGGCTTGCATTTCATTAGCCGTTCCGGTGTAGATGACGATGGGCAGGCCATTGGCGTGGCGCTGGATCGTTTCGAAGGTGGCCAGGCCCTGGGAATCGACCAGCGCGAGTTCCACCAGCACTACGTCAAAGTGCTGGCCCGCCAGCGCGTTCAAAGCCGTAACGAGATTCTCCGCGACTTGGATGCTGAATCTGGGTCCGTTCGCGGAATCGAGCATTTCACGAACATTTCGGGCGTCCTCGGCGTTGTCCACGATCAGCAGGCTAAGTTCCGTATCGGGCACGAAGCTCCCTCCGATTGGCTTATCGTCGGCCGGAGAATTTTCGCGAACCGATTATGCGGAATGAGCAACTTGGACGCGCCGGCGGCGCTGCCATTCAGCGGTTGGGTGCATAGGTTTTTAATTCAGGTTGAAAAACCGCCAGGACTACACCATCCGCAGTTAAAAACCGGAGAGATTCAATTGATGAGCGGCCTGGCTTAATCCGTTTGCCTGCCGTGGCGCTGGCGCGGCCGCGGGCGGCATTCCAACTCCAGGCCGTTCCCGGCTGCCACCAGTGGGGGCGCTGTCCCCGCGGGCGCGCGAGGCCGGAGAAAACGCGCGGCGGAGGCTATCGAGCGACGCTGACCAGAAGGACGGCTGGGTGACAGGGGCCTGTTTGGGCGTGCCCAGCGACCGGCCCACCAACTGCTCGCATTGGCGCCGCAGGGACTTTGCTTTGTCGATGAAGTTCCCGGAGCTGTAGGCCTCCTCGAGTTCGCTGGAGTAGTCCGGGAGCGTCCAGCAGGCGGTATGTCCGAGCGCCTTTTCGATGGCCGGTCTGGTGACGAAACTCGGGCCGTTGACCCGGTTGATGATCAGCCGGAGCTGATTCTCGGTCAGTTTCAGGCTCGCCAGTTTGTTCAGGACGCGGCTGGTTTCATACACCTCCAGCATGCCGCTGGTTGTGACCACGTAGACTTCGCTGAGCTCCTCGAGCAGCCGCAGGCTGATGGGACAGGCGCGGCCCAGGTCCACGACGATATAGCGATACAGCGTCCGGGCGAAGCGCAGCACGTGCCGGACGCGCTCGCCGCTGAGCTGGTCGAAGGAGCCGACGGCGCCGGGGGCCTGCAACAAGTCGAAGCCGTAGCCCGTCGCGAAGACGATGCGGCTCCAGAATTCGGCGTCGAGCCGGTGCAGGTTCGTGGCGGCATCGGCAACGGTGTAGCGCGCGTCGGCTTTCAACAGACAGGCGGCCGACCGGCCGCTCATGTCGAGGTCCATCAGCAGCACCTTGGAGCGCGTCTGCCGTGCCAGTTCGACACTGAAATGCGTGGCGATCGTGGTCGCGCCCACGCCACCTTTCACGGCCAGGAAGCCGATCACCCGGGCCTCGCTGCTTTCGGTCTTCACGGTGTCAGACACGCGGCGGTGGCGCGCCACCGAGTGGTGCAGCACGCGCGCCAGCGCCGGGCCGCTGATCCGGCCCTTGACGAGGTAGTCCTGGGCGCCGTGTTCGACCGCGGCGAGATCCTGCGATTCGTTAGGCGTGGCGGTGTAGATGACGACCGGCAGGCCATGGGCGTGGCGCTGGATGGTCTCGAAGGTGGCCAGGCCCTGGGCATCGACCAGCGCGAGTTCCAACAGTACTACGTCAAAGCTCTGGTGCGCCAGCGCGTTCAAGGCCGAAACAAGGCTCTCCGCGACTTGCACATTGAACCTGGGCCCGACTGCGGATGCGAGCAGATCGCGGGCGTTGCGGGCATCCTCGGCATTGTCCACGATCAGCAATTTGAGTTCCGAATCGGACATCGAGCCCCTCCGGTTGCCTTATCGTCGGCCGGCGGCAATTTCGCGAACAGATTATGCAGAATGAGCGACTTATCCACTTCCGAGGGCCGGGCGCCCGGGGTTAGCCGCAACCCCACGCGCGGCTCCGCCCGATGGTCTTTGATGCGGGTCGAAAAACCGCTCTGAGGGCACGGGTGGCCGATTATAAATGTAATAGATTCAATTGATTAAGGGTCGGCCTGGTTCGTTTGCCGCGCCGCCAACCCACGCCCTGCCGGTCGCCCTCCCAGCGCCGGCGCGGTGCGGCGTCCCGCTCAGGCGGGACCGGCGGAATCGTCCGTGTCAAACACGCGCAAATTGCGCGGGGTGAGGTCCACCCGATCGCCAACTCTCAGGTTGAGCTGGCGGTAGCGATCACGCGGGATTTCGGCCTCGAGCGATTGGCCGGTGTCCTCGCGCTGCAACTCCAGGCGCACCACGGGACCAATCCAGCCGATGTGGAGAATGGTCGCGGCCACGGCCGAGCTGTCTCCGGCCGCATGCGGGGCGACCTCCAGCTCGTGGGGCCGGACATAGCCGGCCGGGTCCACGCGGCCGTGGAACAGATTGACGTCGCCCAGAAACTGGTAGACGAACGGGGTCGCCGGAGTGTCGTAGACTTCGCCGGGGGTGCCGATCTGCTCGATGCGGCCCTGGTTCATGATGACGACGCGGTCCGATACTTCGAGCGCCTCCTCCTGATCGTGCGTCACAAAGACGCTGGCGACATGCAGCTCATCGTGCAGCCGGCGCAGCCAGCGGCGGAGTTCCTTGCGCACCTTGGCATCGAGCGAGCCGAAGGGCTCGTCGAGCAGGAGCACGCGCGGCTCGACCGCCAGGGCGCGGGCCAACGCGACGCGTTGGCGCTGGCCGCCCGAGAGCTGGTTGGGGTAGCGGTCTCCAAGCCAGTCCAACTGAATCAGCTCGAGCAGTTTTTGGACGCGCGCGCGGATCTCGGACTCGGGAGGACGCGTTGCGGCGGGGCGGACCCGCAAGCCGAAGGCGATGTTCTCGAAAACCGTGAGGTGGCGGAACAAGGCGTAATGCTGGAACACGAATCCGACGTGGCGATCGCGGGCCGAGGTGCGGGTGGCATCTTCGTCAAACAGGCGGACAGTTCCGCTGTCGGGCTGATCCAGGCCGGCGATGATCCGCAGCAGGGAAGTCTTACCGGAGCCGGAAGGTCCCAACAAGGCGACCAGTTCCCCGCTTTCGATGCGGAAGCTGACGTCTTTCAGGGCTTCGAAGGCGCCAAAGCGTTTTGTGATGTGGTCGACTTCGATGCTCATCGGGACTCCTGAGAGGTCTTCCACTCGAGAAGCTTCTTGATCGCGAGCGTGATGACCGCGACCACGCTCAACAGGGAAGCGACGGCGAACGCGCCGGCGTAGTTGTACTCGTCGTACAGGATTTCGACGTGCAGCGGGACGGTGTTGGTTTGGCCGCGAATGTGGCCGGAAACGACTGACACGGCGCCGAATTCGCCGAGCGCACGGGCGGTGCACAGGACGACGCCGAACAGCAGCCCCCAGCGGATGTTGGGCACAGTGATGCGGAAGAAAATGCGCCAGCCGCCGGCGCCGAGCACGAGCGCCGCTTCCTCCTCGTCGCGGCCCTGCGATTGCATCAGCGGAATCAACTCGCGCGCCACGAACGGAAAGGTGACGAAGGTGGTGGCGAGGACGATGCCGGGCACGGCGAAGATCACGCGGATATCGTGAGCGGCGAGCCAGGGTCCGAGCCAGCCCTGGGCGCCGAAAACGAGCACGTAAATCAATCCGGCGATGACCGGGGAAACGGCGAGTGGCAGGTCAATGAGTGCGAGCAGGACGTTTCTTCCTGGAAAATCGAATTTCGTCACCGCCCAGGCCGCGGCCAGGCCGAACAGCGTATTCAGGGGCACGACGATGGCGGCGATGAGCAGGGAAAGGCGGATCGCGGCGAGCGTATCGGGCTGGCGGATGGCGGCGCAGTAAACGGCGGCGCCTCTCTGGAAGGCCTGCACGAACACAGCCACGAGCGGCAGCACGATCAAGACGCCGAGCGCGGCCAGCGCCAAAGCGATCAAGGCGCAGCGGACGAGGAGCGGATCGCGGCGCGGCGCCAGGCGGGAAGGACGAAGCGGCAGGGCGGCCGTGGCGCCAGCCATGGCTTAGCGCGCCTCCAGGAAGCGGCGCGTGCGGCGCTCGATGAGATTGATGGCCAGCAGCAGCAGGAACGACGTCAGGAGCATGACGGCGGCGATGGCGGTCGCGCCGGAGTAGTCGTATTGCTCGAGCTTGTTGACGATCAACAGCGGGACGATCTCGGTACGCATCGGCAGGTTGCCGGCGATGAAAATGACCGAGCCGTATTCGCCCAGGGCGCGGGCAAAGGCCAGCCCAAACCCGGTCAGCAGGGCCGGCCGCAGCAGCGGGAGAATCACTTTGAAAAAAACCTGCCAGCGGGTAGCGCCGAGGGTGGAGGCGGCCTCTTCCAATTCCAGATCCAGGTCCGCCAGCACGGGCTGAACGCTGCGCACGACGAACGGCAGGCCGACGAAAGTCAGGGCGACGACGATGCCCAGCGGCGTGAAGGCGACCTTGATGCCGAGCGGCTGCAGATAGCGGCCGATCCAGCCGTTTTCGGTGTACAGGCTGGTGAGGGCGATGCCGGCGACGGCGGTGGGCAGCGCAAAAGGAAGGTCGACCAGCGCGTCGGCCAGCCAGCGGCCGGGAAAATCGTAGCGCACCAGCACCCAGGCGACGAGGAACCCGACCACGACGCTGATGAGACCGGCCGCGAACGACGCGCCGAAACTCAGACGAAAGGCGGCCAGCACGCCGGGCGATGCGAGCGCGGCGCGGATATGCGCCCAGCCGCCCGCGGCGGCTTTCGGGAACACGGCGCTGAGCGGGATCAGCACGATCAGGCTCAGGTAAAAAATGGTGAAACCGAGCGCCAGCCGGAAGCCCGGGAGAATGCTTCGGCGCCGGAAGGAATTGCGCATGCGTTTGTTCGACTTTAGCAGAGGCGGGCGGCGGCTCAACTGCCGGGCGCGTAGATGTTATCGAAAACGCCTCCATCGTCGAAATGAGTTTTCTGGGCCTTGCGCCATCCGCCGAAGAGCTGGTCGATGGTGAAGAGCCGCAGCTTGGGGAAACGGCTGGCATAGCGGGCGGCGATTTTCTCCGAGCGCGGGCGATAGTAGTGGCGCGCGCCGATCTCCTGGCCGTCCTCGGAAAAGAGGAATTCGAGATAGGCCGAAGCGACCGCGGTGGTGCCGTGCCGGGCGGCGATCTGGTCCACCACGCTGACCGGCGGTTCGGCCAGGATGCTCGTAGTTGGCGTCACGATTTCGACCTTGCCGGCGCCGAGTTCCTTAAGCGCGAGGTAGGCTTCGTTTTCCCAGGAAAGAAGGACGTCGCCGATGCCGCGTTGGGCGAAAGTGGTGGTGGCGCCGCGCGCGCCCGAGTCGAGCACGGGCACATTCCGATACAGCCGGATGACGAATTCGCGGGCCTTGTTCTCGTCATTGTGATTGCGCAGGAGAGCGGAGCCCCAGGCCGCGAGGTAGGCCCAACGCGCGCCGCCGGAGCTCTTGGGATTGGGCGTGATGACGGCGAGGTTGGGCTTCACCAGATCGTCCCAATCCTGGATGTGGCGGGGATTTCCCTTGCGTACCAGGAACACGATGGTGGAGGTGAAGGGAGCGCTGTTATGCGGCAGCCGCGTCTGCCAGTTCGCGGGAAGCAGGCGCGCCTTTTCCGAAATCACGTCAATATCGTAGGCCAGTCCGAGCGTTACGACATCAGCCTGCAAACCGTCGATGACCGAGCGCGCCTGCTTGCCCGACCCGCCGTGGGACTGGCTGATCTCGACATCCTGGCCGGTCCGGGCCTTCCATAGTTTCGCGAAGGCGGCGTTGATGTCCTGATACAACTCGCGCGTGGGATCGTAGCTGACATTGAGCAGCTTGACGGGTTGCGCGGCCAAGCCCAGCGCGGCGAGAGCCAGCGCCAGCATCAGCGCCGCAGCAACGATAGCAGTGGGTTTCATGATGAGTATCCGTGCTTGATCGGGTGAAATCGATCCTGACACGCGTCAGAACAACTTTTACTCCCTGGGCCGGTTCCCGTGGACCGCTGGCCGGGCCAGCGCGGACAGGGTGCGCAATCCATATTGCGTGTCTTTCGAAAGCGGACGCATCTGGAGGGGGACCTTCGTTAGTCTCTCACGACCGCGCGGGGGCTTGAGAGCTGCCGCCTCCATTGCCGTGTTGGTTCATGCCCGCAGCCAATAAATCATATGATATGATGTAAGTGTCAATGGCGACGTCAACGTTTGCATCGATCCCCGAAGGCGGACTGCACTCCCGCATCACCACGCGCCTGGCGCTGCGGGTGATGGAATCGGAGCGGGCGGGCCAGATCGTCGCGTTCCCCAAAGAGGCGGACCTGTGCGCGCAACTCGGCGTCAGCCGCTCGATCCTGCGGGAGTCGATGAAGGTGCTCGCCGACAAGGGCATGGTGGAGATGAAGCCGCGCGCCGGGACGCGCTCGAAGCCGCGCGCGGCGTGGCGGCTGCTCGACCCCGATATCCTGTCGTGGCAGGCGGCCGCGGGGCCCGATGCGCAGTTCCTCAAGGATCTGTGCGAAGTGCGCCTGGCGATTGAACCGACGGCCGCGGGTTTTGCGGCCGTGCGCGCCGCCGACCATGAGCTCGAGCGCATCGAATCCTGTCTGGAGGAGCGGCGCAAGGCCGTTGGTCCGCCGGCCATCGACCGGCTGATCGAGCTGGATCTGGCCTTTCAGGCGGCCGTCGTGGAGGCCTCCCACAATCCCCTGCTGGTTCAGTTGTCGGCCAGCATCAGCGGGCCGTTTCGCGTGGCGCTGGCTTTGACTTCGCGCTTTCCGGCGTCGGTGCGCCTGGGGCTGGAAGCGCAGGAAATCCTGCTGGAATCGCTGCGCCGGCATGACCCGTTGGGGGCGCGCCGCGCTGCGGAAGAAGTAGTCGGATTGGCCATGTTGGCCGTGGAAAAAGGACTCAGGAGTGCGCGCCGTGCGGCGCGCAAGGATACACCGCGCAAGGATACGGCGCGGAAGGATTCGAAGCGGAAGGATACGAAATGAAACAAATGCCAGGCGACGGGTTCCGTTATCGGGAGCTCGCCATTGCCGATGAAAAACATTTGGTCTTTGGGACCGCGCCCAAGCCGCTCGATTGCGGTTTCGGCCTGCGCATTGGCGGCGGCCTCGTGTTCGCGGAAGTGAATTTCACCCTGCCGGCTCTGGAGGTGAACGCCTCCACGTGGGGCGAGGTGTTAGGACACTACCGCGAAATCGCCAAGAGCGTCGTTCGGCGCGCCGTGGCGCTCAAGGTGCCCGGCATTGTGCTGGAGTTCGAGTTGCTCCCGGCCATGACGGAAACGCCCGAGTGGGGCGCCGAAATCACGGCCCTGCTGCACGCCTGTTTGCGGGAAGCGCACGAGAAACACGGTCTCCGTTCGGCCTTGCGCGTGACCCCCACCGACATCCGCGAGCAGGCCAAGCCCCCGCTGCTGCGCACCGGCCCGGCGTGGGAGCGGCTGCGGCGTTCGTTTGAACTGTGCATCGCGGCCGGCGCCGACATCGTGTCCATCGAATCGATCGGCGGCAAAGAACTGCACGACGAAGGCCTGATGTACGGCAACTTCCGCGCGATCGTCTGCGCCTTGGGCGTGCTGGCTCCGCGCGACATGGCCTGGCTGTGGGATCGGATTACCGCCGCCTGCGCCGCCTCGCCGCGCGCGATCTCGGGCGGCGATTCGGCCTGCGGCTTCGCCAACACGGCCATGCAACTCGCTCATCAGAAGATGCTGCCGGAGGTTCTGGCCGCCGTCGTCCGGGCGATGAGCGCCGCCCGCAGCCTGGTCGCTTTCGAGCACGGCGCGCAGGGCCCTTCCAAGGACTGCGCGTATGAGGGGCCGGTGCTCAAGGCCATCACCGGTTGTCCGATTTCGATGGAGGGCAAGTCGGCTGCCTGCGCCCACTTCAGCCCGGTCGGCAACATTGCCTCGGCCATGTGCGATCTGTGGAGCAACGAGTCCGTCCAGAACATCCGTCTGCTTTCGGGCAACGCGCCGGAGGCATTTGCCGAGCTGCTGGCCTACGATTGCCGCCTCATGAACGTCGCCACCCAGCACGGCCAGCAGAACGTGCTCCGCGACTGGCTCACTGAATCCGACGAACATCTGAGCCCCCAGGCGCTGCTTCTTTCCCCGGTCTCCACTCTGCGCATCGCCCGCGCCATTGTCAGCGTGGCCGGCGACTACGGCCGCACGGTCGCGGCTGGCCGCGAAGCCGTGGCGCTTCTCGAAGAGGCGCAGGCCAGCGGCCAATGCGCCCTGCCGCCGCGCGAGAAGACCTGGCTCTCCCGGCTACGGGCCGAGTTGGAGGATCTGCCGGCACAGGAAGACGCTCTATTGGCCGAAATGATCGAGCAACACGGCACTCTGTTCGACTGTGCCAGCTATGGGCTGGCTCCACAGTCGTCTAAATAGACTATGTGATTTAGAATGAGTAGTTTAATTGGGGCGCGTGGTGGGGTTCGAACCCACGACTTCCAGAACCACAATCTGGCGCTGCTACCAGCTGAGCTACACGCGCCGCGACACTCTCAAGATAGCATACGGACACGGCGGCGACGCTGGCGGTAGATAGGCGGGGCCGATGCGGCTCAGGCCGCGGCAACCAACTGATAGAGGCGTCCGGAGCCCAGTAGCATGTGGGCGGCGCGCGACGGCGCTTCCGTCTCCAGCCGGCAGCGCTCGAACGGCGAGCGGCCTTCCACGCGGATCCCGCCGTCAGCGTGGCGCAGTTGCCAGGCCATGCGCGCGCCGCGGCTCCAAGTGAGTGAATCCAGGGGTGTTTCGGCCCCGGCGATCATTTCCAGACCGCCCTCGGGCCCGACGAAGATGGTCCAGTCGGAGGCGTCCTGTCCGGAGTGCTGGGCTTCGACCGCCGTGTCCAGGATGCGCCGCGCGTTCTCGATCAGACTTTGCACAACAGACTTATCGCTGAGCGCGCGGCGATCTTGAGGGCAATCCGATGGGATCTCGCGGTCTTCCAACGCGACTGTGTCAGCCAAGACCCAGGCCGCCGTCCACCTGCAGGACCTGGCCGGTGACGAAATTCGAGGCCGCCAGGAAGAACAGGACAGCGGCGGCGATCTCCTCGCCCGTGCCAGGCCGGCCTGCGGGCGTCGAGCGCGCCATAGCTTGAATGTGCGGCTCATTGACCTCGTCGAAAGGGATGACGCCGGGCGCGACGGAGTTGACCGTGATGGCCGGCGCCAGAGCCTTGGCCAGGACTCGCGTCAAGGCCACGACGCCGGCCTTCGAGGCGCAGTAATGCGCGTGCTCGGGCCAGGCCAGGAAGGCGCCCATCGAGCTCATATTCACGATGCGGCCCGCTCCGCCGGGATTGCGGCGCATCAGCAACGCGGCCTGCTGGGCGCAGAAGAAGGTCGCCTTGAGGTTGACGTCGTGGATCGAGTCCCAATCGGCTTCGGTGAGCATCAGCGGATCGGCGGCGGTGAAGCGTGCCGCGTTGTTGACCAGCGCGTCGAGCCGGCCCTCGCGCGCGGCGATCTCATCGAACAGCGCTTTGATTTCGGAGACGCTCTCCAGGTTGGCGCGATACAGGGATGCGCCGCCGCACTCGGCCGCGGTCTGGGCGGCCTCGGTCTGCGAGGACGAGTAATGAATCAACACGCGCGCGCCGGCGCGATGCAGCCGCAGCGCGATCGAGCGGCCAATGCGCCGGGCGGCGCCGGTGACGAGCACGACCTTGCCCGCGAGCTCGAACCCAACGCCGGCCGATGCCGAGTCAGACATGGACTTCGACCTCCTCATCCCGCTCCGGCTCGTGGCCTTCGAGCGCCGGCTCGGGCAGCCGGCCGGTGCATTGCGCCCAGCCCCAGAAGACGGCCGTCATCGAACTGCACGCGCCCGCGACCACGCCAATGTCGCGCGGCGAATGCGTCTGTGAGAAGAAGCTGGCCACGCTCAGCGACAACATCATGGTCGCCCAAACCATCGACTCCATGGTAGAAGTAACGCGGCCGCGGTAGGCATCCGGCGTGTGGCGCAGCACCTGGGTCATGTTGAGCACGTTGCTGACGGCGATGGAGAGCCGGGAAAGGCCGATGAAGACCAGCGCCAGCACGTAACTGGGACTCAGACTGAATAGGATGTAGCTGCCGCCATGCACGGTGAAGCAGATCGCGACCAGCCATTTGTAGCGCTCGAAACTCAGCCTGCGGCCCCACGTGTTGGCCAGGATGCCGCCGAGAATGAGGCCGATGCCCGCGCAGCCCCAAATCTCGCCGATGCCGGCCGCGCCGCGCTTGAAAACGACTTCGCCGAAGAGCGAGAAAAGGATCTGCGCCGCGCCGCCTCCGGTGGCCCAACCCACGCCCACCAGGGCCAGCGCGAACAGCAGCGGGACGCTGCGCATGTAGCGCAACCCGTCCACATAGTCCCGCAGCGGATGACGCTCCCGCGGCTCAATCGCGTCCCGGCTCGCGGTGAAGCCGCTCCCGCCGGGCGAGCGCAGCCGGCCGATGAAGAACGCCGAAAAGAGGAACGACAGGGCATTGAAGACGAACGCCACGTGGAACCCGAACCAGGACGCGATCGCGCCGCCCAGGAAACTCCCCACGGCGACCGACGTCCAGGCCGTGGTCTGGGTGAGCGAGTTGGCGGTGTGCAGTTCATCGCGCGTGGCGATGCGGGGCAGGATCGACGAGCGGCCGCTGGTAAAGAAAGGCGAGGCGAACATTAACAGGCCGCTCAGAAACAGCAGCAGGCCGACGTTGCGTTCGTGGATCGTCAGCAGAAACGCGAGCGCGATCACCGAACGAACCAGGTCGCTGGCGACCATGATGCGCCGGCGGTCGAAGCGGTCGAGCGCGACGCCGGCGATCGGCCCGGCCAGCAGAATGCCGACGGCGCGCGAGAGCATCACGCCGCCCACGGCGAGTCCGGAGTGGGTCTGCTGCATCACCAGCGCGAAGACGGCGATGTTGTTGAAGTTGTCGCCGACCTCGCTCACCACCTGCGCCATCCACGTGGTGCGGTAGTTGCGGTTCGAGCGGAGTAAATTCAGAAAACCGGCCAACGCCTCAGCCCCTCATTCTTAGTTTCGCGAAGTCAGCCAGACTCCCGCCAATACCATGCCGCCGCCCAGCGCGACGGCCGGCGTCACCGGCTCGCCGAGGAGCCACCAGGCGGCCAGCGATGCGATCAGCGGCTGGGCATAGCTGAACGACGCCACGCGCGAAGCGGCCAGGAAGCCCAGCGCGTAGCTGAAGATCATGTAGCACAGCACCGACGAGAGCACGGCCATGTAGGCCAGCATCCACCAGCCCACGGCCGGCACGGCGGCGTAGTTGAAGTGGCGGCCCCACAGCCACACCGGCGCGATGAGCAGCAGGGTGCTGACCGCGTAGCCCAGGCTGTTGAGCGGGATGGAGCCATAGCGCCGCAGCCGCTCCTTGGTGAAGACCGTATAGACCGCGAAGGAAAACGCGCACAGGAAGATCAGCAAGTCGCCCACGATGGAAGCCCCGCGCGCCGAGCGGCCGGGCGAGAGGTTGAGCACGGCCACGCCGGCGACGGCCAGCGCCATGCCGATCGCTTTGCGCCTGGTCAGGCGCTCCTGCCCGCGCAGCCACGCCAGCATCAGCACCTGCACCGGCGTCGTGGCGATGACGAGCGAGGCATGCGCCACCGACGTGTAGTCAATGCCGACGACGAAGAAAATCTGGTTGCCGACCATGCCCAGGACGCCGACTGCGGCGACAATCAGCAGATCGCGCCGCGGCCATTTGTGAATGGCGGAGGCGGGGCGGCGGCGAATCCAGACGCCGTAGACGACGCTCATCAGCGCCCCGGCGAGCATCATGCGCAGGCAGGCGAAGAAGACCGGCGGGAAGCTGCGCAGGGCGATCTTGGCCACAACGTAGTTGAGGCTCCAGATCAGGGTCATCAGGCAGACGAGCCCGTAAATACGGGTCTGCGAAGGGCCTGGCCGCCGGACCGAACTCATGGGTTCGACGGAAATCACTGCGGATCGAGCGTCTCCAGCGCCACGCGTACCGAGGCCAGGAAACCGAGGTCGAGGGTGTAGCCGAAGCCCGGCTCATCGCCGCTGGCAATGGTGCCGCGCGGTGTGACCTCGACCCACGGATCGATGACGTCCCGCGTCCAATACCGGCGGCTGGCCGAGACGTCGCCCGGCAGGACGAAGCCGGCGAGCGTCGCGAGCGCGATGTTATGCGCGCGGCCGACGCCGCTCTCGAGCATGCCGCCGCACCACACCGGAATGCCGTGGCTCAGGCAGACGTCGTGCACCTTGCGGGCCTCGGCGAAGCCGCCCACGCGCCCGAGTTTGATGTTGATAATGCGGCAGGCGCCGAGACGGATGGCCTGGGCGGCGTGGTGCGCGGTGCGGATGCATTCATCCAGACAGATGGGCGTGCGGAGCGCGCGCTGCAGCGTCGCGTGGTCGATGATTTCGTCGTGCGCCAACGGCTGTTCGATCATCATCAGGTTGAACTCGTCCAGGCGCTTCAAGTGCTCGCTGTCGGCCAGCGTGTAGGCCGAGTTGGCATCGGCCATGAGCGGGACATCGGGGAACTCGCGGCGCACCGCGCGGATCGCGTCCACGTCCCAGCCCGGCTTGATCTTCATTTTGATGCGCTGATAACCGGCTTCGATTTCGGCGCCGATCTTGGCGATGAGCTGGGGCACGCTGTCCTGGATGCCGATCGACACGCCGCAGGGAATCTCACGGCGCGCGCCGCCGCCGATGAGTTTCCACAGCGGCAGGCCGGCGAGGCGCGCTTCGAGATCCCAACAGGCGGCCTCGAATCCGCCGCGCGCCATGCGGTGGCCGCGAATCCGTTGGGAGAGCGCGCCGGCCTCCATGGCGCTCCCGAGCGTCTGGCCCAGGGCCGCGGGCGCAATGTAGTGTTTCAACAGGAGCCACGCGGCATCGGTCCACTCTTCGTTGTAAAAAGGATGCTCCCCGCAGGTGACTTCGCCCCAGCCCGAAAAACCGCCCGAAACAACTTCGACGAGAATGATCTGGCGGCTGAAGGTGCGGCCGAAGCTGGTCTCGAAGAAATGCACCAGCGGCATCTCCAGCCGGTGCAAACGAATTCGGTCTATTCGGAATGCCATTTTGAGAAAAGGTAGACGGCCGCTTCGGGCGTTAGTTCCAGCCCCGTGACCGCCAGGCCGCGGGCCAGATTCTCCAGGACGCCGCTGCTCACGCCCCGTTGAATCTCGAGCGCCCGCCGCGGATCGTTGCGGCGAATCTCCGCGATGTCGCGAGGCACGCCGACGCGCGCCAGGATTTCACCGTGCGGCGCAGGGCCGCCCGCCACCACGCCGCGCACGCGCTCGCTCGCGAGAAACCATTCCGCCACGCACCGGTCCGTCGGCAGGCCGCCGTGCAACGGGCTGCTGGTGGCGCCGTACTGGTTGAGCACGAAACGGCGCACGATGGCGCCCAGCCGCTCGATGTTGAAAAACGCGTTCTTGATCTCGAGCGGATCGAAGGTCCACTCGATCAGCCGTACGCCTCGTTGCAGAGCTTCTTCGCGTTGCGCCAGCTTCAGACTGCGCCCGACGCCGAGATTGCGGTAGCGCGTCTGCACGCCCATCATGTGGCTGTGCAAATACACGCCGTCCCGATTCAATCCGGGGATCGCCAGCAGGAACCCGATCATCGGGCGGTCCACGGCCGAGTCGTCGAACGCGCCGATCACCTGCCCGCCCACTTTGCGCGCAACCACGAAGAGGCGCAATGGCAGCAGTTCGATCTCCTCGAAGCCCCAGATCTCGCGCTGCAGCTTGAGCGCCTCGCGGAATTCGGCCAGCGATTCGAGCGGCCTCAGCGAGATTCGGGCAGCGTCTTGGCCTGTTGCCACAGCGACTCCATCTCCTCCAGCGTCGATTGTTCGAGGCTCTGGCCACGTGCCGCGAGGGTCCGCTCGACGTGCGCGAACCGGCGCCGGAATTTGGCGTTGGTCTTGCGCAACGCCTGTTCCGGATCGACCTTCAACCAGCGCGCGACGTTGACCAGCGTGAACAGCAGATCGCCGACCTCGCCTTCAATTTCATCCTGCGATCCGAGTGCTCGAGCGTGGGCCAGTTCGCCGAGTTCCTCGTGCAGTTTCTCCAGGACCTGCTCGAAAGCGGACCATTCGAAACCCGCTTTGGCGGCTTTTTTCGAGATTTCGTGGGCCTCCATTAACGCCGGCAGTGCGCGCTGGACGCCGTCCAGCCGGCCCTTGGGCTGCTCGCCCTTCTCGCGTTTTTCCTCGCGCTTGATCTCGTCCCAGCGCGCCAGCACCTCGTCCGGCGTCTTTGCATCGCCTGCGGCGAAGACATGCGGATGGCGGCGAATCAGCTTCGCGTTGATCGCATCGAGGGAATCGGCGATCGAGAAGCGGCCCTCTTCGCGCGCCATCTGCGCGTAGAATACGACCTGCAATATGAGGTCGCCGAGTTCTTCGCGCAGCCCCGCATAGTCGCGCCGGTCGATCGCATCGAGCACTTCGTAGGTCTCTTCGATGGTGTAGGGCTTGATGGTGTCGAAGGTCTGCTCTCGATCCCAGGGACAGCCGCCGGGCGCGCGCAGCCGCGCCATGATCTCGACCAGACGCTCGAATCTTTCTCCAACGGAAGGTCGAGCGGGCCGGTTGTCAGTGGGCAGATCCATCTTGCGGGGGAAACCTCAAGCGTAACATACGGACAATCCTTTCCATCGGAAGGCGAGTGGCGGCTGAGGCGGGTTTCCACCGTGTGGCGGCGTCGCGCCCGGCGTTGCACTACGATCGACACTTGCGTTGAGCCATACGCAATGGCCGCGCGGTCCGCCCACGAGCGCTGGAAGCGACCGCGATTCTATGCGCTGGCGAGGGCTTTAGCCGTTTTGCGCATATCGTTCGGCTCGACCGCGATGAGCGCGCCGAAGCGGCCCGCGCCGGCGCTCAAGGCATGCATGGAAGTCACGTTGATGCCCGCGTCCGCCAGTTTGCACATCAACTCGGCGATGACCCCGGGGCGGTCCGTGCCCGTTGCCAGGAACGCTCTGTGCTTCTTGCCCAGACTGATGCCGGCCTTCCTGGCCGCAGCGCCGACGCCCGGCGTCTTTTCTTTCAGGACGAATATGATTTCGGCGTTCCAGGCCGTTGTCCAATAGCCCAGGAAGCCCATGAAGTTTATGCCCGCGTCTTTGAAAGCCGTCAGAATCCGAGCGCCTTCTCCGGCCTTGTGAGGGATGACTGCCACGTAATACTCGACGATTGAAACTTCGTCAGCCATTGCCGCTCTCCTTAACAACAGCCTAAGCCAAAACAAGGACCCGTAGACGTGGTTTATTCCATTTTCTTGCGACCGTGAAGAAGGATCTTGCCAAGGACCCTTCTTCAATCGGCGCGAACCAGGAGACCGCGGTTGCCAGGAGCGCTCTCGTTCACCGCGGCTCAACCGGCTTCTTTTATGACAGATACTCCTTCGCGTTCGCCGGCATGGAGAGCAGCACCTTGCGGTCGGGCAAGGACGTTCTCAGCAGGTCGAGTTCGTTGGCTCCGGAGACGAGTGGCAGCGCCACCTGTCCGCCTCCGGCCGCCGAACGGCACAGGCCCATCGTGATCTCGAAGCCTTTGTACGCGCTTTCGAAATTACACGGGTGCACTTGTTTCGGGTCGTCCAGCCAGTCGGCCATCTGTTGGATATAGGGCGGCATGTCCAGCTCATAATTCATGCAGCCCTCGCCGGAGTAGGCCCCGTGTTTGGTCACGGCGCGCCACCCATTGCCGGTGAGCACCTCGGCAAAGCCCTCGCTGCCTTGCGCTCCGATCCGGCACTTGCGCCACCAGTAGTCGACCTCGGGCACGTCCGGCGCGCCGGCGCCGCATTCCACCACGCCGCGCACGCCGTTCGCAAATTGGATGAACCCGCCGATGTAGTCCGGCGAGGGATGGGCGTCGGCCAGCTTGCCGCGGCCCGCCGCCTGCGCCATCACCCACTCCGCTTCCGCTTCGCCGTTGAACCAGCGCATGTACTCCACCAGGTGAGACAGCATGTGCATCATCCAGCCGGTCGCGGTTCCGTACACCGTGTGCACATGCCCCAGCGCCCCGCTGGCGATGACTTGCTGCACCGCCTGGTAGTGCGCCCCGTAGCGATGTTGATGGCTCACGACGGCTTTCACGCCGCTCGCCACCAGCAGATCGCGCACCTCGAATCCTTCCGTGCTCGAAAGCGCGACCGGCTTCTCCATTGCGATCAGCCGCGCGCCGCTCTCAATGCCGATCCGGATCATCGCGGCGCGCACGGTGGGCATCGTGCAGAAGCAGAAGACATCTGGCCGGACGGCTTCCGCGACCGCGCGCGCATCGGTCGACTTCACCGCGACGCCGAGCTTGGCGGCCGCGGCGTCCAGCCGCGCCGGGTCGATATCGCAGATGCCCGCGACCTCGAAGCGGCCGGTGGCCTTAAAAGTAGCGGCATGGTGCATGCCGCGCTTGCCCATGCCAACGACGACAACCTTATATTTCTTGTCCATGTCCTACCCCGCGTGCCGGTCCCACTCGAGCACTTTTTCAATCGTGTAATCCACTTCCTGCTCCGTCAATTCGGGGAACATCGGCAGGGAGATGCAGGTGGCCGCATTGCGCTCGGAGTTGGGAACGGGGCCGGCGACGCGTGCTTGTTTGCCCCACGCATAACCTGCCTGCTGGTGAATCGCGATCGGGTAGTGGCACTTGGCGTCGATGCCGCTGTCGTTGAGGAACTTCAGCAGTTCGTCGCGGTGCTTCGCCTGCAGGGTTTCGATGACATAGAGATGGAAAACGTGCCGGTATCCAGGCGTCACAGAGGGCAGCGTGAAGCTCTTTGCGCTTGCCAGACCGGCCGTGTAGCGGGCGGCCCACTTGCGCCGATTGTCGTTCCACTCGTCGATGTGCTTCAGCTTGGCGCTCAGCACCGCGGCGTGCAGATCGTCCAGCCGGCTGTTGAAGCCGTAGCTGTGGCACGATCGCTTTTCCGAGCCGTGGTTGCGCATTCTGCGGACCTCGCGGTCCACCTTCTCATGATTCGTGACCACCGCGCCGCCGTCTCCGAAGCAGCCCAGATTCTTCTGGATGATGAAGCTCGTGCAGACCGCGTCGCTCAGTTCGCCGATCTTGAAGCCATTGCCCGCGGCTCCGATCGCCTGCGCATTGTCCTCGATCACCAGCAGCTTGTGCTTGTCGGCGATCTTGCGCAGGGCCGCCATGTCGGCGCACTGTCCGTACAGGTGCACCGGCACCAGGGCCTTGGTCCGGGGCGTGATCGCCGCTTCGATCTTGGCCGGATCGATGCAATTCGTCTTCGCGTCCGAGTCCACGAAAACGGCCGTGGCGCCCGCGATCCAGATCGCCTCCGCGGTCGCGAAGAACGTATTGGTGGTCGTGATGCACTCGTCGCCCGGTCCGATTCCGAGGGCCATGAAGGAAAGCCACAGCGCATCCGTGCCGTTGCCGACACCGATGGCGTACTTCATTCCGTGGTATTCCGCCAGCTCTTTTTCGAAGCGCTTCAGCGCCGGCCCCATCACGTAATTTCCGCTCTCCAGCACCTGCTGCATGTTGGCGTCGATTTCCGCCTTGATGTTGTGGTACTGCCGTACATGCCCATAAAATGATACTGTCATCGCGAACGATCTCCTTGTTGTGGGCCTCGGAATCCGTCGCCGGCCCAGCGGCTCGGCGGGCGCTCCGGGAACCTGGTTGGCGCACCGAATCGGCACGCCGTCTGTATTGCCTCTAACATACCTCAGAAGATACGCAGGTGTGAAACTCCATCGCCAGCCAGGCGTTCCGATCAATGCGCCGCCAACACCGAATGCGCGGGCCGTTTGCCGGCTGAACTCTCGCGTTGTCCATCGCTCGGCGCCGCGGAACTAATCTCAGCGTTTCAGTTGCCACCAGCCGGATGGCCGGTGAGAATAGGATTACATATGGGTCGGCGGCTTCCAGCCACTCGCAAGCGATACCGATGAATCTCGCCACCGAGCGTTTCTTCATCACCGGGGCCACGGGCTTCGTCGGCGCGGCGCTGGCTCGCCGGCTGGCCGCGCTGGGCTGTGAGGTTCATGCCCTGGTCCGGCCGGGCGCGTCGCAGTGGAGGCTCGCCGGCGTCGAGAACAAAATTCAATTTCACACCGGCGATCTGACCGATGCGGAGGGACTGCGGGAGATCGTCAGCTCCATCGATCCCAGCGTCATCTACCACCTGGCCGTGCACGGAGCGTACCCGCACGAGACCGACGCCGATCGGGTGATCCTGACCAACGTTTTCGGCACCTGGAATCTGCTCAAGGCGTGCGCCGATCTCAATTACAAACTCTTCGTCAACACCGGCAGTTCTTCCGAGTACGGCGCCAAGCGGTTCGCCATGCGCGAGACCGACCTGCCCGAGCCCAGCAGTTATTACGCGGTCGCGAAGTGCGCGCAAACGCTCGTCTGCGCGCATACGGCCCGCGCCGAGCAGCGGCCCATCTGCACCTTGCGGCTGTTCTCCGCCTATGGCCCGTATGAGGCCCCGACGCGGCTGATTCCCACGCTCATCGCCCGTTGCCTGCGCGGTGAGGAACTTGACCTGGTCACGCCCGGCACGGCCCGCGACTTCATCTACGTGGACAACGTCGTCGACGCCTACCTGCAGGTCGGGCAGCTCAGCCTGCAGCGCGGCGAGACGTTCAACATCGGCACCGGCACGCAGTCCACCCTGCGCGATGTGGTCCGCGCCGTAATGGAGGCCACGGGCGTGCGCGCCAAGCTGAACTGGGGGCGCTTGCCGCCCCGGCCCTGGGACAGCGAGACCTGGGTCGCGGATCCGAGTAAGGCCCGCCAGAGCCTGCACTGGCACGCCGCCACGCCTCTGAGCGAGGGCATCCGCAAGACCGTCGAGTGGTGCAAGGAGAATCCTGGCGCGTGGGCCCCGCGATGAAAATGGTGCACACGCTGTGCGCCATTTGCGATACCGACCGCTGGGATCGGCTGCTCTATCCCGAGTCGCTCGGCGATCGGGCGGCCACCGCCGAGCGCTTCTCCGCGCGCCGAACGCCCGATCGCGTGCATTACCGGATCGTTCGCTGCGGCCACTGCGGCCTCATCCGCTCCGACCCGATTCTCGCCGCGGACGCGCTGCTGGCGTTGTACCGCGGCAGCCATTTCGACCATCCGGTGGAATCCCAATTTGCCGCCGAAACCTATGCCCGCTACGTCGCCGCGATCGCCGGCGAGTTGCCTGATCGGGATTCGCTATTGGAGATCGGTTGCGGCAACGGCGCATTTTTGCAGCGCGCGTTGGAGCTGGGCTTTGCCGACGTGACAGGCGTGGAGCCGAGCCGCCAATCGATCGAGTGCGCCCCGCCCGGCATCCGCGAGCGGATACTGAATGAAGGCTTCCGTGACGGCCTGTTCCGCCCGGGCTCGTTTTCGATGGTGTGCGGGTTCCAGGTCCTCGACCACCTGGCCCGTCCAGGCGCGGCCGTGCAAGCCTGCTGGAAGGTTCTCAAACCCGGCGGCATGGCCTTTTTTCTGAACCACGATGCCGGGGCGTGGACCAATCGCCTTCTCGGCGGCCGCAGTCCGATCATTGATATTGAGCACATCTACCTGTTCGATCGCAAAACAATTTCGATGCTCTTTGAATCGGCCGGATTCGACGTGTTGCGCACATTCCGGGTCGTGGACCGCCATCCGCTGGCCTATTGGCTCCGTCTGGCCCCGCTGCCCGAGTGGTGCGCGCAGCCGCTCAACGGCATCTTGAATCGCGTGGCTCTGGGCCGGCGCCCCGTCGCCTGGAAGGCGGGCAATCTGGCCATCGTCGCGCGCCGGAAAGCGGAGGTCGGCGACTGATGCCTGCCACCTACGCCGCCATCGCCGCCGCCGCTCGCCAGATCCGAATTCGCGTCCTCGAAATGGCTCATGCGGCCCAGACGCCGCACGTCGGTTCGGCTCTTTCCTGCGCCGACTTGCTCGCCGCCCTGTACTTCCGCGTCTTGCGAATCGATCCCGGCGCGCCCGGCGATGAGCGTCGCGATCGCTTCCTGCTGAGCAAGGGGCATGGTTGCACGGCGCTCTATGCGGCGCTGGCTTTGCGCGGCTTCTGCGACCCCGCGGTGTTGGAGGAATACGCGCGCGATGGCGGCCGCCTGCCCGAGCATCCCGCGCCGCACTGCCTGCCCGGTATCGAATTCGCGTCCGGTTCGTTGGGCCACGGCCTCGCCGTCGGCGCCGGCCTCGCTCTGTCGGCGCGGCTGCGCGGGCTCGATTTCCGCGTCTTCGTTCTGTTGAGCGACGGCGAGTGCTACGAGGGCAGCGTCTGGGAAACCGCGATTTTCGCGGCCGTCCAAAAGTTGGGTTCGCTGACCGCGATCGTGGACTTCAATCAATGGTCGGCCAGTTCCCGCACCGGTCCGGCGCTCGAACCTCTGGCGGCGAAGTGGAGGAGTTTCGGCTGGGCCGTCAAGGAAATCGATGGACACGATCCGCGCGCCATTGTGCGGGCTCTTTCGGCCACGCCCGACGCCCGGCACAGGCCCCGCGTCATCGTGGCCCACACCGTCAAGGGCAAAGGCGTCTCATTCATGGAGGATGAGCTAGAATGGCACTACCGTCCGCCCAGCGCGGATGATCTCGAGCGCGCTCTGGCGGAGCTAAATCGATGAGAAATGCTTTCGTCGCGGCGCTGTCGGAACTGGCCAGAGCCGATGACCGCGTGGTCTTCCTGACCGCCGATCTTGGCTTCAAGATCTTCGACCAGTTCGCGCTTGAATTCGGCGGCCGATTCATGGATACCGGAGTGGCGGAAGCGACGATGATCGGCACGGCGGCGGGCCTGGCTCTCGGCGGAATGCGGCCATTCGTCTATTCCATCGCGCCCTTCGCCACGCTGCGCTGCCTGGAACAGATTCGCGACGATTTGTGTTATCACTCGTTGCCCGTGACCATCGTCGGCGTCGGCGGCGGCTACAGCTACGGCCACAACGGAGCGACGCATCACGCTCTGGAAGACATCGCCATCATGCGCGCGCTGCCCAACATGACCGTTGTTTGTCCCGGCGATCCCGTGGAGACCGCGGCCGCCGTGCGAGCGAGCCTGGGCCTGCACGGGCCGATGTATCTCCGCCTGGGCCGCGCCGGCGAGCCGCGCGTGCACGCCAACGCCGATCGCTTCCGCATTGGAGAAGCCATCACGGTCGTCGACGGCGCCGACTGTTCCATCGTCGCTACCGGCGCAATTTTGAGCGTGGCGCTGGAGGCCGCCGCCATCCTCCGTGCCGCCGGCGTCGGCTGCCGCGTGTTGAGTATGCACACCGTGAAGCCGCTCGATACGCGCGCCTTGGCTCTCTGCGCCGGGGCGGGGCAGTTGCTCGTCACCCTCGAAGAACACAGCTCCATCGGCGGTCTGGGCAGCGCGGTGGCCGAGTGGCTGGCCGCGAGCCGCCTCGCTTCGCCCTTCCTGTCGTTGAACGCCGGCGATTCGTTCGCCCAGTCCACCGGCAGCCAGCAATATCATCGCGCGGCCCGCGGCCTGACCGCGGAACAAGTCAGCGCCAGGATCCTCGCGGCTCTCGAGAATTCCACACCATGCTGCAGCACAAATCCATCTCAGTCGTAGTCGCCTGCTACGCCGACGGCGGCAGTGTGCGCGAGATGCACCGCCGCCTGAGCGCCGTCCTGCCGGCGTTGACTCCGGACTACGAGATCATCTTCGTCAACGACGCCAGCCCCGATAATGCGGAGCAGTTGCTCGTCGAAATCGCCGCCGCCGATTCGCGCGTGACCGTGGTCTCGCATACGCGCAACTTCGGGTCCCAGATGGCATTCACTTCCGGCCTGCGGCAATCCATCGGCGACGGCGTAGTGCTGATGGATGGTGACCTGCAGGATCCCCCCGAGGCGATCCCCGCTCTGGTCGCGGAGTGGGCGCAGGGTTACGACGTCGTCTACGGCGTCCGCACCCGGCGCGCCGAGAGCTTCCCGATGCAAATTGCCCGCAAATTGTTTTATCGCCTCTACCGCCGGCTCTCTTACATCGACGTGCCTTTGGACGCCGGCGACTTCTCCATCATGAGCCGCCGCGTCGTCGACTCGCTCCTGCTCATGCCCGAGCGCGACCGCTTCCTGCGAGGCCTGCGCAGTTGGGTCGGATTCCGCCAGACCGGCGTCGAATACGTCCGCGCCCCGCGTTTCGCCGGAGAGTCGACCAATTCGCTTCTCGATAACTTCCGCTGGGCCAAACGCGGGATCGTGTCCTTCTCCTATAAGCCGCTGGAGTTGATTTCCATCCTCGCTCTGGTCTTCACCGTGCTAGCCTGCGTGGCCGTGGCGGCCTACGTCGTGCTCTACTTCGTCAAGGCCGACGCGCCGCGCGGCTACCTAACCATGCTCGTGGCGATTCTGGTTCTCGGCGCGGTCCAACTCATCTGTCTCGGCGTCGTTGCCGACTACCTCGGCCGTATCTTCGAGGAAGTGAAGCAGCGCCCGCAGTACCTCGTTCGCGGCGTCGTCAACGATCATCGCTCCGGGCCAGGCCCGGCGCGCCCTTCCTCGCCTCCGGAGAATTGATTTGAATACGAGATGGTTTGCCGCCGCAGTCGCCGTTTACCTGTTCGTGCTGAAGTTCGTCTTCCCCGGCTACATCCGGCCCTTTTCTCCGCATCACAATGATTTCTACATCCCCCCGGGTCTGGCCTTCGACGAGTTCTCCTTCTGGCAGCATCTGCATTTCCCCCGCCCGGCCGGATTCTTCCTGTTGGAATTGACCGGACTCCTCGGCCTGAACGGTTGGGTGCTGGTTTTTATCCTGATCGCCTTGTTGAACGTCGTTGCCGTCGTCCGGCTCTCCGAACGGCTGGCGGGCAGGCGCGCCTATCCGCCCTGGGCGCTGCTCTACATGCTCCTGGTTCTGACGCACCCTTGCTTCTACATGGATTACGTGCACGACGCCCTCGCCACCGCGTCTTTGCTCTATATCCTGCTGGCCATGCACGCCTGGCTTTCCTTCAAGGAGACCAATCGCCGGCGCTATCTCGGCTTCTGCTTTGTCTTATTCCTTCTAGCCTGGATGACCAAGGAGACTTACTTCCTGTCCGCGCTTGTATTCTGGGGTGTCGAGACCATTCGGAGTAGAGACAAACTCCGCCGCGCGGCAGGGCTGACGCTAGTCGCTCTCGCAGCTACGTTTGCCGTCGGGTTATTGCTGGAAGTGTTCTCGATCAACCCGTTCATCAGCACTCATTCCAGCCCGGGTAGTCCGTACTACATCAGCTTCGCCGCCGCTTCCGTCGCGCGCTGCTACTTCCAACTGCTCCAGTCTCTATTCACGCCGCTCAGCCTGGGCATCGTCCTGCTGGCGCTCTGTAGCCTGTGGCGCAATCGTTCCATGTTGTTCTATGGCGCGGCGTTGTTCGTTGCCGGACTCGTGGCCTTGTTGCCCAATTCCGTTCTCCCGAATCACATCGATCTGATGTATGCCTGGACCGGCGCCTGCCTGGCTTTCTCACCCGTGCTTTTCATCGACTGGCGTCCGCCGCTGCGCCTCTCGTCCCGCGGGGCCGTTCCCGTCGCCGTCGCGCTGCTGCTCGGCTATGCCGCCGTGCGCGCCAATCGGCCGGCCTACGACCAGTGGAACTGGAATCTCGCTCAGGAGCGCAGTAACCGCAATATCATCCAGTCTTTCCCGGACCTGAAACAGGCCCCGGGACGGCATTTCCTGGTGAGCGGCATCAGCGTGCCCTTTCACCCCTGGACGACCTCTTCGTTCATCCGCGCCAAGTTTGGCCCCCACCGCGACTGGACGGTCATCCAGCCCCGCGGAAGCCACCCCGTCTCCAAGCCGCCCGTCGCTTTCGTCGATGCCGCCCAGGTTGACATCACGCGCTTCGACCAGGCCTTCGGTTACGCCGAAGATGGCCGTCTGCTGCGCCACTGGAATGCCGCCGAGCTCCAACGGCTTGCCGCCGGCGGCGGCGCGGACCGGGTCCTCCAACCCGCCCTGATCGAACCGCTCGATGCGTTGGCCAAGGACCCGTCCAACTGGTTCTACCTCATGCGCGTCGGTGTCGTCTATTCCGATTGGGGCAAGCTCGATCAGGCCGAACGCTACCTCGCCCGCTCCTGCGAGGTCAATGCAGGCCGCAATCCCTACCCGCCTTTCTTCTACGGCGCCGTGGAGGACGCATTGGGGAAAACCGCCGCCGCCATCCCTCTGTTCGAGCAGGCCATCGAGATGGATACCAAGCCCGGCAACCCCGCTTTTCCCGAAGCCCTGCGCCTGGCCCGCGCCAAACTCCATCCCTGAGTTCCGGCGGCCCGCCCGGAACCCCGCCTCCGCGCCCGTGCCGGTTCTGCGCCGGTCCGCGGAGCGCGCATACTCTCGTTGTCCGAGGGCGGATCCTACTTCGGAATCTCCGGCTCCGGCAGGAAGCACTCCCCTGGCAGCGGCGGGTACAGCTCCTCCAGCCCTGCCCGCAGTTCGACGCCTAAGCCCGGCTTATCCGGGATATCTAAGTGACCGTCCTGCACCACCGGGCCGTCTTTGAGCACCCCTTCCTTGAACGGATCGGGCGTCATGTTCATTTCGAGCAGGAACCGGTTCGGCGATGCGGCCAGCAGATGCGCGTTGGCCACCCCCATCAGCCCATCGCCCCAGTTATGCGGGCACAGCAGCTTGCCGCGCGTGTGCGCCATGCGGGCCATGTGCCAGGCTTCGGTGACGCCGGCGTCGTCGCAGGAGTGCTGCACAATGTCGTACGCGCCGCTGTCGAGCATCTCCGCGTTCTCGGCCCGGTTGCCGCGCTTCTCACCGCCCGAGATATTGACTGTCGGCAGCGCCTTCTTCACCGCCAGGTAATCCCGGGCTATCCGGCCCGTGGGTTCCTCAAACCAGAGGAATCGCAGAGCCTCCAGCACCGGCGCAATCTCTAGGCACTGCGCCACCGACCAGCGCATATTAGCTTCCTGCATGAGCTGAAACTCCGGCCCCACGGCCTGACGGATGCGTTCGAGGTACGGAATGAAGTCGGAGATGCGGATGCCCAGCTTGCCGAAGCCCGCCCCGGGACGGAACTTGAAGGCCTTGTAACCGTTCTTCTGGTGCGCCAGAGCCTGCTTGATCAGGTCCTCCGGGCCGGGAAAGCGGGACCCTTTACGCCAGGAGAACTCGCCGCCGCTGGCGTACACCGGGATGTGCGTTACTGGTTCGGTATCGATGGCCAGCAGCCGGTAGAGCGGCAGGCCCTGAGATTTGGCGATGATGTCCCACAGCGCGGTGTCCACGCCGCCCCACGCGCCCCGGCCTCCCGGACCGCTGATGCCGCCCGAGAGGTCCTCGACATCGTAGGGATTCTTGCCGCTGAGAATGGGAGCGATCACCGCCTCGATGTACTCCTTCATCTGCCGCGGACCCTTGAACTGGTTGCAGCTCCCCAAGCCCGTGATCCCCGCGTCGGTGGATACTCGGACGATGGCCGCCTCCGTCTTCCAGGCGATCACGTGGCTGTCCGCGTCCGGCCACTGCTCCTCCGGCTTGAGCCGGTACGAGAGATGCATCAGCTGGACGCCGGTGATCTTGATCTTCTCGCGCCGGATGCCCTCCAGCGGATGATTGCGCATGCTCAGTTTCTTCGTCCGCGCCGGCTGCGCCTTCCCGGCGGAAACGGCCAGCGCGGATCCCGCCAGCACGGCGGACGAGCCGAGTACAGAGCGCCGCGAAATAAGTTTCATATGACCCTCACTGGGAAGCTGGGGAAGCTGACAGAAGCCGGAAGCTTTGGTTAGGCCAGCGCCGCCCCGCACCCATTCTGTTCAATACCCAACTATCTGTCAACGCATTAAGACATTCGCCCGTCCGCGCAGGCCGATCCGTCTTGACAATGCCGTCGTGCTTCCCTGCGTCCCGAATGCCGGTAGGACGTACGAGAAAACGGCTCAAACATTCCGCTCTGTCCCTGTTTCATGTCATCCGAAACCAGGCCTGGCATCCACACGCCCCGTACCCGCAAATCCGCCCTGGCCCTGGGCGCCATGGCCCCTTCGCAGCGTAACGCCCGGGGCATGATTTCGCGACGTTTTCATGGCCGGAAACCGTGAATTCACGGTGCGCCGCCCGTGGAAACACCAGCCGCCGGGTCTGAATCCAAGGCCGCGGAAGGACTACCGGCCCACGCGCTGCACGCGGTAATCGGGCGCGCCGAACATCTTCACGATGGTGCACATCTCGAACAGTCGCGAGCGCGCGCGCACGCCGATCTGTTCCGCCAGCGTCTTGCGCAGGTCGTACCTCGCGGCGCCCTCGCTCAGGCGCACGGCATCCTTACCGCCCATCTCCTCGTCGGGCAGGTTCGTGGTTGCGATCAGCGGCTTGCGGTGGTTGCAGCGGTGGGTGATGAGGCCGGTTACGACGTCCTCGACCCAGTCGCTCGAGCGGTAAGCGCCCAAATCGTCGAGCAGCAGGATCTCGGCGTCCAGCGCCGACTGGTAGGCGTCTTTGTTCGAGCCGCGCGTCTCCGGATCGTAGCTCGCGCGAATCCGTTCGAGCAGCGTCTGGTAGTCCCAGAAGACCGCGTCGAAACCCTTCTCGATCAGCTTGCGCACCGTCGCCACGGCCAGGTGCGTCTTGCCGCAGCCGGCATCGCCCGCAAATAGCAATCCGGGCTTGGCGGCGGCCGGAAACGCGTTGGCGTAACCGGCGGCGATGGTCATGGCCTGCTGCAGAATGCGGTGCGCCACGTGGTTCGAGTTCACGTCCGGCACGCTGAAATTGTCGAAGGAATCGTTCAGGTAATTGGGTGGAATACCGGCCTGCTCCCAGACCGCCTCGGGCCGCCCGGCGCGGGTGCAGTCACAGCGCCGGCCCGAGCTGACGCCGTCGCGCTCGGTAATCACCCAGCCGCTTCCGCCGCACTGCGCGCATTGCTCCGTGGCCATGATCGCCTTCGATCTTGGATTGTACCAAGCCTCCGGGTGGAGCAGAGTCTCCAAACCGATTGCGAACTTTCGCGCGTGGATCGCGCCCCGGCCGGAATCCGATTCACAAGCTCTGAAAAACCCCGAACCGAGCATCTGAACAACCGGGCTCGAGTAGGATCGCCGAGGACATTGACGCCGGGTGTAATGTGAATGCAGCCAGCGGGTGCGCGACGGGAGCGGCCAAGCGTGGTTTTCAGCCCTCCCTGTCGCGGCGAAACACTCTAAAACTATCCTAAGATAGGACGTTATCTAATTGATTATAAAAGCAAAAGTCAACAATTGGCTTTGCTCCTCCATTTTCTTAAAATTTACGGTGTTGCGGCGGCGCGCTGGCCGCGCTACGCCTTATAACCCATGCCGGCGAGGACGCCGCGCATGTAGGCCAAGCTCTTCACCATGCCGGGCAGCGGGTTGGTCTCGTCGACTTCGTACTCGAGCATAATCTGGCCCTTGAAGCCGATTGCGATCAGCGCTTTGAAGATGCCGGGAATCGGCATTAAGCCGTCGCCGACGGGCACGCCGCGGTCGTCGCGCCCGAAGTCGGAGAGGTCCTTGATGTGCATGTCGAACAGGCGCGGGCCGGCGGCTTTGACCGCTGCCGGCACGTCGGCGCCGGCGCGCACGGCGTGGCCGGCGTCAATGCACAGGCCGACGCGCGGATCGAGGCTGCGGACGGCCTTCAACACGTCGAAGGGGGAAGGGAAGTTCTTGTCCTCGGGACCATGGTTGTGGATGGCGACCTTGATGCCGTATTCTTTGACGAACTTCTCGACGCGGGGTAGCGTTTTCAGGCTCGGCGCGCCGACGATCAGCGGAATGCCGGCGGTCTTGACGTACTCGAACTTCATGCGCATGTCGGCGTCGTCGTCCTTGTCCAGGGCGATCGTGCCCGCGCCCGTGATGGTGAGGCCGGCCTGCCTGAATTCGGCAGCCCCGCGGCGGATCTCGTCGGGTGTGCCCATGGGCAGATGGACGTCCTTCAGGTTGATGAGGGAGGCCTTCAACACCTTCATGAACTCGATAACGTGCGCGCGATCGAACTTGCGGAACGAGTAGCTGGCAACGCCGAGGCGGACCGGCGAGATGGGGGCGTCGACGGCGGCAGCGGAGGCGGGGCTTGCGGCAGAGACCGTGGAGGCGGCGGCGAGCGCGGCGCCCTGGCTCAGGAAATTGCGGCGGGTTGCGGTGAACATGCTCCGATCTTATAACTTCCACGGCGTCGCCCGAGGCGTTTATTCAACATTGCGCGGACACTCGACAGGCGGCCGGACCGGGGAGCGTGCGGCAGCGGATCGGACGATCGCGCGTGGGCGTGGGAGCGCGCCGCCCATGGTTCCGCCGCGAGTTTTTCGAGCGCAGCCGCGCATGAGGAATAACTCCTCTGGTAGCATAGAGTTAAGATGGCACAGGTGCTTGCAGGCAAGACCGTCAACCAGCAGATTCTGGACGAGTTGAAGCCGCGCATCGCCGCGCTGGCGGCGCGCGGGCGGGCGCCCGGGCTGACAGTCATTCTGGCGGGCGACCATGCGGCCAGTGAGATCTACGTGCGCAACAAGGTGAAAACGTGCCGGGAACTGGGCATGCTCAGCGAGGAGATCCGATTGCCGGCGAGCGTCACGACGGGCGAGCTTTTGGGGTGCATCGATAAACTGAACAAACGTGAGGAGATCGACGGGATCCTGGTGCAGATGCCGGTGCCGCCGCAAGTGGACAGCCGCGCCGTGCTATTGGCCGTCGATCCGGCCAAGGACGTGGACGGTTTCCATCCATTCAACGTCGGGCAACTGGTGGCCAACGCGCCGGCGCCGCGCTCGTGCACCCCGGCCGGGGTGATGGAGATTCTGCGGCGCTATGGCATCGATGTGCAAGGCATGCACGCGGTGGTGGTGGGGCGCAGCGACATCGTGGGCAAGCCGATGGCGCTGATGCTGCTGCACCAGAATGCAACGGTGACTATTTGCCATTCGCGCACGCGGGATCTAAAGTCCGTGTGCCAAAGCGCCGATCTATTGGTTGCGGCCATCGGTAAGCCCGCCTACCTCAACCGGGAACATATCCGCCCGGGCGCCGTTGTGGTGGATGTGGGCATCAACCGAATTGCAGACCGCCAGGAGGTGGAACGGATTTTCCGCGGAAGCGAGTCCCGGCTGGCTACCTTTGATCGCCGGGGCGAGGTGCTGGTGGGCGACGCGGATCCTATTGACACGGCCGAACTGGCGTCGGCCTACACGCCGGTGCCCGGTGGCGTGGGCCTGCTGACCATCGCCATGCTGATGAAGAACACGGTGGAGGCGGCAGAACGGCGGTCGGGAGCGGGCACCAGGCCCGACGACTAAGACAAAGGAGCGAAAGCGAAGCGGAAATCGAGGGCGAGCGAAAGCGAAGCGGAAAAATGCTGCGAGTGGGTCTGACAGGCGGCCTGGCCACGGGCAAGAGTTTCGTCGGCGCAGCGCTCAAGGCACTGGGTTGCCGCATGCTGAAGGCAGACGAACTCGGCCATGCCGTGCTCGAACCGGGAGGGGAAGCCTACGCACCGGTTGTCGAGAGGTTCGGGGCCGAGATTGTCAACGACGAAGGCCGCATTGAAAGGAAGCGGCTGGCGGCGATCGTTTTCAATGACGCCGGGAAGCTGCAGTTGTTGAATTCGTTGGTCCACCCGGCAGTGGTCGAGCGCGAGGAAGCGTGGATGCAACAGGTGGAAGACGCCGATCCGTCGGCTATCGCGGTGGTCGAGGCGGCCATCCTCATAGAGACGGGCAGCTACAGGCGCTTTCACAAGCTGGTGCTGGCCGTGTGCAGCGAAGCTCAGCAGATCGAGCGGGCCATGGCGCGGGACGGGACGCCGCGCGAGCTGGTGCTGGAACGGGTGCGGCGGCAGATGCCGCTGGAGGAGAAGAAGAAGTTTGCGGATTACGTGATTGACACGTCTGGGACGACGGGTGAAACCATCGAACAGGTGCAGCGTCTGTACGAAAGTCTGCGGAGCGAGAACGTATGAGTAAGAGAACCTTTCTTCTGGCCATCCTGTTGGCCGGGGGCTTTATCGGCTGGACGAGCTGGAGCAAGTGGGGCCCGCGGGCCGTTCTGACCGCGGCGCACGAAGCGCCGTTGTGGACCGGTCCATCCACGGCGCAGGGCGCCGGGCTGAGCAGCGACGAACTGAACAATATCGAGATCTACAAGCGGGCGCGCGAGGCGACGGTGAACATCGTCTCGACCGTGTTGCGGCGGAACTGGTTTCTCGAGGTCTTCCCGGAGAAGGAAACCGGCTCGGGCATGATCATCGACAAGCAGGGGCGCATTCTTACGAACGCGCACGTCGTCAGCGGGGGCGCGCAGTCGCTGGAGGTCACGCTGGCGGGGGGCCGGAAATACAAAGCCGAGCGCATTTACGTCGACCGGACGAGCGACATGGCGCTGATCAAGATTAACCCCAGCGAGGATGTGAGGGTGCTGCCGCTGGGCGATAGCGACAAGCTGCAGGTGGGGCAGAAAGTGTTGGCTATCGGCAATCCGTTCGGATTCGACGGGACGCTGACGACGGGCATCGTCAGCTCGCTCAACCGGGATATCCACGGGGAAGGCGGGGAGACGCTGGAGAAGATGATCCAGACCGACGCTGCGATCAACCCGGGCAACTCGGGCGGCCCGCTGTTGGACAGTTCGGGCAACGTCATCGGGATCAACACGGCGATCATCGGGCCGAGCGGGGCTAACGTGGGCATCGGTTTCGCGCTGCCGATCAATCGCGCGAAGGAGATGATCGAGGCCTACCAGACGGGCAAGCGCTTCGGGCAGGCGACTCTGGGCGTTGAGACCGTTTTTGTGCAGGGCGATCTGGCGGTCGAACTCGGCCTGCCGGAGACGGGCGGTCTGCTGATCCAGAAGGTGGTCCCCGGCTCGGCGGCCGACGAAGCGGGGCTGCGGGGGCCGCGGCGCACGGTCATCATGGGCGGCATTTATGAGGTCGGCATCGGAGGCGACCTGATCACGGCGGTGGAGGGGCAACGGATAGAGACCCGCGACGCATTGACGCGCCTTCTGAGCCGCAAACGGCCGGGCGATCGAATTACGGTGACCGTGATCCGCAACGGCAAATCCGTGGACGTGAAAGTGGCACTCGGCGAGGGCGGCAACCGGCTGTAGAACAGGCCGGAGCATTGGCTTGGACGCGGGCGCGAGCGGGATGAAGCGGGTTTTCGACCGCCGGGCGCGCGGGTGGGGCAAGCCGATTTGCCGGAAAGCGTCTTGGTTAGAATGTGGAGACATGTCCAGACGCGAGAAGAAGCGTGCGGCGCCGGACGATCCCACGCCGGTGGTTGCGCCGCCGTCGGGTTCCACTCCATCCAGGCGAGGCGAACCCGGGCGGGTCGTTTCGCCGGCGCCGGGACTGAATTCGCAGCGGACGCAGCGCCGGCTCTCCATCGCCGCCCTGGTCCTGGCGGTGCTGATTTTCTACTGGATTCCACTTACGGACGCGGGCACGACGTTGCAGTGGGATGCGATCGACTACCATCTGAGCGTCCAGAAGTACTTTGGGGATGAAATCCGCAACGGGCGTGTTCCCTTCTGGACGGAATACACGTACTCCGGATTTCCGTTCTTCGCCGACCCGCAAGTGGGCGCGTGGTATCCGCTGAACTGGCCGTTCTTCCTATATGGAGTCAACGCGGAGGCGTTGAAGTGGGAACTCGCACTGCACAGCCTGCTGGCGTGTGTGGGAGTTTTCCTGCTGGCGCTCGAGTGGATCGAGAGCCCGCCGTCGGCGGCGATGGCCGCGATGATGTTCGGGTTTTCGGGCTTTTTCGCCGGTCACAGCTCGCATATCGGGATGTTTCAGAGCGCCGCGTGGCTGCCGTGGCTGCTATTGGGAGCGCACCGGGCGCTCGTGCGCGGGTGCAATTTTGCTCTCATTGGCGCCGGATTGGCAGGCGCGTGCCTGTTCCTGGCGGGACATTTCCAGACGGCGCTGTACGCGTTCAGCGCATTGTTCCTATACGCGGTTGGGGTGGCGGCGCTCGGCCAGTGCTCGTGGTGGCGGGCGATCCGGACGCTGGGCGGAATCGGGCTGTTGACGGCGCTTCTGAGCGCCGTCCAGATCCTGCCGGCCTACGAACTGACGAGCCAGTCGATCCGGGCTGCACAAAGCTACGCGCAGAAGACGAACGGCACGCTGGAGTGGCGCGCCTTCGGCACGTTGTTCGTTCCCAACGTCTACGGTTCAGTGAGCGGGCACTATAGCGGACCTTTTGACAGAACTCAGTACTACCTGTACGGCGGCATTTTGCTGATCCCTCTGGCCGTTCTCGGCTGTCTGGCAAAGCGGTTGCGCTGGGTCGGGTTAATGCTGGCGGTTCCCGCCGTCTGGTACGCATTCGGTCCCCCCGGCGGTCTTTACAGACTCATCGCCGCGCTGCCCGGCTTCGCGAAGGTGCGCGCTCCCGTTCATGCCTGGTTCGTCGTGGCGCTGGCGCTGGCGCTGCTGGCGGCGGCGGGCGGGGAAGGACTGAGCAGGCGCTGGCGCGCGCGCTGGCTGGCGTTCGCATTGGCGGGCGTGACGTTCTGCGATCTCACATTCTGGAACTCGCTCGAGAACCAACTGGCTTACGCACGCACCAGTTTTGAAAACCTCTATGGAAGGCGAGGATCTCAGGGCGCGGCTCTAGTGCGGCCAACGTTGCCCGAGGGAACGCGGTTCCACGCTTCGAACGGCGCGACCGTGTTCGGGCCGATGAATGGCAGCTTCGACGAGCGCGTGGAAGTCACTTATGGGTATAACCCGCTGGAGCTGAAACGGTATGCCGAGTACTTCTCGGCGATCGCCGCCAACCCGCGATTACTCCCTGCGTTGAACGCCGCTTTGCAACTGCGTCAGGGCCGGATCGAGGCGGTGGCGGGCACGCTGCCGCGGTTCTTCTTTGCGCGCAGCGTTGCTGCCGTGCCTGGACCAGCGGAAAGTCTGGCTCGGCTGGCGAGCACGGACCCGGCCGCCGTGACGCTGGTGGAAGGCGTCGCGGCCGTACCAGTCGCGCCAGCCGGGGCGGTCGCGATTGAGCGCGCCGAGCCGGGGTTGTACGTTCTGAAATTCGAGACGCCGCAGCCGGGGCTGGTGAGAACCGCGATTCCGTGGTTTCCGGGCTGGCAGGCAAGCTGCAATGAAAAGCAACTGGCATTGCGTATCGTGGACCACGCTCTGCTGGGCGTCGAAGTGCCCGCGGGGTCGGGCGAGATGGTCCTGCAATACCACTCAACCTGGTTCCCTGTGGGCGCGGGGATCAGCTTGCTGGCGCTGCTCGCGGTCGTGTTCGGCCTGGTGAGAACGCATAGCGCGGGTTGCACCGCGAAGGCCGAGGCTGCGCGCACTTCCGGCGTGAATCTGTGAGGCGTCGGCCGGGGCGGGACGCCGCCTGGTCAACTGAGCACCGAAAACACGGAGCGCTCGATCGATGGAACAGGATGGCCCCGCCGATGCGTATTCCCAAGTGAGATGAATGATGAGGACGCCATAGAAACCGAGGGCCTCACGAAGGTCTACCGGACGGCCTTTCGGCGGCGGGAGATCCGCGCGGTGGACGCTCTGTCGCTGCGGGTCCAGCGTGGCGCGACATTCGGCCTGCTGGGACCCAACGGGGCGGGGAAGACGACGTTTATCAAGATGCTGCTCTCCGCCGCCCGACCCACCGCGGGCAGCGCCCGGATCTTTGGCCGGCCATGCTTGGAACCGGAGGCGCGGCGGAGTGTGGGTTACCTGCCCGAGAACCACCGCTTTCCGACTTACCAGACGGGCGCGGGCATGCTCGATTGTTACGCGGCGCTATCGGGGGTGACCGGGTTCGAACGGCGTAAGCGCATCCCCGAATTGCTGGAACTGGTGGGGCTGAAGGAATGGGGCGACGTGCGGCTGGGCAAGTACTCGAAGGGCATGCTACAGCGCGTCGGCCTGGCACAGGCGCTGATTCATCGCCCGCAGTTGCTGATGCTGGACGAGCCGTCAGACGGCGTGGACCCGGTCGGGCGGATTCATATCCGGGAGATTCTGCAGAACCTCGAGCGCCAGGGCGTGACGATTTTCATCAATTCGCATCTTCTAGGAGAGGTCGAGTTGTTCTGCCGCGATGTGGCGATTTTGCACAAAGGACGACTGGCATTGACGGGGTCGGTGAAGGATCTCACCTCGGGTCAGGGTTACGAGCTGAGCGCGAAAAGCGTTCCGGAGTCTCTGCAAGCCGAATTACTGAAGAGCGCCATTTCATCCCC
>Ga0182027_10001134_pt1 | contig 44741 bp, 30 predicted proteins | sample 712E1DmetaG_FD_121300 | JGI IMG/M metagenome (GOLD analysis project Ga0182027, IMG submission 121300) | Permafrost microbial communities from Stordalen Mire, Sweden - 712E1D metaG (Illumina Assembly) | ecosystem: Environmental > Terrestrial > Soil > Wetlands > Permafrost | place: Sweden...
AAGGCGACGAGCATGATGAAGAGCGCGGGCCAGGTGAAGGAATACGAGAAGTCGAAGAAGGAAGAGGAGAAGATAGACACCGAAATCGAAAAAGTCAAGAAACAGCTTAATGAGAAAAAGTAAATAAAACAAAAACGCAATTAAAATAAAGTCGATGGGAAGTGGGGGACAATTGGAAAAGGGGAGAGGTTACATGAGAAAGTATACCGTGAAGTTCTGGTTAAGCGCATTTATGATTTTGTTTTTATGCTGTGCTTGGAGCACGAGCCATGTCTACGCCCAGGATAAAAACAAAGAAGATTTGCGGAAGAAGCTAGACGATCTTATGAAGAAAAAGGAAGAGCTAAAAAAGGGAAGTGATAAAAAGATAAATGAAAAGAAAGATGGGAAAAGTGTCGAAGAAATAATAGCAAGGTACGAAAATCTTCTGGCTGGATGCACAAAGAAGAGCGAGCGCTGTGCAGACGTTCTTTTTACCCTGGCACAGCTCTACTATGACCAGGGACGTGACGCTTATATCAAAGCGCGTGAAGATTATGGCAAGGCAATGGATGAATATGACAAGAGTCCGGCCGGCAAGAAGGAACCGATAAACCCCATTCCTAATTATTCCAAAGCAATGGGTATGTACCTTCGGCTGGTAAGGGAATATTCCGAGTTCCGGACAATAGACGAAGCGTTTTTCCAGATGGGCAACATCTATCTGGTTATGGGCGAACTCGACAGTGCCGGATGGGCCATGGACTTGGTTGTCAAGTCAAACCCGAATGGTTGCCGGGCCGCGCAGGCACATTTCCGGCTTGCAGATTTTGCTTACCTGCAGCGCGATTTTCCAAAGGCGCTCAAACACCTTGAGCTCTGCAAACCCCCCGAATGTCTCTCTCCTGACAATATGGGCATGGTGCAATACCGCAAAGGTGAAATCAATTACAATATGGGAGAATTCGACAAATCGGTCCAGTTGTTTTACGAGTATATACAGAAATGCGATGCGGGTGAATATCCCAAGGCGGAATTCCGGCAGGAAGCAATGGAATACATGGCAATCGCCTTTTCCGACATGCCCAAGGGATCCGAAGAAGCCACCAAGTTTTTTAAACGGGTCGGAGGCAAGCCGTACGAAGACTATGTGATTTATACCATCGGCATGAAAAACAGGGTTCACGGCCAGACCGACGACGCGATTTTGTCGCTTCAGAACGCGCTTAAGCGGTTTCCTTATTATAAAGATGCACCGATTGCCCAGCAGATGCTCGTTGAATGCTTTATAATAAAGAAGGATTATGAGAAAGCCAATGTCGCCCGCGAAAAACTGGTTGATTTTTACGGAGAAAAGGGCGAATGGTATTCAAAGAATACTACCCAAAAGGCCGTTATCGATCAGGCCAGAAACGAAGTGCGGAAAGCGCTTGCCGCTATACCTTTATATTATCATGGACTCGCCCAAAAGTCCAAGGACAAAGCCCTGTATGAGAAAGCGCTTGCACGGTATAACGAATTTGCCCAGAAATTCCCCGAAGACAAGTGGCACAATTACGAATTCAAATACTACATGGCCGAAATTTACAATACGCTTGGTGATTATCTGAAATCAGCAGAGAATTTCGACTTTGTGGCGATGGCAGACCTTTCGACGTTCGGTCCTTATAAAGAAGAAGTTGATACCCTGGGCATGGACCAGACCGAAATTGAAAAGCAGAAAAAGGAAGAAAAAAGCGGGCCCATTTCCATCTCGCAGGAAGACGCGGCATACAATGCTGTTGTCGCGCTCATGAACGCGAGAAAAAAGGCAATGGCCCGTGACGGCATGAGCGACGAAACGTCAATGACCCTGTCCGAAACAAAGATGCTGCTTGATTACATTCACCGGTATCAGGTTAAGTTCTCGAAAAGCGCAAACGCGGCTGAAATCACCTATATCGGCGCGGACGTTTATTATTCTGCGAAAATGTACGACAATGCCAGCAAGGATTATAAATTCATCATCGATACATATCCGGACTCGAAATTTTCCCCCAAGTCGATGCGCATGATAGCCAATTGCTATGTAAGCACCGGCGAATACGACCTTGCAATGGCAAAGTATAAAGATCTCTTGAAAAAGTCGCAGCAGAATACTCCGGAATACAACGAAATAATCGAATTGGCCGCAGGCGCCATGTTTAAAAAGGCCGAATCCCTGAAAAAGGCCAACAACGTCATGGGCGCAGCGGATGCGTTCAAGGCCATTGCCGTCGACTATCCCAAAAGCAAGGTCGCCGCCCGCGGATGGCTTGAAGCAGCAATATGCTACGAAGCCACGAACAATTACGAGCTGGCGGCTTCAACGTTGCAGGACCTTGCCTCCAAGTTCCCGTCATCCGAATTAAGGGAAAACGCGTTTCTTCGCGCAGCCGACGATTTTAAAAAGTTAGAAAAATGGGCGAGTGCGGCCAACGTATACCAGACGGCGGCTCTTACCATAACCAAACCAGATTATGCCATCCCGAGCCTGTCGTATGCTGCTGAGGCGTACTCGAAGGTAAATGATTTCGAAAATGCCGGGAAAATGTTTGAGCTCGCCTATGAACGCTATCCCAAGGACGCAAAGACGCCGCTGGCGCTCTACAATGCGGGGCTAATCTTCGAAAAAGGAAAGCTTTACGAAAAGGCAATCAAGTCCTACACGGTTCTCACACAGAATTTCCCCGCCTCCGAATATTCGGCCGAAGCATTTTTCTCCGTGGGGCTCTGCTATGAGAAAATGGGAAAAAATGTGGACATGGCCACGGTGTTCACCGACTTTGCGAGGAAATACGAGGGCGACAAATACAAGCAGGTTGAAGCACTCGTAAAGGCCGGAGACGCCTACTTTAATCTTGGTGATTTTAAGGAAGCTCAGAAGGATTACCAGCTTGCCATCGAAGTATACGAAAAATTCAAGGGCAAGGCCGACATGGACGTCGAAGCGGTTGCCAAATCGTATTTCAAACAGGGAGAAATCCTGTATAAAGCCTTTACCGACATAAGCCTTAAGGGCACCAAGCAACAGGTTGCCGCCAACCTGAAGGCCAAAGAGGAAGCGCTCAAGAATGCGGCCGGGCCGTATGCGAAATCAATTGAGCTTGGCGTTGAGGAATGGACACTGCGTTCCACATTTAAAATTGGGATGGGCTTTGTCGATTTTGCAGACGCCATAGAAGACCAGTCCATCGAAGGGTCAACAGAGCAGAAAATAGGCGCAAAGATTAAAATTTTGCAGGGGCTTCAAAAATATTACGAGAGCGCACTCAAATACTTCCAGAAAAACATCGAATGGTCCTACGACCAGAATATTGCCGGTGAATTCGTCAACAAATCCATGGACATGTTCATGAAAGTTCTTTTCCTCAGGGCAAATACCCTTGAAAAGGTCGGGGTCATTATAAAAACCTCGCCAGTCCCGAAAGACCTTTCCAAAGAAGACAAACAGGCTTACATAGAGGTGTTGGAAGAAAAAGCGCTAGAATTTATGGATAAGGCACTGCCCCTTTATGAACAAGCCATAAAGGTTGCCGCGGACATGGGAATTGCTGAAAGTCCGTGGATTGCAAAGATAAAAGACAGGATCCAGGAGATTAATCCATCGTCTGAGGCGCTTAAAGTCCAGCTCATTCAACGCCAGATCAAGGCTCCGCCGCCTGAACAGGAAAAAGCCAGCGCAGGCGAGAAAAAGGAAACCAGCAAAAAGGCAAGCGCAACGGTTTCGCCGACAACAACTGCATCGACAACAAAGCCGGCGTTCCGTGACGAGCAATACCAGCGAAATATGAAACGCATACAGAACATCATACAAATGGAAATTCCTCTTGAAGACAAGGTAAAACAGCTCAAGCGCATTGAAATGGAGGCCCAAAGGAGCATCCAAGAGGAAGAGGATAAGATACAGGAACTTAAAAAATCGTCGGGGATGTAACTGCTATAGAAAGGAAAGGAGTGAAAAAAGCGCATTCTTTTTTTTGATATACTTTGATTATTAAAAATTTAACATTATTTTATTTATATCACTTTAATGGAAGGGGTTTAACCTATGCAAATGTTTAATTTCCTGTTGCTGGGCTTTCAGTCTTCGGCCAGTATGGTTATGTGGATCATCCTGGTAATGTTCTTTGCAGCTCTTGGCCTGTTCCTCGAACGCTTCTGGTATCTCTTCCTCAAATGCGATATGGGAAGCGCTGCGTTCATGAAAGGCATATCCAATTATCTGAAGGCCGGAGATTATGACCGTGCCATCAAATATGCCCTCACGATGAAGTCTCCTCTTGCAAAGGGTGTACTTACCGTTCTTCAGAACCGCACGAAAGGGCCCAAGGTCATCAGAAAAGCTGTAGACGAAGTGTTTCTCACTGAAGGTCCAAAAATCAAGCGAAATGTTTTTCTGCTTAATACGTTTGCCAACCTTGCCACACTTACCGGATTGACAGGGACAATTTATGGTACTATGGAATGTTTTGACGCAATAGCAAACGCTCCTGCCGCGCAGAGAGCACAGCAACTTGCTTCCGGTATCAGTATCACCATGTCGGCGACATTAATGGGCCTTCTCTGTGCCGTTCCTTGCATTCTAGGGCATGGTATCCTGAGCGGGAAAGCTGACAAGGTCATTGAAGACATGGACGAAAAAATCACGAAGTTGAGCAACGCTGTCGAGGAATAAAGAAAAAAGAGGTTTTCCCGTTATCTGCAGTGTAACGTTTGCCCTTAATTAAACGTTATTATATAAGTGCCCAAGCTTCCAAAGGGCAAATTGAATGCGGTACGACTTAACGGTTCTCCTCTGTCTATTAACGGTTCACGAGCATTTGATACACTTAAAACAGGAAAATCACAATGGCAAAAAGACCTGGTAAAATGATTGATGATTCAGGCGGTCATGACCTGAATATAGACTTGAAGCCGTTCATCAATTTCTTGGTGGTGCTTATCCCGGTGCTTATGCTTTCGGCGGAATTTGCCAAAATCTCCATTATTAATTTAAAACTGCCCGAGGGTCGGGGATCAAGCCCCTCAATAAAACAGACAGTAGCTCCTCCGGACAATGATGCGGACAAGCTTCTGCTGACCATGATTGTAACGGATTCGGTGGTTACCCTCGGCGCAAAGGGGGGGTTCCTTCCCAGCCTTTTTTACAAGGAATTCCACAAGTATGTTTCAAAAGAGGACCGCGGCGTGGAGGTGACTGTGGAATATGATCCGGCAAATCCTAAGAAGCAGGTAATGAATCCGAAATCGCATAAACCGTTCGGTGTTACCGAAAGGCAGGAAATATTATTGTATGTTGTGGACGAAAAAGGGAACATCATCAACTGCCTTTATACAAAGAACGGGGAAATGTTGACGGATGGCGCTGGTAATCCGCTTAAGGATGCCACCAAGGTCGGGGATACCGTTTACATCCTTACCAATCCGCGCCGCATGGTGGTTGTGACGACCCCGGGACTATACTCGCCGCGGCCGTTGTCCGCCTACGACGAAATGAAAAACAGGCTCATGAAAATCAAACAGCGGTATTCGGATGTCAGCGACGCGAACGATATTATCCTGGCTGCGGAAAACCAGGTCGCCTACGACAAGATAGTTCAGCTCATGGACGTGGCAAGAGCGGCCGAGTTTCCTAACATTGCGATTTCAAAACTAAGGAGCTAATATGGCTATCCAACGAGGAAGAAACAGATACATGACGCCAAAGTCGACGGGCTTGATCGTTACTTCCTTGATTGACTTTTTCTCGATCGTGGTTATATATCTCATGAAGAGCTATTCGTCTGAAGGAAGCATCCTCACCAACGCAGATAACCTGGTGCTTCCCAACTCGGTCGCTGTAACGAAACCCAAAGAGATATTTCTGCAACTGGCGGCCACGAACGACATGGTTCTTGTTGACAACCTTCCCATCGTACCTACCGATGACGTAAGAAGGATTCCTCAGGAAAACCCCGATCCAATTGTCGCGAAACTCGAGGAAAAATTGAATGCCTCCTATGCGCAGGAACAGCAGATGGTGAAGCTGGGGGCGCTTAATAAAATTCAGGGAAATGTGATTATTCAAATGGACAAAAACGTGGAATTTGATGTGTTATTCAAACTTATGAATACCTGCGGCAAAGTGGGCTACAATAATATGAATTTCGCGGTTATGGAAAGGGAGCAGTAGCTGTGAAGTATAAAGTACTAATCAAAAAATGCACAGATCTTCAACGTGCCGAACGAATCGCCGAGGAAGTCGCCCGGTGGTCCGGCACGACAGCGGATGTGGTTCGTAGCGTTATTACGCAGAAACCGGTCTGCATCCGAAAAGAAGCTGAAGAAAACGAGGCTCTGCGGCTCAAGCAGCAGTTCGAGGCTATTGGCGCGGAAATCGAGCTGGTAGCTTTAGAAAAAGCACCTGCAGTCGCCCCGGCGGATGATCCCGACGAGGAAGACGAGGTGTTCGGCCGCACGCTTTCCGACCCGGAATATGCACAGGTTCTCAGCAAGCGGGCTGATATTTTCCATATCGAAAAAGATGCAAAGCTGAGGAACATCCTTATCATATGCATGATTCTTGGTCTTTGCATGGGCGTATGGATGAGCACCGTTAAGGTAGTAACGGTTGCAACCGACTTCTTCGAGAAGATCCCAGAAGAGCGCGTCGCCAAATTTGTCAAAGGCGAAGTTGATGCGACCTTGGAGGACCAGAAGAAGAAGAAGGAAGAAGAAGAGCAGAAGAAAAAGGAAGAAAAGCTCGAGACCGACAAGAAAACCCTCAAGAAAGAAACGGATAAAAAAGGTGCGGGCGGCAAGTTCGGCGGCGGCGGCGATCCTCGCGCACGCGTTACCCAGAAGGGTGTTCTTGGAATCATATCCGGCAAAATCACGGGCAAGGCAGTTGCCAGTGCAGATATCTTCGGCAAGGGAGGTTTTGCCTCGGGTATCGACGGTATCCTGCAGGGAATCGGGGGGCTAAAGTCCGGCGGTTCAGGCGGCGTGGGCAGAAAGGGCGCTGCCGGAATCGGATTCGGCGCCGGTTATGGGAGCGGCTTTGGGGGCGGAAGCGGTTTCTCGGGCGTTGACGATCTTATCGGCGGCCTGCTTGGCGGTGAGGGGGAAAGCAGCCTTTCCCTCAAGAAGCGCGGCAACCTCACCGTGTCTGAGCCTAAATTCGTGAAGGGCGGAGCGTTGACAGGCGGCAGAAGCAGGGCGAGTATCATGCGCGTCGTCATGCAGAACCTTGCCGCTCTGCGATACGCCTACAACAAGCGTCTGCGCGAAAAACCGGGCCTCAAGGGCAAGATTACCTGCAAGTTCGCTATTGACGAGTTCGGAAAAGTCATTTTCTGCCAGGTGCTCGAATCCAGTATGAGCGATCCGCAGCTTGAACAGGAAGTGGTTGATAAGATCAAGCGGTGGGTCTTTGAGAAAATCGACAAACCCGGCGACATCACCGAAGTCGAATATCCGTTCGCGTTCTCGCAATAGAGACTTGACAGCGATTATCCGGAAGCATATAATAAAGCCATGGCCCTTTTTCTATGGAGGATATGATATGAAGAAAATGGTGTGTCTGGTACTCCTTGCGGGGTGCTTCATCAGCAGTTACGCAACTGACGCGAGAGTGCTCACCATGGGCGGGAACGATAATTTTTTCATGGATGACGTCAGCATTTTCCGGAATCCGGCCAACATAAATTATTATCCGAACATGCTTATTGGATCTCTTGGTGTGTATCTTGCCGACAGTTCAGATACGGGACAGCTTGCGGCCCTTCGGCTCCAAAACAAGCAGCCTCAAAAACCCTATGGCGGCACCATTCTGTCATATTCCCTAAACCAGTCTTCCGAATCCGGAAACCAGTATCCGCTTCTTTCCATTGGCGCGGTTTTTAATAGGTATGATCCGCTTCTCAATTATGTCGATCCGACTTCCAGCGATTTCCTCAAGGCTTTTGGCCCCAACAAACGCGATTTGGTTGCGCCTGTGGGGAAAATAGACTTAATGCTGGGTTATGCGATGCAAAATGGCGCCATGATCGGTGTGGGCACCTATCTTGCCTTTCAAAGAGAAAACAAGAACAATCTTAACTACGAAACAAATATCTACAAGGGGGACGTGGGCATTAACTGGCCCATTGCGAAGTCAATGAACCTTGAGGTATCATTTGGCCTTGCCTCTCTTACGGCAAAGGGAAAAGTGTTCCGTCAGATCAGCCCTGTTGCCATCGATACGGTCAATGATACCATTGCGGACAACAATCTGTCGTTTAAAGGAGACATACGTCTCTTTTCCGCACTCACCGCACTCAACGGCGATTTTGTCCCCCATTTGTCTGTCGAAAGGATCGGCCTCAACGGGTTTGACGTAATGAATTATACTCTGGGGCTGGGCGTCAATATCAATATAGACAAAGGCTTTTTCTGGGCAGGGATCGACGGGCTTGTTGAGCAAAGAAATTATTCAAAAGTCAATTCATTCAAAAAAGATTCCCTTCCCACGGGCATCGGCGGCCGCCTTAGTGCTGGCATTGAGAGAAACGTGGTATGGGACTGGCTCGTGTTGAGAATCGGTGTTTCAAAAAAGCTTTTGTATGTCTCCGACGGCGGCGAGAACGGACACTGGGAACAGAACCCCGAGTCTGACGGATCCGACGAAGATTTTGCAGCAGTAGGCATCGGCGTCAACATCGAAAACCGTTTTCGGATAGATGGTGTTCTAGCGGAAAATATTTTTTATACGTTCACGAATCTGATAAGCGCTCCGCAGCATCATCTGATGAACAGAATCACCCTCACCTACAGCTTCTGAAGCTGACGGCAGCGGCATAAACTTCTTCATTAGAAAAAAGCGGATGATAGCAACACTATCATCCGCTTTTTAATTTATTTACTATGGCAGAACGAGACCTTCGTTTCCAGCTCCTTTCTTTTCTTCTCCTTTTCCTGTTCGGCGGCGCCATTGTCGGCGAAACGGTGAGTCTTTCGATGGCTGTTACCGTTGCCGGGGCTGCAGTGCTTGGAAAACTCTTTTTCATCAACGGTGCGCTGCTTTTTCTGCTGCCCCCGCTTTTTTTTAGCAATATAGACCGCATCAACCGCGGGAAACTGCTCTCCATACAGCTACTTGTTGTTGCTGGGGTACTTTTTTGTTATTATGGACTTTTTATTTTTATCGGAAGGAAAGACATTGAGACTTTATCCTTCTGGATACTCCTTCTCTATCCCGTATCCTACCTTTCGAAAACTACTCTGTTTCTCACGTTCTGGACCATGGCAAACGACATATATACTACCGACGAGGCGAAAAAAGGGTTTCCAAAAATAGCGGCCTGGGGATTTATCGGCGGTTTATGCGGCGCATGCGGCGCGCGGTTGCTGCTTTTGGCGGTTGATGCGGAGATGATTATCGGTTTGTGGGCGGCAGCCTATTGTGTGGCGTTTGGTCTTTCCCGGAAAATCACTGCGCGATATTGGATAAAATTCATAAAAAAAGAAATTCCGGTAAAAGAGCAGGCAGGGGGGAATGGTGTTTTAGCCGGTATCCTGGGCGTGCTGTCGAGCAGGCTGATAAGACTGATTGCCGTTCTTTATTTTCTGGTATTTGTTGCAATATTTTTACAGGACTACCTGTTCTGGAAAAAAAGCGCTCTATGGTTTACCACCTCCAATTCGCTTGCCTCATTTCAATTCAGTTTTTATCTGGTATATTCGATCGTTATCATTGGGGGTCTGCGGTTCGCCATGCCCGGCATCATTGCCAAATGGGGGTTCACAAGAATTTTTTCCCTTCTGCCTGTTACCCTCCTCCTGGGTTCATTGGTGATGTTTGCCATAAGTGCAATCGAAGGAATGCTGCGGGCCGTTTTTTTCGGGTTCCTGGTATTTCAGTTTTTGCGCTACGTCGTTTTCGAAAACGCATTTTCGCCGATTTACCAGATGTTCTTTGCCGTAATTCCAAGAGAGAAACGAGGGCGGGCCAAAACATTCCTCGACGGCATGGTAAAACCGTCCGCCATCATGATCACGGGCCTGTATCTCATGGCCGCGGAAAGGAACGTCTATGGAATTCTGTTGATTATATTTTTAGCATCCCTTGCCATGGTGTATGTTGTTGCAAGGATCCGAAAAACATATACAGAGGCGCTGATACCGCAATCTTCCGCCCATTACGTTACCAACGAACTCATAGCAGAAATTGGTAGTCACCATGATCAGAAAATATTATCTTTAATCAAAGAATATTCCTCTTCGAACGACGGCGACGTTCGCAGCCTTGCAGTAAAAATTCTCTCCCGCGAAGGCTCGAAGCAGGCTTTTAAAATCCTTAACGGCATTTATGAAATCGAGCCGGGCAGGACTGTGAAGGAAATGATTGCCCGTTCCCTGGCCTCTTTTTCCGGCAGCGATGTGCAGCCTATAATTGAAAAAATGCTCAGGGAGGAAAATCCGAGAATACGCGCGAACGCACTGTATTCTCTCAACGCCGTGAAAGGCCAATGGAAGGGCCGGTTGTATTCCACGGTCAAGGCGATGTTCTTTGAAAGCAACCCGAGGGTGCAAATCGAGGCAGCCATTTATTTATGGCAGCTGGGGGACGAACGGGAACGGGAAAACGTCCACACATTTCTCGATTACCTGCTTTCGGTGAAGAACGCCAACCGGCGTGCGGCGGGCCTGTATCTTGTGGCCGCTGTCAGGCCCGAGGGGTGGGAAGATATCCTTCTTGCGAATCTTCAATCATCGTCGCAGCAGGTGTTTACTAAAAGCGTGGAGATCATTTTCTCTTCAGCCTCGCAGAAGACGCAGTATAACACCCTTCGCATCATTGACCGCCTTACGCGCCGTCACATCGCCATTACGGGGCGCATATTGCAGCACCGGGGAACGTCTGTCATCGGCGCTGTTACCGAATATCTGCTCCACGCCGAAACAAAGCGTATGATTGTGGAATGCATCCACGCCCTCCGCGTCATAATAGAATCGAGCAGGGAAGGGCTCAAGGGACATCCGCTTGCCCCCGAGACATCGGCATTCCTCTCATCGTGGGTCATTAGGGAACTCGAGGTGGTGTACAAGGACAGCGCCGCCTGGTCGTTTCTGCGGCAGAAGGACGGGGAGACGTCCGGAAATGAGGGAATGCTTTTTCTTGAAGATGCGCTGCGGGAGCACCTTTCCCGGGTGTGCGAATGGGCGCTCGACGTGGCCGCGCTGCTCGATCCCAAAGGTGTAATGGTGGTGGGGAGGCGGGATCTTGACGTAAAGGAATATACGCAGCGGTTCAACCTTATCGAACTGCTCGACAACTTCGGCCCGCACCACATCACAATGCTGATCACTCCCATTCTCCGCGGCGATCCATGGGAGCAGCTTGCGAAAACCGGCAGGGGCTTTTTCACGATCGAAGAGGCGGAGGCCGGCCAGGATATCGGCTATTTTGTTCGCTCCTCGAATCGGTTGATTAGCATATGCGCGCTGTATGTACTTTGGAACCTGCCCGAGAGGGTACAGCTCCTTGCCAAAGAAAAGGAAACGCTGAAAAAAATACAGGACGATCACCATTCATACGTTGCGAAAGCGGCGGCACAGCTGCTTTCGCCGGAGGCATTGTCCGAAACTATGAGCATAGACGCTTTTGATCTGCTGGAACGCGTCATGTCCCTTAAAAAGACACCGCTGTTCAACACCATCCCCGCCGAGAAACTCATGGAGTTGGCCGAAATAACACAGCGGCTTTCCTATAAACAGGGAACGCTCATTTCCCGCGAAGGGGAGCTCTCCGACCATCTCTACATTGTGGCGAAGGGAAGCTTAAAAATTGTTAAGGTAAAGAACAATGTAAAAAGTATTTTATCTATTGTGCGCAAAGGCGAGACCTACGGTGAAATCGGCCTGTTCAACCAGGCGCCCCGCTCGGCCTCGGCGGTGGCCAACGAAGACTGCGAGCTGTGGGTGATCCAGCGGAGCGCGCTCAAGAAGATTCTTCTGGAAATGCCGGAAATGGCCTATAATCTTCTGGAAGTGTTCAGCGAGAAATTACGCAGGAGCGGCGAAGAGGTGGCCTTGCTTCATACAACACTGTCAAACAGTATCAAAGAGTAAACTATAGATGATGAGTGTAATAAACATTAAAAAGCAGGAGGGTGTATGATGAAATTACGCAGTATGCTGTATTGCGCTTGCATTGCTGTGGTGACGCTGTGCATGATGGGGTGCGCGGGCATGAAAAAGCCCAGACAGGAATTTACGGTTTTAATCCGTATGATGCCGGCACAGCAGCGTTTTTTTGAACAGGAGATGGTGGCGAAATTCAACAAGGAGAACAACTGCAAAATTTCCCTTGCCGTTTTTACGAACCAGCTCGACATCGAGCGGTTCCTCAAGCTCGATGCGGGCAAGAAACAGCCGGAAATCGGCCTTGTCAAAACGCCCTTCGAGGTGACCCGGGTGCTCGTGTACAAAGGGTATATGCAGCCGCTCACCCAGGTCGAAGATTCGGCGACAGTGATGCAGGACCTCGCGGAATACCACCAGCTCGCCACGGCACTCGGATATGTGGATGGCGTCCCGTATTACGTCCCCCGCAAGCTCGAAACGCGCGTTCTGTTTTACCGGAAGTCAATGGTTCAGGACGCTGTCTCGAAATTCGACAAATACAAAAAACAGATCAGCGACGAATTGAAGAAGCAGAACAAGTTCGGCCTGCCCAAAGGCTATGCGCTCGAAAGCGATCCCTCCCAGTGGGATTTTTACGATTTGTATGTGGTCGGCTCCATCTGGGCTAAGGAGACGTATAACGGCGTGAAGATGCCGCGCCTCGCCCACCGCGGGGCCAAGTACGAAGGCACCGCGCTCGACATCGTGGACCGCGCGCTCCAGTTGGGCGCTTCCCACCAGGACATTCTGGGTCTCGGCGACCGGACCACGCAGGCCTTTTTGTGGGAAAACGTGTTTATCCGCAACGGACTTTACAATCCAGGAATGTGGCAGGACCCGTGGCGCGGTTCCGACCTCTACAACGGCATCAAGGACGGCAAGGTGTTCTGCACCTACCTCCAGCAGATCGACTGCTTTAACGTGCACGGCTGGGCCGACGATCCCGGCATGCCAAGCTACTTGCCCGATGTCAAGGACATGGGGCTCTGCGCGGTGCCTAAAGCGGTGTCGTTCGACCTGAACGCCCAGGGACTTCCGGCCTACGAGGGCTCCCGGGCCATATCCACGGGAGGGTGGTGGTGGGGGATTCCCAAGACAAGCCCCAACGCTAAGCTCGCCTACAAGTTCGCCCGTTTCGTGACCAGCCGGGAAAACCAGGCCAAGGAATGCTCGAAGTTCGGCATGATCCCGGTGAGGAAGGACATCCTTCTTAACCTGCCCGAAGTGTTCGACGAAGGGTGGGTGGGCGACATATTCAAGACTTCGGTGGACCAGGTCAACGACAACCAGCTCACTACGGTGCCGCTTGTCAAGGGTTATCCCCAGGTCGCACAGAACCTCATCGAGGGCTGGTACAAACTGTGCGTCGGGTTCGACGAGAAAAAAGACGGAAAAATGGACAGCGAGACCATGAAGCAGAAGCTCCAGAAGGATTTTCTGCAGAAGCAGAAAGATATTCTGGGAGCTGATTTCCCCAAATAGTTTTATGGGCGAATGACTGGAACGTGGCTGAAACGGAACCGTGCAAGGATCCACGAGATATGGCCGCTGCTGCCTGCAGCGGCCTATCTTGTGGGTTTTTTAATCATTGCAGGCACCTATCTTGTCGGGCTGAGCTTATCGTATGAAAAAGCCGGCACCCCGCTGTTCCCGTCGCTGAAAACCTTCGCATCGGTGTTCGCCAATCCCGATTTCAGCCATGCCCTGCTCGACACGACGGTCTTCGTTATCATCGGCACGCCGCTCGAACTGGCGGCCGGTTTTTTCCTCGCCCTTATCCTGTACCAGACATTTAGATTCAGGAATTTCGTCAGGAGCCTGTTTTTAATTCCCCTTGCGATCCCTGCGCTCGTCACCGCAACGCTGCTGTTCATCCTGTTTGACTATCCGGGCGGGCACGTCAACCACTTTCTTTTGGGTAAATACGGTATCGTTCCGCCCCTCTTTCACCTGCCGGTAAACTGGCGCGGCTCCGAAGTGCTCGCGCTCGGGATATCGATGCTTGGAAAAGTGTGGAGGGACATGCCGATATCCATGCTCATTCTGCTTGCGGGCCTTAACGCCATTGATCCGGAGCTGTTTGACGCGGCAAAAGCCATGGGCGCGGGCCTGAGGAGAAGGATCTGGCACGTGGTGCTGCCGCTCATGATACCGTCAATCTCGGCGGTCGTGCTCCTCCGTTCCATCGAGATGTGGAAGGAATTCATTTTCCCTTTTATTTTGGCCGGCAAATACAACCTGCTTGGTACGCTCATTGAATCATTGTATAATGACTGGGGGAATTCATCCGCGGCCTCGGCCGTTGCGCTTGTCCTGGTGGTGTGCATCATCATCACCACTGTCCTGTTTCTATCTATTATGGAATTGATAAAAAAATCCCTTGTAAAAACATGAGGTGATTTGTGAAAAGCGGTTTTTGGGCGGTGGAAAATATAAAAAAGATTTTGTGGGCCGCGAGCATCGCGTTTGCAGTCCTGCTTATTGTCGGGCCTTTATATCTGTTGTTTAAATATTCCATAAGCGACAGTGCGAGCATAAACACCGGCGGCGCGCCCATACCGCTATGGCCGTATCATCCCACCTTCAGGTGTTTCATCTATCTTTTTTCGGACAGGCATTTTTACGGCGTCATCATGAACAGTATCATCATCGCGCTTTCCACCGTTGGGCTGTCCATGCTGCTGGGGGTCCCGGCAGCGTATGTTCTCGGCCGCTACAGGGTGCCGGGCAGGCGGCTTTTGTTGCTCGGGCTGATTTCCGTGAGGCTTTTTCCCGATATCGCGTCGGTAATCCCCATAACGGAGTTTTTTATCAAACTCCGCCTGCAGAACACCTATACCGCCGTGGTGCTGGCGCATACCCTGCTGGCCCTGCCGTATGTGATTTTTATCGGGATGAGCGCTTTTGAATCCATTCCGAACGACCTGGAGCAGCAGGCCAGGGTGATGGGGGCAAATGGTTTTTCCATTTTTTTCAGGGTGCTTTTACCCCTTTCCATTCCGGGGCTTGTTGCAGCGGCAATCTACACGTTTCTTTTATCGTGGGACGAATTTATTTTCGCGTATTTCCTTTTAGGGCTTGGAAAGATATCCACCCTTACGCTGTTTCTGAAACAGAAACTTGCTTATGCTCCGCCGCAAAACCTGCTGGCGGCGATTTCGGTGTTATTAAGTCTTCCGGTGATCATTTTTTCTTTATTGCTGCAGAAATACATGACAGCCGGCATAACCGCCGGCTCCGTAAAGTAGGGTAACCATGGCGGAAGTACTATTAAAAGGTATATGTAAACGGCTGGGCACTATCCAAATTATCAACTGCCTGAACCTTGAAATAAAAAACGGGGAGTTCGTGACCCTTCTGGGGCCTTCGGGTTGCGGCAAGACCACGCTCCTGCGCATGATTGCCGGCTTGGAAACCATTGACGCGGGAGATCTTGTCATCGGCGGCAGGCGGTACAACGACATTCCGGCCCAGCACCGCAGGCTTGCCATGGTGTTCCAGAGCTATGCGCTGTTCCCGCATATGACGGTTTCGAAAAATATCCGTTTCGGACTTACCATAAATAAAACCCCCGCCGGCGAAATCCAGAAGAAACTGGCCTGGGCTCTTGACATGTTCGGGCTCAAGGGACTTGAAAACCGCCTGCCAAAGGAGATTTCGGGCGGACAGCGGCAGCGCGTCGCGCTTGCGCGTGCGCTTGTGCTTGACCCGGACGTGCTGCTCCTTGATGAACCGCTCAGTAACCTTGACGCCGCCCTGCGAGAAATGGCCATGGAGGAGCTCAAGCGGATCCACGATCAGGTGGGCAAGACCATCATCTATGTGACGCACAACCAGGTCGAGGCCATGAGCATGAGCCAGCGGATCGCTGTCCTCAGCGCGGCAGGGCTCGAACAATACGATACGCCGCGCATGGTCTACGACGCCCCGGCCACGGTCTTTGCCGCGTCCTTCATCGGCAGTCCGTCAATGAACTTTTTTGACGGCACCATAGCGATAACAGGCGACGATGCGGGCGTTGACACGCCGCTGGGCTTTATCAGGCTTGACAAGGAGCGTTTTGCAAAGGCCCAATCCATGGCAGGAAAGCCGGTAAAAGTAGGCGTCCGGCCGCAGAACATTAAATATGCGGAGCACCATGAGTCCAAACGGTATTCCGACACCACGGTTGACGTGGCGGTGGAGCTTGTGGAAACGCTGGGCGAACGCAGCCTTGTGGTGTCGCGCAGTGAAAAAGGCGCGGTTCTCAGGTTCCTTGTCACACGCGACATCACAATCGAGCCCCAGGAAAGGGTCGAGGTGTTTCTGGACGGCAGAAAAGTGCATTTGTTTGACCCTCTAACAAACACGAACCTCTTTTATCCCTGATATCGGGAACGGGCCATGAAAAGAAGAATGCGGGACTTCTGGCTTATTTCTACCATCCTGGTTTCGGCCGGCGTGCTGCTTGCAGGATGCGAAGGCAGGGAGCCCGACAGCAGCATCCGGAAAAAACTCGACGTGGTGATTGCCGCCGATTTTAAAACCATTGTGTCTGATCTGCCCAAGAAAAGCCTGAGTGATTCCGCATATTTCCGCATCGTGGAATACTCGACCTATGCAAAAAGCCTCTACTGCGTAAAGGCGGTGGTTGATTTTTACTACCTTAAGAACGTTCAGGTGAAGCGTACCGTGAAATACCGGTATGTAAAAAACGCCAGGAAATGGGAACGCTACGCCAATGAATACAGGTTTTTTTCTGATACCGCAAAAGCGCGCTGACCCCCTGTGCATACCTGCGCTCTGGGTGCTGGCCGTTCTCGTGTTTTTCTGCAGCGCCGCCCGGCAGCTCCCCCAGGAAATACACGACATGGCGCTGGCCAGCATTGATTGCGTCTACAAGGAAAAATTTAAACTCGCCGAGGATGAGGCAAGAAAGATCATCAAGAAATATCCCGACCATCCGGCAGGGTATTTCTTCTACGCGGCGGCGCTCGAATCGTGGATGGACTACTACGAGACGGACAAGCGCGAGGTGGAATTCTACAAATACTGCGATCTGGCCATCGACAAGGCCGAAAAACTGCTGGCAGGAGGGGAGGACAGGGACTGGGCGACATTTTTCCTGGGCGGCGCCGACGGCATCAAGGGCACCTACGAATCACGCTATGAAAAATGGATCACCTCTTTCAGGCATGGATGGAAAGGCGTCTCCACCCTGCAGTCCCTGCATAAAAAGAACCCTGAAATCAGGGACGTCAACTATGGCCTCGGCATTTACGATTACTGGCGGAGCGCCCTGACGAAAATCCTGTGGTGGATGCCGGGCATCGAGAACAAATGCCAGCAGGGAATAGACGAATTATACGATGCAAAGAAAAACGGCGTGTATACGAGCATTTCCGCGTCGGTGAACCTGATCGCCATCCTCTGCAACGAAGCGCGGTACAAGGAGGCCCTGGCCATTGCCGACGAGATGCTGGGAAAATATCCCTTTACGCTGAGGTTTTTCTGGGGCAGGGCCGCGGCGCTGTTCGGCGATGGCCGGTACGCGGAAGCCGAGAACGTCTACCGGTATATCCTGGTAAGAGTCGAGGCGGAGCTGTACGACAATCATTACAACGCAATCGTGTGCCATTTCTGGCTTGCGAAAATCTACCTTAAAACCAAGCGGTACACGCAAAGCATCGCCGAATGCAACAGGATACGTTATTATAACCTGGACGATGACGTAAAAAAACGGCTTGAAAAATATTATGCGGACGCGGGAAAGATAAAGGAGCAGGCCAAGGCGGCGAGTATAAAGAGCGGAGGAACGGAGATAGTGCCGTAAAAAAAGTTGACAGTTGACAGTTGAAAGTTAATTAACGGAGGACCAAATATGAATGAACTCCTCAAATTCCTCCCCCTCGCCCTCTATTTTCTTGTCGGTCTTATCAGTTTGGTCATGGCATTTAAAAGTGTTTTTGCCGATAAATATTTACCCTTTCATGAACAAGCCGCTGCCAGGCCGTGGAATGGAATTGAAAATCCTCTTAAACTTGTAATACTGTCACTTCTCAGACTGGGCGGCCTGGGTTTTCTTGTTATAGCAATTTTATTATTGGTTTTTCCTGTTGTTACGTATTTTTTCCCAAATAGATTTTTCCAATTTTCAATTCCTGTTATAGCTTTGATATATTGCACAGGACTTTTTATAAATAATTATTTGTTATACAAGTGTACAAAGGCGGATGCGCCCTGGAAGAGTTCTCTTTACGCAATGGTTGTCCTCGTGGCTGGGATTATTATTTCGATATTTAATTGATTAATATGCGCAGTAATGCGTAGGTGCCTTCCTCCATAGTAAAATTTCTGAGAGTATAATAGGTCAAAATGTCAGCCCAAAAATTAAATGTGCTAAAAACATATTTCCTTATCCTGATTTTTATAGCTACTTGCTATTCCGAAACCTTTTTAGAACAGCAGAAAAAGGCTGCCAGGTTTATCACCGCCGAAAAGGACAAGAAATATCTGGTTCAGGAATTGTTTACCTCAAAGGGGCTGTCATTTCCGAACGTTGAAATATTCATAAGGGTATTTAAAAACGAGGAAAATCTGGAATTGTGGGCCAGAAAGGTAAATACTGGCAAATTTATTCTGGTCCGAACGTATAAAATATGCAGCAATTCCGGGAGTTTAGGCCCCAAAAGAAAACAGGGAGACGGGCAGGTTCCCGAAGGGTGTTATTTTATTGATAAGTTCAATCCCTACAGTAATTTTTATCTTTCGCTCGGGTTGAACTATCCTAATGAATCGGATAAAATCCTGGGGGGTAAAACAAATTTGGGCGGCGATATATTCATTCATGGAGATTGCGTTACTATCGGATGCATTCCCCTGACCAATTATTATATAGAAGAATTGTATTATATATGCGTTTATGCAAAAAATAACGGCCAGTTTAAAATTCCTGTTCATATTTTTCCCATAAAACTGGACAGTGTCGGAATGAATAAATTAAAGGGATATTTTACCGACCCGAAGCTTATTTCTTTTTGGCAGAATTTAGAGCAGATTTATAATAAATTCGAAACGACGCATGATCAGATTAACTATTTGATAGATAGTAAAGGTAATTACATTGTTAAGTAATCTCAGTGCGATGTTATTTGAATGAAATCCTACCTGAATTATTATACTCCTAATAATTGTTACAAACTATTTTAAATACCCTGTTTTAAACCTACCATGCCGAGATAGCTCAGTTGGTAGAGCAACGGTTTCGTAAACCGTAGGTCCCCGGTTCGAGTCCGGGTCTCGGCTCTCCTTTTTTTTCATCCTGTTTTTGCGCACCATGTCTGCCTATTTCCGTTTTCTATTAAATTCTCTTTGAAAATAGGAAATTTGGGATGTATTTTTATTCTACCATATATTGTAGCGGGCGAGATATACTGCTACTATATACGGAGATGCCGGGGCTTAACCGGTGAAGTAACTTTTCAGCTGTGCAAGGAGACCATCCATGAAATGCCCTTATTGCGGACACGAAGAAGACAAGGTGGTGGATTCGCGCTCGAGCAAGGAGGGACAGGCGGTGCGTCGCCGCAGGGAATGCCTTAAGTGCGAGAAGCGCTATACGACCTATGAATATATCGAAACCGTGCCCCTCACCATCATCAAAAACGACCAGCGCCGGGAGCCCTACGACCGCCAGAAACTGATGGGCGGCATTCTATCGGCATGCAACAAGCGGCCCATAAGCACCGACAAGATCGAGGCGGCTGTTGACAGGATAGAAAACCAGATCCAGAAGCTTTCGAAGACGGAAATCCCCAGCAAGGAAATAGGCGGGCTGGTGATGAACGAGCTGTACCAACTCGACGACGTCGCCTATGTGCGGTTTGCCTCGGTCTACAGGAAGTTTAAAGACAAGGGTGAGTTCATCACCGAAGTGAAGGAGCTTGCAGCAAAGAACGACACGCAACACACACGGGAGAAAAGCAGATAGAGTGTATGCGGGGCCGGGCCGCGGCACACCTCATTCGCAACGGACCACGCTGCCCGACGGGTTTGTTTCGTCGAAAAAGTCTTCCTTGAAGTAGAAGAACCCCTGATCGTCGTCCGAATAAAACTCGGATGCCTCTTCGGAGAAAAATGATTTGAGCGCGGAATCCTGGTCCTGACCTTCAACGATACGGTGCTTTAGCGTACTTACTTTTGACGGCGCGATGAACGCGATTGAAAATTTCGGCATACTGATGATAACCTCCACACCTTTCATTAATTTAAGGATACGGTACTACTGACAGGTTCTACTAAAAATAGGTTGTGAAACCATGCAAGAAAATAAAAATAGCATAATAATTTCGGCCCCTCTTGTTCGGGTTGCTAAATACGAAGACAGGAATGATAGCGGGGCAAAGGGACGAAGCCTTGGTGTTTTTATCCTGCTGCTTCTACTGGGATGGGGGCCTGTGCGGCCGGCCGCGCCTGTAACGCCCGGCAAGTCAGCGGATTCGATGAATGCGGCACGCGCGGTTCCCTCAAAGGACCCAATGCAGGCAAAGGTTCAGGCGCTTCTTCTGGCCGGCAAATACTCGTTGGGAAACGTGGCGGTCCTGGTTAAAGACCTTGACAGGGATTCGCCGCTCTTTGCTCTGAATGCGGATTCCATGTATAATCCGGCCTCGTGCTCCAAGCTGCTTACCGCGGCAATGGCGTTTGATAAACTGGGCACCAATTACAGTTTCAACACGGTCGTGTATACCGGAACACCCTTTCCCCCAGACTCCGGTGTATGCCGCGGCAATCTTTATATAAAGGGTTTCGGCGATCCGTATTTTGTCGTCGAGCGTATGTGGCTGTTCGTGCAGCACCTGGTCTGCATAGGGCTTAAGACGGTTGAGGGCGACATCGTGCTGGACGGATCGTTTTTCGATTCGTTGGCCGTGGGGCCGGGGTTTGACGAGGACGATTCAAGCCATCCGTATGTGGCGCCCGTTAATGCCGTAAGCGCGAATTTTAACTGCGTAAGCATCTGGATGAGGCCCGGCCGGAGCGTGGGTTCCCCCGTGCTTGTTGATGTGCTTCCCAAAGCGGCGACGGTTAAAGTGGCAGTTTCAGCGTTGACCTTTGCCTCGGGCAAGCCGTCCACCTGCGGCGCGGCTACAAGAAAAGACGGCGATAAAACCCTGGTCACTGTTTCCGGCGGCATGCCCCTTGATGCGGGCCTGCTGGTCCAGTACAAGAAGGTCTTTCAGACATCGGATTATTACGGCGCCATGTTCGAACGGCTCCTCAACGATAATAAAATCGTGTTTAAGGGTAAGGTGAAGACAGGAGTTGTCCCGGATTCTTTAAAATCGCGCCAGCCCTTCTACGTGTTTCCCTCGGTGCCCCTGTACCAGGCGATCAACAGCATGATGAAGGTGTCGAACAATTACATGGCCGAAATGATCTTCAAGACCCTTTCTGCCCAGGCGGATTCTGCGTCCGGCTCCTGGGAAAAGGCGTCCGTGCTCGCGCTGTCGTGGTGGAAGGAGAAGAAACTTCCCGCTGTGCCGAAAATCAAGAACGGTTCAGGCATGGGGGACAGCAACCGGATGAGCGCGCGCCAGATCGTGGAGTTGCTGCGCTATGTGTGGGGCCAGAAATCGTATCTTCCCGAATATCTGTATTCGCTTTCGTCCGCCGGAGTGGACGGCACGCTCAAGTCCAGGTTCAAGGACTCCCGGTTAAAGGGGATCGTGCGCGCCAAGACCGGCACGCTCAACGATTACGGCGTGAGCACGATCGCCGGGTATGCGCTGTGTCAGAACAGGAACCTGGCCTTCACCGTCATGTTTAATAATTGCACGAACAGAAAGCAGATGGGGCACTGGGAAATGCAGGAGAAGATTCTTGAAATGGTGCTGCCGGAGAAATAATCGGCAGATGTTTAAAATGCCCCCTAACCCCCTATGGGGCACAAAACAAAAGTTTAAAAAGCGCTCCCTCAGGGAGATGGAGGGGCAAAAAAATCGCATCACGGGAATGAAGAAAAAAACCCAATCATAAACCTTGACCGTTGATGGTTGTTGGCAATTAAAGCCCCCTTTTATCACCCAATTCCTCCATAATTCCTCAATCCTTGTTAAATAAAATTAATCACCGGACGAAATGCTTTAGATGGCCTAAATTATTTTTATAAACAGGAACAATAATAGAAGTAACAAAGTCTAATCTTTCGTTAAAAAAAGGAATTAGAATTATATGGTTAACGGAATGTTCACCGACCGGGTAAAAAAAGTCATGCAGATCGCACGCGAAGAAGCGATCCGTCTCGGGAACGATTATGTGGGGACCGAGCACCTGCTCCTCGGACTTATCAAAGAAGGCGACGGCGTTGCCGTTGCGGTCCTGCGTGGCATGAGCGTCGAACTGGACGAGCTTGCCGCGAACATCGAAAAGGCAATTACGTCGTCGGGCGGCATGATGACCATCGGCCAGATGCTGCCTTTTACCCCCCGCGCGAAAAAAGTGCTCGAAATAGCGGCCAACGAGGCCCGTTCCATGTCGCACAAGTATATCGGCACCGAGCATTTGCTCCTTGCTCTCATGAAGGACACCGAGTCCACGGCATCAAACGCGCTTGCTTCGGCGGGCCTGGAATACGACAAGGTGAAGGAAGAGATAAGCAGGGTATTGCGGGGAGGCGAAAGCGTGGGCGCCCAGAAGGAGAAAAGCAAGACCCCGTTTCTCGACCATTTCGGCAGGGACCTTACAAGCCTTGCGCGTGAGGGCAAGCTCGATCCAGTGATCGGCCGGGAAAAGGAAATCGAGCGCGTGGTGCAGATCCTGAGCAGGCGCAAGAAGAACAATCCCGTCCTTATCGGCGAGCCGGGCATAGGAAAAACCGCCATCGTGGAGGGGCTTGCCCAGAAAATCGTTGAGAAAAACATACCGCAGGTGCTCGAGAACAAGCGCGTGGTCAACCTCGACATGGCCTCCATAGTGGCAGGCACAAAATATCGCGGCCAGTTCGAAGAGCGGCTCAAGGCCCTCATGGTCGAACTGCAGAAAAACGAGAACGTCATCATTTTCATTGACGAACTCCACACGATCGTGGGCGCGGGCGGCTCCGAAGGAAGCCTCGACGCCTCCAATATTTTCAAGCCTGCGCTCTCCCGCGGTGAAATCCAGTGCGTGGGTGCCACCACACTCGACGAATACCGGAAGTACATAGAAAAAGACGGCGCGCTTGCACGGCGGTTCCAGACCATCATGGTGGACCCGCCCAGCACCGCGGAGACGGTCCTGATCCTCAAGGGGCTCCGCCACAAATACGAAGACCACCACAAGGTGACGTATTCGGACAAAGCTATTGAGGCCGCGGTAAAATTGGCCGAACGCTATATTTCCGACAGGTTCCATCCCGACAAGGCCATTGACGTTATTGACGAAGCCGGCGCCCGCAAGCGGCTTTCGAGCATGGAGATCCCGCCCGAGATCCGCCAGATGGAGCTCGAAATAAACGAGGTGGTCAAGGAAAAAGAGAAGGCGGTGGAGCACCAGGAATTCGAAAAGGCGGTGATATGGCGCGACAAGCAGGAAAAGCTGAAGGAAACGCTGCTTGAGAAAAAGGCGCTGTGGCGCAAATCGAAGTCCGAGGAGCGCCTTCTGGTGGACGAGCCCATCATCATCGAGGTGATTGCCACCATGACCGGCATCCCGCTGTCGCGACTCGAGGAGGAGGAGTCGAAAAAGCTGCTCCACCTCGAAGATGAGCTGCGCAAGCGCGTGATCGGCCAGGACAAGGCGCTCGAGGCAGTGGCAAAAAGCATACGCCGCTCGCGCGCCGGGCTGCACAACGCGCGGCGGCCCATCGCGTCGTTCATTTTTCTGGGACCCACGGGCGTGGGCAAGACCGAGCTGGCCAAGGCGCTCGCCGAAAACCTGTTCAATTCGGATGACGCGCTCGTCCGCATAGACATGTCGGAATACATGGAAAAGTTCGCGGTGTCGCGGCTCGTGGGCGCGCCCCCCGGCTACGTGGGCTACGAAGAGGGCGGCCAGCTGAGCGAGAAGATCCGCAAGAAGCCCTACGCGGTGATATTGCTCGACGAAATAGAAAAGGCGCACCCCGACGTGTTCAACATCCTTCTGCAGATCCTTGACGACGGCCTGCTCACCGATTCGTACGGACGGCACGTCAATTTCAAGAACACGATCATCATCATGACAAGCAACGCCGGCACGCGCGACGTGCGCAGGGCCGGCAGCCTGGGGTTCGGCAAGAGCTCCGACGTTTCCGACTACGAGTCCATGAAATCGAAGGTGATGGACGAGCTGAAGCGCATTTTCAACCCCGAGTTCCTCAACCGCGTCGACGACACCATCGTGTTCAATGCCCTTGGCAAAGAAGAAATCGCCAAAATCGTCGAGATCCAGCTTGCCGAGGTGCAGGAAAAGCTCACCGACCGCAACGTCGTGCTCAAGGTGAGCGATGCCGCCAAGGGCTTCATCCTCGAACACGGGTTCGACCCGGTCCTGGGAGCGCGGCCGATGCGGCGCTGCATCCAGCGGCTCGTGGAAGACAGGCTCGCGGAGGAGTTCCTCAACAGCAGGTTTACCGACGGGGACACGATCGGCATCGAGGCCGGGAACGGCCAGTTAGAGTTCACCAGGGTCACCCCCATCCATGAAACCACGTAGGTGGGTCATCGTCGTCTGCCTCTGCGCCCTCGCCGCGGCCGCGGCACTGCTCCAGGGAGTGCGGTACCTTGAAAAACATAAAAACATCGAGCACCTGCTGGTCGAGCGGCTGTCGGCGTCGACCGGCGGCGATTTCTCGGTGGGACGTGTCCGGCTCGGGTTCTTCTCGGCCTACCTCCAGGACGTAAAGGCGTCACTCTCCACGAACTCCTACACTGCAAGCGTCCGCGACATTAAAATAGCGTTCTCGCTTTGGAAACTCATCGCGACGCGCGGCAACTTCGGGGCCAGCATCAGCAAAATCATCCTCATCTCGCCGTCGCTCGAAATCCGCCTGTCGCAGAAACCGAACGTCGCTCCGTGGCCGCCCGACACGCTCTTGCGGCCGGCCGCGCAGCCGTCAATGGCCCATGGCGGGAAGCTGCTTCCTGTTTTCACGAATTTTCCCGTGCGGTACCTGATGGTTCGCCGGGGGACCGTGTCGCTTCTGACGCGCGGCGGCACCGTGGTCGTGGGCGAGGAGCTTGCCGGCCGCGTATGGGACGAACCGGCCGCGGTGATGGCGGATTTGCGGGGGACCATGGCGTCCCATAAAAAAAACCTGTTTCTGTCCGCCGCGTTTTCGAAAACGGGGGAGAGGCACAGGGTGTCCCTGCGTCTTGACAAGGCGCAAATAAACAGGTCTTTTAGCGTGGGCAGGGCCGATATCACCGCGGGCGTCCTCGACGGCGTTTTTGAGATATCGTTCCCGGATTCCGTGAACGCACGGACCATCGAATCCAACGGCTGGCTCCGCGTCTCTCGCGGGAGATGCGCGGTGCAGGGCCTGGCGTCCCCTCTCACGGCGATAGGTCTCCATGCCACGGTCGTAAACGCCACGGTGAGGCTCGATTCCCTGCAATGCGAACTGAACGGCGCCCTGCTTTCGGGCAAAGGTTCGTGGGACCTTGCGGCATACGACAGCAGCGAAAATTACGTGACGGTCCATGCCGCAGGAATCCGGCCCGAAGCGCTCATCATGTTCCCCTCTTCGGTAATGAAAAACGTGGCCGGAAGCGGATGGGCGGAAGTAAAGCTGGGGAAACGGAAAAACGCGGACCAGAACTGGTTTTCCTGCTCAGCCGGGGGCGTGAGCGTAGGCGGCATGGCGGTCACGTCGCTTGTCTGCTGCGGCCGCATCAACGGACCTCAGGTGACCGTGGACACGCTGAACTGTTACGGCAAATCCTTCAAAGTGTCCGCAACCGGCCTTGTCAATTACGAAAAGAAACCGGCCGTCTACTCGTTTACCTTCAAGGCCGGCTGCGACTCGCTCCCGGGAGTGCCCGACATGCGCGGGCAGATCACCCTGCAAGGCACCGTGCGCGGACTGGGCGCGTCATACTTCGCGGACGCGGCGCTGGGCGGGCGCTCGCTTTCGTATAAAGGGATCCCCCTCGGCATTCCGGAAATCCGCCTGGCAACGTCCAACGGCAAGGGCCTGTCGTTTTCGTCGCAGCAGGGAAACGGCGGCAGTTTTTCTATTGCCGGCCTTGTTGACAGCCTCGGGGGCGCCAGGCCGCTCGTGGCCTTCAACGCGACGCTGGGTTCCCGACTGCTGCGGGACCTGATTGCGAAGGCACAGCCCGGCCTTGCCTCAAAACTTGACTCGGCCTGGGCGGGACTGTGGTTCAAAGGCTCGGCCCGTGCGTTTTCGGCCCGGGCGCAGGCGGGAATTGCCGTGGTTTCGCATGAAGAGCTGCCCCGGATGACCGGCGGCTTCGACATCAAACTGGACAAATCAGAAACAGACGGGGCCGTGCGATGGCAGCTTGCGCAGCGCGATTTCTCGGTGGGCGACAGCGCTGTTCCCGTATGGGGCAAGGGGACCTTGTGCAGCGATTCGCTCTGCATTGATTCGATGGCCGTGCTGGGGAGCATACGGGGCAACGGCGCGGTGCGGTTCGGAAAGTCCGCCGACATGGATATGTTCGCGCGGTACCGGGACGTTTCCCTGGTAACGCTTAACAGGCTGCTTTTCGGGAAACAGCTGCCGGTGCAGGCGGGGACGCTTTCCGGATGGACCCGCCTTTCGGGCCCCCTTGACAGGATACGCACCGATTCCGAGCTCCACCTGAGGGGCGGGGCGGTGTCGCTGCTCTCCGCAATCGAGACGGACATTGTTTTTCAGACAAGGGACACGGTTTTTACCGTGCTGCCCCTGGTGATACGGCAGCATGGCGCCGCGCTCGTGATGGTGGACACGATAACGAATAAAAACGGTCTCCGCTTTTCGGGCACCTTGCAGGACATCGACGCGGCGTCTTTTTTCGGGCCCATGCTGCCCGAGGATTTCATGAATGAAGGCCGCGAAATCCATGGCATCCTTAAAGGCGGTTTTACTTCTTCCGCGTTGGGCCGGGCGGCCGAAGTGAGGCTCCATTCGGACCGGCTGTCGCTCGACGCCTGGCACCTCGATAGGATTGAGGCGTCGTTTTCGCTTGACGCAAAAGGCATTGTCGTGCATTCGTTTTCCGCCGAAGATTCGCTCAGGACGCGCGTGACGGCAAGCGGTGTCGTGCCGTGGTCGGTGGTTGCCAATGAGGAAAATGATGAAGATACGCTCGATATGCAGGCCAAGGTGAGCGGCGACCTGGTGGCCTCTCTCGAACACAACGCCAGCATTCCGTTCTATCTGCCCGTTGGGGGCCACGGCCAGGGCACGGTGGAGCTGTCGCTGGGAGGCACTCCGGGAAACATCCGGGTGAAAAAAGCAATTGCGGAAATTCCCCGCGGCGTTTTGCGCGTGAAACCTTTCGTATTGGACGACATCAAGGATTTTTCCCTGCGCATGACGCTGGACAACGTCGTGGATTCCGGGACGTCAGGCGATGAAGACAATGTCATGGAAAAAGCGAGTATCACTACGGTTCTCAAGGGGACAATCGCTCGGCGACCAATCGAGATACATTCGACGCACACGATCCCGGACGGGTTTGAGTCGCTGAAGCTCGGGTTTCTCGACCTCGGCGCCCTTCTTATTTCCACGCCCAAGCGCGGGGTGGACATCCATGTGCCCGGCCTGCAGGAAATGGGCGCTTCCGCCGATGTCGAATTCGCGGCCAAGGCGCCGTTTCCCGAATTCGCGCTGTCGGGCCCCGCCGACCATTTGTGCATCACCGGCACCTGGATACTCCGCACCTGCGATATCACCTTTCCGATACTTGACAACGTCGAGACCCGCGTGAAGTTCGACCCCTTCCCCTATATCAACTGGAACCTGGACCTGCGCCCGGGCAACCGCAAGGTGATGTTTTATTACGACACCGGGCGCAAAAGGAACTTGATGCGGCTCGTTGAGGCATACGTTGACCCGGTATCGGTGCTTTCCATGCGGGGTCGCGTTCTCGACAACGGTTTCCGGCTTCTTAATTTTCTCCGTTCGAGCAAAGGATGGGTGTTTTTCGGAAGGACGTTCGACAGGAACGTGGAAATCGGCCTGGATTTCGTCCCCGAGCTCCTGCCGGGCAATCAGGGATACAACAACCTCCCGATCATCTGGGGCAGCGCCGAGGCCATGTCCGACACCAGCAGGTTCGAGCGCATCAAGGTCACGCTCATCACCCGCGATTCGCTGACCGGCGCGTGGTCGGAGCGCGGCAGGTTTTTCGACGTCCATTTCCGCGTCGGTTCGGACATCGAACAGATCCCGGGCGAATCGGAAAAGCAATTTGTCGCCGACCAGGGCAAGCAGTACGGCTCCCTGGGCGGCGCGGGCCAGTTTGTTTCCACGATGGGCGAGCAGTACCTGCACCGGTTCCTGTTCCAGAACCTGGAGCGGCGCCTTGCCAAGACGCTGGGGCTCGATGTGATTAACGTTGAAACATCCATTGCGTCGAATTATTTTACTAAACTCTATACTCGTCAATTCGATATAAACAGATGGGACTATCTGACCTTCGCAAATGTCGGCATCACCCTGGGACGGTATATACTGTACGACAAGGTCTTCCTCAAGGCTGGTACAGCGCTTGTTCCCGTTGATACGCTCTTGCGGCCTGAATATAACGTCGGGTTCGAATTCCAGCCACTGCAGTACTTTCTCATGGATGTCAATTACGGAATTCATATGGGAGATAAATCGCTGGAGGCCAACCCGCAGGTGTTTCTGCTGCTGCAGCTGCCCATAAAAGATGTAAGGAAACTTTTCGATTTTTAGGACACCAATGCCCAACGCTTCCCGTATCTTGCTTCTGATCGCTTTTACGGCCACCCTGGCAGGCGCAAAGGTCCTCGACACGCTCGTGATAGAGGGCCTCGAGTGGCAGAAGGCCTCCACGGTGAGAAACAGCATCACCCTGCGCGAACATGCCGAGTTTACCGCTGCCGACATCCAGCAGTCAATCAAAGGCCTTTACAAGCTCGGCTATTTCAAGTCCGTGGACTTTTCCGTGATTCGGGAAAGCGATTCGTCGGCCTCGCTCCGCTGCGTGCTCGCCGAAAATTCCACGATCGAGGTGATCGAGTTTTCGGGGAACAAGAAGCTCAAGCAGAAAGACTTCGAAGAGAAGATCACCATGAAAAAGGGCATGACCTGCACCGACGCCCTCATCTTCGACAACGCGGAGATCATCCGGAAGCTCTACGGCCAGAAGGGGTTTCTGCTCGTGGACATCAAACCCGAAATCATCCCCACGAAAATCCCGGGCAACGTCCTTGTTAAAATGAAAATCAACGACGGGCCCAAGGTGGTGCTCAAGAAGATTTACTTCAGGGGAAACACCGACCTCAAGGAAGGCAAACTGAAGTGGACCTTCAAGACCAAGGAACGCCAGTTTTTCTGGGGCGGCGATTTTGACCAGGAACAGTATAAAAACAACCTCGACACCCTTATCTTCTTCTACAACGACCTGGGATACATTGATGCGCACATTGTAAAGGACAGCACCTGGTACGGCAACAACAACAAAGACCTCTATCTCATGATCGAGGTGTTCGAGGGGAAAAAATACCTCACCGGCGACTTTTTCTTCAGCGGGAACAAGGTGATCGAAACGAACGCGCTCACGAGCACCGTCCTCATGAAAAAGGGGAAGCCGTTCCAGAAAAGCAAGTTCGAGGAGACCAAGGAGTTCGTGATCAATTCCTACCGCGAAGAAGGGTACCTGTGGGTGCAGGTGCGCGACCGCCAGAGTTTTCGCGGCGACACCGTGGACGTCACCTTCGACATCACCGAGGGCAAGCCGGCCATCGTGCGGAAAATCGACATAACGGGGAACCTCAAGACCAAGGAAAAGGTGGTCCGCCGTGAAATGGCCATCATGCCGGGCCAGAAATACAAGCAGTCGCTCATGATGAGGAGCGTGCGCAATATTTACCAGCTCAACTTTTTTGCCAACGTAAAACCCGACCTCAAGCCGAATGACGACGGCACCGTTGACCTCGAGTTCTCCATCCAGGAAAAGGACAACATCGGCCAGCTTTCGCTGGGCGCCTCCTATTCCGCGGCGGACGGATTCATGGGCACGTTTACCACCTCCATCCCCAACTTCCGCGGGGCGGGCCAGAAGCTCGACCTTAACCTCGATATCGGGCAAAACCGCCAGGACATATCGATCGGTTTCACGGAGCCCTGGGCGTTCAACACGCCCACGTCGCTGTACGGGTCAATTTCTTACCAGAAAAGCAACTATATCTACGAGCAGACCCAGTACGGGTTTTCGGGGAACGCTTCGCGCAGGCTCAAATGGCCCGACGATTATTTCAGCGCGCAGATGGGCTACCAACTGTTCTGGAAAGAGGAAGTAGACACGCAACACACCTATTATCCTTCGAGCAATGCAAAGCTGATGCCGCGGGGCGTCAACAGCAAAGTGTCTTTTTCCCTTTGGCGGGACGACACCGATATGCCCAAGTTTCCGACTGAAGGATCGCGTTTTACACTTTCTCCGGAAATCGCAGGCGCGGGAGGTGATTACAAGTATATAAAAACAACGGTCAGCTACGATTGGTATTTTCCCCTGTTCTGGAAGTTTGTTTTAAGCACAAAGACAAAATTCGGGCTTATTAGCCCTTTCCCGGGAATGGATACGATCAGGCTCTCGCGTTATGACGCGTTTACCTCGGGTGGGTCATGGATCACGGACGGCATCGTCCGGGGTTATGACGACAGGGCCATTTGCGGATACGGCAATCCGGCAAACGGTATAGCTCTTCTTACTTTTTCGGGAGAGCTGCGCTTTCCGGTGATTGACCAGATGCTGTATCTTTCGGCGTTCGGCGACATGGGAAATTCCTGGGAGAACATATCCGAGGTCAGCCTTACCGATCTGTATCCGGGCGTTGGCGTGGGCGTCAGGGTGGATATCCCGATGCTCGGGCTTCTGGGTTTCGACCTTGGATACGGGTTTAAAAGTCCCACCGACTATGGGCATTTTGGCGGCAAACCCAATGGCTGGAAGTTCGGCTTTCAATTGGGAAAAGGATACTGATAATACAGGGTTCAAAGGTTCAGGGTTCGGGGTTCAGAGGTTTGAGGTTCAAAGGTTGAAAGAAAATGAAAATTACACGGTTTGAGGATATTGAAGCATGGCTGCTGGCAAGAGAGTTGACTAAAAAAGTTTATCATCTGACAAAAAAGGCTGGATTTTCCCGTGATTCGGGTTTACGAGGGCAAATTCAGGATGCAGCGGGTTCATCCATGCATAATATCGCTGAAGGATTTGACGCGGAATCAAATTTGGAATTCATGCGCTTTCTTCGATATGCAAAACGTTCCTGCACTGAAGTCCAGAGTGAACTTTACGTTTCGCTTGATCAACAATATATTTCGGAAAGTGAATTTCAGGAAGTGTATAACCATGCGGGACGCACTCGCGCTGCTGTTCGTGGTTTCATTAAATACTTGTTGTCCTGCAAACGAGCTTCTCCACGAACAACCCTGAACGCCGAACCCGAACCCAGAACCTTTAAACAGGAAAACGAATCAAAATTAAATATAAACCGGAGGTTGTTATGAAGTCAGTTGTCAAGATGAGTTGCATGCTGGTGTGCATGTGCGGGCTGTTGTCTTTTGCCAGTGCCCAGATGAAAATCGGGTACATCAATATCGAAGACATCTTCCGCAACTACGCCGGCACCAAAGAGGCGCAGGAGAAAATGGACAAGGAAGTTGCCAAATGGGAGCAGGACGCTTCTGTAAAGCAGAAAGAGATAAAGGACCTCAAGGACCAGCTCGACAAGCAGAGCCTGCTGCTCTCCGCAGAGCGAAGGGCCGATATCGAGGCAAAGCTCAAGCAGAAAATGCAGGATTACCAGGATTTTCTGCAGACGAAGTTCGGGAACAAGGGCGAGGTGCTTGCCAAGAACGAGGAGCTCACCAAACCGATCATCGAGAAGATCAATAAAATTATTGACAAAATAGCAAAAGACGAGAATTACGACTTTATTATCGACGCGCACGCGGGCGGGGTGATTTTCGCGAAACCCGCGTACAATCTTACCGAGCGCGTGCTCAACATCCTCAACAAGGACTAGGCAGGCCGTGGAGCTTGAGCGGATCGCGCAGCTGCTGGGGTGCCGGCCCGACAGCCGGTACAGCGGTATAATCATCGAGCGGATCGCGGACCCGCAGGACGCGGACGGCCGGGCCATCACCTTTGTTTCAAACCCCAGGTTCCTTCCGCTCGCAGAGCAGTCGAAGGCGCAGGCGGTCATTGTCGCAAAAGGCAAGCCGGTTGCGGGGAAGATCTGCCTTGAGGTGGACGATCCTTACGCCGGGAGCGCAAAGGTCGCGCAGTTGTTTGAAGACCGCTCGCCCCTGTTCGACGGCCCCATTCATCCCACCGCAGTCATTCATCCGTCCGCCTCGGTCAACGGGAGCGCGTTTGTTGGCCCGTATTCAGTGGTGGGAAAAAATTGCCGCATCGGTAAAGGGACCGTTATCGGCGCGCACTGCGTCATCGAGAACGGGACCACCATTGGGGACGACTGCCGCATAGATTCGGGCGCCGTCATCCGCAGGAACTGCACCGTGGGCAACAGGGTGATTGTCCAGTCGGGCGCGGTGATAGGCGGGGAAGGGTTCGGCAACGCGCGGGAGGGCGGCAAATGGCTGCGGATCCCTTCCTTCGGCACCGTCGTCATCGAGGACGACGCGGAAATTGGCGCGTGCACTACGGTTGACCGCGGGACATTCGGGCCCACCGTCATCGGAAAAGGCGTGAAGCTTGACAACCTCACCATGGTTGCGCACAACGTCGCCATCGGCGAACACACCGCCGTTGCGGCGCAGGCCGGCATTTCGGGAAGCACGCGCATCGGTAAACGGGTGATCGTGGGCGGCCAGGCGGGTTTTGCCGGCCACATCGACATCGGCGACGATGCGTTTGTCGGCGCGCAGTCGGGTGTCGGAAAGGACATTGAAAAAGGCGCCAGGATTTCCGGCACGCTGGCTCGCGACTTTATGACCCTGCGCAGGGCCGAGGCGGCCCAGATGCGGCTCCCGGAGTTGTTCAAGGAAGTAAAGCGCCTGCGAAAAGAACTCGACGAAATAAAAAATCACCACAGAGACACAGAGAGCACAGAGAAAACAAAAACAAAGTAGAAATCATTCCACTATTCTCTGTGCCCTCCGTGACTCCGCGGTGAAATCTTTTTTTTGCTGTCAACCGTCAACCGACAACGGTCAACTTCTATTTTAGGAATCTAAACAAGGAATTAATCATCATGCCTCTTCAGCACACCATCCAGAAATCGGTCTCCCTCTCCGGCACGGGACTTCACACGGGCGAAATGACGAAAGTCACCCTCCATCCCGCACCCGACAACAGCGGCATCAGGTTCGTGCGCACCGATGTGAAGGACGCCCCCGAAATAGAGGCGGACATCGACAACGTGGTGGAAATCGCCCGCGGAACAAGCATCGGCAAAAACGGGGTAAAGGTCCATTCGGTGGAGCACCTCATGAGCGCGTTCGCCGGTCTTGAAATTGACAACTGCAGGGTCGAGGTGGACGCGATCGAGATCCCGCTCATGGACGGCAGCGCCCTTCCCTTTGTGGAGCTCATCCAGCGGGCCGGCATCGCGGAGCAGGAGGCCCAGCGGGAAATCCTCGTGATCGACGATTCCATGCTGGTCGAGATGAAAGACGGCATCACCTTCGGCATCCTGCCGTCGAACAACTTCCGCGCGACCATCATGATAGACTACAACCACCCGGCCCTTGGCGCGCAACACACCACGCTGTTCGCCCTTAAAGACTACATCACCGATTTTGCTCCGGCCCGCACCTTCTGCTTTTTGTCGGAGATCGAGAAGCTGCGCGAGTCCGGCCTTATCAAGGGCGGAAGACTTGACAATGCGGTGGTAGTGCAGGACATCGAACTCACCCGCGAGCATATCGCGTACATCCGTAAACTGTTCGACTGGAAGGGCCCTGTTGAAAAAGGCGACAACGGATTTGTCAACAGCACCAGGCTCCGCTTCCCCAACGAGCTGGCCCGCCATAAAATGGTGGACATGCTCGGCGACTTCTACCTGCTCGGCAGGCCGATTCTGGGCCACATCCAGGCCGCGCGCACCGGCCACGCCGCGAACATCGAGATGGCGAAGAAGATCCGCGAACACCTCAGGAAAAAGAAGAAGAAAAATGAGGAGGGCGCGTCACCAATCACCTTTGATGAAATCTGCGCCATCCTGCCGCACCGCTATCCGTTCCTGCTTATCGACAGGGTGCTCGAAATAGAGCCCAGGAAGAAAATCGTGGCAATCAAGAACGTCACCTGCAATGAGCCGTTTTTTCAGGGGCACTTCCCCGGCGATCCCGTGATGCCGGGCGTGCTCCAGATAGAGGCCATGGCCCAGGCCGGCGGCATCATGGGGCTTTACGGAAAGAAATTCGACAAGGGCAATGCCATCGCCTTTCTCGGCATCGACAAGGCGCGCTTCCGCGGATGGGTGCGGCCCGGCGACGTGCTGCGCATCGAGGTGGAGACCCTGCAGGACAGGCGCAACACCATGCGGTTCGCCGGCAAATGCCTGGTTGACGACAAGGTCGTGTGCGAGGCGGAGCTGTTCGCCATGCTCGGAAAAAAGGGAGACGCGATCTAGTGGCCACCGTTATTCATCCCACGGCGATTATTGACAAAAGCGCCATCATCGGCGCCGATGCCGCCATAGGGCCGTACACCGTGGTCGAAGGCAACGTCGTTGTGGGCGACCGGTGCTCCATCGGCCCACACGTGCTGATTGCGGCCGGTACGAGGCTTGGAAAAGAATGCAGGGTCTTTCATGGCGCAAGCCTGGGCACCGTGCCGCAGGACCTTAAATTTTCAGGCGAAACAACGCTCCTCATCATAGGCGACAACTGCACTATACGGGAATTCTGCATGTTCAACAGGGGAACAAAAGCCACGGGCGAAACCGTCATCGGCGCCAACTGCCTGTTCATGGCCTACTGCCACGTGGCGCATGACTGCCGCATCGGCGACAACCTTATCGCGGCAAACACGCTCAACCTGGCCGGCCATGTGGAAATAGGCAGCGGCGTCAACATCGGCGGCACCTGCGCCGTCACCCAGTTCCGCAAGATAGGCGACCTCTGCCACCTCAGCGCATATTCCCTCATTATCAAGGACGTCGTGCCGTTCGCCATCACCGCCCCGGACCCGATGCGCGTGGTGGGCATCAACCGCATCGGCCTTGCGCGCGCAGGGTTTTCGGAGGAGCGGCGGCGCATGATCAAGCGGGCCTACAAGATTCTCTTCAGAAGCGGGCTGACGGCAGCAGAATCGTGCGCAAGGCTTTCGGCCGATTTTTCGGGCGACAAGGACGTCGAAACGATTATTGCATTTGCAAAGAGATCGACGCGCGGGTTGCTGAGGATGGCGGAACGGGAAGAGGCGGAAAAAGAAGAGTAAATAAATTTTCATGTGGGGGAGGTTTCCCCCTCGCTGCGGCCCCCTCGGCCTTCGGCCTGCGGGGTCCTTCGCTACCCCCTCCTGGGTGCGGCCAGGTACCTATATCTGCAAGCTTCATTCAGCCGCTGGGCGCACCCGCGGAGAGCATTTGAAAAGTGTCAGAATATCCTCTTCAATATCAATTTGATCTACGATCTAATTCTGATTCCACTCTTACTCTTACCCAATCATTCTCGTTCTCAAAAATAAACACTTCTTTTATAAAATCCTCAGGATCAAATTTATCGAACACTGTCATGCGAATTTTTGTTGTACCATCTGAAAGTTTTGTATACTGTAAAGATTGTACCAATTTCTTCTTTGCCGCCTTTGCTTGGAAGTCAAATGAATAGGATCCTTCGCCAAGTTTATTCAGGATAAAGGGCAGTCCTTTTTCTGCGAACCAGGCCTTTGGCTCAAAGGAAAATGATGAGGTGATGGAAAACGACCATGTCAACGGTTTATCATCAACTATTCTTTCAAGCTTTCCCAAATTTTCAAGAAGGACATTTATCCTCGACAGATGCTTCGGATCAGATACGGCTTTTTCAATTATGGTAACGCCCTGCATAAGCCAAAAAAGCGTGATAACATCGTCGCCTGTCATCCAGCTAGGTGAATTCCCTTTTGACCAGAATGATCCCGCATATCCGGTATAATATGGCACGCATTCCGGTACGGCGGTCATCAGCGCGCGCGCCAGCGCCGTGCCGGCGCTCTGGCGCGGCAGACCGCGGCAGTGGTCGTTCAGACGAATGAGAAACCTGATTTCCTCTTTCGCCGATTGCCATTGTTGCATCTTTTTCCTGAGTGCTGAAGGCTGAAGCGGACCTTTTGGGCGCACGGCAGTCACGGCCGCGCGGCTTCTGGCGTCGCACGCGCCGCAGGCCATGCATGTTCCCGCTGTTCCAGGAAGTCCCAGGCAGTATCCTTTGTCGATAAACGAAACGGCGTTTTCATGCTGTTTGACAAGAAAGCCCCTGTCAACGCCCGTTTCAATGGCCAGCCAGGGTTTGCCGGAACCGCCGGACAAACTTCCCGCCAGAAGCGCTTCATGAGAAATCCCATACGCGCGGCAATGTTCGACGAATGTGCTGACGAAAGACGACGGCACGGAGCGGTAAAAGATATATCCTGTCTGGCGGATTGCGGAAACAAGGCAGCCATATATGTTCCGGTCGGACGCGCGCACGAGCATCTGGGAACAATGGTAGTCGTTGAGGTCGCTTGACAGACGGAATTCGAACCCCTGGCGTTCCACGCCATCGCGGACCGAAGCAATAATGGGTTTAAGGGCGCCGGGCAGTGGAGCGTCTTCGAATTCGAGCGGCGTCCACGGAAAACGCACAAGCGGCGTTGCTGAAAAAATGACGCGCGGCGGGTGGGCGGCATGCGCCGCGTGCTCGCTGATAAAACGCAGGAGCGCATCAAAATCGACAAGGTCCAGCTTCTCTTCCTTGCCCGTGATCAGTAGAAAAATTTTAAGCTCGCGCACGGGCGACGAAAATATTGATTCGAGGCTTTTCGCAAGGTCGGTTTCGGAAAGGCTTTTGTGCAGGTACCGCCGGAGGCGCGGCGATATGCCTTCCAGGCCGCAGGTGATGCTTGTTTTTCCCGCGGCCTGCAGAAGGGCGGGCATGCCGGGCTCGAGCGCGAGCATGTCGAAACGCTGGCTCTTAAGGCCGATGGCGGGAAACAGCGCGGCCAGTCCGTTTAAAATGCTTGCGAAACCGGAGTGCATGTTGAAGTTGAAACTGTACAAATCAATTTTGTCAAGGCCCATGCCGGCCTTCATGCGGCCGGCCTGGGCCACGACCTCGTTTGCGGGCACTTCGCGGTACGGCTTGCGGCCGAAGTTTTCGCCGCAGAAGCTGCAGAAGCACGGGCAGCCTTCGGAAATCTGCAGGTTCCCCGTGCCGTATTGCGCTTCCAGGTTGAATATGGGCGCATCTTCGAGCAACACGTTGAGGTCAGGCGCGGCATCATATCGCCGTTTTGTTTTCTTTGGTTTGTCGGGCTGTATAAAGCCCGGGATTTCTTCGAGCCGCTCAAGCGTTTCCGCCTTGGAAAGCCCTTTTTCCTTTGCCTCCGCCCATGTCCGGAAAATCCCCATAATGCATTCGGTTGATTCGCCCACGAAAATGCCGTCAACGGGCGGCTCCGGCGTAAAGAACACGGAGGTGTACAGCGCGTTTGAGCCGCCGAGGATGACGAGCGGGGCCAACGGGTCTGCGAGCCGCGCGCTTTTACCGGGCGGGATGCCGCTGTTTTCGAGCATCAGGGGGACATTGACAAGCTCCTGCACAATCGCGTTTGAAAACGCGATGAGGCCGAAATCCCGCGGGCCCCGTTTTGTCGTGGTGCCCAGGAGCCACGGAACATGGTCGCGGAGAAGGAGCGGCGCGTCCTTGACAGGAGGAAGATACGCGAAATCAGGAAACAGGTTTTGCCTTCTGGCAATCTGGTACAGCACCTTGTGCGAAAACGATTCCGCGGCGTCGTAATATGTGGCGAGCCTAGTGATAAGGACGCGAAAAGGCCTTGTATCGTATTCCGATGCGGGAAGCGTGTTGAGTTCGCTGCCCCGCAGCCAGAGGCCGTGGCCGGTGAGGGAAGGGTAATTATGTTCGAACCAATTTAAATATAATCCCATGAAATAAAAATACAACATTGTTGGGGGAAGTATCCCCCTCGCTCCAGCCTCCTCGGCCGTCGGCCTGCGGTGTCTTTCGCTACCCCCTCTTGGGTGCACCCCGGGTGAATTGATTTGCGAGAAAAAAAATTCAGCTGGGGGGCACCCGCGAGCACCGGTTATGATGGGTTCCTGTTGTTTTTCTGCTTTTTACTCCTCAGTTCCATTACGCAAGGATCTATACTGTTTAGCGGTTTTGCGTTAGCCTGGACTGGAGGTCGCGCTGGAGCGCGATGCCGCCCGGACCCGCCGCGCAGCGGCCTAGGGCCGAGGCGGCCCGAGGCCTGTGGCCGAGACCGTAAGGAGGGCCGGCCCGAACGCAGTGAGGGAAACGCCCAGGTTTTAAATAATTTGGTTTTGCTGCACCCCAGGGGAAACCCGATAGGGTTGCCCCACCAGATTTTTAAATTGCGGGCAGGCGCCCAGTTTTTATTATTATTTTTAAGCAATGATTACCCTAAACCATTTATAGCCCGTAAATAAAACTTCCCGTTCCCCTTGGCACCCGCAAATACGTATTTTATCTGATCTTTCTATTTAAACCTAAAACCACCACCGCCATGTAATGGACTGGGAAGGGCCCGCATATGTTTACCCATTCGAGAGTCAACACCGCACTCGCAATTCTTGTTCTGCTTATTTCGTCAATCGTCTACATCATGACCGCGGGACCCACCGTGGCGCTCTGGGACTGTGGCGAATACCTTGCCGCCTCGGCCTGCCTCGGGATCCCGCATCCGCCGGGCACGCCGCTTCTGATTCCCATCGGCCGTGTCTTTTATCTTGCGCTGGGGTTCCTTAGGGACCCCGGCTTCCGGCTGAACCTGATCGCCGTGTTCGGCAGCGCCTTCACGGTCATGTTTATCTACCTTATCGTGGTGCGCGCCCTGTGGTTCGTGATCGGCGAGGCCGACACGATGTGGAAGCGGCTTTCGCTCTACTGCGGGGGAATGGTGGGGGGCCTTCTGTGCGCCTTCAGCAACACGTTCTGGTTCTGTTCGCTCGAGGCCTCTGAGCAATGCAACGTATGCCTGCTCCCCGTGGTGATCACCATCTGGCTCGCGCTCGTATGGGCCCAGTCGAAAGACCCGAAGCGCGACCGCCTGCTGCTCCTTCTCACCTATGTCGGGTTCATGGGGATCGGCATGCATATGATTTCCGGGATCACCATGCCCGCTGTTTTCCTTTTTGTCATATTGGTTGACAAACAGAAGCGCACCGACTGGCGCCTGTGGATCGTGGGCGTGTGCATGGCGACCTTCATGTACAACCTTTCGTGGTTCATCGTGGTCAGCCTGATCGCCACGGCCATCACGCTCATCATGATGGTCGCCGGGGGCCGCGACCGGGAAAAATGGAGCTTCTGTTTCTGGTTCTCGTTTCTGGCGGTGGTCGGTTTTTCCAACCACCTGTACATGCCGATCCGCTCGGCGCTCAACCCGATCATCGACGAAGACCATCCCGTAACGTGGCAGGCGTTCGCGGCGACGCTTGACAGGAAGCAATACGGCTCCGAGAGCATGGTGTCGCGGTCGTTCTGGCGCCGCGGTACCATGTCGCACCAGTTCGGGATCGAGGGCAACATGGGCTACGGCGGGTTCCACCTCACCCAGTTTTTCCATTTTTCCCCCAAGGACTCGCAGAAAAATTTCATCGAGGCGAACGTTCCGCTCGGTCTTCTTGAGCTCCTTATGTATCTTCTGCCCACCGCGTTCATGCTCATGGCGTGGTATTATTACTACAGAAAAAACAAGAACGCGGCCATCCTTCTGATCATCGTCACGCTGCTCACCACGGTCGTGCTCGCATGGTACATGAATTTCTCCGACGGATCGAGGCCCGAGCACCAGGATTTTCTCGCCTGGGCGCGCTCGGGCAGGCAGGGGACGGCGCCCAACGTGCACCGCGAGGTGCGCGTCCGCGACTACTTCTTCAACGCGGGGTTCATGTTTTACAGCATGTGGCTCGGTATCGCGTCGGGCTGTTTCCTGGCCTATTTATTTACGAACAAGAACAGGCTCCTGCGCACCACCGTGGCGCCCCTGTGCGCCGTGGCCCTGTTCGTGTCGCCGGCCCTGCCGCTCACGCAGAACTACAAGGCGCGCGACCGCCACATGAACTGGATCCCGTTCGATTCAGCCTACAACCTGCTCATGTCGTGCGCCAAGGACGCCGTGCTCATCACCAACGGCGACAACGACACGTTCCCGCTGTGGGCGCTCCAGGAGGCGTACGGCATCCGCAAGGACGTCCGTCTTGTCAATTTGAGCCTGCTCAACACCGATTGGTACATCAAACAGCTCAAAGACGTCGCCCCCAAGGTGCCGATATCGTTTTCATCCGCCCAGGTCGACGCGCTCAACGCGGAACTGAACCCCTTTACCGACCCCACGCCGTACACCCTGCCCAACGCGGGGATACAGGTGGTCATTCCGGGCCGGCGCCAGCAGAACGTGCTCCGCGTGCAGGACAAGATGGTGCTCAATATCGTGGACTCCAACCGGTGGCGCAAACCCGTTTATTTCGCCGTTACCGTGTCGGACGACAATTTCATGGGACTCGATCCCTATCTCCAGATGGAGGGGCTCTGTTACAAGATCAACCCGAACGCGATTCCCCAGGACAAGCGCATGGATGTGGACAAGACCGTCTATTTACTTGACAAAGTCTTCAGGTACGGCACCGGCAAGATCACCGATGATCCGGTGGACGAGGCCGCACGCGGCCTGCAGGCGAATTACACCGCCTGCTACGTCGAAATGGCGCTGTCGCTCCGCAAGCCGCTTCTGGACCAGAAGACCGTGCTCGATTCGCTCCGGACGCAGATCGCGGCCGCTTCGGTCGCCAAAGCGCCGGCGCTTGACGAGAAAAAGGCCGCGTTCATGACAATGCAGAAAGAATATGGCGCCAAGCTCGACCTTGTCACGGCCGAACTCCGCAAATGCATTACGATTGTTCCATGGGACTGGCGGCCGCGCGCGCTGCTGCAGGAATTCCTCATTAACCACGGCAGGCTGGCCGAGGCGGAAACGTGCGCGCGCGAGGCGATAAAGAGCGACCCGAAAAACCCGGAATATGTGCGCATGCTTGCCCAGTCCCTCGAAATGGAGGGCAAGAGCAAGGAGGCGATCCCGGTGCTCAAAATGCTCCTTGTGCGCGACCCCGATTACTACAACGGCTACGAAAGCCTTACAAAAATGTATGTGAACCTGGGGCAATTCGACAGCGCGCTTTTGGCCATAACCGCTTTTCAGGAGTCCCATCCGGGCGACCGCAGGGCGGAGCAGCTACGCAATCAGGTGGCGGCCATCGCGGCGCAGCAGCGGCCGCAGGCGGCGCTCACGCCGCCCGGATTCGGTGTTCCGCCGTCAAAGACGCAAAAGTAAATAGGTTTTACTTGCTGCAATAAAAATTTCTTGGTGGGGGAGGTATCCCCCTGCCTCCGGCCGCCTATCGGCGTCCATCCGTCACCCCCTCCTGGGTGCGGCCGGGTACCTAAATTTGCAGGCTTCACACTTCAGTTGGGCGCACCCGCGAGCAATAACCGATGAAAAAAAAAGGTCTGATATGTAGAGTATGTCCCGAAGATTTTTAAAATGACCGATTATTGCTGAAAGCAGTTTATTGTTTTTGCGTTAGGACGGACTGGAGGTCGTGCAGGAGCACGATGCCACCCGGACCCGCCGCGAAAGCGGCCTCGGGCCGAGGCGACCCGAGGCCTGTGGCCGAGACCGGAAGGAGGGCCGACCCGGCTTCGGCCGGGGAACGCCCAGATCTTTATTTTCTATTTTGCTGATCCCGAAAACGAAAAATCCTCAAAAATTAAATATTTCTCACCCTTCCCGCCCGGATCAGTCTCCAGCGAATATTTCAGGTCTGTCTTCACGTCGGAAAATTCGAGGTCGAACGAATTCTCTCCGGCTTTTTTATCGTTCTTTACCGTTTTCTTCGTAGAATACGTTTTGGCGCTGTCGGTGCTGTAGAGCGTGAAGATGTCGTCGTCGAACAACGCGCCGCCGGTACCGGTGTCGATGTGGAGGACAAGCGTCACCTTGCGGGCAAGCGGCAGGGTGAGCTTTGCGCTCTCCACGGCCTTTTCCCCGCGCGCATGCTCGGCCGTGAAAAAATAGTCAACCGGACCGTCCTGGTAATCGTCAGGGTAGAAAAGCGTAAGCGGGGCGCCAGCCGTGCCGTCGCTCTCGTTTGCGTCGGCCTTGTGCTTGAGGTCCTGTTTGTTTCCGTTGTAGGTGCAGAACAGCTTGAAGGTGACGCGGGTCTGCGAGGTTGTTTCCTTGTATGCCACCGAGACCTGGGCCGGGCATTTTTCGTTGAACGCCACACCCTTGTCCGGCACGACGAATTTCGCGTTGGACAAGGTCGCGATTGCGCCGGCTTTTTCTTTCCGGTCCGGGTCCTCGTCGTCGGCCGCACTCCTTTTTTCGGGCGCGTCGGATTTCGGCTTGATAAAAAATCCGGGATCGTTTATATCGTGCCACGAATCGGACATGGGAGGTGCGCTCCTGTTTTATCTTCTTTTCGCAAGCCTGGGGTTCAATGAAACCATGCGCCTGTAATATTCGTCTTTTTCGAACTTGGTCTCCGACTGGTTGTAGTGCGCCATGTGCTCAAAATAAAACATTTCCTTCCTTTTGAGCTTTAAAAAGGCTGAAAATTTGAGCATCAGGAAGTCGCCCAGGTTTCGCTTGGCCTGGATGACAAGAAAGATATGGCTTGGCGCGAGCAGGCCGATGAGCCTTGCAAGGGCGCGGTATGAAAGAGAGGGGTCCTTTTTTCGCATTGCCTTGATCGCGTCCCTGAGATATTTCCTGTAATCGGTGTAGCGGAAAATGTCGGGCATGGATACTTCCTTTTTGGGGGTGAAAAATAACGGATTAAGTATACTTTATTTCGCTATGCATTTTCCACAATTTTTATTTCTTCGGAGGTAAGGGAGTATAATTCGTAGACGAGGGAGTCTATTTGGCGGTCGGTGCCGATGATTTGGCGGGAGAGGACGGTTTTTTCGTGCTCGGTGCGGACGAGGGGAAGTTTTTTGTGAAGGTCGAGCATGGTGGTGACGAGGGAAGCGAGGCGGTCGTGACGAGATTTGTCTTTGGGATTGGAGAAGTCGATAGACGGAATTGGAACCATCTTCAAATATCGTGGATCAATATTTACGATATTATATAAATTTGAAAATATCCAATTAACGAAAGAAGAGTTTAAAATTCCTAAAACAAAATGAAGGCTATAATCTGACTCATCAATAGCGATGTTGGTAATACTGTTGTTATTAACGTAATCTTCGTTTGTATAAGTGCCAATAATTCGTCTTTCTAACTTTGGGTTCCTTATGGATTGTATTAACAACCGTGGTAATTCAAAAATTTTAGGGTTACGAACCTCGGCAAGCCACTCGCCATAACTTAGCCATTCATTCGATTTGGATGGCCACGAATACCTCGAAATATCTGCTCCGCGCAACATGGGCCTAAATGTTTTGTTCTTTTTGAAATTAGAGGTAAAAGGTTTAGATTCAAGGACATTTTTAGTTTGTGGAGGAATACCCTTGCCTATTTGGTATGGTTTGGGGCCAGTTGTAACAATTGCAATCTTACCTAAATTGATAGAATGTGAATTTAGCTTATTCAATAGAGGAGTAGATGATTTTGAAATATTAACTGTAATTCTAGCCTCTTCGGAATTAAGCCATTCTTTCTGATTTATTTTATATTCCCTCTCAAAAATACCGTTAGAAAATTCAAGCAATGTGTGATCCTTCGCGGCAATTCTAACTTTTACTTGTTTGGATAGCAGTCTTTTATCAAGAATTAAAGTACATACGTCAACGCGAACTTTTTGGAAAACGTTTTCATGCAAGCTTGTAAGTTCAACAATTCGAGAGGAGGACAAAACTATTCGACGTAACTTCTCGGCAGCTTTTAATGTAAACCAAGTGTCTGGTATTATTAATCCAATAGCCCCAGTTTCTTTTGTTAATAGTATTGATTTTTCTAAAAAATACCAATAGCTGTCATATCGTCCGCAGGTACTCTTATATTTTCTGTCGAAGTAATCTTTTTCTTTTTGATTAAATAATGCTCCATACGGCGGATTCCCAATCACCGCGTCAAACCCTCCGCTCTTCATAATCTCCTGGAATCCAGGTTTCGAATCCCAATCAAACGCATTTACTTTAGGGAACCTCTAAAAATCCTGTAAAATGGTCGATTTCGGTTTGATGTTGACAGATGGTATTATGTTGCAATGTTCAGGAGCCTTTTTGCCTGATACATGCCCAAAACAGCTCTATT
>Ga0182027_10001135_pt1 | contig 44706 bp, 40 predicted proteins | sample 712E1DmetaG_FD_121300 | JGI IMG/M metagenome (GOLD analysis project Ga0182027, IMG submission 121300) | Permafrost microbial communities from Stordalen Mire, Sweden - 712E1D metaG (Illumina Assembly) | ecosystem: Environmental > Terrestrial > Soil > Wetlands > Permafrost | place: Sweden...
ACGGTTTTTATAAAATTAAGCAAAAGCGATTAGTTGGTAAGAAAATAGCGGGATAAGGGCAGCGGAAACAAGAATATCCCTGTTAAAAAACATTCTTAGCGGTTCTAATTCGGAGTTCGGGACTAAGGTTAATACGACTCTAACGTTGACAGGCTGACGGCCCTTCTATATAATGACAAACTTATGAGTAAAACCATGTTTGACAAGATATGGCAAGACCACCTGGTGCGGGATGCGCAGGGGGACACTTCCCTTATTTATATTGATCTGCATCTGGTGCATGAAGTGACAAGTCCGCAGGCTTTTGCCGCTTTGCGTGAGCAAAAAAGGACTGTGCGTTGTCCGGCCAAGACGGTCGCGACCATGGACCACAATGTGTCCACGCGCACCAAAGATTTGACCCAAGTCGATGCTACTTCACGCATACAAATGGACACTTTGTCCAAAAATTGTCTGGAGTTCGGCATTAAATTATATGATTTTGCCCATGAAGATCAGGGGATTGTGCATGTTATAGGGCCTGAACAGGGTTTGACCTTGCCCGGCATGACCATTGTCTGCGGAGATTCTCATACCGCCACCCATGGCGCTTTAGGGGCTTTGGCTTTTGGGATCGGCACATCCGAGGTCGAACATGTTTTAGCCACACAAACTTTGCAGCAGAATAAGCCTAAAACCATGCTTATTAATATCGATGGGGAATTAGGCAAGGGTGTAACGGCTAAAGACATTATTTTATATATTATAGGCCAAATCGGTACAGCCGGCGGTACAGGGCATGTGATTGAGTATGGCGGTAGTGCTATCCGCGGTTTGTCTATGGAAGCGCGGATGACTATTTGTAATATGTCCATTGAAGCCGGGGCGCGCGCCGGTATGATAGCCCCCGATGACATCACTTTTAATTATATCAAAGGCCGTGATTTTTCTCCTCAGGGGCCCCGTTGGGGCGAGGCGCTCGCTTACTGGAAAACTTTGCCCAGCGACAAGGGCGCTAAATTTGACAGAGTTTTGAATATCAAGGCCAAGGACATCAAACCCATGGTGACCTGGGGAACCAGCCCCGGACAGGTGACGACGGTGGATGGGGTAGTTCCCGATCCTCAGTCTATGAAAGATCCTGTAGCGCGTACGGCAGCCCAAAATGCTTTAGCTTATATGGATCTGAAGCCAGGCACTAAAATAACAGATATCAAAATTGATAAAGTTTTTATCGGTTCCTGTACCAATGGACGCATTGAAGATTTGCGTGCTGCCGCACAGGTTGTGATGGGCCGTAGGGTGGCTCCGGGCGTGACGGCGATGGTGGTGCCGGGCTCAGGCCGTGTGCGTCGGCAGGCCGAAAAAGAAGGGTTGGACAGGATTTTTACCTCTGCCGGTTTGGAGTGGCGTTTTGCCGGTTGCTCCATGTGTTTGGGGATGAATGACGATCAATTAAAAAATGGTGAGCGTTGTGCGTCGACCAGTAACCGCAATTTTGAAGGTCGTCAAGGTCCCGGCGGGCGCACGCATTTGATGAGCCCTGAAATGGCTGCCGTCGCGGCCCTGGAAGGTCAGATTACGGATATTAGAACATTTAAGAGGTCATGAGGGAAACATGCAGCCATTTAAAACGCATACAGGTATCGTAGCCCCTTTAAATCGTGCCAACGTGGATACGGATGCCATTATTCCAAAACAGTTTTTAAGGAAAATTGAAAAAACAGGTTTTGGCAAACATCTTTTTCACGCATGGCGTTACAGCGACTATGAGGGCACCCAGGAAAACCCCGATTTCATTTTAAATCAGGAACCCTATGTTCAAGCGACTGTGCTTTTGGCCCGGGATAATTTCGGTTGCGGTTCCAGCCGTGAGCATGCGCCATGGGCTTTGGCGGATTTTGGGTTTAAAGTGATCATAGCCCCCACCTTCGCGGACATTTTTTATAATAATTGCGTCAAGAACGGCATTTTGTTGGTACGGTTGAAACCTAAAGAAGTTGATGAGATATTCACCTTCGTCGGTAAAAATAAAGGGGCCGTGATCAGCGCGGATTTGACCACGCAGACAGTTACAGCAGGCGGGAAGAAATATTCTTTCCCCATAGACGCTTTTAATAAGGAATGCCTGCTCAAAGGTTTGGATACCATTGGCTGGACCATGCAGTTTCAGGACAAGATCGCGGACCACGAAAATAAAATTAAGACCCAGTATCCATGGTTAGAGAGGGTATAAGTATGTCTTCTTCAAGAAAGTTCTCCTCTATTGTTGTTGACGGTGATGACCGCTCGCCCAATAGAGCCATGCTGCGGGCTGTCGGCTTTAAGGATGAAGATTTTCAAAAGCCGCAAATCGGCGTTGTTTCCACCTGGAGCATGCTGACCCCGTGTAACATGCATATTGATAAGCTGGCTTTAAAGGCGGTTGAAGGCACGGACGCGGCCGGAGGCAAGGGGATTATTTTCGGAACGATTACTGTTGCCGACGGTATTTCCATGGGAACCGAGGGGATGAAATATTCTTTGGTGTCCCGTGAGGTGATCGCGGATTCGGTGGAGACTGTGGCCGGTTGCGAAGGTTTTGACGGATTGGTCGCCATCGGCGGTTGCGATAAAAATATGCCCGGTTGTGTTATGGCCATGGCCCGCTTGAACCGTCCATCAGTGTTTGTCTATGGGGGGACGATTTTGCCCGGCTGTCATAAGGGTAAGAATGTGGACATTGTTTCGGTTTTTGAAGCGGTCGGTCAACATGCCGCCCAAAAAATTTCTGACCAGGAGCTTAAAGATATCGAGACCTGTGCTATTCCCGGACCCGGTTCCTGCGGCGGTATGTATACGGCCAATACCATGGCCAGCGCCATCGAAGCTTTGGGGATGAGCCTGCCTAACAGTTCCATGCAAATTGCGGTCTCACCGGAAAAAGCGCTTGATTGTTTCAATGCCGGTCAGGCGGTTTTATATTTATTGAAAGAAAATATTAAACCCCGCGACATCATGACCAAAAAAGCTTTTGAAAATGCCATTACGGTAGTGACGGCCCTGGGGGGGTCCACTAATTCCGTTTTGCATTTGATCGCCATCGCCTATGCGGCCGGGATTAAATTGACCATCGATGATTTCACCCGCATTGGAAAGAAAACGCCGGTCTTGGCTGACCTTAAGCCCAGCGGCCGCTTTGTCACAGCGGAATTAGCCGCTATCGGCGGGCTTGTTCCTTTAATGAAAATGCTTTTGGACAACGGCTTGTTGCACGGCGAGTGTATGACGGTCACCGGTAAAACCGTGCGTGAAAATTTGAAAGACGTTCAATATTATCGTGAAGGGCAGCAAATCATCCGTCCTTTGGATAATCCCATTAAAAAAGAAGGCCATTTGGTCATGCTGTACGGTAATTTGGCTCCTGAAGGGGCTGTTGCCAAAATTACAGGCAAAGAAGGGTTGTCTTTTACCGGCAAAGCAAAAGTTTTTGAATCTGAAGAAACAGCGCTTATGGCTATTTTGAATAACAAGATCGTTAAGGGGGATGTGGTTGTCATTCGTTATGAAGGCCCGCGCGGCGGTCCGGGTATGCGTGAGATGCTTTCTCCCACATCTGCGATTATGGGAAAAGGTTTAGGGAAGGACGTGGCATTAATTACCGACGGCCGTTTTTCCGGCGGCAGTCATGGTTTTGTGGTGGGGCATATCACGCCTGAAGCGTATAACGGAGGCCTTCTGAGTATTGTGAAAAATGGAGATACGATCACGATAGATGCTGTCAAACGGCAAATTAATTTAAATGTGCCGGGGGCAGAGATTAAAAAACGCCGGAAAGTTTGGAAGCAACCCAAGCCCAGATATACGCGCGGTGTTTTGGCCAAATATGCCAAACTTGTCGCGAGCGCCTCACAAGGGGCCGTGACTGACTCCGCATAAAAAAATATTGTTGGGATTTTTCTTTCATAGCAAGCCAAAATAGGTGAAAATAGATCATTATGGCAGGCAACTCGTTCGGACAACTTTTTAAGATTACTACCTTCGGTGAAAGTCATGGTCCTGCTATTGGTGTAGTTATTGACGGAGTTCCTTCCAAGATACCTCTATCCGAGGAGGATATTCAAAAAGATTTGGATCGCCGCCGTCCGGGGCAAAGCAAAATCACCACCCAGCGCAAGGAAGGGGATTGCGCTCAAATTCTCTCCGGTGTTTTTGAAGGGCAAACGACAGGCACGCCGTTGGCGATTTTAATTCCCAATACAGATGCGCGCAGCAAAGATTATGATAACATCAAGGATGCCTTCCGTCCGGGGCACGCAGATTTTACCTATATGGCCAAATATGGTATTCGCGATTACCGCGGCGGCGGGCGTTCTTCCGGCCGTGAAACAGCGGCCCGTGTGGCGGCCGGGGCCGTGGCCAAGAAAATATTGGCGAAACATAATGTCCAAATTATCGTTTATACTCTGAGCGTCGGGGACATTTATGCTAAAGATATCGATTACCAAACCATTGAAGAGAATAGTGTGCGCACGGCAGATGCTAAAGCCGCGCCATTGATGATCGCTAAAATTGAAGAGGCCCGCAAAAAGGGCGATTCCTTGGGGGCCATTCTGGCATGTGTGATCAAAGGTTGTGCGCCGGGCTTGGGGGACCCTTGCTTTGACAAACTCAATGCGCGTCTATCTTTGGGGCTAATGTCCATTGGCGCGGTCAAAGGCATTGAATTCGGCGACGGTTTTGGCGTAAGTCAACTGACCGGCTCTGTAAACAATGACCGCTTTATTCTTAAAGGTCAAAGAGTGGCTACGGCCACGAATCATGCCGGCGGTATCATGGGTGGTATATCTACCGGCGAAGACATTATTATACGTATGGCTTTAAAACCGCCTTCATCCATACCGCAGTTGCAAAAAACCCTTAATGAAAAACACCAGGAAGTTGAGATTCAAGTCAAAGGCCGCCATGACCCCTGCCTGGCGCCGAGGGTCGTACCCGTGGCTGAGGCCATGATTGCGTTGACTTTGGTTGACGCTTTGATGATTCAAAAAGCCACAAATCTCTGATATGAACAATCAGAAAATCATTCTGATCACAGGTTGCTCAAGCGGGTTTGGTTTGTTAACGGCAGCGCGTTTGGCAGCTTGTGGTCATATTGTCTGGGCGACCATGCGGGATTTTGGGCGTAAAGCCCCCTTGGACAATGAACTGGCTAAACGTAATACCCAAGCCGTTATCCGTGAACTTGATGTGACTAAGCCTGCCACGATTAAAAATGTCGTTGAAGAAATTCAAAAAACGCATGGCAGGATTGATGTGCTTATCAACAATGCGGGTTACGGCATTGGCGGATTTTTTGAAGATTTATCGGAGGAAGACATCCGCCGGCAAATGGAGGTCAATTTCTTCGGGGTGCAGAATGTCTGCCGTGAAGTCATTCCTTTAATGCGGGAACGTTTACAAGGTAAAATTATTAATATCTCCAGTATTTCCGGTCAAGTAGCTACTCCATGTTTGGGGGCGTATAGTGCCAGTAAATGGGCATTGGAAGCTTTTAGCGAAAGTCTTTATTTTGAGTTGGGCTTATTTGGAATTTCCGTCTGCTTAGTTGAGCCGGGTTCGTATCCCACTAATATTTTTACTCAGAATGCGCATTATGCCAAGAATTTTGATAATGTCCAAAGTCCGTATTTTCCTTTCAGCCAAAAAATGAAAAATATGTTGCAGGAGAGCATCAGCAAACTGAATCGCGATCCTGAAGATGTGGCCCGGCTGATTGAAAAGATCATCCATAAATCCCATCCGCGATTGCGTTACGTCTCTGATTTTTCATCATGGACGCGTGTGATGATGCAAAAAATATTACCATCCCGTTTAACAGCGAGTATCTTCAGGAGGGTCTTTTATGCCGGCCAATAAGATCAGTGTTTTTAAAATCACCAATCGCAGGGGTTTTGCCGCTATTTGTCGTAACCATTTGACGGAAGGCAAAAGCAAACCGGAAGCCTTAGCGCGCATGGCCAAAGCCCTTAAGCGTACGCTTAAGAAAAAGGCGCGTTAAGAAACTTGTAAGAAATGAGATGTCTTCACCATGAGCGCGTTACCTTCATTTTTCAACAATAAGCTGCCTCTGCTTAAACAAATCCAGATTTTCCAGGGCTTAAACTGGTTTATATTAAACCGTATCAGCCGTAATGTCGAAATTATTGAGTATAATAAAGGGGATATCATCTGTCAGCAGGGAGCCCCTGCGGATGCCTTTTATGCGTTAGTTTCCGGCCGGGTGTATTCTTATAGTCTTAATTCTGCAGGGCATAAGGAAGAAGTTGATTTTATCTTGCGCGGGATGCATTTTGGCATTGTTTCGACATTGACGGGGGAAAGTCATTCCCGCACGTATGAAGTGGTCAATGATGCCATTGTCATCAAAATCAATAAAGAAAATTTCTCTCAGCTGCTGAGATCAGTGCCTCAGTTGGCAGTCGCTTTAAGCCAGAGTTTATCTAAACGTATCCGCAGTCAGGTCACGCATGTCAAAAATGCTCAGGAAAGCACTATTATTTCCGTCTACGGACCGGTGAAGGGGGCAGGCACTTCCACTTACGCGGCCAATCTGGCTTTGAGTTTAAAACAACAGACGGATAAAAAAGTTTTACTGTTGAGCTTATCTTGCGATAAAACTGAACCCAGGGTTGATTTAGCCGATATTGTCGATGATTATAATGCCGTCTCTAATACTATTACGCGGGGTGTTCTGAGTGTGGACATTTTAAGCGTTAAATTCGATTTTCAAAATACCGCCCTCATGGGAAGAATCAGCCACTTCATCAGCGCTCCGGTCAATGATTACCATTACATTGTCCTCGATTTGCCTAATGAAATGGATGATGTGGTTATGAAAACCTTGATACAGTCGGATATCATCCATTTGGTGGCCATGGATTGTAAAAAAGATTTGGATGGCACCCGTCATGTCATTGACCGTTTAAGCGAGCAACTCAAAGAAAGGTTCCATGCGGAAAGTGTTCAGGTCATTATCAGCGGGGTCAACACCGCCAACCACCTGACGACCCAGGAAATCAAAAAAATACTCAACTACGATGTCTTTTTGGTTTTGCCTCATTTACAACCTGAGGAGTTTGTTTATAAAAAAGTCATCCCCGGTTTTGCTTTTGTCGAGGTAGATGCCAAAAGTGAATACGCCAAAACTATACGCCGGCTTTCACGCCAAATCGGCCGTGTTACCATCGGCTTGGTTTTGGGAGGCGGGGCGGCTTTGGGTTTGGCGCATATTGGTGTTATCCGGGTTTTAGAACGTGAGGGGATTCCCATTGACGTACTCGTTGGCAGCAGTATGGGGGCACTGATTGCCAGCCTTTGGTCTGCCGGTTTTAGTGCGGACCAGATAGAAGAATTCGGGCGTGAATTTGAAAATAAATGGAGGTTATTCAATATTTATGATCCTATTATGCCTATCGCGGGTTTTGTCGGGGGCGAGGGCATACGCCAGTGGCTTAAAGGTAAACTGGGTAATAAAACATTTCACGACATCAAAATTCCTTTAAAAGTCGTGGTCTATGATCTTTTTCACCGGAAAGAGATTGTCGTTAGCGACGGATTTTTGGTTGAAGCGGTCCGTAAAAGTGTGGCCATTCCGGGTGTTATCAAGCCGGTGATGGAAGGCCAGCAAATGATCATTGATGGCGGAGTATTAAACCCATTACCTACCAATGTATTAGCGGACATGGGTGTGAAGAAAATTATTGCGGTCAATGTGTTACAGTCTGCCGAGGAAGTGGATTGGGGGCAAAAGCAGCAGGAAGCCAATCTTAAAGCGTGTCTGGAAATTCCTTTTAAAAAGCATCCGTTTAAATTCATAGGTTTTCGTTTAGGGAGGTTCATGTCCCAAAAATTTATGCCTAATATCGCCGATGTGATTGTCTGCACCCTGCAGGCGACCGAATATCTGATTGCCGAACAAAGTGCCAGGCAGGCTGACGTTCTCATTCATCCGGATTTAAGGGGGATTAGCTGGTTTGAGTTGTATGAAGTCAAGCAGCTGATCAAACGCGGTGAAGATGCCGCCCTCAAAGCCCTGCCCGCCATTAAAGAATTAGTGAACAGATAACGCATGAAACGAATTTTATTTGGGATTTTGAGTTCCCTTTTTATTTTTTCTGCTGCAGCGCAATCCAACGACGTGCCATCCCGCGCTCTTTTTATTTCTGTGGTAGAAAACCCTCCGGTGCTTTCCACTCGCCGGGAAATCATCAAGCTCATCGATTTTGCCCAACAAGCGCATATCAAGGTCCTTTTTGTGCAGATTTATCATGGAGGGCAGGCCTGGTTTCCCTCTAAGGTAGCGGACGCCAGCCCCTATGAAAAATGCCGCAAAGCCCTTGGGGAAGATCCTTTAGCGCTGATTATCAGGCAGGCCCATGCCCAAGGCATTCAGGTGCATGCTTGGGCGAATCTTTTGAGTTTGGGCCAAAATACGAACGCTAATTTTATTAAGAAATACGGGACGGATATCCTGACCCGGAATTTAAAAGCAAAATATAAATTCGAGGATTTTAAAATTGATAATCAGTATTTTCTTGAGCCGGGGGATGAGAGGGTGAGAGAAGATTTAGCGAAAACAGTTAAAGAGCTCCTGCGCGCTTATCCTGATTTGGACGGTATCCAGTTTGATTATATCCGCTATCCTGACGCACATCCTCACTATGGTTATACAAAAATCAATAGGGAGCGGTTTAAAATAAAAACAGGCTTTAAAACGATTGACGAAGAAAGTCCTGTTTGGAAAGATTGGAAGCGTGCTCAAGTTACAGAAGTTTTAGAGAGACTTGTCAAAATAGTGCGCTCATACCGGCCGCACATGCAGGTTTCGACGACCGGTTGTATGCCTTATGCGCGTGCTTATTACGAGGCTTATCAGGATTGGGCCTCATGGCTTTCAAGCGGGCTGGTGGATTTTGTGACAATTATGGATTATTCTGCTGATGTGAAAGAATTTGACAGATGGATTACAGCGGTCAAAGCAAAGACAACGGATCTTGCGAAGGTGAAGATATCTGTCGGAGCGTATAAATTGGTACATGCTCCTGAAATATTTGAGCGGGAATTCCGCAGTTGTGAGAAAATGGGTACGACCTGTGCCGTTTTTCATTATGGCAGCGTATGGGAGACTCCGGAGTTTTATAAGTTTTTAACCAGTCGTGAGCAATAATTCCGATGAGCATGCGTAGTTTTCTAGCCTTCCCTATAAGCGGTGCGCTTAAAGAGAGGTTAAAATATATACTTGATGATCTGCGCACCACTGGCGCTGACGTGAAGTGGGTTAAGCCGGGAAACATTCATTTAACAATTAAGTTTTTAGGGGAACTTGAAGAAAGCCGGATTGAAAGCATTATGTCTTTACTTGACCAACGATGCCGGGAGTTTGTTCCCATGACATCTTATTTAAGTGAAATAGGAGCTTTTCCGGATCTGCAGCATCCCAGAATAGTGTGGGCAGCGCTGGATGATTCAAAAAAAGAGATCCAGGGAATAGTTGAGGTTTTAAGAGGGGATATGATAAAATTTGGGGTGCCCCAAGACGAGCATCCTTTTAAACCTCATCTCACTCTGGGGAGGGTCAGGTCATCTGCTCATCTGAAGAATTTGATACAAGCCATGCACCAGATTACTTTTGTAGAGAAAATAGAACAAAAATTTGATAAAATTATTCTCTACAAAAGTACGCTGACCCCGCAAGGGCCAATATATAATGTATTAAAAGAGTATGAAATAGGGAAAAATCGTATTGCTTCATAGATAAAAAATAGGAGACGTCCCTATTTTATTTGTGGTATACTAGATTTTATGAGGCAGATATTTAAATTATTCATCGCTTCTGTGTTGAGTGTGGCTTTAAGCGTGGCAACGGTTATATGTTGTTGCTCTGCTTCGGCTGCAATGGCGCATTTTCATAAAGCTGTTATATGCAGTCATTGCCAGGGGGCTGCTAATTCTAACGGTGATTATTCCAATCAAGCCGGAGTATGCCAGCATCAATTCCAAAGCGCTGAGTTTTTTCATGGCGCCACTATTTCTTCGCCGGTTGTCTCATCAGCCCATGCCTTCCCGGTGTTGGCGCATTACCGGACAATTGTGTTGCCTTCATTATCGTTGTCCTATCCGCACGGCAGTCCACCTTTGACCGTAAGTTTTACTCCGCTGTATCTTAGAACCTTCAGTTTGCGTATTTAATTTTTATCATATATTGTGTCCTTGCAAGGAGCGTTTTTAGTCATGTGTCATTGCGAGGAGCAAAGCGACGTGGCCCCGCCATGGCGGGGCTTCGCTTCGCTCGCAATGACACTCTTATGAAAGAGGTAATTATATGAAAACCAAAAATATTATTTCGATTGTTATTCTAACAGTTGTAGTCCTAGGCATAGGGATGTTTATCAGGCAGCATAATATGTTTACAGAGTCTTCTGGCAAACAGGGGCATCATGATATTTATTATTGCCCGATGCACCCCAAAATCCTTTACGATCATCCGGGGCGTTGTCCCATTTGCGGCATGGATTTAGTCAAGAAAATAGTGGGGCCTTCACAGCAAGAATCCGGGCTTCAAGGGTACGCCACGATTTCTGTGACAGTCCCAAGGCAGCAATTGATTGGTCTGCGTACACAAATCGTCAATGTGAAACCCATTGTAAAAATTATACGTGCCTTCGGTACGGTTTCTTCGGCAGCAGAACTTTATAAAATCCAGAATGAATTCATTGATGCCTATGTGGCTTATGTAAACGTTCACAGGGATTATAAACGGATCAGCGACCGCAGGGCCACTTGGGATGTGCATCGGGATTTACAGATTAGTTTGTTGGAGGCCAAGGATAAATTGCTTAAATTAGGATTAAGTGAAGGAGAAATTGATAAACTACAAAATGTTTCCTGGAGTGAAATCTGGAAGCAGCCCAAATTATTGTTGTTTAATGATAGCCGCCCTTATTGGGTCATGGCTCAGATTTTCGAACAGGATTATAGTTTTGTTAGGGAAGGACAAGAGGTTGAAGTTAGCATTCCGGCTTTACGTGAAAAAACCAAAGGCTTTATCCGTTCTGTCGGAGGGTTTGTCGATCCCGTCAGCCGGTCAGTCACCGCACTTATCGAGTTAAGAGATGTCAGCCGGCCGCTGGCTGCTAATATGTTAGTGGATATCACAATTCCCGTAAAATTAGGGGATGCTCTTCTGGTGCCTCGTCAAGCGGTAATGGACACGGGTGTCCGTAAAATTGTTTTCGTATGCAAAGCAGGAAACACATTTGAACCGCGGGAAATTCAAACCGGCTGGGAAACTGATGACGGCTTTGAAGTTCAATCAGGCTTAACAGCAGGTGAACGTATTGTGGTCAATGGGAATTTCCTTCTTGATTCTGAAAGCCGTGTGGAAGGAGAAGCCCATGAATAACAATATAGAAAAAAAAGAGGGTTGGATAGAGAAGCTGATTGGTTTTTCAGCCCAAAATAAATATCTGGTGCTTCTTTGTGTGGCGGCTTCTTTGGTGGCAGCCATCTGGTCTATTCAAAATATTCCTTTGGATGCTATCCCTGACCTGTCTGATTCCCAGGTCATTATTTATTCACGCTGGGACCGCAGCCCGGATATTATTGAAGACCAGGTCACCTACCCGATTGTATCTTCCTTGTTGGGCACCCCCGGTATAAAAGCGATCCGTGGATTTTCGGATTTCGGGTTTTCCTATGTGTATGTCATTTTTAAAGACGGTACGGACATATATTGGGCCCGCAGCCGGGTGTTGGAGTATTTAAGTAAAATAATCCCGCGGCTGCCGGAAGGCGTAAAGACAGAATTGGGGCCTGATGCCACAGGGGTGGGTTGGGTGTATCAGTACGTGCTGGTCGATAAAAGCGGTAAGCATGATTTGCAGCAGTTACGCAGTTTTCAGGATTGGTATCTGCGTTATCACTTGCAAAGCGTGCCTGGGGTCGCTGAAGTGGCTTCATTAGGTGGCTTTGTTAAGCAATATCAAGTGACCGCTGATCCGAATAAGTTGTTGGTTTATAACATTCCGATTACCAAACTTGTCGATGCCATAAAAAATGGCAATGAGGAGTCCGGCGGAGGGCTCTTGGAGCTTAGCGGTGCGGAATATATGGTGCGAGGTCATGGTTATTTGAAATCCATTAAAGACCTTGAGCAAACAGTGGTGAGCGCTGATTCCAAAGGAACGCCGGTCCTGGTTAAGGATGTTGCTCGGGTGGGCGTGGGGCCCCAATTACGGAGGGGACTTTCTGATTTAGACGGACAAGGGGATGTTGTCGGCGGAACGGTGGTTATGCGTTTCGGAGAAAATGCCCTGAACGTGATCAATCGTGTCAGAGAAAAGATGAAGGCAATTAAATCATCTTTACCTGAAGGAGTTGAAGTTAAGGTCACTTATGATCGTTCAGAGCTAATTTTAAGGGCCATTGAAAATCTAAGACATCAGTTGACAGAAGAGATGATCATCGTCAGTTTGGTGATCATGTTTTTTCTTTGGCATTTTCCATCGGCGTTCGTCCCCATTATTACCATTCCAGTGGCAGTTATATTATCTTTTATTCCTTTATTCGGTCTGAAATTGACATCGAATATTATGTCTTTAGCCGGGATTGCTATTTCCGTTGGGGTTCTGGTTGATGGGGCAATTGTGCAGATGGAAAATGTGTACAAGCATCTGGAATATTGGGAAGCAGGAGGCCGCAAAGAAGATTTCCGAGAGGTCTGTATTAAAGCTCTTAAGGAGGTTGGACCTGCGGTCTTTTTCTCACTCTTGGTCATTGCGGTTTCATTCTTACCTATTTTTACCTTGGTGGACCAGGAAGGCCGTTTATTCAAACCATTAGCATGGTCTAAAACTTTTGCTATGACCATTGCTGCTATTTTAGCACTTACACTCGATCCAGCTTTACGTATGGTTCTTTTGAGGGTCAAACATTACCGTTCTAAACTGATGAATACGCTATTAGTCGGTAAATATTACCCGGAAGAAAAACATCCGGTCAGCCGCATCCTATTTCGGATGTATGATCCGGTTTGCCGGTTTGTTTTGCATTATCCTAAAATGATTATAACCGTTGCTGTTGTTTTAATGCTGGTTACTGTTCCTGTTTATTTAAAATTAGGCTCCGAGTTCATGCCGCCTTTGTGGGAGGGCAGTATTCTGTATATGCCGATCACCATGCCCGGCATCTCGGCCCCTGATGCGATGAAACTATTACAAACTCAGGATAAGCTTATTAAAAGTTTTCCTGAAGTGATTAGTGTCTGGGGCAAGTCCGGACGTATGGGCAGTTCAACAGACCCGGCTCCGCTTTCGATGATGGAAACGGTTGTGCTTTTAAAGCCGGAAAGTGATTGGCCTAAAATCCATCGTTGGTATTCAGACTTTCCTGGATTTTTTCAAGGGCCATTTAAAAATTTTTGGCCTGATCATATTTTGCATCAAGAGTTGATTGATCAAATGGATAAAACGTTACAGATTCCCGGAACTACAAATGCCTGGACCATGCCTATTAAAAATCGTATCGACATGTTGTCAACGGGTGTTAGGACGCCTATTGGCATTAAAGTCCTGGGGTCTGATATCAATGAAATTGAACGTATCGGGATCCAACTGGAAGGGATTATCAGAAATATTCCCGGCACCAGAAGCGTTTATGCCGAACGCACGACTGGAGGGTACTTCCTGGATTTCGATCTTAAGCGCAATCAATTGGCCCGTTACGGACTTTCTATCCGTGATGCACAGATGACCATCGCCTCGGCCATTGGAGGGGAAGATGTGACAGAGACTGTGGAAGGCCAGGAGCGTTATTCAGTCAATGTCCGTTATCCAAGTGAATTACGGGATAGTGTAGAGAAATTAAAGCATGTTTTAATCGTCACACCATCCGGGGCTCAAATTCCTTTGGGGCAGGTTGCCGATATTGAGCTTCGGACAGGACCATCCATGATCCGTAATGAAAACGGTTTGCTGGCGGGTTACGTTTATGTGGATGTGGCGGGCCGTGATATTGGCAGCTATGTGGATGAGGCTAAACGAGTCGTTGGACAAAAGCTGCAACTGCCGCAAGGTTATGGCCTGCTGTGGAGCGGCCAATATGAGAATATGATCCGGGTGCGTGAAAGGTTAAAGGTGGTTCTACCATTAACGCTTTTTATCATTGCATTTTTGCTGTACATGAATACCAAATCCATGGTGCAGACAGGTATTGTGCTTTTGTCAGTACCGTTTTCATTGATTGGCGCAGTATGGCTTTTGTGGGCGTTGGGGTATAATATATCTATCGCCGTTTGGGTGGGGATGATCGCGCTCATGGGGCTTGATGCTGAAACAGGCGTATTGCTCTTGTTATTTATGGAGCTGGCCTATAAACAAGCGATCCAAGAAAATTGTATGAATACTGTTGGGGATTTGAAAGAGGCAATCCTTCATGGGGCTGTGCGTCGTTTGCGTCCTAAACTGATGACGGTCATGGCAGCTTTCGTGGGCCTCTTGCCTATTATGTGGTCGGACGGGGCCGGCGCCGATGTGATGAAACGTATCGCAGCTCCCATGATCGGTGGGCTGGTGACGTCATTTTTGTTGGGACTTTTAGTGTATCCGGCTATTTATTATATCTGGAAAGCTAATTTTGAATTAAAGGGGAAACTTAAATGATCAAATAGCCCCGCCTGCTCGCCCCGCATAATGCGGTGGTCGTTAGCGACAAAGCGGCGGGGTCCTAAAAGGAGGGGTATCTATGTCTAGAGTTACAGCATTAATATTAGGATTTGTTTTATTGACAACGGGCTTGGCTTTCGCTCAGCAGACGCCGTCTGTTGCACAGGCTAAAGTGAAAGCGGTTGAAGTCGGTAATAAAATTTGTCCTGTTTCGGGGAATCCGGTTGCGGGCGGCGGGATGGGTGAGGCGGCTGTGAAGTTTGAATATAATGGAAAGATTTACAATCTTTGCTGTACCGGGTGTTTAGAGGAATTTAAAAAGCATCCTGAAAAATACAGCAAAATTGCAGAAGATGAAGTTAAAGCTGCAAAAAAGTGATTGTTGGTTTAAAATAAAGGTATATGAATCTAAAGAAATCGAATTGTCCTTTATTAGAATTTAACAACATCACGGTCCTGAAAGATCATCATAAGAAGGTATTAGATTCTATCTCCCTTAAGATTTATGAGGGGGAGAATGTTGTATTATTGGGCCCGAATGGGGCGGGCAAGTCGTCGTTCATTAAGCTCATTACCAGAGAATATTATCCATTATCTGAAGGGCAGGGGTGTTCATTTAAGATTTGGGGACAGGACATGTGGGATGTTTTTGATTTGCGGTTTTTGTTAGGGATAGTGTCCAATGATCTTCAATACGCCTGTGCCAAAGATATCACGGGCATGGAGATGGTGTTATCAGGATTTTTTAGCAGCATAGGTTTGTTTAGAGAGCGCGTGACTTCTCAGATGAAAAGGAAAGCCAATCAGGTCATTGAATTCCTGGAAATCGGTCATCTGAAACATAGACAGATGAATCAAATGTCATCGGGCGAGGCCAAGCGTTTTTTAATCGGCAGGGCCTTGGTCCATGACCCTAAGGCGCTTATTTTAGATGAGCCGGGCAATAGTCTGGATTTGCACGCACTGTATAAGTTCGGCAATATCTTGCGTAAAATAGCCAGAACATCCACCAGCATCATTCTTGTGACGCATAATATTTCTGATATTATTCCGGAAATAAAGCGCGTGATCTTGATGAAAGACGGGAAGTTTTTCAAGGATGGCCCTAAGGGAGCCATGTTAACGGATCACAACATCAGTAAACTTTTTGGAGCTTGTGTTGAAATCAAGAGAAAAGGCGGTTATTATTATGCTTTGAGGAGGGGGCGTTAAGTATGGGCTTGCGTTGGTGTCAATTACGTCATTTATTGATTTTCGGGTGTTTTTTGATTTGTCCTGCTGTCAGCCGGGCAGAACAATTCACATCATGGCAGGTGAGCTTCTTTCATCCCCTTCAAGCATACTCTGATGATTACAGCGTCGATTGTTTCAGGCTGGACATCGTTTATGGGGTTAATGAGGATGTTAAGGGTGTGGATATAGGCATGATCAATGAGACTAAACATAATGTCCATGGCTTTGAGTTAGGATTAGTGAATCAGGTGAAGGGCGATTTTGGCGGATGGCAATTGGGTTTAGTCAATGAAGTTCATCATGATTTTAAGGGCTTTCAATTAGGTTTGTTGGCCAATAGGACCAAGGGTTCATGTCAAGGCTTTCAAGCTTCCGTATTTTTTAACGACGCAGAAGAAGATTTGCGAGGACTCCAATTAGGGATTGTTAATAATACAGGATCATTATATGGAATTCAAATCGGACTTTTGAATTTTAATGACGATGAAAGATATTTAGGATTTTTCCCCTTTATCCGCGCCGCATTTTAAATCCGCATAAAAATATTCCTATTAAATGTATTCATGCTAATATATATCCAATATTTTAAAAGAGGGTTATGATGATTTGGAAATTGAGTGCACAACTCATACTTGGGGCATTTTTGGTGACGGCTGTCTATGGTTCACAAAGAATCAATGAGCAGGGGATGGCCTTGAGCTTAAATTTGCAGCAGGCCATTGATTATGCAAAGCATAACAATGTTTTGCTTAAAATCGCCCGCCAACGCATTGATGAAGCCCGTGGCCGCAGATGGCAGAACGATTCTGATTTGCTGCCTCATCTTTCATTAGGGATCTCTCAGGGCAGGGTTTTTTGGGAAAATCTTGCCGCTCAAGGCATGTTGCCTTTTTTTGCTCAGATAGTTCCCTCCGGAGTCATCGGACCATTTAATTCTTTTGACGCGCGTCTTCAAGTCACTCAACGGATTTTTGATTTAAGTGCCATTTCCAAATTTCAGGCAGCTAATGAGGACGTGATGATTGCCAAGTTTGAGGAGAAATTAGCCCAACAGCAGGTGGTCACAGCGGCCGTCATCGCGTATCTGGATGTTTTGCAATCCCTGGAACAACTGCGGGCGGTCGAACAAGACGTACACCTGGCCCAACAGTTGACGGATTTGGCCCAACATCAATTGGCAGCAGGTGTGGTGACTAATTTAGACGTGATTCGCGCCCAGACGCGTCTGGCAGGGCAAAAAGCCAGGGAGCAAGGGGACATTCAAGCTGTCAACACCGCCTTTCTGTCTCTTAAGCGTATCACAGGGGTACCTTTGGACACTGAACTTTATGTGGGCGACTCTTTGCAATTTTTTGATGAAAAAAAACTTGCGGTCGGCGACGCTATTGATGTAGCCATTAAGGATCGGATAGAAATGTCTATTGCCACCTCAAAAGTCAAATATGAGCAATACCGGTTATCCCAGGCCAATAGGGAAAGATTACCTAAGCTGGATTTTTACGGAGATTATGGGCAGTCCGCCGTGGAACCGAATAAATATGCCCACAGTGCCGCCCAGATCGCCGTCAGTATGCATATGCCGATTTTTGAAGGGGGAGCCATTGAAGGAGAAATTCGACAGCAACAGAGTCTCAAAGCCCAAGCTCAGACGATGTATCATGATATGCAAACACAGGTCGAGGAGGATGTGCGCCTGGCATTGCAGACACTGACGACTGAGACTGAGCAGGTCAAAGCCGCCGGTGAAGCGCTGAGACTGTCCTCTCAAGAAGTTGTTTTGGCTAAAGATCAATACGCCAACGGAGTTGGCAATAACATTGCGGTGGTGGATGCTCAAGCAACACTGGAGAACTCTCGCCAATCCTATGTGACGGCCTTGGTACAATATCACATGGCGCGTGTTAACTATTATTCCGCCTTGGGTAAGACGGAGTCGTTTCATTTGTAGAAGGGAACAGATATGGTCAGCAAAATCGTAACACGATTTCGTGAATTTAATCAAAAGTTTTGGAAATGGACATTGGCAGGGACCCTTGTGGCAGGCATTTTGTTAGGTTACGGTTTGTGGTTCCTGTTTTCCCACGAGTCCACCGATGATGCTTTTATTGAAGGGGATGTTATTATTATTAGTCCCAAGGTCTCGGGGCATATTGATAAAGTTTATATTAACGATAACCAGAGGGTAGGGGCTCAACAGCCTCTTTGCGATATTGATATCCGGGATTATCAAGTCCTTTTTGATTTGGCCACGGCCGAGTTAGGGGCCGCCCACCTCGAAGAACAACAATCCGGGCAGGATGTCGGGCGTTACCAAAAATTGTTAGCCGGTCGTGATATTTCGCAGCAACAGTATGACAAGGCCCTTTTACGTTGGCATACGGCCAAGGCACAGGTGCAAGCGGCCCAGGCACGGCTCCAACAGGCGCGCTTGAAGTTGTCTTACACCAATATTGTGGCGCCGACCTTAGGAGTTGTGACCCAAAAAGCCGTTGAACCGGGTATGTTTGTAGAGGTGGGTCAGGCTTTGCTGGCGATTGTTCCTCCTCAACGCTGGGTTATCGCTAATTTTAAAGAAACGCAGATGACCCATATTCATCCCGGTTTAAAAGTGTCCATTAGTGTAGATGCTTATCCGGGAGTGGTTTTCCACGGACATGTTGACAGCATCCAGCAAGGCACCGGCGCAAGGTTCAGTTTGCTGCCTGCCGAGAATGCGACGGGTAACTTCATCAAGGTCGTACAAAGGGTCCCGGTAAAAATTGTTTTTGATGACCCGCTTGACCCGCAAAAGCCTTTGGAATTGGGCATGTCGGTCGTTCCTACCATTGATTTGTAAAATAATATGAGTGATTATAAACCCAATAAATGGATGGTCGGAGTCTCCGTTATGATCGGGGCGTTCATGGGGGTCATGGACGTCAGTGTGGTCAATGTCGCACTTCCGCATATGATGGGCTCGTTTGGACAGAACCTGTCTGCCATTACTTGGGTGGCTACAGCTTACAGTATTGCCGCTGTCATTATGATGACCATGGCCGGCTGGTGGTCTACTTTGATCGGAAGGAAGAATTTCTATATGCTTTCCTTCATCATTTTTACAGCAGGGTCTATTCTGGCGGGCATGTCGCACACCTTCCCGCAGATGATCGCATGCCGCGTTTTACAGGGAATGGGGGGAGGCAGTTTGGTCCCATTGGCGCAAGCCATCGTCCGCGAGGTTTTTCCCAAAAAAGAACAAGGCATGGCCATGGCCCTTTTTTCTATGGGAGTGGTGGTGGCACCGGCCGTTGGTCCTGTTTTAGGGGGGTGGCTGACCGATCACTATGGCTGGGCATGGATTTTTTATATCAATATCCCTGTGAGTCTGGTGGGGATGCTGATGGTCGGCACTTTTGTGCATGATCCCCCGTATCTTCGACGGGGGATAAAGAAAATCGATGTTGTCGGCATTATTTTGTTGACGCTCGGTTTGACAGGGCTGCAGGTATTCCTGGAGCGTGGACAGCAGGAAAATTGGTTTGAATCTGCCTGGATCTTGTGGACAGCAATTTTTACAGGGATAAGCCTGTTATCGTTGGTTGTATGGGAGTTGTCGGTTGCGGAACCGGTGGTTAATTTAAGGATCTTTAAAAATATACAGTTTCGTATGGGAGTTGCGGTCGTTCTTGTATTTGGAGTGGCGCTTTATGGGACTACGTTTATTTTACCGCAGTTTACCCAACGGCTTTTGAATTATCCGGCGTATCAGGCGGGCCTGGTGTTGATGCCGCGGGCAGTTGCTTTGATATGTGTTTTGCCATTGGTTGGCAAGCTCTATAATTATGTCGACCCGCGCCAGTTAATGATTTTTGGTATCGCCGTGGTGTGTCTTTCCTATTTTCAGCTGGCCCATTTGGCCACCATGGCCGGCCGGGACAATATTATTCCCATACTTCTTTTGATGGGGACGGGGATGCCATTTATTTTTGTTACCTTATCGACAGTATCTTTAAGCTCTCTGGAGAAGGAATATATGACCTCGGCCTCAGGGCTGTTTAACCTTTTTCAGCAAGTCGGCGGCAATATCGGTTATGCGATTGTGGCAACCTTGCTTGAGAGGAACACCCAGATTCATCACTCTTATTTGGCAGAACATATTAGTCAATTTAATCCTTATTTTGTTAATTTTTATCATCAAACGGTGGGGTTTATGTACCGGCATGGGATGGCGCTGGGGACTTCCCGTGAAACTGCGATGGCCATGGTCAATGGATTAGTGACCCGGCAGGCAGAAATGATGGCGTATAATGACATTTCACTATTCTTGATGGTTATATTTCTTTTTTGTATCCCGCTAATTTTAATGATCCCCGTTCAAAAAAGTCATTTTGATTCGACGGTGGCTTTAGAAATGTAGGAGGAGAATGTTCTTCCTGTCACTTTTTATCCTGGGGTTTACTTCTCTTGTTGCCCAGATCGTCATGACCCGCGAACTGATTGTCAGTTTCTACGGGAATGAATTTTTTATCGGCTGGTTTTTGTTCGGATGGCTTTTCTGGGTTGGGATAGGCAGCCTTATCATAAAATTTTTAAGCAAGCCAATAAGGGGTCTGCCGCTTCTGCTTATCTGTCATTTATCAGTTCCCTTGTTACTTCCTCTGACAATTTTTTGGGCACGATTAAGCCGAAGCCTTGCGGCTAATGCTGTCGGTCAAATTCCCGATCTTATGCCCGCGTTGATGGTTTCTTTTTTGGTGATGAGCCCTTTGTGTCTTATTTTTGGAATACAGTTTACCGCCGCATCTGAATATAGGCGTGGACGCAACGCTTACTTTTATGAGGCCCTTGGGTTTGTTTTGGGCGGGTTAGTATTCAGTTATGTTTTGGTTTTGTTAAACGAATTTGAGACCTCCGCCATTCTTATCTTTTTGAATTTTGCCGTGGTGCTTATTTTATTGTTTTTTGAAAAAGTGGCAGGGAAGAGATATTTCTTTATGGCCGCAATGGCAGCCGTCTGTTTGGGCCTTATGTGTTTTCTGTTTTCACAACAGCTGAATTTTTGCAGCGCAGCTTTAAGGTTTCCCAAGGAGCAATTGGTAGAGACAAAAAATTCGATCTACGGCAACCTGGCCACCACCCGCACGGGGCATCAACTTAATTTTTATGAAAGCGGTTTAGGTATAGGGACAGACAAGGACGAAGCTTTTAATGAATATCTTGTCCATTTCCCCATGCTTTCCGATGCTGACCCTCAAAAGGTCCTTTTGATCGGGGCCGGATTTAATGGCGCTCTGCAGGAGATTTTAAAGTATGTCCCTAAACAGGTTTTTTACGCGGAATTAGATCCATCTATCATTGATCTTGCCCGCGGGCATATTCCCGCGCTGCGTCAGATTTTAGAAGGAGGGCGGGTGCATCTTATTAAAGGAGATCCCCGAAGCTCCCTCAAAGAACTTCCGACGGATTTGGACGTGATTATCATTAATCTGCCTAATCCTTCAACGGGCTTGATTAACCGTTATTTTACGGATGATTTCTTCAAGGAGGTGCGCAAACATTTAAAACCCAACGGAGTAATGGTCACGCATTTGGTGTTTGCGTCGGACTCCATATCCGGGCCTTTGGGGGATTTGGGAACGTGCCTTTATAAAACTATACAGCGCAATTTTTCCTCAGTAGTCATTCTTCCGGAAGATATTCTTTTTATCTTGGCTTCGCCGGGGCCATTGACTCATGATCCGCAAGTGTTGATCCATAGACTCAAAGCCCGGGGTATTCATAATTATTTTGTCACCGACCCCGCTATTGTGTATCGCTATACTACAGACCGTATCGCGAAGACCCTGGATGTTTTTAAATCTAATCAAACGGCCCGGATCAATTTTGATTTGCATCCGCGAGGGTATCTTTATAACCTGATCTATTGGTTGGGTATTTTTCATCAAGATTTATCCCCGGTATTTTCGTCGGTTATACGGACGAATTATTTTTTTGTTCTTGCTCTGGGGATATTCTTGATTTTTTTGCTGCCTTTTTTATGCCGTTCATCGGTTCTTGATAAGTCTCTTCTTATCCTCGCCATGTCCATAGGGGGTTTTTCTTTGATGTCGGCGGAGGTGATAGTCATTTATGGATTTCAGGTTTTTTACGGCAATTTGTATTACAAAATTGCCTGGATCATCTCAGCATTTATGGCCGCAACAGCCGCCGGCGCTTTTTGGGGTAATAAGTGTCAAAAGTCCCGATTGTGCGTAGGGGCGGACCTTGTGTCCTCCCGAGAGAACGGGCCGACGACCAGCGATAGTGGTCGGTATGAGACCAGACAAGCTCGGCCCCTACGCTCAATTTGGACTGTAATGAAACTGCACGCGTGTATTGGAGGATATTTTGTTATTTGGCTTTTGCTGATGTGGTTTGCCGCCGCCTTCAAGGGCCTTCTGGCGCCGGAACTATGGATCATAGGCGGGGCAGGGATCGGTATGCTGGTCGGGTGGGAATTTTCTTATATCAATAATTTGTTTTTGACCGGTCAAAAACAGAAGGATCAATTACAGCTGGGGACTATTTACGCGGCTGATCTTCTGGGTTCCTGTGGGGGAGCTTTGGCGGTAAGTATTTTTTTAATTCCGGTCTATGGCGTTTACAAAACGCTTTTATTTTTGATGAGCATAAACTTTACGCTGGCTGTCGTGCTTTTTATTCATCGACAGATAAAATTAAGGTGACACACAACTTAATTCCATATGCCCGGAATTTTTTCTCCGTCTGCACAAGTCCCGTCTTTGAGCCCGTTATAAACGGTAAACATGCCTTGGCGCACGATAACTTCTTCACCCGATTTGGGGCAGCGCGTGATCTCACCCGGCGGGAAATCAATATTGCCTACATAGACGTATTTTAATCCTGCCTGCAAGGCGATTTCACGGGCATGGATGATAGTTTCTGGAGGGGTCGCAGGGACATTGAGCAGTTTATATTGGGGAGAAAAACGCGAGAAATGCAAAGGGACATCGGTCCCCAGGTTCTTTTTGATCCAGGCGACCAGATTCCGAATTTGTTCATCGCTGTCATTTTGATTGGTGACAAGTAGGGTCACGATCTCAAGCCATACTTTGCTTTGATGGATTGTTTTCATGGTATCCAAAACCGGCTGCAGATGACCATGGGTCAGCTTTTTGTAAAATGCCTCATCAAAACCTTTGAAATCCACTTTATAGGCATCTATATAGGGAAGGAGTGCCTGCAGGGGTTTTGGTTCAATATAGCCGTTGCTGACCATCAGTGTTTTTAAGCCCGCCGCGTGGGCCAACCTGGCAATGTCGAGCACATATTCATAAGAAATAATCGGTTCACTGTAGGTAAAGGCGATGGCTTTGGAACCGCTCGCCAAAGCCTGATTAACCACCTGTTGGGGAGTGGCGGGGATGGTGTTCATATCAAAAGGAAACACCTGTGAGATTTCCCAGTTCTGGCAAAAGAGGCATTGCATGTTGCAGCCTGTGGTGGCGATGGAAAATGCTGCTTGGCCAGGCAGCACATGGAAGAAAGGCTTTTTTTCGATGGGGTCCACGTGGGCCGTTGCGATTTTACCGTAAACCATGGAATAAAGTTTGCCGTTGATGTTCTTGCGCGCTTTGCAGGTGCCGTACTCTCCGGGGGAAAGGATGCAAAGATTAGGGCACAAATGACACTGGACCATACCACCGGAAAGTTTATTGTAATACAGGGCTTCATGGAATAGGGAAGGGTCTTCTTGCTGGCGCACAATTCTTTCCCGATGAACGACCAGATACGCGGCTGATCCGATAATCAGGACAAGAAAAAGCCCGGCCAATATTTTTTTAAAGATATGATTCATAGTTATCGGACGTACAACCAGATTAAAATGATGGTGACGACGAGTACCAGGGCGTATGTATAAAAATCCAGTATACGCTCATCATTAATAATATTCCATTTTTTAAATTGATTGCGCACGGGTTTGATTATGTGAATACAAAGGAAAATCAGTAAGGGCAGAGGCAGTAGCTGGGAGTGAATATATTTGGCCAAAACAGGGTCCATGATGTGTTTGGTCATGCCCAAGCCTGTAAAAATAAAGGCCAAAACCAGCGCCAGTAAGACCCATACGCCAAATTTATCTACTTTATTAAGAAATTTTTCGCCGAGCATAAGTCTCTCCTATACTAATGTTTTAAAATAAAAGTTCTGAAGATTGAATATCCTCCGTAAAAAATAAAAATACCGGCGCAGATAAATCCGCTCAAACGTGCAACTATTTGAAACTCTTTTATTTTTCCAAGCCACCCTACAAAAATCATAGGCAGAAAATAGATGGAACTGGCTAGAAAGAAAATGAGGAAATAAACGACCCCAAGCCAGGTGCTATGCAGGGAGAAAACATAGGGAAGAGACAATAAAAAGGGGGGACAGATGTTGATGCCCATGAGAAACCCCATCATCATAGCATCACGGTTTGGGAGTTTACAGACGGGGCAGGTTTCTTCCTTGTGTTGTAATAGTCCGCAAAGGTATAAAATTAAGATGATAGAAATAAGAATCAGGGATAGATCGGTCAGGAGGGTTAAAAAAGGGGATTGCAATTTTTCCCCTAAAAATCCAAAAATGAACCCAAACAGGATATAACCCAGCAAACGACCAAAAATGAAGCGAAATATCAGCTTGGAATTGTCTTTGACGTCCCTAGGTTCGCTGGCTATAAACGTGGCTAAAAAAGGGAAACAATAGGAAAGACAGAAAGCTCCCAGGGACAGGCCGACAAAGACACCTTGAAGGATAAAGGCGACAGACATGGGATTAGAATATCATATGTGGGGTGGCTTGACAATAAGGGCAATTTAGGTATTATATTTGTATATCCACATATTGAAACGTTGAATATGTGCCCCTATCATGCTAAAGGAAGCTTTAGCGGGTAGGGGCTGAATTTTTTTATGGAGGGGGTAAGAGTATGGCCACAGATAGAGATTTTTCTTTACACAACAAATTTACCATTCGTTTGGAACTTGTTAACAAGCCGGGGGTTTTTGCGTCGGTCGCAGCGTTGATTGCTTCTGCCAAAGCAGACCTAGGAGCTGTTGATATTGTAGAAGCCACGGCCAGCAAAATCATCCGTGATGTTACTTTTGATGTGGCCCGTCAGAAAGATGCGGATAAGATCCTTCAGGGGCTTGGGTCTTTAGTGAATGTCAGAGTTATTGCTGTCTCTGACAGGGTCTTGTTGCTTCATCGGGGGGGGAAGATAGAAATTCACAATAAAGTCCCGATACAAACACGTACTCAACTTTCCATGGCTTATACCCCCGGAGTTGCTAAAGTTTGTCAAGTTATAGCCCAGGACCCCAAACAAGTTTATCAGTTGACCATCAAAAGTAATACCGTGGCTATCGTGACCGATGGGTCTGCTATTTTAGGCTTAGGCAACCTGGGGCCCCAGGCGGCCTTGCCTGTTATGGAAGGCAAAGCCATGATTTTTAAAGAATTTGCCAATATTGATGCCTGGCCTATTTGTTTAGACACCCAAGACACAGAAGAAATTATCAAAACAGTTTTGCATATCGCTCCGGCTTTCGGCGGCATTAATTTAGAAGATATCAGTTCCCCGCGTTGTTTTGAAATTGAAGAGCGGCTTAAAAAAGCATTGAACATCCCTGTGATGCACGATGATCAGCATGGCACCGCCATTGTCGTATTGGCGGCGTTAAGGAATGCTTTAAAAATTGTTAAAAAAGATTTACAAAACATTCGTGTGGTGGTCAACGGATTAGGGGCGGCAGGTGCCGCTTGTTGCCGGATCCTTCTTTCGGCGGGTGTCGAGCATATGATCGCTTGCAATCGTAAAGGCGCTGTTTTACATGTAGAGCCTCAAAATGTTCATCAAGCCCGCAAGGATTTATTTTCCTGTGCGGACCGGGACAATCCTTTTTCGACCTTGAGAGAGGCTTTGGTGGGGGCTGATGTTTTTATAGGTGTTTCAGCGGGCAATGTGATATCCGGTCATGATATAAAAAGAATGAAGAAAGACAATATTGTTTTTGCCATGGCCAATCCTGACCCGGAAATCAATCCTCATGAAGCTTTTAGCTGTTGCCGTATTTTTGCCACCGGCCGTTCTGATTTTCCTAATCAAATCAATAATGCCCTTGTCTTTCCCGGCGTTTTTCGGGGAGCCTTAAATGTGCGCGCCAAAAAAATCAACGATGAAATGAAATTGGCCGCATCTAAAGCCTTGGCGAATTTGATTTCCAAAGAACAGTTGAATGAGGAATATATCTTACCCAGTATTTTTGATAAGAGGGTTGTTACAGCCGTGGCCCGTGCGGTAGAGGAAGCGGCGTATAAAACCAAGGTGGCCCAGAGAGAATCTAAGGATATATATGCAGCTGACATTTCGTGATGTTGAAAAAGCCTTTGAGATTGAAGAGGAAACTTTGTATCAATGGCTTAATAAGCAGGCTATGCCGGCTATTAAGGCCAATGACCAATATTATTTTAATTCGGTTGAAGTCCTCGAGTGGGCCTTGAAAAACCGGATCCGTCTGACCACAGGCGCATTAAAGCTTTGTGAAAAATCCCGTCAGGGTCAGGATGTCATTACTCCGGCGCTGATAAGGGGAGGCGTGTATTTTGGGCTCCAAGGCCGTCTCCGGGAAGAAATTTTAGGAAAAGTTTTAGACCTGTTGGTTTTACCTGAGCATATCCAGAAACCGGCTTTAAAAGAGATGTTGCTTTCACGCGAGCAGGCCGGAACAACCGGGATTGGCAATGGCATTGCCATCCCGCATGTTAAACATCCGGTTGTTTTGGCAGGGATGGAGCCTGTTGTCGGACTTTTTTTTCTTGAAAAGGCAGTTGATTTTGCTTCACGGGACGGGGAAGGCGTTCATACTTTATTTATTATTTTATCTTCGTCGTTTAAATGGCATTTGTCGTTACTATCACGCCTCGCATTTTGTCTGCAGGATGAAGACGTTAAGTCAGCTTTAAAGCGCCGGTCTCAAGGTGAGGAGATCCTGGCGGCCTTCCAAGTGGCGGAATCAAAGGCAGCAAAAATATTATAATGGAGGGATTTTTTCGTAAATGATATTCCTATTAGTAAGTCTTTTTATTCTGACAACATCAAGTCTATTGATATTTTTATTTTGTCAATCTAGGAAAATTTCTGCCCGCTTGTTTTTGTGGTCATTGGTTGCGGCTTGCGGTTTTGGCCTTTTGTCAGCGGGTAGCGTCTTATGTCAAAAGACGATGGTAGGGCCGTTAACAAGCGTAGACTTTCAAGTGCCGGTACACCTTCCGTTAGGTGAATTTTATATAGGCATAGATCCTTTAAGCGCATTCTTCCTTTTATTGCTTTTTATTGTGTCGCTCGCCGCCGGTATTTATGGGTATGGTTATTTACGTGATTATAGCGGCCCAAGGAATGTGGGCGTACATTTGGCACTTTTCCATCTCCTTACCATTGTCATGGTCCTTGTGCTGGTCGCTAAAAATGCAGTTTTATTCCTTGCGGCATGGGAGCTTATGACGGTGGTTTCTTATTTTCTTATTACTTTTACCAATGACAACGAACAGGTGCGCAAAGCAGGCTATATTTATTTGATAGCGACTCATGTAGGAGTTTTTTGTTTGGCTTTTATGTTTCTGGTCATGGGGGCTCAGGCTGGTTCTATGAATTTTGATCGGATGACAATGACCCCATTTCCTCTCGGGTTATCCGCATTGCTTTTTATGTTAGCTTTTGTCGGTTTTGGGATTAAAGCCGGATTTATACCTTTTCATGTTTGGTTGCCCCATGCCCATCCGGCCGCGCCGAGCTATATCTCCGCCTTACTTTCGGGGGTATTGATTAAAATCGGCATTTATGGTTTGATGCGCGTTATGGTCATAGTTAAAGATTTTCCTTTGTGGTGTCCAGTAGGCCTTTTAATAATGGCGGCCATCTCAGGTGTGGGAGGAGTACTCTATGCTTTGGGGCAACATGAGATCAAGAAATTGTTAGCGTATCATAGTATCGAGAATATCGGTATCATCGCGCTGGGTCTTGGCATAGGCATGATAGGGCATGCCTATCATCAAGACACAGTGGCTTTACTTGGGATTACGGCGGCGCTTTTACATACTTTTAATCATGCGATATTTAAAGGGCTGTTGTTTTTAAGCGCAGGCTCTGTGATCCGTTCGACCCATACGGGGGATATGGAACACATGGGAGGATTATTGAAACGGCTCCCTTGGACAGGTCATCTTTTTTTGATTGGTTCTCTGTCTATTTGCGCCTTGCCGCTTTTTAACGGGTTTATCAGCGAATGGTTAGTTTTCCGCTCACTTCTGGAAGGGGTTTTTCATCTTGATATTTTTGGTATTATTTTTTCAATCTTGGGGATTGTCGCTTTAGCCCTTATCGGAGGATTGGCCGCGCTTTGTTTTGCTAAAGCCTTTGGCGTTATTTTCTTAGGGCACAATAGATCCTCCGAAGGCCATGATTATAAGGAATGTGATTTAACGATGCGTGGCCCTATGGTTTTGCTTGCAGTCATTTGCCTCTGGGTCGGGCTTTTTCCCACAACCATGGTTGACTACGCCTTTCAAGCCGCCCAAGTACTCACAGGTGTGCCGATGCCTTTGGCTTTAAAAGTAGCCATTATGAATCCGCTGTTGTTGGCAACGAGAGTTTTATCATATGGTATTATCATTTTTGTGATTTTGGCTTTATTGCGCAGATTTCTTATGCGCCATTATCTTGTCCATTTAACAGAAACCTGGGGTTGCGGGTATACGAAGCCCTCTAGCCGGATGCAGTACACGGCTTCTTCATTTGCCAAGCCGATTTTAAAGATTTTTAGGTCCGTTTTATTTTTTAAAGTTGAGGCCGTCAGGCCTAAGGGGTATTTTCCGACGGAAGGCAAATTAAGCTCTTCTGTGAAAGACGTCTCCGAAATTTTCTTTTTCCGGCCGCTTTTTTTTGTCATTAAAAAATTCTCCCGAAAATTAAAATGGATCCAAAGCGGACATACTCAAATTTATATATTGTATATTCTTTTTCTTCTGGTCATTTTATTGGTATGGAAACTACATTAATATGAATGTTCTATTATTACATTTAGCTATTCTTTTTGTTTTTCCTCCTTTGTTGCTGGGAAGCATAGGCAAGACTAAAGCTTTTTTTGCCGGCCGGATAGGGCCGCCTTTATTGCAGCCGTATTATGATATTTTGAAACTGATGCAGAAAGCCTCTGTTTATAGTGTGACCACCAATTGGATTTTTAGAGCGGCCCCGATGGTTTCTTTAGCCGCCGTTGTATCTGCGGGTATTCTGATGCCGGTGGCGGGCGTTAAGCCGCCGGTCCAATTTGGGGGAGACTTGATTCTTTTTGTGTATTTATTGGCTTTGGCGCGTTTCGTTATTGTTTTGGCCGCTTTGGATACAGGGTCAAGTTTTGAAGGGATGGGGGCCTCTCGCGAGGCGACCTTCGGATGTTTGTCCGAGATTACCGTGTTTTTGAATCTTACCATTTTAGCGTTATTATCCAGAAGCCTTTCTTTATCAGAAATATTTCTGGGAGGTTTATCTTCTTCCTGGCTTCAGGTTGGGCCGGTTTTAATTTTGGTGGTTGTGAGTTTCTTTTTGGTCCTTCTGGTTGAAAATTCCCGCATTCCTATTGACGATCCTGAGACCCATTTAGAACTGACCATGATCCATGAAGTTATGGTCCTGGACCATAGCGGGGTAGATTTGGCCTATATTTTATATGGGAAGGCGGTCAAACTCTTTCTTTTCGGCACGATGCTTGTTTCTATGATGATGACTTTTAGGACACAGGATTTATGGGTAGATACCATTTTTTTCTTTTTTGAAATGATCGGGTTTGCCATTTTAATCGGTGTTGTGGAGTCAACGATGGCTCGGTTACGTTTAAACAAGGTTTCGTTTCTACTGTTTTCCGCGTTCATATTTTCTATTTTTGGTTTTATCGTTATTTTGGTCAGAGGCGCGCATCCATGAATGTTTGGCTAGATGCTATTTTAATTTTAACTGTCATCCTCGGGCTTTTTATTGTGGCGAGTACTCGTCTGGGGACGATGATACAGATTTTAGGTTTGCAGTCTTTGATTTTGGGCTGCGCGCCGCTTTTTATGTACGCTCAAGACATGGAACTTTATATCGTTTTGGTTTCTCTGGTTGTCATTGTGCTTCGAGGTTTTATCATGCCTCAATTTCTTTTTTGGGCGATCAGGCACGTGTCCTTGCGCAGTGACGTCAGTCCTCTCATCGGGGCAGGGACTACCCTTTTATTAAGCGGTGTTGCCATTGCCGGCTCGTTTTTGCTGGCCTCAAAACTTCATTTCCCGGTAAAAATAAGTTCGGACATACTGATTCCGTCTTCGTTTTCTTTGATTATCATGGGGTTCCTGCTTTTAGTCGGACGCACCAAAGCCATCAGCCAGGTCATCGGCTATTTAGTTTTGGAAAACGGGATATTCCTTTTTGCTATTTTATTGTTGAAGAAAATGCCTCTGTTAGTGGAGATGGGGATTCTTCTGGACCTTTTCGTCGCCGTTTTGGTGATGGGGATCGTGATTAATCATATCAATGATGAATTTAAAAATATGGATACGATCCAGCTGACTACTTTAAAGGATTAATCTATGCTGCTTTTTTTGCTTTTTTTCCCTTTGGCGATCGGTGGATTGGTTTTTATCCTTCCGGGGCAGAAATCCAGAAACAGGATGCTTATTTTTACGGCACTTTTGCATAGTGCTTGCGTATTTAGTTTTTGGAAATTTAAACCGGCTTTTGTATTAAACGGATTCCTGGGGTTGGATGCTTTGGGCCTTCTGATACTGTCCGTCGTTAGTGTCTTGTTTTTAATGGTTTCTTTTTATTTGATGGGGTATTTTAAGAATGAATCGGATCTTGCCCATCGGATTTTTATTGGATTTTTATTATTTTTCCTTTCTTTCATGACCCTGGTGACCGTAAGTAGGCATTTTGGGCTTTTATTGATTGGCATTGAAGCGACGACTTTATCTAGTGTCCCTTTAATCAACTTTGTAAAAACCAGACAGAGCATTGAAGCCACATGGAAATTTCTTATGATTTGTTTAATCGGGATAGCCTTGGCCCTTTTGGGGACCTATTTTTTGGCTGTGGCGGGTATGGACAATGCGCAAAGCCTTTTTCTTGATAAACTTTTAATCCATGCTAAAGAATTGTCTTTGCCATGGTTTAAAATGAGTGTTATTTTCTTGCTGATTGGGTGCGGGACTAAAATGGGGTTGGCGCCTATGCACCCCTGGCTGCCTGATGCCCATTCCCAAGCACCCTCGCCTGTGTCCGCGTTGCTTTCCGGATGTTTATTAAACTGCGCTTTTTTAAGTGTGTTAAGGGTAGGGCAGGTGTGTTTCGCCGCAGGTCAAACCCAATTTTTTTCATCCATCCTCATTCTTTTAGGGATTATTTCTCTGGGAGTTGCGTACGTGTTTATATTAGGTCAGGAAGATTATAAGAGGATGTTTGCTTATTCCAGTGTTGAGCACATGGGAATTTTGGCTATTGGTATCGGTTTGGGCGGTGCGGGTATTTATGGAAGCCTTCTTCATGTGATTAACAATGCTTTTACCAAGGGTTTTGTTTTTTTGGTAACCGGCAATCTTTATAAACAGTATCATAGCAAGAAGGTCAGCGAAGTTAAAGGTGTCCTTCGCGCATATCCGATTACAGGTATTTTCCTTTTAGCCGGTTTGTTGGCTGTCAGCGGAGTGCCGCCCTTTGGGACATTTATCAGTGAATTAATGATTTTGTATGCGGCTGTTAGAGGGCATCATTACGTCGTCGCATTTCTTTATTGTTTGTTTTTGGCGCTTATTTTTATAGGCATTGCCGACATTATTCTAAAAATGATACAGGGCGGCCCTGTGCATGAACCCGTTATCCAGTCCCCAAATTGTCATCCTGAGCGAAGCGAAGGATCTCATATATGTCAAGATTCTTCGCCCTTCGGGCTCAGAATGACTAATAATAGGGAAAGTTGGAGCATGATCATGCCGATCTTGTTTTTGATCGTTATCGTTCTCATACTTGGTTTTTATATCCCGCCATTTTTGGACAATATGTTGCAGAAGGCCTCGGGCCTTTTGGGAGGATGATGTTCCCCCTCTTTTTTGCAAAGAGGGGGTTAGGGGGAGTTTATGGAATTATTTAACGGCGGTCAAATATCTTTATCAAATATTCCGGTATTAGCTGTTGAAGAATTTCGCAGCCAAATTCTTGAATCTTGTCATGGCTCCGCCCGTTTGGTGAATTTATTCGGGGCTTTAAGCCCAAACGGTCAAGTGAGATTATTGGCCATTCTGGGGCAGGATGAAGAGGCCGAACTTAAAGTTTTATCAACATTTATTTCTTCCCAGTTGCCGCAGTACGAATCTTTGACAAAGGATTTACCGCAAGTGCATTTATTTGAACGGGAGATTGCGGAGCAGTGGGCCATTGTGCCTATGGGGCATCCATGGCTTAAGCCTTTAAGGTATCATGCCAATTACAGGTCCGCAGTGAATATTTGGAAGAACATCGCCGACAAGACAATCCCCGGAGAATATCCTTTTTATGCGGTGGCTGGGGAAGAAGTTCATGAAGTGGGTGTGGGGCCGGTGCATGCGGGAATTATTGAACCAGGGCATTTTCGTTTTCAATGTCATGGGGAAGCAGTCATGCATTTGGAGATCCAGTTAGGTTACCAGCATCGGGGCATTGAACCTCTGATGGCAGGCCCGGATTTAAAACGAAGTATGCTTTTAAGTGAATCAATTGCGGGGGATACTTCTATTGGACATTCCACGGCCTTTTGTGAAGTGGTCGAATCTTTAACAGGGTGTGTTGTCACGGCCCGTGCCCAAGCGATTCGGGCTGTTGCCTTGGAGTTGGAGAGATTGGCCAATCATATAGGGGATTTGGGTGCGCTTGGCATGGATGCGGGATTTTTACCGACGAGCGCTTATTTTGGGCGGATGCGGGGGGATTATTTAAATTTGCTTTTGAGTTTGACAGGGAATCGCTTTGGCCGTGGACTATGTCGGCCCGGGGGCGTTTTATTTGATATCGATGACAAGATGGCGGATGATTTTTGTCTTAAACTCAAGAAGTGCAAGGAAGAATTTCAAGATGTAGCTGATCTTTTATTTACAAGACCGTCGGTATTAGCACGTTTTGAAGGGGTTGGGATGATAGGCTTAAAAGATGCTAAAGAAATAGGGTTGGTAGGTCCGGCCGGACGGGCCAGTCAGTTGGAATGTGATGTCAGGATGAATTTTCCTTCAGGGATGTGGCAGTTTCATCATGTGCCGATTTCTTTAGGGGCGACCGGAGATGTGTATGCCAGAGCTTTAGTCAGGCGTCAGGAGGTTCTCAGGTCACTGGAATTCTTACTTAGAGTTTTACCTTCTTTGCCGACAGGAGCAATTTTTGTGCCTCCGGGCCCTATGAAGCCGGATACACTGGCTGTATCTTTGGTGGAAGGATGGCGCGGTGAGATCATGCATGTGGGTATAAGCAATACCCAAGGCGGATTTGCCCGCTATAAGATTAAAGACCCGTCGTTTCATAACTGGTTTGGGTTAGCTTTGTCCATGCGGGGAGGGGAGATTTCTGATTTTCCTCTGTGTAATAAGAGTTTCAATTTATCTTACAGCGGACATGATTTATAGTTAGATAGCGGGGCCTGTCTTGGTCTTGATATTTTGGAGAAGATTATGCTGAAAATCCTTAAAACACGTTTTAAACAAGGCTGTAGGACGATACGTTTTCCCAAAGTTCCTGCCCCGGCTTTGCCTTCGCGTTATCGCGGACGTCCTATTATTGCGGGGCGAAGCGGGAGCATCGATCTTGGAAAAATATCTTTTAATCCAGATAGCGATATGGTTTATTCTAATGACTACTCAATGGCAGTCTCTCAACGGGAGGATTTAATTCTTTCCCCGGAACGCGAGATGGTGTTGGCCCGCGCTTTAAATGGTAAAATGCTCAAAATTTTTGGCCGTTCGCTTAAGCTTAGACAAGTTTCAGCCGGAGGATGCAATGCTTGCGAGTTAGATTTGAATGTTTTAAATACTCCTGTTTTTGATCTCTCCCGTTTTGGTATCCAATTTGTGGCTTCTCCCAGGCATGCGGATGGCATTGTGGTCACTGGTCCTATTACAAGGAATATGCGTGAAGCGCTCTTGAAAACCTATGAAGCCATTCCTGAACCTAAGCTTGTGATTGCGGTAGGGAGTTGTGCCATATCAGGAGGCCTATTTAGTGATAGTCCGCAAACTTCTAAAGGGCTTAATACCATTATGCCTGTCGATCTTTTTATCCCAGGCTGCCCGCCGTATCCTTTGACAATTTTGGATGGTTTCCTGCGTTTATTAGATCAATTGAAATAAGTCGATGCCGGAGTTAATCTTTTTTGGCCAAGCCCATAGAAATTTATTGCATAGCGACGATAAAAAGGTTAAAGTATTGACTTCATGGATAAAACATTAAAACCTGAAATACGTCAGGAGCTTGAGCGGACCGCTGAATTGGAATTAGGGGAACGCAGTCTGTTGGGCGGGTATATTTACTTTGCCGGATTTCTGGCTTTCATCATTGCCATTCCTTTTATCAAAGAACATCCTAAGTTTTCCATCCTTTATGGTTCATTAATTTTCGTAACAAGTCTGATGAGGACTTATTGGGTTATCGCAAGGCATAAAATTTACGCCAAGACCCCGGTTCTTTGGAGAAATGTTTTGATCTTTTTTATATTAATTCACGGGATTCTCCAGGGGATGTTTTGCGCGTGGGTTTTTTCTCAATATGGGGTTTCCGTCCATTCTTTCTTTGCCATGTTCATCACAGTGGCGATGTCTGCAGGGGCCATTTCGTCATACCGCAGTCATCTTAAAGTCATGCGTTGGCACATGGCGTGCATGCTTCTTCCCACCATGGTCTTGCTTTGCTTTCTCCATAACTCGTTAGCGTACGGACTTAATTTTTTATTGTTCCTGACTTATTTTTTTCTTTTGCTGCAATCCGATACTCATTACAAACTTTATTGGGCGGCAATCACGGACAACAAACTTCTTCAATTGCGTCAAAAGGAATTGGATGATGCGCGTTATGCGGCAGAGCAGGCCAATCGTGCCAAGAGTGAATTTTTGGCAGGATTAAGCCATGAGATCCGCACTCCTATGAACGCCATCCTTGGGCTTACAGATGCCCTTTGGCATGGTTCTCTGGATGAAACGGCGCGTAATCAAGTAGGCATTATCCGCAGGGCCGGCAAGGCTTTGATGGCCCTGATCAATGATATTCTGGATCTTTCCAAGATTGAAGCAGGTCGCCTGGAACTTGAGCAGATTAATTTTGATGTTAGGGAACTTATTCAAAAAACTTTGGAAATGATGATGGTTAGCGTTCACGAAAAAGGACTTGCCCTCACTTATGCGGTGGCTGCGGATATTCCGGAGGTTATCGGCGATCCTTACCGTTTGAGGCAAATCCTCATTAATTTGATCTCCAACTCTGTGAAATTCACCCAACAAGGAGGGATCACGGTCAGTGTACAGAAACTACGCCAGGAAGGCAGGGACATTGTCCTGCAGTGTGATATCACGGACACAGGTGTTGGCATCCCTCCGGATAAACTGGCTGCTATTTTTGAAAGTTTTACCCAGGTAGATTCTTCTACGACCAGAAAATACGGGGGCACAGGGCTTGGCCTGACTATTGCCCAGCAGTTGGCCAGGATGATGGGTGGGGATATCAAGGTCAAAAGCGAACTTGGAAAGGGCAGTGTGTTTTCAGTGATTATCAAGGTGCGTGCCGCTCTGCATTCGGGTACTTACGATAAGGTTGATGAAAAAACGGTGTCGGAAAACATTAAACATATGAAACCCATGAGTATTCTTTTAGTTGAGGACAATGAAGAGAATCAGGAGGTCATCCGTTCTTATTTAATCGGATTGCCGGTTCAATTGGATATTGCCGTCAATGGAGCCAAGGGTGTAGAGCAATTTAAGAAGAAGAAATATGATTTGGTATATATGGATATCCGTATGCCGGTTATGGATGGCTATGAAGCGACCCGCCAGATCCGTCAATGGGAACAGGCTCACTCCCCCAAGGAGCAACAGCTGGTATCGATTTTGGCTTTTACGGCTTCCATTTTTGAACATGAAAATAAAAAAATCACTGACGCAGGCTGTACGGCGCTTTTGATGAAACCTGTTCTCAGGGAAGAGTTCTTTTCGACCCTGCTTCGTTATGGGAAAGGAGGGTCATTTGAGCGATAAAAAAAAGATCCTAGTCGTGGATGATGAAACCTGGAATTTGAATGTGCTGGAATCATATTTGCTCTCGCAGGATTTCGAAGTTTTTAAAGTTCAGAGCGCCGAAGGGGCTCTGCAAGTATTGGACCGCGTGGAAAAAATCGATATTGTGCTGGCAGACGTGTTGATGCCGGGCATGGATGGTTTTGAGCTATGCAGGCAAATTAAAAAGATAAAGAAATTTCAAGCTTTGCCGATCCTGTTGGTGACGGCCCTGCAGGATACTGTGGACAAAGTTAAAGGTTTGGAAGCCGGAGCGTCTGATTTTTTGAGTAAGCCTGTGGACCCTGCAGAGCTGCGGGCAAGAGTATGCGCTCACTTACGTATTAAGACCCTGATCGATGAGGTGGAATCCTGGTCGCAGGTCCTTGAACAGAAGGTCCGTCATCGCACCAAGGTCATTGAGGAAAAGAACCGTCAGTTGGACGATACTTATTTTTTGACCATGGAAGCGTTGATTTTGGCGTTGGATGCCAGGGAGCAGGAAACAGGCAAACATTCTTTACGCGTTTCTTTTTATGTGACAGAACTGGCCGGTAAGTTTAATATTCAGGGTAAGATACTTGAGGAGATCGCGGTCGGAGCTCTGTTACACGATCTGGGAAAGATAGGCATTCCTGATTATATTCTTCTTAAACCCAGCGCATTGACGCCTGAAGAACGCCATGAGATTGCCAAGCATCCTCAAGCCGGATGGAACATGATCAAGGACATTGAATTTTTTGGTATGGGCCGTGATCTTGTTCTTCAGCATCAGGAGCGTTATGATGGCAGCGGTTATCCTCAGCATCTTAAAGGTGAGGCCATTTTTATAGGAGCGCGGTTGTTTGCGGTGGTTGACGTTCTGGATGCTATGATGTCGCAGCGTCCGTATAAAAAAGCCTTGTCCTATGAAGAAAGTCATGAATTCATCAGGAAAAATAGGGGCATTCTTTTTGATCCTGCGGTTGTCGACGCTTTTTTAACAATCCCCAGGGAAAGATGGTTTGAGTTGAAGGAATCGGTTCAGCGTAGCAATTTTAAGTCGTTTATCATGGAGAAACGCTAAATGCTCAGCATATCAAAAATTTTTATTCTCGCCGTTGTCCAAGGAGCCTGTGAATTATTGCCGGTTTCAAGTTCAGCCCATGTGATCGTTGCCGAGAAATTAATGGGATTGGATCCTACGGCTGCGGAAATGACACTGCTTTTGGTCATGCTTCACACGGGGACTATGTTGGCTGTGATTGTATTTTTTTGGAATTCATGGAAAGTCAATTTCTTCGCGTCAAAAAAAGCTTTTTGGGAATCGTTAAAATTGATTATAGTGGCAACGATACTAACGGGTTTCGTAGGTTTATTATTAAAAGTCTTAATTCAGAAAACACTATTAAAAGGTTTCGCTCATGCTGAAATTGAGTTGCTTTTTGGTAATTTGGATTTAATCGCAGCGGCGCTTGCGGCAGCGGGTGTATTAATTCTTTGGGCGGGTTACAAGGAGATTCAGCCATCAAAGGGGGAAGCCGGTTTGGGATTAAAGGCGGCTGGTTTGATAGGTCTGGTGCAGGGGTTTTGTTTGCCTTTTCGGGGATTTTCGCGCTCGGGGGCCACGATATCCACAGGGCTGATTTTAGGCATTGAGAAAAAGAAAGTTGAGGATTTTAGTTTTGCTCTGGCTGTTGTTCTAACGCCGCCTGTTGTGGCCAGGGAAGTGTTAAGGTTTTTAAAGGCGCAACATGTATCTGCATCCCATCACATAAGCCTGTTAGCCTTGTTTTTGCCTAGTGTGATGGGTATGGTGTTGAGTTTTATTGCCGGTATATTGGCCCTTAAATGGCTGTCTAATTGGCTGGAGGCTGGGCGCTGGTATTTATTCGGCCTGTATTGTTTATTTGCCGCAGTGATTATTTTCTTTCTGCATTGCCAATATTGGATATAGTTTCGGGTTGAAAAAATACTTGCAATTGTTCATGTTGTATTGTATACTCTACTAAGTTGGTGGGAATAATAGGAGATATATGAAGCTGACATATAAAGGTGATTACGCATTAAAAGCAGTACTTGATTTGGCACTACATTATGGTGAAGAGTTGGTAACCAGCCATGACTTGGCCAAGCGCATTGATGCTCCGGTCAAATTTTTTGAGCAAGTCCTTATGGAACTGAAAAAGGGCGGTATCGTTAAAAGCAAGCGGGGTAATGAGGGCGGTTATTTGTTGTCCAAAGATCCATCACAAATAACAATAGGGGATATTGTCAGAATTATTGAAGGGCCGATTGAGCCGATTGCCTGTGTCAAAGAGAATTACACGGGTTGTGTGGATATCAATGGATGTGTTTTTAGGAATATTTGGCAAAGGGTTTATCAAGCAACATCAGATATTATTGATCAGGTGACATTTGAAGATTTAGTGTCTCAGATTAAGAATAGAAACCAAGTTTTAACTTATACTATTTAAAAAATTAATATGAAAAGCCCTCTTAAACCTGTTTATATGATGATGTGTTGTCGCATGGCGATGTGCCGCCTTCGCGAGGGGATAGCTGTGCGCGAAAAAGATGACTCAAATAGGCAGGTTTTGATTTTATAAATGGGAGGGCAAGATGAGTATTAAACATAAGGCAAAAAATATTGTGAACGATGCCATAATCAAAGATATAGCAGATGCCGTTGGATCATTAGATTATGGCACAGTCACTATTAAAGTTCATGAAACTAAAATTATTCAAATTGAAGTTACAGAAAAAAAGCGCTTTGACGATGTCTGGCGCGTTGAAGAAGGAGGTGGAATTTAGATATATTAGAGAAGCTAATCAACGATTTCACCAGACAACTGGAGAATCACATAAAAGCCATAGATAATAAAATTTTAAAATTAAGGAAGGATAACAATATGAGCAAGATTGATGCAAAATTAAAACCAGAAACACTCGCTTTACATGGTGGGCAAGAGGCGGACCCCACAACGGGTTCCCGCGCGGTGCCGATTTATCAAACGACTTCCTATCAATTTAAGAATACGGATCACGCTGCTAATCTTTTTGGGTTGCGTGAATTTGGGAATATTTATACCCGCTTGATGAATCCCACCACCGACGTTTTTGAAAAAAGAGTAGCGGCTCTGGATGGAGGGGTCGGGGCGTTAGCCACAGCCAGTGGCTCCTCCGCTATTACTTTGGCACTATTAAACATCGCTAAGGCCGGGGATGAAATTGTTTCGGCGGATAATCTCTACGGGGGAACGTATAATCTTTTCCATTATACTTTTCCCAGGTTAGGGGTGAAGGTCAATTTTGTAAAATCTAATGACCTGAATGCTTTGGAGAAGGCGATTACATCAAAAACTAAAGCCGTTTATGCGGAATCAATCGGTAACCCCAAGCTTGATGTGGCTGATATCGAAGGTATTTCTAAAATTGCCCATAAACACGGGGTCCCTTTTGTTTTGGATAATACGGTTTCACCGTATTTGTTAAAACCGTTTGATCATGGTGTGGATATTATCGTCTATTCCGCAACCAAATTTATCGGCGGTCATGGGACAAGCCTGGGTGGCGTCATTGTTGATTCCGGGAAATTTAATTGGGAAAATGGCAAGTTCCCGCTTATTGTCGATCCTGATCCCAGCTACCACGGCATTAAGTTCGTCGATGCGCTAAGGCCTTTGGGCAACATTGCCTATATTATCAAGGCGCGCGTGACGCTCTTGAGGGATGTGGGGCCCGCATTGTCCCCCTTTAATTCGTTTCTGTTCCTTCAAGGTTTAGAAACCCTGCATTTGCGTATGCCGAGGCATGCTGAAAATGCTTTAGCGGTTGCAAAATACCTAAAGAAACATCCTAAGGTCAGCTGGGTGAATTATCCCGGGCTTGAGGATAGTCCTGAAAAAGACAGAGTAAAGAAGTATTTGCCTAAAGGCGCCGGGGCTATCTTAGGGTTTGGGATTAAAGGAGGGTTAGAGGCCGGGAAGAAATTCATTGACTCGTTGGAGTTGATTTCTCATTTGGCCAATGTCGGCGATGCCAAGAGTCTCGCGATTCATCCGGCAACAACCACCCATCAACAACTTTCTTCGGAAGAGCAACTGGCAACAGGAGTAACGCCCGATTTTATCCGTTTGTCGATCGGCATTGAGCATGTCGATGATATAATTGCGGATATTCAACAGGCTTTAGCAAAAGCGTAGAGAAAGAGGAGCTATTGTGGTGAGTCATAAATTTTTTGTCATTCCGGCGAAAGCCGGAATCTTTAATGGAATTAAGATTCCCGCTTAAAGCATGCGGGAATGACAATCATTATTAGGAGGGGTATATGTCTAGAACATTTTCAGATATCACAAAAACCATTGGCAATACGCCGTTGGTCAAATTAAATCGTATCGCTGAAGGCAGCGAGGCCGTCATATTTGCAAAGCTGGAATCCTTTAATCCGCTTTCAAGCGTTAAGGACAGGCTTGGAATTGCGCTGATTGAGGATGCGGAAAAAAGAGGGCTTATTAAAAAAAATACGGTTATTATCGAGCCTACTAGCGGTAATACCGGAATTGCTTTGGCTTTTATTGCAGCCGCTAAAGGGTACAAGTTGATTCTGACCATGCCGGAAACCATGAGCATTGAGCGCAGGCAATTGCTCAAGATTTTTGGGGCTGAGTTGGTCCTGACTGACGGGACCAAAGGCATGAAAGGGGCCATCGAAAAAGCTGAAGAGCTAGCCCGTAGCACGCCCAATAGTTTTATACCGCAGCAGTTTAATAACCCGGCGAATCCCGAGATTCACCGCAAGACCACGGCTGAGGAAATCTGGAATGATACGGATGGAAAAGTAGATATCCTGATTTCCGGTGTGGGCACGGGCGGGACTATTACAGGGGTTGCCGAAGTTATTAAAAAAAGAAAACCGAGTTTCAAGGCGATTGCCATTGAACCGGATGCATCTGCGGTCTTGTCGGGTGGCGCCCCCGGCCCGCATAAGATTCAGGGACTTGGCGCTGGGTTTGTCCCCAAGATTTTAAACGTGGGGATTATTGATGAAATTATTCGCGTGACCAATGAAGATGCCGGAGAGACCGCGCGTCAGGTGGCGCGGCTGGAAGGTATTCTCGTTGGTATATCGAGCGGTGCTGCTGTATGGGCGGCACTCCAGGTCGCTCGCCGAAAAGAAAACAAAGGGAAAACCATTGTTGTTATTTTGCCGGATACCGGTGAACGTTACCTGACAACATGGCTTTTCCAAGAGGTCAAGGCATGACAACAAAATCCGCGATTGTGCAAACGCAGTATTTCACGTTTGACGAGTTAAAATTGGAGAACGGCGAAATATTTGGGCCGATTACTATTGCCTATGAAACTTATGGGCAATTGAATGCTAAGCGCTCTAACGCCGTTCTTGTTCTTCATGCTCTCACCGGGGACGCGCATGCTGCGGGCTATCATGAAGGAGAAAAGGACCCCGGCTGGTGGGATTCTATGATTGGCCCGGGCAAGGCCTTTGATACGAATGTGTATTTTGTGATTTGCTCTAATGTGTTAGGAGGATGCAAAGGTTCAACCGGACCTTCGAGTATTAATCCCAAAACGGGAAAGCCCTATGCCTTGGATTTCCCGTTAATTACCATAGTAGATATGGTCAACTGTCAAAAACGGTTGATCGATCATTTAGGCATTAAACAACTGCTTACGGTGGTAGGTGGCTCCATGGGCGGGATGCAGGTTTTATCTTGGGTTGTGAACTACCCTAAAAGTATTCGCAGTGCGATTCCGATAGCTACGACGGTCAAGCATTCACCGCAGCAAATTGCGTTTAATGAAGCCGGACGCCTGGCGATTATGGCGGATTCGGATTGGAATTTAGGCAATTACTATGAGGGTAAACCACCATCCAAGGGGCTTGCCGTGGCGCGGATGATCGGTCACATCACTTACATGAGTGACGTTTCGATGACAGAGAAGTTCGGACGGCAAAAGAAAGGGACTGCTCCGAGCGAGAAGTTTACCGCGGATTTTGAAGTGGAAGGGTATCTGCGCTACCGGGGAGATAATTTTGTCAAACGATTCGATGCCAATACGTATCTGTATATCACCAAGGCGATCGATCATTTTGACGGGTTTGCCGGAAAATCGGTGCAGGACGCTTTTCAACATGTCGGCGCCAAGGTCTTGGTGATCGCTTTTAAGTCTGATTGGTTGTATCCGGCGTATCAATCGCAGGAGATCGTCAAAGCCTGTAAAATTGCCGGGCTGCAAACCAGTTATTGCGAAATAGAATCCACCTATGGGCATGATGCCTTTTTGTTGGAAATTGAGGAAGAGTCACACTTAATCCAGCATTTTTTAAAAAAAGTTTTTCATGATTATGAGGTCAACGATGGCTATACCACATGACGATGTCCGCCCGGATCACCGTATTATTTTGGAATGGGTCAAGAATGGCTCTTCAGTTCTTGATTTAGGATGCGGGAGCGGAGAACTGCTTTATTTGCTCATTAAGGAAAAAAAGGCACGCGGCCACGGGATTGAAATCAGCGTGGATGAGATTTATAAATGCGTGGCTAAGGGTTTGAATGTCTTGCATGGAGACATAGAGAATGGTTTGGCAGATTATAAGGACCAATCGTTCGATTATGTGATCCTTAATCAGAGCTTACAGCAGATCCGCCAGATCGATGGGGTCCTCAAGGATGCTTTGAGGGTTGGGAAAAAGGTGGTTGTGGGATTTCCTAATTTTGTGTATTACCGCGCCCGGTTGCAGATATTATTCGGCGGACGGACACCGGTGAATGCCGCTTTGCCGTACCAATGGTATGAAACCCCCAACCTTCATTTTTTGAGCATTTTAGATTTTATCGAGTATTGCCGGAAAAAGAATATCACCATCGAACAAAGGGCCTTTTTGGGGGTTTCCCGACGGATCTATCTGTTTCCCAATGTTTTTGCCCAAATCGGAATCTTTTTGATATCCGGGGGCATGAAATGATCCGGATAATTATTTTTGTCCTGGTTTCTGCCTTTTTCGTCTATGTTTCCAGGAAATCTTTGTTTCGTTCTCATGCGCATGGCTTCTGGCGTTTCTTTGGCTGGGAGTCTCTCTTGGGCTTGGTCTTACTCAATGCTTTGCACTGGTTCAGCTATCCGTTTTCTTGGCTACAGCTTATTTCCTGGTTTTTACTTTTTGTTTCACTCTTTTTGATAGTTTATGGGGTGTATTGGCTTCAGGTTGTCGGCAAACCCAATCAAAATCGAGCGGATGAGGCGTTGTTCGCATTCGAGAAAACGACCTCTGGGGCTTTCCTCAAGGCCCCCTCATGGCTCGGGCTTATGCTGGCTTTTTTTACTTCATGTTGTTTGTTCCTTGCCGCCAAGAATGACGAATCCGAGTGCCTGGAGTATTTTGGTCAAACGTATCAAACATATATGCAGGCAACCAAAAGGTTCATCCCGTTTTTATTTTAATCCCTGATTGACTTCTGCTGAAAGACCCGTTTTTCGATAAGAGAGATGGGTTTTTTATTTCTTTGATTTCTATGCTGTTAGCAATAGGGATTTTTAGGATATATTTAGAAAATATTTTTATTTATAAAAAGTTTTAATTTGAGTCTTGTCGACGATCAATTTATAAAGAAAGCGTTATCTCAAAAAGTATCAAATGGGCTTGTAAATGGTGTTTTTAGGCTAAATACTCTATATAAGGGAGAAAATCGTATATATGCTTAAAACTCTATTAGTCATTCTAACCTTAGCTGGTTTTTTGATAACCTCGGTCATAGGCCCTTTGCCTGTAGCCAGAGCAGATGAGTTTCGTTTGCCTGCTCCTGGAGTGATGGTCCATCTAAGCCCACCGCTTGATCCTCCAATTCTTAAAGGCATCAAAGTCCATCCTGATAATCCTTTCCGTTTCGATTTTATTTTAGATAAGGGAGATTCCCTCTCTTTAGTTAAAGAGGGGGATAGGGGGAGTTTGAAAGAAGAAGCTACCAAACTAATCAAATACTTCTTAGCCTCTTTAACTATACCCGAAAAAGATTTGTGGGTAAACTTAAGCCCCTATGAAAAAGACCGCATTATTCCGCAAAGTTTTGGCCTAACTGAAATGGGGAGAGACTTGTTAGCCGAGGACTATATACTCAAGCAGGTAACCGCCAGTTTAATTTATCCGGAAGACGGGATTGGCAAGAAGTTTTGGAAACGCATCTATGCAGAAGCCGCAAAAAGGTTCGGGACGACCGATATTCCGGTCAACACCTTTAACAAAGTATGGATAGTCCCTGAAAAGGCCGTCGTGTATGAAAGTGCGCAGGTAGAGACAGCGTATGTGGTGGAAAGTAAATTAAAAGTAATGCTTGAGCCCCGAACTCCGAATTAGAACCGCTAAGAATGTTTTTTAACAGGGATATTCTTGTTTCCGCTGCCCTTATCCCGCTATTTTCTTACCAACTAATCGCTTTTGCTTAATTTTATAAAAACCGTG
>Ga0182027_10001136_pt1 | contig 44677 bp, 34 predicted proteins | sample 712E1DmetaG_FD_121300 | JGI IMG/M metagenome (GOLD analysis project Ga0182027, IMG submission 121300) | Permafrost microbial communities from Stordalen Mire, Sweden - 712E1D metaG (Illumina Assembly) | ecosystem: Environmental > Terrestrial > Soil > Wetlands > Permafrost | place: Sweden...
CAATTGGTGGCCGTGGCGCGGGCAGTGATTGCGAACCCGAAACTGATCCTGGCCGACGAGCCGACGGGCAACTTGCATTCGGACCAGGCGCGGGAAATCATGGAGCTTTTCAAGAAGCTCAACAACGAAGGCACAACCATCATCCAGGTGACGCACTCGGAAACCAATGCCGCTTACGGCCACCGGATCATTCGGCTGGCGGATGGGTGGATCACGGGGAATTGAGCCATTGAGTCACTGAATCATCGAACCATTGAAACGCACGTGCGGGCTCGTTCCGACGAAGGTCGATCCCATGGTGGCAATGCGGTATGAGTAAAGCTGTCAGCTATCAACTATCAGCTCTCAGCACCACTCCTGAGTCTCCTCCTTAGCTCAGGAGGGGAGCCCGCAGGGCGGCGTGGTTGGCGAAACGATGAATGCTGAGTGGTGAATGGTGAAATGAAGTAGGCTTTCCCTAACAGTGTCAATAACGGATGGCGGGAACCCCGCCCGTGCTTGCGCGGGTTATAGCCTGTCTTTACCCCTTCGGCACGAGGCAGGGGTCAAAGTCGACGGAACAACAAGGTCCCTTGTTCTGCGCCCCGCACACGTCCTGCAAAAATTGCCTTTTGGCCTATCCCGGGTATCGTGAGGATCAACACGTCGGGAGATCCCGGAACTTGGTGCAGGAGGTTGGGCTGCGCCACGCCGTCGAGCAGCAACTGCGGATTCTCAACTACCACTTCGCCCCCGCCCTGCGCCACCCAGCGCAAGCGGTACTGTCCGGCAGCGGTTATCTTGGGAGACAGGTCAACCTTGAAACTATGGTTCGTCCACTTGTCCACTGCGTCATCCGCCCAGATAGGCGGAGGGGCGTCCCAGGTCGAAGGTGGTGTTGCACCTGTATTGAACACGGCCAAGCGCCGGATCGCCGCTTGACCCACGCTCTGCGTGGTAATGAGCCTCACCGCATCCACGAAGGTCGGCATGACCGGTTGGATTCGCTGGTGTCCAATGGCTGTCCCCGTTCCAAGTGTCTGCCAATTCCCCTGCGTTCTCGCTTCCACCCTATAGGCGCGAACTCGCTGGCCGGCTGAGCAGTCTTCTTGCAGGATCACATGGTCGATGCGCGCGGGGGAAGGAAGGGACAGGGTCAGGGATTCACCCGGACCGTGAGTTTCCGCCACGCTCCGGCTAAAGCGGCGGCGGATTTCGTCGCCAAACTCCCGGGCGCGCGCGCTATCGGCATCGGGCAGAAGCCCGTGGCGGTCGGCAGGGATATTGATCAGCAATTGCGTGCCGTGGCCGACGGAGCGGTAGTAAATCTCGAGAAGTTGATCGAGAGAGAGCAGGTTTGGCTCGTTGTGCGTGCTCCAAAACCAGTTGGGCCGTCGGATGGAAACGTCGGCCTCGATGGGGAGCCACACGGATTCATTAGGGTCGCTATGCATCGCCGTGGCAACGCCACTCTCCGCATCGGATTTCGACACGGCGTTCCAAGCCGGATACGGTGCAAACCCATCCTCATTGCCCACCCAACGGATGGTTGCGAAGGCCCCCTGAAAGATCACGGCATGCGGTGCACGCGCTTTGAGAATGTCGCCCACAGGAGTCACCAAGGAGCCGTCAAACCAGATTTCGACCATCTCGCCGTAGCGCGTCAATAGTTCTGTGAGCTGGCGGCGATAGAGAGCGTTATAAGCCGTCTGCATCTCGGGAGTCTTGCATCGCCCGCCCGTGCCCGCACCGAACTTGTCATCGCGGGGTGAAAGATAGATTCCCAGCTTCAACCCGCGCTTACGACAGGACTGGGAAAGATCGGCCATGACATCGCCTTTCCCGTTTCGCCAGGGCGTGTTCCGGATGCCATAACTCGCCGTCTGGGTCTGCCACATGCAGAATCCACCCACGTGCTTGGCGACAAAGACAATGTACTTTGCCCCCAGCCCCAGGGCGCATTCCACCCATTGGTCGGTATCCAACTGCGCGGGATCAATTGCGGAAAGAGGGGTGGACAGGTCATCGTACTCGCGGCCCTGCCAGGTATTGGGCGCGAAATGTACGAACATGCCGATTTTGAGGTCTTGCCACGCGGTCTGCTCAGGGGTCGGCACGGCGAGTTTATGCTTCGGCCCGGAAGTGTGGATCGTGTGCGCCAGGGCGGGCCATTGGCAAAAAGGGAGAGTCGTACTCGCACCGATTGGTGAATTGATAAAATTACGCCGGTTCATAATGTGGGGCTTCCTTGTCTGCCTCAATCCCTCGAGACATTGATCGGGTACTTGCCGTAGCGTTGAACGGTTTCGTACATGCGGAGCGCGTTCTCGACCGGAACCAAGTCATGCACTTCGCTGGAAGATCCAATCAGAATCCCACCTTGGGGTCCAATCTTCTCGATAATCTCCAGGGTTTCCTGCTCCACCTCTTCCGGCGTGCCATAGGGCAGCGTAACCTCACAGCAGACGTTGCCAAAAAGCAGAGTCCGCGGGTAAAGCCGCCGGATCTCGAAAATGTCGTTGCAGCCGTTACGCTCGATGGGATTGAATCCGTCTGCGCCGAGTTCATTCACGATGATGGGCAAGATCTCGATGGCGCGACCATCAGTGTGATAGAGGAATTTATGCCCTTTGTCCTTGCCGGGCTTGGCGATGCGCTTCCAGATGGGTAATGCCTTTCTTCGAATGAAGTCAGGGCTGAAGATCGGTCCGTGTTTGCCGGCAACGTCCTCGCCCATGAAAAGCAATGGGGCCGAGGGATTCTCAGCGTACACTTCGGCGATATACTGCGAAAAGGCGCCGCACACTTCGATGAGGCGATCGACCAACTCCGGGGCCTCGTAGATGGCCTCGCAGAACATCGTCATGTCGCTGAAGGTGTAGGCGTCGGTGAGAGGGCCCTCGACTGCGCCGATGAAAACCACATCGTACGAGTCATAAATCTCCTTGATCTTCTTGATGGCCGGTTTGTACCACTCTTCGACCTCGCTCTTTTTGGGCATGCCGGGCATGTTCTTCTCCAGGCCGCGAAGGTCGCTGAAAGGCCGCTTGCCAATCCAGGCCGTCCCGCCTGTATTGACGACTTCCCATTGGCCGGGGTCGACGCCAAAGAAGCGAAACCAATTCTTGATCTTGGCGCCCAACCAGTGGTGTTCGGGGTCGTGAATGTGGCGGGTAGCGTCCAGACCAATCTGCTTGCACATGCGGGCGTTTCGCTCCACCAAATCTCCTTCGCCCCCGTACCTCTTGAGAACCTCGGTGTGATCGACCAGGTCATAGGTCATAATTCGGTCGGGAAGTTCCCAATTGATCGTTTTAACAAATCTCTCGTAGTTAGTCATATGAAGGTCCCGAAAATCTTCTGGACGGCCGCTGTCGCCAGCGTCTTGGCGTTCGAAGGAGTATAACCGAAATAAGACCTGACAGACCCGAATTCCTTGAGCTGGATTCCCGCTTTCGCGGGAATGACGTGACTTTCGACGGAGCGGAGCTTTGGAGTGCGGCAGCTTGCTGCCGCTTTAGATTGAGCCAGCTTGCTGGCGGCAAGTCGCGGGTGAAACCCGCAAGCCACGATTCGGGAGTCAAGAGTTAGGGAAAGAACAACCAAGACAACCACAGACCTTTCCAGAGTCCTGACTCCCGAATCCTGACTCCTGACCTTTTAAATCCTGCCTTTCTGCTCGTGCCATACCGTAGGACCGTCTATAGCCTAGTTACGTTGACTTATGAGGAACGGCGCGACAGGTCCGGTGAGAGAGATTTGAAAGCAGTCCCGCCGGGGGCGAGTAAAGAGGACAAAAAGCAGGTAAAGGACTTAGCTCATTCCCGAGGTCAGGAAAAGCATCCTTTTCAGGGCAAAAAGACGCCGCCAAAGCCAAAATATGGTGAAAAATCCACCACTGGTGGGGCATTTCCCTGTCTGCGCGGGCCCGGTTGAGCATGCACATTCTCGACGGCGGCGCCACATCGAGGTGCGGATTGGGCGCCAGGAGCCTGCAATCATTCCCAAAATGTCCGCTCAGTCAGCAGCGGCGCAGGTCGGGGTTGGGTTGGCATCACGCATGCTCTAGAGCAGAGCGCAGGAGAGCGTGTACAGCATGAGGCGGGGCACTAAGGGGCAAGAGCAGGCAGGACCTCACTTCTATGGCGCGCGTCCCTTGTGCAAATGTAGCTTGACCAAGCCGCTTGTAAAGGCATACAGTGTGCGGCTCGGTTGGCCTTTGGGCAAGAGGCATTTATTCGGAGCCTTTGACTAGGAGAGCGAATATGGCTCTTCACGACCGGATCGCGCTGCAAGCTGGTGCCATCGGCATCCGAACCGAGTTGAGCGCCGGGGAAGTCTATGCGGACAACGCCGGCGGGCTGCGCAAGCGTTTGTTACGACAGAAACGCGAGCTGCTTGCCAAAAGGAATTGCTGTCGAAGGACATCCCCCGAGGGAGTGTACCGGAAGCAGTTCCTCCCTGGTCCGCGAGTTGCTCTCCCACCTTTTAATTTCCCTCTCGAGACTTCGTGCAAAGTGGATCATAAGCGACCTTCCGTTAGCGGGGTTTTCTCTTGCGTCAATGAAGACGATTGTGCGGACCGCCAAGCTTAGGGGATAAAGGGAAAATGAAGATCATCGTGACGGATTTGAGAAAATGCTTGGGTTGCCACAGTTGCGAATTGGCCTGCGCCATCAGCCGGTCAACATCCAAGACCTTGCTGGGAGCGATTCTGGAAGACCCGAAGCCTGCTACGAGGGTGCGAGTGGTGGGGATTGGAACTCAGCCCGTGCCGCTACAGTGCCAGCAGTGCGAAGACGCGCCTTGCGCCGCGGTTTGTCCGACGGCGGCGCTTTACCGCTTGGGGAAGGACGAGACCGTTTTGTTCAAGCGCGTGCTTTGCATCGGCTGTTCGAGCTGCGTGTTGGTGTGCCCGTTCGGCGCCATCAGGAGGGCCGACGGGGGAGTGATGGCCAAGTGCAGTCTCTGTTGGGACCGGCTCGCCGAAGGCAAGCAGCCGGCCTGCGTTGAGGCGTGCCCGACGAAGGCGCGCCAACTGGTGGACGCCAATGTGGTGGCGGAGGATAAGCTGCACAACACGGCTTTGGCAATAACCAGCCTCGAGACAAAGAACGGTAGAAAAGAAGGGTGGATAGTCTAAGTAGCCCTTTCGCTCAAGTGGGTTTAGCCATGGAAGTGAGATGAATCGAGACGCGCTAGAACGCATCCTTGAACGTTATCGACGGAACCCCGAACAGATTATCGCCGTCCTTCACGCGCTCCAGGACCAGGAGAGATACCTCCCCGAAGAGGACCTGCGCTTCCTTGCCAAAGAACTGGAGATTCCCACCAGCCAGCTTTTTCATATCTCAACCTTTTACAAGGCCTTCAGCCTCAAGCCGCGCGGCAAACACGAATGCAAAGTTTGTATGGGCACAGCCTGCCATGTGCGCGGGGCGCCGCTTATTTTGGAAGAGGTGGAGCGCAAGCTGGGGATCAAATCCGGAGAGTCAACTCCAGACCTGGAATTCTCTTTAGACACGGTGAACTGCCTGGGAGCCTGCGCGCTTGCCCCCATCGTGACGGTGGACGGAGAGTATTACGGGAATATGAGCGCGCCCTCGGTGGGCAAGGTGCTCAGGCAAGCCCGAGCGGGCAAAGCGGAGAAGCCTGGAAAGCCGGCAAGACCGACAGGGGAGAGCCCGGAAGCAGAATTCAGCCAAGCCCGGCCAAAAGCCCCCTTTCTCTCCAACCCCGCCGAGCTGAGCCGATACTGGGCTGAGTTGACAGCCTCACAGAATCCCGACCTGCCTTATCTCGCGGTGTGCGGAGGCCCGGGATGTTTGGCCATGGGGAGCAAGGATTTATATCTCGCGTTCAAGGAGAGCATCGAGGGAAATAACCTGGGTGACAAGGTGCGGTTGAATTTCACCGGCTGCCACGGGTTCTGCGAAAAAGGGCCTTTGATGGTGGTCTTCCCGCAAGAGATTTTTTACACTTCCGTTCGTCCCCAGGATGCGGAAGAAATCCTGACCAAAGTTATCGAAAAGTCCGGGCCCGTCGAGCGGTTGCTTTATCGGGAGTCTAAAAACGGCGAGAAGATCGTGCTCGAGTCAATGGTGCCTTATTACCAGCGCCAAAACCGCCTTCTGATCGGGAACAACCGCTTTATCAACCCGGAAAGCATTGACGACTATTTGAGACTCGGAGGTTACTCCGCGCTTGCCAAGGCGATCTCTGAAATGACCCCCGAGCAGGTCATCGCGGAAGTCCAGAAAGCCGGTTTGCGGGGAAGAGGGGGTGGAGGTTTCTCGACCGGGTTTAAATGGGAGACCTGCCGGAACGCCCACGGCGAGATCCGCTATGTGATTATTAACGCCGACGAAGGAGACCCGGGGGCGTTCATGGACCGGGCCGTGCTGGAAGGAAATCCCCACTCAGTCCTCGAAGGGATGATCATCGCGGCTTACGCGATCACCTACGGGGTTAGTCCGGTTCAAGGTTACATTTATCTGCGTCATGAGTATCCCCTGGCGTTGAAGATCTTTTCCCGCGCGGTTGAGCAGGCGCGCGCCTGCGGGCTTCTGGGGAAGAAAATTCTGGGCAAGGCGGGATTTGATTTTGACGTGCAGATCAGCCAGGGCGGCGGTGCGTTTGTCTGCGGAGAGAGTTCCGCGTTAATGGCCAGCATCGAGGGCAAGCCCGGAGAGCCGCGGGCCAAATATATACACACGGTGCACAAAGGCATTCACAACCAGCCCAGCAATTTGAACAATGTGGAGACATACGCCAATGTCCCGCTGATCATCAACAGGGGCGCGGGTTGGTACAGTTCGATGGGCACGGAGAATTCCAAGGGCACCAAGATTTTCTCCCTGGTGGGAAAGATCAACCGCACCGGTCTGGTCGAAGTGCCGATGGGTATCACCCTGCGGGAAATCGTTTATGAGATCGGCGGGGGCATCCCCAATAACAAGAAATTCAAAGCGGTCCAAACCGGCGGGCCGAGCGGCGGATGCCTGCCTGAGTCCCTGCTCCATCTTCCGGTGGATTTCGACGAGCTTACCAAAGTCGGCTCCATGATGGGGTCGGGTGGCATGATCGTCATGGATGAAGACACCTGCATGGTGGATGTCGCAAGGTATTTCCTCAATTTCCTCCAGGACGAAAGCTGCGGCAAATGCACTCCCTGCCGGGAAGGCATCAAGCAAATAGTGCACATCCTCAACCGCGTGTGCGAGGGACTGGGCAGGGAAGGGGATTTGCGAAGGCTTGTGGATCTGGGAAATGCAGTCCAGGACAGCTCGCTTTGCGCCTTGGGCGGAAGCGCCGCCAATCCGCTGCTCACCACGATTAAGTATTTCGAGGACGAATATATTGCTCACATTCGGCACAAAAGATGCCCGGCCGGGGTCTGCAAGGCGCTGATCGAATACGCCATAGATAAAGAGAAGTGCACTGGCTGCATGGCTTGCGTCAAGCTCTGCCCGCGGGGAGGCATCACCGGAGAGTTGAAGAAGCCGCACTGGCTCGACCGGCAGCAATGCATCAAGTGCGGGATTTGTTTTGAAATCTGCAAATTTGACGCGGTGGTGAGAAGGTCGGTGGGAGTTTGATGGCAGACCCGGGCAAAATTTGTACGTTACAAATTGACGGTAAGCCGGTGTCCGTGCCGGAGGGGACCACTATCCTCGAGGCCGGTCGTAAACTGGGGATTGAAATCCCCACCCTCTGTCATCACCCTGCGCTTGAGCCCTACGGAGTCTGCCGGGTCTGCATCGTGGAGATCAAGAGGGGCAAGCGAGTTCTCGTGGTTACCGCCTGCAACTTTCCCATTGAAGAAGATGGCCTGGAGGTTTCAACCAACTCGGAGAGAATTCAGAAGGACCGCCGCGTGGTCATTGAGCTGTTGCTGGCGCGTTGCTTTAGTTCCCCCGTCATTCGCGATTTGGCCGCCCGGTTCGGGGTTTTCGACACCGATCTGGAAAAGACCGACGGAGAGGAGTGCATTCTCTGCGGTTTGTGTGTGAATGTCTGCCGGGACTTGATCGGCCAGGCTGCGATTGGTTTCGAGAGCCGAGGCGCAGATCGCAAAACCGCTACGCCCTTTGGCACGCCGAGCGAGGAATGCATTGGGTGCGGCGCCTGTGTTTATGTTTGCCCCACCGGTTGCATCAAGATGGAAGACCTTCCTGAAGAACGAATGATTGATCGCTGGATGAGTTTGATGCCGTCTTTGAAATGCCGCAGTTGCGGCACGGCTTTTGCACCGTTCCGCCAACTCGAGCTTCTGAAGAACCGTCAGCCGCTGGTCAAATCCTATTGGGAAACGTGCCCGCAATGTCGTGCGAAGGGGTTGGGAGAGGCGTTACTCGGGCAGCGGGTGGCCAAGAAAGAAGCGTACGCCGGGTGACGCAGTATGAAAATAGCTCCCCTGCTCGGGCCGATCATTACCCATTATCGTTGGCCGTACATTGGAGAGCAGAAGTCAAGAAACAGCCATCTCCCTTGGGGCGAGGGTGGCGAGCGTAGCGAGCCAGGTGAGGGGTTACTTAGGTTCGTTGGACCCTGTGAACAGTCCCGGCAAGTGACCCCTCACCCGGCCCGCGTCCCGATGAAGTGCATCGGGATCGCGGCCCATCCTCTCCCCTGGGGAGAGGGCGGAAACCTAATTTCCACTCCTCTTCTACAGAAGAGGACCAGAGGTGGGACGGGGTTGGTATGCCCGAAATACCTGAACCGGTTCCAAGATGAGGATATGAACAATGTCCAAGATCATTGCTACAGCCGCCATTCGTGGCGCGCACTATTACATGACGCAGGCGCAGCAGCAACTAAGTCTGGCCATTGAGGAGCGCGGCCCGGACGCACGCATCGCGTATCCCAATACGGGCTACTTTCTGCCCCTGATCCTGGCCATGCTGGGGAAAAAGGTCGAAAAGTTGAAAGACTGTCAGGAGGCACTGGAGGAGATGCAGATCCTGCTCCCCGAGGTGCCGAGCGAAAGCCTCTGGCTTCCTTATCTGGGATCGACTCTTGATGCGGGAATTGCCACCTTGGTCGCTGAAGAGATCATCGAGGCACTCAAGTATCTCGACCCTCAGTACCGTCCAACGCCCCCGTTCATCGGGTTTACGGATGACTCCATATTGCGTACCCAGGGCATCAAGCTGGTGGACGGCCGCATGCCGGGATTTGCCGCTTGTGTGGGCGCCCTGCCCACCAATCAGCAGGCGGTGGCACTGGCACGCGAGCTCCAGGAGAAGAGCATCCTGGTTTTCATGGCCGGAAGCAGCAATGGCAGATCGATGGCGGAGCAGTTGGCGGAAGAGGGCGTCGAGATGGGCTGGGACACTTACCTCGTGCCTTACGGGAAGGAGATGAGTGCCGCCGTGCATGCCCTTAACTTTGCTTCGCGCGCCGCCATGACTTTCGGCGGGGTCAAGCCGGGCGATATCGAGGGGGCGCGCCAGATCCTTCTCTACAACAAGGAGCGCGTCTTTGCCTTTGTACTGGCGCTGGGCACCGACCCGGAGGTGCCAGCGGACCAGTTGCTCACGGATCAGAAATACGCCACGGCGGCGGGCGCTATCAACTTTGGCTTCCCGGTGATTGCCGACTCTGCCATCCCGCAAATCCTGCCGCGCGGTATTTGCACTTACGAGCATGTGGTCTCCAACGTAGCGTTGGAGCGCATCGTGCCCAAAGCGGTCGAGGTGCGAGGACTCAAGCTCAAGATCTCCAAGATCCCCATCCCCATTGCCTATGGCGCCGCGTTTGAGGGCGAACGAGTCCGCAAGGAGAACCTCCAGATAGAATTCGGAGGTAAGTACTCTACGGCCTTTGAATGCTTGCGCAAGAGATCCATGGATCAAGTCGAGGACGGGAAAGTGGTGTTGATCGGTCCTGACATCGATCAGGCTGAGCCGGGCAAGGCCATGCCGTTGGGAGTCGTCGTGGAAGTAGCCGGCCGCAGCTTCCACGAGGACTTCGAAAGCGTGCTGGAGCGCCGCATCCACAAGTTTGTCAGTTGCGCCGCCGGCATCATGCACATCGGCCAGCGCGACATCCCCTGGGTCCGGGTCAGCAAGGAAGCCTACCAGAAGGGTTTCCGGTTGAAACACTTGGGCGAGTTGCTGATTCACAAATACAAGGATGAGTTCTCCGGCATTGTGGACAAAGTGCAAGTCACGATCTACACCGATGAGCAACAAATGCAGGAAGCGCTGCGGGATGCTCGCGTGGCCTATGGCAAGCGCGATGAGCGCATGGCCGGGATGAAGGACGAAGATGTGGACCGCTTTTACAGTTGCATCCTGTGCCAGAGTTATGCGCCCAACCATGTCTGCGTGGTCACCCCGCAGCGCCTCGGTTTGTGCGGGGCCTATACCTGGTTGGACTGCCGGGCGGCATTCGAGATGGATTCACACGGGCCCAACCAGCCGATCGCGAAAGGAAGCTGCCTGGATCCGTCACTGGGAGTTTGGGCGGGAGTCAACCAATACGTGGCCAAGGCTTCCAATGGGCATCTTCAGAGGGTGACGATGTACTCGATCATGGAGGATCCGCAGACCAGTTGCGGGTGTTTCGAGTGCATCGTCGCCATCCTGCCGGAGACCAATGGGGTCATGATCGTCAATCGTGAATTCCAGGGGATGACCCCCATTGGCATGACCTTCTCGACCATGGCCGGCGAGGTGGGTGGTGGAGTGCAGGTCCCCGGCTTCTTGGGCGTGGGAAGGATGTATCTGGTCAGCGAGAAATTCATCTCCGCTGAGGGTGGACTGCAACGAGTGGTTTGGATGCCCCAGGAACTGAAGGATGAAATGCTGGACCGCCTGGAAAAGCGGTTCGAGGAAATGGGGCAACCCGACCTGCTGGCTAAGATTGCTACCGAGAAGGACGCTGTCTCGGTCGATGAATTGGTGGAGTTTCTGCAAAAAGTGGATCACCCGGCCCTGGCGATGGCATCTGTCCTGGGCTGAAAAGCAGGGGCGGCCCTCGTGGCCGCCCTCGGGCAACCACAAGGGTAGCCCTTACAACGGAGGAGTGGCAAACATGGCGAAGCTCACAGGAATTGGTATTTACAAACTGTTGCCGAAGACTAACTGTGGAGAGTGTAATGTCCCAACCTGCATGGCGTTCGCCATGCAAGTGGCGGCTAAGAAAGTGGCCTTGGAGGCATGCCCGTACGTGTCTGAGGATGCCAAGCGGGAACTGGCCGAATCGGCTGCGCCCCCGATGCGCACGGTGACGCTTGGCGCAGGCCCTCGGGCGGTTCAGTTGGGAGGCGAGACAGTGCTGTTCCGCCACGAGGAGAAGTTCCACCATCCTACCGCTCTGGCTATTCGGATCAAGGACACGGACGACGTTGCGGCAGAAATCAACTCCATACACCATATGAAATTTATACGTAGTGGAAAGTCCGTCAACGTCGAGCTGATTGCCCTCGAGCAAGCGGGTGACGCCGGGTCTTTCCTGGCTGCGGCGAAGCTGATCCGCGAGTCTACGGAACTGCCGGCGGTCTTGATGACCAGTGATCTCCCGGCATTGACTGGGGCCCTGGAAGTCCTGGCCGAACGCCGACCGCTCGTCTATGCAGCGGATAAGAGCAACTTCCAGCAACTGGCCCAGCTCAGCGCCAAGTTCAAGGTACCGCTGGCCGTTAAGGGGGAAACCCTGGAGGAATTAGCGGACCTGACCACTAAGATCAAGCAAATCGGTGTGGGAGACTTGGTATTGGCGCCCGCCATTGGACGCGTGGGCGAAGGTCTGACCTGCCTGACCCAGTTGCGGCGTTTGGCTCTGGAAAAGAACTTCCGGCCCCTCGGTTACCCTGTGATGGTCCTTACCACAGCGCAGGACGCGGTTGAAGAAGCCCTCCAAGCCATCATTTATGAGTGCAAGTACGCTTCTATCGTGGTCATGCGCGGCAAGCAAGCTTGGCAGCTCCTTCCTGTGCTTACGGCCCGGTTTAACATCTTCACGGATCCGCAGGTGCCCAACGCTGTCGAGGCAAAGGTGTACAAGGTGGGTGAGCCAAGTCCCGACTCCCCGGTGCTGGTTACGACTAACTTCGCCCTGACGTACTTCACCGTGGAGGGCGAGGTGGAGAATAGCAAGGTACCTGCCTACATCACCGCCGTGGAAACGGGTGGCTTGGGAGTTTTGAATTCCTACGCCGATGACAAGCTGACGGGTGAGACGATCGCCAAGGCGATCAAGGCTTCGGGGATACTAACTCAGGTGCGCCACAAGAAGTTAATTATCCCGGGGCTGGTGGCGGTGCTGAAAGGTGAACTCGAGGATGAAGCCGGCTGCGAGGTGGTGGTGGGCCCGGAAGAGGCAGCGGGAATTTCTAACTTCCTGAGGACCGAGTGGAAATCGCAGGTGGGCGGATGAGTGTAGGATCAGGCGCGATCCTAAAGGATGGGAAAGTACAGGTCACCTTCTGGCCGGAAGGTGAGCGCGTACGTGTGCCTCTGGAGGCAACCCTCCTGGACGCGGCCAAGATTGCCGGTGTAGATCTGGCGAGCTCCTGTGGAGGCGACGGGCTGTGCGGAAAATGCCGCGTGATCGTCAAGCAGGGGAACGTGACCGCCCAGCCCACCAGCCTGCTCAGCCGGGAGGAGATCCGGCGTGGTTACGTATTGGCGTGCCTAACCAAGGTGGTCGGCGACGTGGAGGTTGAAATACCTCCCGAATCCCGTGCCGAGGCTGCCCAGATCCTCATCGACGTTGACGCCCAGCGGTTTCGCGCCCTGCACCCGGTAGGAGGGGAGATCGAGGTCCGTGCCGCCCCTCTGATTCGCAAGCTCTACCTCGACCTGCCACGTCCCAGCCTGGACGACAGCCTCTCCGATCAGTCCAGGCTGTTTCGGGAGATTCGCCGCCAGCGCCCCGCGCCTATCATGCAACTGGGGCTCAAAGTGCTGAGAACTTTGCCCAAACTGCTGCGCGATGCGGACTGGAAAGTGACCGTCACGCTGGGCTGGCGTGGAGGTACTTTGGAAGTGCTCCAGGTGGAGCCGGGTAACGCGTCGGGCCGAAATCTCGGTGTAGCGGTGGATGTGGGAACATCGACGGTCGTGGCCCACCTGCTCGATCTGGATACGACCGAGCGAATGGATGCCGAGGCCGTGTACAACTCCCAGCGCGCCTGGGGTGACGAAGTGACGCGACGCATTGTCCATGCCGGCACACCGGGGGGATTAGATGAGCTGCAAAAGGCGGTGGTAGGCAATATCAATGGGTTGATTTCGGCCCTGGTGCAGCGCAATAACATTGCCCTGGGCGATATAGCGGCCGTTCTCTGTGCCGGCAACACCACCATGACGCACCTGTTGCTGGGCCTGGATCCAACCTCGATTCGCAAAACGCCCTATATACCCACCTCTGCCGCCTCACCTCCCGTTCGAGCTGTGGAAGTCGGTATCCAGATCAATCCCCGGGGGCTGCTGTATACGATCCCAAGCATTGGAGGATGGGTTGGGGGTGATGTGACGGCGGGCATATTCGCGGTGGGATTGCGCCGTTCGAAAAAGGTGCAAATGCTGATTGATATCGGCACCAACGGCGAGATCGCGGTAGGGAATTGTGAATGGACCATTTCTTGCTCCGCCTCGGCGGGTCCCGCCTTTGAAGGTTCGGGTGTGAAACATGGGATGAAGGCCATGCACGGGGCTATCGAACGGGTGGAGATCACTCCCGAGGGAGCGGTTCATTACCGGACGGTTGGCAACGGCCGTCCGCGGGGTATCTGTGGGTCCGGGCTGATTGACCTCATCGCCGAGTTGTACAAGGTAGGGTTCATTGACCGCTCGGGGCATCTGGCGCCCGGCAAAACCGAGCGCGTGCGCGAGCGGGACGGCATGTTGGAGTTCGTATTGGCGCCCGCCTCCCGTTCGGAAACCGGCCAGGATATCGTGATCACCCAGGCCGACCTGTCCAACCTGCTGAGCGCCAAGGCGGCTATTTACGCCGGCACCGAAGTTTTGGCGCGGGCCATTGGGCTCGACTTTCGGGAGGTCGAGCGAGTCTACATCGCGGGCGGATTCGGGAATTACCTGGACCTCGAGAAGGCGCTCGCCATTGGGTTGATACCCGACTTGCCGCTGGAGAAGATTCGGTTTGCCGGCAATACATCAATTTTGGGCGCTGACTTGGGCCTGCTGTCCGAGGATGCATGGCAAGAGCTGCACGCAATTGCTGAGGCGGTTACGTACTACGATCTTATCAATTACCCAAATTATTACGACGAGTTTCTGGCGGCGCGGTTCCTTCCGCACACTGATCTGAGTAGGTTTAAGTCCCTGAAGCGTTCGCAAGAAGTGGAGGCTTGTATCTAGATGGCATTCACCTTGGCCGTGGCCGGCAAAGGCGGTACCGGCAAGACCACCCTGGCGGCATTGCTGATTCAAACCCTGATCGAACGCGGGGAGGGGCCGGTTTTGGCCGTGGATGCCGATCCCAACCCCAATCTGGGTTATGTGCTGGGGTGCAAGGTGGAAAAGACCATCAGCGAACTGCGCGATGAGCTGCTGGACCATATCCGCAAACTCCCACCCGGAGTAACCAAAGATGACTACCTGGAGATGGGGATTCAAGAATGCTTGTGGGAGGGGCGCGGAGTCGATCTGCTGGTGATGGGTGCAGGCGAGGGGCCTCGCTGCTATTGTGCGGTCAACAACGTTTTGCGGCGATGCATTGACCGCCTCCGCGGTGCGTATCGGTACGTGGTGATGGATAACGAGGCGGGCCTGGAGCATTTATCCAGATGCACAACCCAGGACGTTGATGTGCTTCTGATCGTCAGCAGCGGCCTGCCGGTTGCGCTTCAGGCGGCTTTCAGGATCCGCGAGCTGACTAAGAGGTTGGCGTTGCGCATCGGGGGGCAATATCTGGTCCTCAACGACGTGGACCTTACCGAGGTGGCTCGGAACGAGGCAATGGCACAACAAACGGGCCTCGAGTTGCTAGGTGTGGTCCCCTCGGACAGCGCCTTGCGCCAGCTCAGCCGGGAGGGAGAACCGTTGGTTCAATTGGTGCCGGATTCAGCGGCTCGAAGAGCCCTGCGAGAAATCCTGGAGGCGGCTCTGTCACCCACGGCTGCGACACTTTAGGAGGTTGCTGAAAAAACGCTTTTGGCATGTCATTCTGAGCGAAGCGAAGAATCTCCGTAGTTCCAGAATTAACCAACTGCAGAGATTCTTCGCTTCGCTCAGAATGACAGAGCCGATAGCTGTTGAGTTTAGGAGGAGAGCAAATGGTTCCAGACGCGAAAAAGACCTGGGGAGGACGAGTCAATTCAGTGACCATCGGGGCAACCCAAGCCACTGGGGGAACTCGAGCTTTTACTGTCACCATCGGGGGATCAGCGACTCTCCCTTTTTTGGATTTTGAGGGACAGTGCGGCATGCCCGCCGTCGCCATGGAGATTTGTGACGTCTACCCGCAAGAGTGGCCGGACTTGTTAAAGGAGCCGTTTGGCGATGCGTTAGGGGATCCGGTGCGCTGGGCACGGAAGTGCCTCGAATTGGGGGCCGACTTGATTTGCCTGCGCTTGGACGGCTGCCACCCCGAACGCGGCAACCGGTCCCCCGCCGAGGCAGCCCAAACGGTAAAGGCGGTTCTACAGGGAATGCCGGCTCCCCTGATCATCTGGGGCACGGGGAATGCAGACAAGGATAACGAGGTATTCCCGGCAGTGGCAGAGGCAGCAGCCGGAGAAAACTGCCTGATCGGGAGCATTACCGAGGACAACTACAAGACTCTGACCGCTGTTTGCACCGCGTACAAACACAAGCTTATTTCGGAATCCCCGTGCGACATCAACATGGCCAAGCAGGTGAACATACTCGCCCAGGATATGGGCTTTCCGGTGGAAAACATGGTGATTTACCCCACCTGTGCAGCCCTTGGATATGGTTTGGAGTACATCTACTCGGTCATGGAGCGGGGCCGGCTGGCTGGTTTGAAGGGGGACAGGATGCTAGCGCAACCGATCCTCTGTGATATCGGGATCGAGGCTTGGGGCGTTAAAGAGGCTCGAGTTTCAGAAGAAGAGGTTCCCGATTGGGGTCCGCAGCGTCAGCGTGCGCCACTCTGGGAGGCCGGAACCGCCATTGCCTTCCTGATGGCTGGAGGTGATCTTCTCATTCTGCGTCACCCCGAGGCGGTTTGTTCCGTCAAGAAAACCATCACCGAACTGACCGGAGCACTGGCAGGTGCGGTTGCGGCTTAGAGGCAATGTCGTTCACTTAAACGCTGTCAAGGGGGCTGTTCACTGTTTGACCCTAGAGCCCCCTCACCCCCTGCCCTCTCCTCCAAGGGGGAGAGGGGGGGATGTAAATTTGAATTTACTGCCCTCGCCCCCCTTGGGGGAGAGGGTGGCGCGAAGCGACGGGTGAGGGGGGGCAGCCCGGAACGAATCGGGAAGGAGATTCCTGAAACACCCATTATGTGAACAGTATTGGGTCTAAAGGAGGAAATTCAATGGGCATCATTTTGATCGGTGAGCGTATCAACGGGTCTTTCAAGGATGTAGGCCGGGCAATTCAGGAACATGACAAGACCGTGATCAAGGATCGAGTGGCCAAGCAGGAGGCAGGGGGCGCTGATTATTTGGATGTGAACATGGGGGCAGCTTCACGCAAGCTGGAAGACTATGCCTGGCTGGTCCAAGCAGTGGCGGAATCCACTGCCTTGCCGCTCTCGCTTGACTGCCCACGCGCCGACATGTTCCGGGTCGGGCTGAAGGCCATTCGAGACACGGTCGGTGAGCGTGCGGTGATTCTTAACAGTACTACCGCTGAAGATAGCAAGCTCATCCCGCTTCTTGAGCTGGCGACAGAATTTAAGGCGGGAATCATAGGCGTGGTCATGGACGAGAGAGGAAGCCCCCAGGACGTGGACCGGCGGTTGGAGTTGGGCGGCAAGATTTTTGCGGCGGCGGTGGAAGCCGGTCTTTCCCCATCCGACATCTATCTGGACCCGATCGTCATGCCGGTCAAATTCATGCAGGACCAGCCCAAGAATGTGCTCAATGCCATTCAGCAGATGACCATGCTTTCCGATCCGCCCTGCCACGTTTCCATTGGTCTGAGCAACGTTTCCTCCAAGACGGAAGAGCGCAAACTCATCAATCGCACTTTCATGGTTATGGCAATGGCGTTGGGTTTGGATGCGGCGATCCTGGATGTCTGCGACGAGGAACTGCGGCAGGCAGTGGCCACGGCTGAACTCCTGCTCGGCATGGAAATTTACAGCGATGCTTACTTAAAAGCTTATCGCCAGAGAACAAGCTCCGGCACTGCCGCGGCGGCATAAGCCGCAATGCCGGGTGAAGCGCTCTGGAGTGCGGCAGCTTGCTGCCGCTTTTCTCCTGCGAGCTTGCTCGCGCCTCACCTGTCCGAGTACCGGGCTCCAGTGCACGGCCAGCAAGCTGGCCTGAGCAAAAGCGGCAGCAAGCTGCCGCACTCCAGAGCCTCCTCTTGGGTTGCGGCTCTGTCGCGCGGTGGTTTCTGCGCACTTTGTGGTGAATGTATTCTCTGTGGTGAATGTTTGAAAGCGAGGCTGCAATGAATCAAAAAAGCGTTGATCGTGCTACACAGGAAATGCTTGAGCATGCCCACGACCAGAAACTCGAGACGGCTTGGGACCGGTGGGAGAAACAGCAGCCGCAATGCGGCTTCGGTCAGCTTGGGGTTTGCTGCCGAATCTGTAATATGGGACCCTGCCGCATCGACCCGTTCGGCGGCGAGCCGCGCCGGGGCACTTGTGGAGCGGATGCGGATACGATTGTGGCCCGCAACTTGGTGCGCATGGTCGCGGGTGGATCGGCCGCCCATTCCGATCACGGCCGCGATGTAGCCCATACGCTTCTTCTGGCAGCAGAGGGGAAGGGCGGCTATGCCCTCAAGGATCCCATAAAGCTGCGCAAGATTGCAGCCGATTTTGGTGTTGCTACCGATGGGCACAGTGATTTGGAGATAGCCAAGGCCGTGGGAGAGCAAGCTCTTCACATGTTTGGCCAGCAGGAGGGTGAACTCGCCCTACTCTCGCGGGCCCCTGCCCGGCGACAGGAACTCTGGCGCAAGTTTGGGATCAGTCCGCGCGGAATCGACCGGGAGATCGTCGAGATCATGCACCGCAGCACCATGGGAGTTGACACAGACTATCGGAACATCCTCATGCAGGGATTCCGTGCTTCGCTGGCGGACGGCTGGGGCGGTTCCATGATCGCAACCGATCTGCAGGATGTCCTCTTTCGCTCTCCCCAACCCGTGCGTGCCAAAGTCAATCTGGGTGTCCTGAGGAAGGACGCAGTCAATATCGTAGTGCACGGCCATGAGCCCGTGCTCTCGGAGATGATCGTGGCAGCCAGCCGGGATCCGGAACTTCTGAAGATGGCCGAGGCCCAGGGCGCCAAGGGAATCAATATCGCCGGGATTTGTTGCACCGCCAACGAAATCCTGATGCGCCACGGTGTGCCGGTGGCAGGGAATTTCCTACAGCAGGAGCTGGCTATCATTACGGGTGCGGTCGATCTCATGGTGGTCGATGTCCAGTGCATCATGCCGTCCCTGGCCAGTCTGACCGGTTGCTTCCATACGAAACTGGTCTCAACCTCGCCCAAGGCCAAAATGCCCGGGGTTGAACAGATTGACTTCGATGAAATGCGGGCCTTGGAAGTTGCGAAGGAGATCGTGGGGCGGGCCGTGGAGAATTATTCCCGGCGTGACCCGCGCAAGGTGACAATCCCCGAGAGCCGCTCGGACTTGATCGCCGGCTTTACCACGGAATCGGTCTTTCGCTTCCTGGGAGGCCGCTATCGTGGCACCTTCCGCCCCCTGAACGACGCCGTGATCGACGGTCGATTGCGAGGCGCGGTGGGGATCGTGGGATGCAACAACCCAACACGCTCCATGACTATGCACACATCACCCTCACTCGGGAACTCCTCAAGAACGACGTATTGATCGTCAGCTCAGGCTGCGCCGCTATCGCGGATGCCAAGTGCGGGTTGCTTCGTCCCGAAGCGGCTTACGAAAGCGCTGGGCCTGGATTGAGAGAGATCTGCGAGACTGTGGGGATCCCTCCCGTCTTGCACGTCGGGTCTTGTGTGGACAATTCCCGCATCCTGACCACGCTTATTGAGATCGTGGGTGAGGGGGGTTTGGGAGAGGATTTCTCCCAACTCCCGGTAGCTGGTTCGGCGCCCGAATGGATGTCGGAGAAGGCCATAGCCATTGGCTTTTACTTTGTGGCCTCCGGCGTGATGACTCACTTTGGCACCCCCCACCCCGTGTTGGGCAGCCCTGCCGTGCACAAGTTCCTCACCGACGATGTGGAAGAGATGCTGGGCGGGAAATTCTTTTTCGAAGACGACCCAGTCAAGGCCGCTGCCCAGATCATCGAGCACTTGGATCGAAAGCGTGCGGAATTGAAGCTAGCGCCTCCTATGTACACTGCCAACAAGACTTGGCAGGGTGTAGCGGTGGGGGCTTGAGGGACCCGAATTAGAAAGTCCTTTCGAAGTTAGGGATCTGTCCCCCTTGTTCGGAAAACGGCCCTCTCCCCTGGGAGAGGGCAAAGGCCCAGTTTCCGTTCCTTTTTCGTCAGGAAATCTATGCCAGTGAACCCGACATGGGCTGCCAGCCTAGAGAAGCAATCACAGGAGACGCAAGCGGCGCTCCGGGGCCGCGACCCTGCGGAAGTGGCCCTGTGGTCGGGCGCAACGTGTGAAGTCGTGGCGGGGGAGACTCGTCTCGATGTCCGCTTCTGGGATCGTTCCTACCTTATAACATGGCCGGACTTGGCGGTTCGTGACAAGGAAGGCCAGCCTTGCCCCGGGCACTTCCAGGGCATAATTCTCCAATACCTCCTCCTGGCGGATGGCACGCCACTAGAGAACGCGTGGGTCTCGTTGCGCAACTTGCCTCATGGCTCCTTCTATGAGCAGGCCTTCCAGTCATACAGTGGAAACCTGTTGGTGAGGAACTTTCGCGAAAACCCGGAAGACTTCCGTGCTATCGCAAAAAGGCTGGGAGGAGAACCTCTGGAGATGGGGGACGCTGCGTTCCGCTTTTGGGCACTGCCCCGAATACCCCTGGCCGTGGTTTACTGGTCAGGAGGAGGAGAGTTCCCCGACTCGGCGCAGGTCCTGTTCGACAAGTCCGCCGGCCATTACCACCATCTGGAGATGCTGGCGCATCTTGGCGGCATGTTGTGCGAACGCCTGGTCCAGGCGCGCGAAAAGCGTTGAAGTGCATGACGGACGTGAAGGTTTTTCTCCGTGTCCTCGGCGCCCGGAAAAGATTTAACACTGAGGTCACTGAGATCCTCCGTGCTCTCCGTGTTGAGGTTTTGGAGGCTCGGAGAACACGAGTATCTGATTTTGTTTGCGGCCGCCGGGCCGTGCTGTGAGAACATCATTATGAAAATCGCATTGAGCGGCAAAGGCGGAGTCGGTAAAACCACATTGACGGCCTTGTTGGCCCGGCAGGCGGCTGCGCGGGGTCATCCGGTTTTGGTCATCGATGCCGATCCAAATCCTAACCTCCATCTGGCCCTCGGTTTTCCCTCTGCCCCGCCAGCCTTAGTCGGGATGAAGGATTTGATTGAGGAGCGTCTCGGATCGCTGGAGGGATTCTTCCGGCTCAATCCTCGCGTGGACGATATTCCGGAGCGGTTCTCTTTTGAGGACCATGGCGTTCGGCTCCTGGTGATGGGCGGCATCAGCCAGGGGGGCGGAGGTTGTGCGTGCCCGCAAAGCGCTTTCCTTCGAAACCTTATGCTGCACGTCATGCTGGAGCGCTCCGACTGGGTATTCATGGATTGCGAGGCTGGGCTGGAACATCTGGGGAGGGCGACATCAAAGGGCGCCGACGCTCTCTTGATCGTGGTCGAGCCCAGCCAATCTTCTCTGGAAACAGCCCATCGAATTCAGCAATTGGCCGCAGACATCGGCCTCTCCCGCCTGTTTGTCGTGGGTAACAAGGTTCGAGATCTGGAAGAGCGAGAGCTGATCGAACACGGCATGGGCGATCTGAAGGTCCTGGCTTGTCTTCCGGAGAGTCTTGCCCTGCGCCGCGCCTCCCGTCGTGGGATCGCGGTGCAAGATCCCGATCTCTTCGCGGCGGTCGGCAGCATCCTGGATGCCATCGAGACGAGGGCTTAAAAGCAAAGGCATTCACCACAGAGGGCACAGAGAAACACAGAGAATCAAAAAGAGCCATTCACGATCCGCGAGTGGCGTAAATCCGCCTAGGCGGACCTTCTATGTCTGCGCCACAATGAAGGCCGCGCATGCGCCCACGATCATAGACGCTGTCTGTGAGAAAATGCGGACGATTGAGGCCGCAAAAGTGCTGCTGTGCCGACCCTGTGGTCGTTTAGGGGCGCCGACATAAAAATCGATGTCGGCGCCACCCGCACCTGCTCCGTTAGCAGCGGAGCAGGCGGAGAGAACGTAATTTGTTCATGAGACAGGATGACGTAACTTTGCCTTGATCTCGCTGTATTGCTCTTGCAGATTCGACTCCGCCCAATTCTGATCCTCGATCGGCTCGACTTTTACGGCGCAATACTTGTATTCAGGGGTTTTCGAAATCGGATCACAATAATCAATCGTGAGCTCATTGCAGGCTCCGACCCACCACTGATACGTCATGTACACCACACCTTGATTTACACGGTCCGTTACCAAGGCCCGAGTCATGACCTTGCCTCGGCGTGACGAAATCCAGACCAACTGTTCGTCTTCGATTCCGTACTTACTTGCGTCGGCGCTATGCATCTGCACATATCCGGGCTCATCGGCGAGTGTTTGCAGAGCAGCGCAGTTCCCTGTCATGGTGCGGGAGGAATAGTGCCCAACTTCACGGACCGTGGAGAGAACAAGAGGATAGTCTGTGTCGGGGTGTTCCAGAGGTGGACGCCACTCCGCAGCAAACAGTTGCCCTTTGCCGTTCGGTGTGTCGAACTTATTCCCGGCGTAGAGATAGGGCGTTCCAGGATGATCGAGGCTTGGGCAGGGCCACTGAACTGACCCCATCCTCTCCAACTTCTCGTAGGTTACGCCGTAGAAGATCGGGCAGAGATTGCGCAGCTCATCCCAGATCTCCTCCGTATTGCGATACTTCATTGGGTAGCCCATGGCAGTTGCCATCAGGGAGATGATTTCCCAATCCGGCTTGACATCGCCTTTCGGTTCCACTGCTTTATGAAATCGCTGGAAGCCGCGATCGGCGGTTGAGTAAGTGCCCTCATGCTCACCCCAGGCTGTGGCCGGGAAGATAACATCGGCGCACAGAGCTGTTTTGTTCATGAAGATATCCTGCACAATCACGAACTCCATCTTGGCCAGCGCTTCTCGCACGCTGCTCGCGTTCGGATCCGTTTGTACCAGATCCTCCCCGAAGATGTAATACGCCTTCAGCTTGCCTTCTTGCACGAGATGTGGAACTTCGGTGATTGTGCATCCAGGCTCGGCCGGAAGCTCCTGCACACCCCAGGCCTTCGCGAACTTGGCCCGCACCGCAGCATCGGTCACCTTCTGATATCCGGGAAAGACGTTGGGGAGGGCGCCGTGGTCGCAAGCGCCCTGCACGTTGTTCTGTCCACGCACCGGGCCGATTCCCACGTTTGGACGCCCGAAATTCCCGGTCAGCAACGCCAGGCCGGAAAGCCCCTTCACTACGTCCACGGCTTGTCCGTAGTGGGTCACGCCCATGCCATAGAGAATGAATGCGTTCGGCGCCGCTGCGTACATTCGCATCGCCTCGCGGATCTGCTTCTCCGAAATGCCTGTGATCCCTTCCGCGTAGGCCGGAGTATATTTGGCAACATTTTCCCGATAGGTTTCGAAGCCTTCGGTAAAGTTGTTGACGTAATCTTTGTTGTAGAGCCCTTCCTCGATCAGGACGTGTCCGAAGGCGTTCACCAGCGCCATGTTCGTCCCGTTACGAATGGGCAGCCAGAGATCGGAAATACGCGCCGACTCGGTAAATCGCGGATCGACAACCACAATCTTTGCGCCCTTCTCTTTTGCCGCCACGATTCGCCGCGCGATGATGGGATGGGAGTCCGCCGCGTTGTATCCAAAGATGAAGACACACTGTGCATCCTCAATCTCAGGAATAGAATTGCTCATCGCCCCATTACCAAGCGTTGCGGCCAGACCGGCCACAGAGGGGGCATGTCAAACACGTGCGCAGTGATCAATGTTGTTCGTGCCGACCACCGCGCGTGCGAACTTCTGCATAACATAGTTTGCTTCGTTGCCCGGACCCCGGGCCGACCCCGTAAGCATGATGGAGTCCGCACCATATTTGTGCTTGATTTCCTGCAAACGAGTGGAAGCAAAGTTGATCGCTTCGTACCATGACACTTCCTCAAACTCCGCGCCGCGGGTGCGCCGGATCATCGGTTTCTTCAATCGTGGGGTCAGGCGCTTTGTATCATTCAGGAAGTCCCAGCCATATAAGCCCTTCAGGCAGAGGGTACCCTGATTGGTACGTCCAAGGGCCGGTTCCGCGCGCACGATGGCGCCGTCTTCCACGACAAGATTCAGCGTGCATCCCGCACCACAGTATGGGCACACCGTCAGAACTGTTTCCGCCATATATCCCCCTTGCACAGCTTCCTTATACTTACGACTTGCTGATGTCCACAATTTGAACGATGTCAGATCGTCATCCCGCCGGCCTCGATTGCCGCGTTCTCTTGACGTCCCTTCATTGCAACCGACATTACTTTCTGATCTACCAGCCGCAGTGCCTTGGTCAGGCATACGCGAATGCACGCAGGACCCTCTTCTTGCGTAATGCAAAGGTCGCACTTCTGCGCTTCCACCTTCTTCACTCGAACTGTGTGCTCGCTTATACCGCGCCCAACCCGCTCCAGCTTTTCCACGGTTACGATCTCCACGGCGCCATAGGGACAGGCGATCATGCAGCTCTTGCACCCCACACAGCGTTCCTGGTTCACCTGCACCGAGTCGCTGCTAAACACGATCGCGCCGGTCGAACACACCTTGACACAAGGTGCATCTTCACACTGATGGCACTGCACCGGCGTGCTCACCTTCGCGGTCCTGATCAGTTTCAACCTCGGGATAAAGTGTGCTGCCGACATCCCCTGCAATCCCTCGTCCCCCGAGTGCGCCAGGACGCAGGCCACCTCACAGGTGCGGCATCCAATGCACCTCTTGGGATCTGCGATGACAAACGTATTCATGAGTTCACCTGCCCGCTCGCGCCGGAGATTTGCGCCGGCGCTTCGCCCAGCAAGTCAATTAGAACTTCAGACAAAATTCCGGCGGTACTTTCGACTTCCGGACTCATTTCGCTGCCTAGCGCAATCTGTTTCGGTTGCACACCAAGTGCAAAGACATCCGCACGGGTGTTCTCTCGCAGGTAACGGAAGAAAAGTTCCAACGGCATTTGGTGGGTCGATACATTGCATCCGGCCAGGTCATCCGCTTCCAGGATGGTGACCGTGCCCGCAGCCTCACCTATGTCCGCCGCGTCCAGTACAAGAATCGTCCGCGCCTTTTGCTCGAGCAGCCGCCCGAGGTAACTTTCCGGCACTTCGCCGACATCCAGCAGTCTGGCGGACACCTTTCCCTCCAGCCGTTCGAGCATTCGGGGACCAAAGCCGTCATCGCCGCGCAGGGTGTTGCCGATTCCCACCACCAGAACCGTTCCCTTCAGCCGTGCTCGCAGCTCATCTCGCAGCACAAAAACCCTCACAACACCCTTTGGGAATTCGTCATCACTGTCAACTCGTCTTCCTGTTCAGGAGGGGCCAGCATCGGAGTGGGCTCGCTCTCCTGCCGATAGCGATAGGGCTTCACTTTGTCGCGCACCAATCCCATTGCGACTGCGGCGCCCCAAAGAATTGCTTCCGGCCGCGGCGGGCAGCCCGGAATATAGAAGTCCACGGGTAACACTTTGTCCACGCCGCCGATGACGTGATAAGAGTCAAACCACATGCCTCCACCCACTGCACAGGAGCCGCAGGCGATTACGACTTTCGGATTAGGTGTGGCATCGTAGAGGCGGCGCAGGCGCGGCAAAACCGTCCGGGTGACAGGCCCGGAGACCAACAACACATCCGCGTGCCGCGGTGAGGCGACCAGCTTCATTCCAAACCGCTCGGCGTCGTAGTACGGCGTGAAGGCGTTGATCTCTTCAATGTCACAGCCGTTACAGCCGCCTGCGTTGGCGTGATAGACCCAGAGCGAGCGCCGGAAACAATGCTTCAACAAAACCTGATAGAGAGACATCGCCCTACCCTCCCGCCATCTGATGCAACAGCGCCTGCACCGACAGGTCGATTGCATGATGCAGGAATCCCAGGTTTAATCCGCTGACAATTACCAAGCCCGCCATCACCACAATCACCGCAATCATGCCGAAGGGATAAGAAACGCTCACCTCAGTTTCACCTTCGCGATTTGGTGACAACGCATCCGGCAGAAACTCGTCCCATTGCTGCGCGAACGCCTCTGCGCCGCCACCGATTGACGCCAGCGCCGGCGCCGTCTCCGCACGGACCGGCGCGGCCGCCACCGGCTCCTCTTCGTGCTTTTCCTGAAGGAAAATGGTGTATCCGGCACGGATTAACACGGCGACGGTCAGCAAACTGGTGAAAAGCGCAATTCCAAATGCCCACCACAGATGCGCCTGCGCGGCCGCCGTGTAAATTGCGAACTTGCTCCAGAAGCCGTTCAGGGGTGGCACGCCGCTGATGGCAAACGCGCCGATGAAGAAGCAAACCGCCAGAAGCGAGCTGTGTTTCTTCCTTCCCAGCTCCGCGATGCTCGTGGTGCCGCACGCATAGAGCAGAGCGCCAGAGCAGAGGAACAGCATTGATTTGTCCAAGGCGTGGTTCAGCAGGTGGTAGACGGCGCCATAGAAGCCCAGATAGCTGCTCAGTCCAAGGCCCATGATGATGTACCCAATCTGGCTGACCGAGCTATAGGCCAACATACGCTTCAGATCAGTCTGATGGAAGGCAACCAGGATCCCGAACAGCATGGCGACGGCGCCGAGAATCACGCAGAACAATCCGAGCGCACTGTGCCCCGGATAGAAAATGGTCGCGATGCGCGCGATGGCGTAGATCGCGACCTTCAAAGTGACACCCGAGAGCATGGCGCTCACCGGGCTTGGCGACTGCGAGTGCGCGTCAGGCAGCCAGGCATGGAACGGCACGAAGCCGGCCTTGGAGCCGAAGCCGATAATCACCAGCATTCCGCCGGCGAGTGCAACCAGAGGTGGAAACTGGTGGGCCACCTTGGCGATTTCACTAATCTCCATTGCCTTTATACCACCCACGAAAGGCACGGCAGCCGAGTAGAGCACTACACAACCAAGCAGGCCAAGAGCAATTCCCACCGAACAGAGCAGCAGATACTTGTATCCGGCCTCCAGCGCCTCCGGCGTTCCGTAAAACGTCACCAGCAGTGCCGAGGCCAGCGTCGTCGCCTCCACCAGCACGTACATCATGATGATGTTATTCATCACCGTTACCGCGGTCATCGTACTGATGAAAACCAAGCTTAGTGCATAGTAGTTCCGCAGGCGTTCTGCCGGAAACTTACCTTTCACCACCTCATGCCACAGATAGGGATACGCAAAAAGCATCGCCGCCAAGCCTACGAAAGAAACGACCACGGCGACCAGTCCGGAGAGTGCATCGGCCCGCAGTTGGCCGCCCAGTGCATCCAGACCGCCGCACGTGAAGAGCTTTCGGAGTAGTGCCAGCGCCAGTCCAAATGTTGCGGCCGCACCCGCAATTCCGATCTTGCCCGTCAATTGCGGAAGCTTACGCCCGAGCGAGTATTCGAGCACGGCCGCCAGCGCGGGCACGCTGAACAACCCGATCAATAGCGTTGATTCCGTCACTGTCCCGCTCCCTCTAGCCGCGCAGTTTCTGCAAATTGAATGTGTCCGTCGAGCCTGTTGTTCGGTAAACGTTCTCCACGATGTAAAGCAATAGCCATACTGAGATCACCACATCGGTCACGACCCCGATAATGGCCGTCTCCGCAATGGAAGGCGCCAGGCTGACAAGACTCAAATGAATCGCGTTTTCCACCAGGCAGAGCCCGATGACGACCTTGAAAGCATTCCGGCGCGTCAGCAGCGCATAGAAACCGATCACTAGAATTGCCGCCGCCACCGCCAGATTCGTACGGAACGGCTCACCCGCCAGGCTCGGCAAAATCACCAGTTGAGCATGATGGGTGAAGACCCACCAGAAGGTCACCATTACCAGAGCGAACCCACATATCTGCGAAAGGCTGGTGCTTAGCATCGGTTCGGTTTCGACCGGGTGCACCTTTACCACGTAGTGCCGCAGCAGCCACGGAACAAGGATTCCTTTGCTGAGGAGAGCCATGGCCGCCCAATAGTAAAGCGCAGGATTATGCAGAGAGTGGGCGTAAATCGTGAAGATCAAGGCGATGAGGACCGATTGCACCTGATAGGTGTAAACCGCTCCCGTCAACTGCCGCCACTCCACGGCAATAAACGAGGTCACAATCATGAGCAGGCTGATATACATAATCAAATGGCTACTCATTCTTGATATTCCTTTCCATGTTCAGCCCGGTGCTGTTGAGGCGGCAGTCAGGACATAGCCAGAACCATTCCGGCGTTTGTAGCATTTTCTCCATCCATGGCGGGCGGAACTCATCGATCATTTTCTTCAGCATGCGCTGCGTCATGAACGGCGCGCTGCAGTCGCGGCAAGGCACCGTCTCGAGTTCGACCGCGACCGAAAGGTTCTCCCGGTTGCTCGTCGCCAGTTCAAAGTCCTCCGTACAAGTCATGGCTCCGACCGGACAAATCTCCTGGCAGCGCGCGCAATAGGTACAACGCGAATAGTTCAGCTCCACCGTCCGCCGTCCATCTTGGTCGTGCATCAAGATCAGCCGGGGTGGACACACCGCAGCACACGCGCCGCAGCCCAGACACTTCGAACCGTCGATGGTGGGTCGTCCGCGGAACCGCTTGGGCGCAGGCTTAGGCGCCAGCGGATAGCGGAACGTCACCCGGCCAGCGCGCAGGCAGATCAGAGCTTCTTTGATCTTGCTGATCATTCATTCACCTCTCACAACCCCATCACGGCCAGCATCAGCCCGGTCAGCGCCACTGCGATCACGGAAACGAAATACCGCATACTCTGCGCGATCTTCAAACGCGGGAAAACCTGCGCGATGACTTCCACCAGTACCGCTCCGACCAGCACCTTCACCAGGGTCAACACGATCCGGAGAGGGAGGCTGCCGACAGCCGGCCAGGGCACGAACCACTCCATGAACAGCGTGAGCAACACGATCTGCTTGCAGTAGAACGACCACTTCAGCATGGCCAGCTTGCGCCCCGAGTACTCGATGAGTGGTCCTTCCATGATTTCTTGTTCGGCTTCCGGCAAATCAAACGGAACCTTCGCCATCACCGACTGGAGCGCCAGAAAGAACGCCACGGCACAGATCGCCAAAGAAAAAGAAGGAGCTCCCGTCAGGGGCTGCCGAATGCAATCGGCCAGCATCAGGGAATGTGCCTTGATGGCCGAGGCGATCAAGGAAATCGCCATCACCGGCTCCACCACCATCAGCATCATGATTTCGCGGTTCACACCCAGGTATGCGTAGGGACTGCCGGAGGCCATTCCCCCCAGGCACAGGCAGATTGGCCCCATGGTCAGCACGTATACCAGGACCAGCGTATCCCCGGCAAAGCCCAACGGCACTACCCCTCCCATGGGGACGAATAGCGCAGCCAGCAGCACCGATCCAAGGCAAATAATCGGCGTAACACTGAAGATGAAGTTGTTCACCGCGAGCTGGTCTTCCTTCACCATCAACTTGCCGAGATCGAAGTAGGTCTGCAGAATCGAAGGACCCCGGCGCGAATGAATACGTGCTTTTACCTGGCGCATTACCCCGTCGAAGAGCGGCGCAGCCAGCAGCACAAAGACGATGTTGAAGACTCCCACTGCAACGCTTGTCACGGGATCTTTACCTCATTCCCTGGGTTTTTTGCCGGCTCATTGCCAATAGATCCTTCCTGGTGTAGATCCGGCGCTTCTTCGTTCCACGATCCACGGTGATCACGCGCTCGGTGCAGGAGAAACATGGATCAATGCTGCCGACGATGATGGGGAAATCGGCCACCTGCATCCCTTCCAGCATTCGCGGCACTGCCTGCAATTGCGGGTAGGTGGACGCACGCACCCGCCAGCGATACGGCCGGTTATTAAGTCCTGTCTGTATGTAGTGCGCACACTCGCCACGGGGAGCTTCGGCGGCGCCAATGCCCTCGCGCCACGGCATGATGTTACCGACCTGCGCCATCAGCTCGCCGGGAGGCAGTTTGGCGATCATCTGTCGAATAAGATCGAACGATGTAAAGGTTTCTTCGGCGCGTATCAAGGTCCGCGCCCAGATGTCACAGCCCTGCTGGAGCGCCGATTTGAACTTCAGCTCGGGGAATGCGAAATAGGGATGATCTTTGCGCGTATCGATGTCCACTCCGCTGGCGCGCGCCGTGGGGCCAACCACGCAGATTTGGCGCGCATCCTCCGGAGAAAGCCGCCCGACGTTTTCCAGCCGCATCTTCAGCGTGTGGTCCTCTACCGCTGCGTCAACGAGCTCATGCGCCTCTTTCTCCATCTTCTCCAGCGTCGCGAGAGTCTTATCGCACAACTCCGGAGTCAGATCGCGGCGCACCCCTCCCGGCAGGTTTAAACCGTAGGTCTTGCGGTTGCCCGTAATCTCCTCCACCAGCCACATGACAGGCTCACGAATGCGCCAGGACTGCATGAGCACGGTGTCAAAGCCAAGATAGTGTCCCGCCAGACCCAGCCAGAGCAAATGACTGTGAACGCGCTCCAACTCCATCATGATGCTGCGAATGTACTTGGCGCGCGGGGGCACTTCGATGCCCGCCGCTTGTTCCACAGCCATGCAGTAGCATGCGCTATGCACGAAGCCGCAGATGCCGCAGATGCGCTCGGCCATGAACGGAATCTGGTTGTAGTCGAGCACCGTATCGGTCAGCTTTTCGATTCCCCGGTGCGCAAAGAATCCGCGATAATCGCTCCCGACAATCTGCTCTCCCTCCACAAAAAGGCGGAAGTAAGCAGCCTCTTCCAGCGTCGGGAAAAACGGTCCGATGCTGAGGATGGTCGCTCTCTTCTCATTTTCATTCGGCTCCCGCAAGGGAGGTTTGACCTCTCGAACTATGGGAGGTTTGAAGTTATAGGGAACCTCCTTGCGCAGCGGAAACACATCTTCGGGCCAATCGTCGGAGACTACCAGGCGGCGCGGATCGGGATGGCCATCGGCTTTCACGCCGAGCAGGTCATAGACCTCGCGCTCGTGCCAGTTGGCGCCTGGAATGATGTTGGTCACCGAAGGCACCGATGGATCCGTAGACGGCACCAGTTCTTTAACCAGGATAATGAGGTCCTGGTGGTCGAGCGAGTACATGTAACTGACTTCGTAGTTTCCGTCGATCGGAGTCTTGTCCGTGCCTATCGACATCATCAGCCGGGCATGCAGCGTGTTGAAGAGATAATCCGTCACACGCTGTATATCTTCTCGCTTTACGGTGAAGTAAAGCCGGTCGGGCCGAGGCTGCTCACACTTGAGCAGCGCTACAGGAAACCGCTCCTTCATTCCGGAAAGCACACCTTCCGCGGTTGTCATTTCACTCCCCCCGCCAGCCAGAACACCAGCGCAATCGAAAGCGCACAGCCCAGCACCTGCCAGAGCAAATACATCTGAGGAACACCGTTATGTATTCGGCTGCATCCTGCACTGAGGCGCGAAAACAGCGCGGAAATCGGATAGTAGATCCAATGGTCGAGGTCCAGCCCTCGAATCACTCCCCTGGGCACCGAAACTGTAGGCAGCTTGATCTCGCGATAGACAGGACTGAGCATCTTCTTGAAGGGCTGGTAGAAGCTGCTGGCGCGATAACGCACCTGCTCGTCGGCGACAAGCTCACCACAATTCCAAATCTCGGCGGGACGGCCGGCAACGCTCACTGCGTTATGGATCCAGTAAGCGATCCCAACACAGAGCAGTAGTCCGACAAGCACAATCGCCGGCGCCACGGCAGCCGACGTCCTTCCATCCCATTGAAGAGAAATCCCGGCCCAGGGGAGCGCCGTCAAGGCGCCCGGAAGCGAAGGCAAGTTCGCGGCTTCCATTACGGGGCGCAGCGCATACAGCAACAATGCCGTTACCGCACCGGGAATCAACCCCAGCAGAATACAAACCGTAGCGAGCGAGAACTCCACACATTCCATCGAGAGCGGACAGCCCTTCGGCTGGTTCGCAAACCGCTCCGGCAAGGTGCCAAGGTAAGCGGTGCCAAGATACTTCATGAATACCGCCAGTGTGAGCGTGCCCACAAAAATTGCGATCACACCGTAAAAGACATAGAGCGGCATCTTGGTATTGCCAAAGATTGCGCTCTGGTAGAGCAGCCATTTGCTGACGAATCCGTTGAAGGGCGGCGTGCCGGCGATGGATAATGACCCCACCACCGCACAACCGGCAGATATCGGCATCAACTTTACCAGTCCGCCCAGGCTGTCGAGATCGCGTGTGCCGGTGCGATACAGAATTGAGCCGGAGTTGAAGAACAGCAGCGACTTGAAAAAGGCATGATTGATGACGTGATAGAGACACGCGGTGAGAGCCACCATCGCGATCAGCGGGTTGCTCTTCATCAGCGCCATTCCCAGCCCCAGCCCCAGCAGCACATACCCGATCTGCCCAATGCTGGACTGTGCCAGAAGTCGCTTGCAGTCATGTTCTCCGAGGGCACGCAACGTTCCCATCAGCATGGACACTACACCGAAGGTTGCAATCAGTATGCCCCAGCGCTGCATGCACGAGCCGGCGGGTAACTGCCATACAAAGATCCGCAGCAAGCCATAAATGCCCAGCTTGCTCACTACACCGGAGAGCAGCGCACTCACGCTGGCTGGCGCCGCCGGATACGTGCGAGGCAGCCAGATTCCCAAGGGATACATGCCCGCCTTGGTCGCGAAAGCGATGAAGAAGAGGAACAGCAGCAGGTTGAGAGCAAGAGGGTTGCTCTGCGCAAGGCTGCGCAACAATCCCGGCACGGCGGTGAAAGAGGTGGACCCTGCCCAGTGGCCGAGAAGAATCACGCCGAGCATCAACCCCATCGAGGTCATCTGCGTCATGAAGAAGTAGATGTATCCCGCCGACAGATTCTCCTGCTTCGTGTTCTCAAACATCACCAGGAAATATGAGGCGAGCGTCATCATCTCCCAAAACACCAGGAACCAAAACCAATCGGCGGAGGTGACCACCGCCAGCATCCCTGCCACAAACAGGGGGAATGGGAAGTAGTAACGCCGCGAATCTTCCCGCGTGTAGTGCGTCAGATAGCGGATGCTATAGAGCGACGAAGCCGTGGAGAGAACCGTGATAATGGCAAGGAAAACCGCGGCGAGCGCGTCGATGGAGAAGACAAGTTCCGAGTTCAGCCCGAGTACGCGCACTGCCCCGAATGAGAATCGCACAGGGCCACCGACCAGCGCCTGAACGGCCAGGACCAGCATTCCCACGCTGGCCAGGACTATCCCAACAAAGTTGAGCACTCCGGCCAGGATGCGCTGCGAGCCGCACAACAATGACAGCAAGCTTGTCACCCCAAGTACGGCCATCGCAACAATGAAGATCTCACTTGCATTCATCTCAATTTACCCCTGCACTATTCTGCCGACGATCGGCAACGCAAAGAGCGTGGAGAAGAGCGACAAAGCCATGAGCAAGATGAGAGCCGTCGACATTCCCGCCGGAGGATCATGTGCCGTTTCACCAGCCTCGGAAACCGGCCCGAAGAAGACCTTGTGGACCACGCGCAGGAAGCACGAAAAACCGATTACACTCTCTGCCAGCGCCAGCACTGCCAGCAGTATTCCCCAGCCGGTGTTGAGCTGGATCGCACCGGCGACGATCAAGAACTTGCTCCAGAAGAGATTGAACGGCGGCACGCCGCTGATGGCCATAGCGCCGATTACGAACGACAACGCAGTCACCGGCATGCGTTTTCCCAGGCCACTCAGCTTCGCAATGCTTCGCGTGCCGGTGGCATAAGAAACCGAGCCCACAGCCAGGAATAACAGGCTCTTGGTAAACGCGTGGCCGATCAGGTGAAGCAGGCCGCCACGCAAGGCAATCGGGGATCCTAACGCACCCAAGGCGAGTCCCAACATCATATAGCCAAGGTTCGCGATGGTGGAGTAGGCCAGCAGTCGCTTCAAATCGTCCTGCACCACATATTGCAAAACCGCTACGAACATGGTGGTGATCGCCAGTGCGCTGAACAGCAGTGCCAGCTTCGGGGGAAACACCGCGAGTGTAAGCACCAGACGCGCCATCAGGTAAACGCCGGCCTTGACCATAGCCGCAGCATGCAGATAAGCCGAAGCCGGCGTCGGCGCCGTCATGGCGCTCGGAAGCCAGGTTTGCAACGGAAACTGCGCAGCTTTGCCGAAGGCCGCAATCGCCAGGAAGACGACCACAAGTGCTTTCGTTGATGGCGCCAGCAGGTTAATAGCGCTAAAGGCAAACGAACCGGTATGGATGTAAACCAGGATGATGGCGGCTGCCAGAAAGAGCCCAGCCGCATACGTTATCAGCAAGGCCTTGTAGCCGGAAAGTAGTGCCGTCCGATTTCCGTAAAACGAGATCAGCCCCCAGGAGCAGACCGTTGTCAGCTCCCAGAAGATGAACAGTTGGAAGAGATTCGGCGAGCAGACAAGGCCGATCATTGCGGCGATAAAGAACACCATGAAGAAGTAATAGCGACCCTGCCCCCTTTCTGAGGGATGCTCACGATTACCGCGGCTCATGTACGCGCCGGAGTACAAAATGATAAGGAAACCGCAGACCGTCACTGCCAGCAGCATCAGACAGCTCAGCGCGTCAATACGTATTCCGAACAAGGGTTCCTTTGTCGGAAGCCATGGCAGACTTGCCATGTCCAGGGCCAATGTTGCGCCGCGGCTGCGAATCACAAGCCCAAGTGCCCCAAGCATGGCAAGCGCTGAGAGCAACAAAGACAGCAGAAACGGCCCCTCGCTCCGGAGCGACCGTGAAACCGGCCCCGGATTCTCGCGCCGTGGCGACATGGCGGGAACACTCGTCTGCGAACTTGGCCGTTCAGTGACAGTAGCTTGCGTCATTCACACTCACTTTCCGCCTGCTGCGGAGATCCGTCTGCCGGCCCGCAAAACGTCTTCAGGCGAATAGTACATTCCGGTTGCCGCGCTCAACAAAGATGCGATCTCCGGAGCCTTCATCAGGGTCGCCGCAAAGGGACAGCACCCTGCCGACTCCGCTGCAGCCAGCAATGACGCATCAGGGCCCGAATCATTCCCCGGCCCGGCTGCTACTATTGATGGGACCAGAACATAGCCGCCGACCACACATCCGCTATGGCCAACTCTCCCCGGGTTCGACTCTGCCTCTGTCTTATCGCCAAACCCGCCCCGCGCAAGCTTGCCTGCCAGTTCCACCTCGTCTTGTTTTTTGTCGTGTTTGAAGGGCGTAAGGAACACCTTTGCCGACACAGGGTCGAGGCCGAGATCGACAAACGCGCTCTGCTCTCGCAATTGTGCAGCGTTGACCTGGGGCAAGCTCTCTTTACGGAATCTTGCGATGGTTTCGCCCGTCAATTCGTCTGTGAACGAAGAGAAAGCAGCAGTGCACCCGAAACAATTCCGCGGGCGTACACCGTCGCCGGACAACGCCTCGGTATCCTCGGCAACGGAGGTCACCAACAATACAGGACCTTGCAGTCTGCTTCCTTTGGCGCGCAGAAGCGTGGCAGCCGAGCGGTTGCGCAACCTCTGCGTAATTTCCAGGAACTCCGCTGCACGAGCCAGGCGGATTCCCTTTGTTCCCCGAACTACTATGGCCTTCAGGTTCTTGTCGCCGGCAACTGCGGCAACACCCTCCACACCGGAAGCAAACGCCGAATCACCAACCATCGCTGCCATACCGAGCCGGTTTTCGCCCGCCGGACCGATGCAACAAACGTGCGCTGCCTTGTCTGTTTCGGCGCGAAGCACGTCATTGCACTCCCTCACGTTCTTGCCCCACAAGTGCTCAGCGTCTCGCAGTTCAGTGGTACCGTCGCTGATCCAGAGATAAACAGGTTTGGACGATTTGCCTTGGACAACGATGGCGTCGAATCCCGCATACTTCAGTTGCGGTCCCCAGGAACCACCGAGGTTCGCGCAGCTCAGGCTCGCGCACGGCACAGCGCGGGTCACCACACTGTAGTGACCACCGTTGGGCAGCAGCGTTCCGGTGAGCGGCGAAGTTGCAAAGATCAGGGCGTTTTCGGCAGAGCAAGGCTCCACCTCAGCAGGCACTTCCCGGCCGTACAGGTACGTGGCGAGACCGCGGGCGCCAATGTAATCCTTGATCTCATCCGGAGGGAGCTGCTCTGTGCGGAGGTCGCCGCTCGTCAGGTTCACCCGAAGAAATTGCCCGCACCAGCCAAAGGTCATCAAAGTGTTCCCCACATAATTGCTTTCAACTTCAACGCTGCCTGTATTCGCCGCGAGACGTTTACCGAGGTGCGGTCGACGCAGGTGATAGCACCCGACGGGCAAACCTTCGCGCACTGCGGGTCTCCGTCGCACAGATCGCACTTCATAATCTTTCGTCCCGTGGTGTCGTACGAAGTGCACCCGAAGGGGCAGACGTTCATGCACATCCGGCATTTAATACATTTGGTGTTATTCACCAAGCGGGCCCCTGTCAGGGGGTCTTCGCTGATCGCCTTGGCCGGACAGGCTGCCAGGCATGCCGCTTCCTCACACTGCAAGCACATGATCGGAACCGAATGCGCCTGGTGATCCCAGATCATTACCGATACCCGCGAGCGCACCGGATTGAATTCCTCTTCATGCGCGAACGAGCATGCCAGTTCGCAGGCCTGACAATTCGTGCACTTTTCCGGCGTTATCAGCAGAACTTCCATGCGCCCGCTCCATTGCGGGGCCGGCTCCGTCCCCGCCCTCATTACATTTACTTGCCAGTTCGGTCAGACGTGATTACGAACTGCCAGCCCGGACCGGTTGCTGGCCATTCAACCTCTCGACATACCGCGTCTGCAGGATGTGGTTTGACTTGTCTCCCCTCGGCTTGCCGAAAAAGTCCTCGTACAGATGACTGATGGCGGCATTCGTGGAAAGCTTTGCTCCCGGCCTGGAGGGCTCAAACGCCGTCAACTTTGCCCGCATGGCATAAATCGGATCTCTGCGCTCCGGCAAAAGAACTTTGGGTTGTCCTCCACCGCTGATACAGCCCCGCGGACATGCCATAAGCTCCAAAAAGCGGAAGGAGCTTTCGCCTTTTCGCATTTCCTCCAGGAAAGGCACCGCGTTTTGCAGCCCCGAAACCGATGCCGCCCTATACTCCGTGTCGCCGATCCGAACTTTGAAGAAACACGCGCCATTGTTTTCGGCGGTAATGCATTCGACCGCTACATTTTCCACACCCATCAACTCTGCCGTGGTTTCCAGTACCGCCTGAGCCACATCGCCCGTACGGCAATAAACCTCCTGCAACTCATTGATGGGCGGCAGCTCCTGGTCGAACTCAGACTCCTCGAGCAGGGCAGGCTCGATGGCCCCATGCTTCAGCATCCAAGCCAGTTCGCGCACCGTAAGCGCAGCATCGATGTCGCGATGTTCCCGGACCCGCAATTCGCTCCGCGTAGCTTCAAACTTGTGCGCTGTGCACGCCGACAGAGAAACACTGAACAGATATGCCGGATCCACTTTGAATCGCTGTGCCAGATAGGCTTTGGTCAAGCTGCCCGCAATCTGCCGCGGCGAGCGGCAGCCCGAAAGGTAGTAGATCAGCTCCGGGTAGGACTGCTCGATGAACCGCACTGCCGCAGGACATGAAGAGTTGATGACCGGAAGATTGCCGCCCTTGTGTACTCGCTCGGAGATCTCTTGGGCTTGTTCGAGGATGGCAATTCCAGCGGGGAAGGTATTGCTGTACACCTGGTGGAACCCCAGCTTGCGGAGCGCGGACACCACTTGTCCTGGCTTGATTCCTCCGCTGGGCAACCCGAACTCCTCCGCCAAGGGACCCAGGGCGGCTGCATCACAGTGCGCCACCGTTTGCAGATTCCTCTCGAGTAACGCCGCTTCAATCTCGGCCAGGGAGTTGCGGTCATAGGCCGCAAACAGAGGCTCTGCCAACGAGTGCGGCAGTTCGCGTTCCTGTAATCGGGCCGCGCGCGTTTTCGATCGCCCCTCGAAGATCGAATCAAACGCACTACAAATCTGTACGCATTGTCCGCAAACAATGCACCTATCGGAGGAAACCGATTGCGGTTTCTTGGGCTCGCCGCAGATGGCTTGAACCGGACAAATGCTGGCGCAGTGTCTGCAACCGGTGCACAAATCCTGATCAATCTGAATGAAATCGGCGGCATTCATCATTACTTCCTCGAGCTACACCCAAACCGCATTCTGCTCTGCCAACAGGTCAAGCGCGGCCTCGTTCCTGCGGCGCCTTGTCGCCGCCGCCGCATTCACCAGCACTAATGCATTTTCCGGGCAGTTGGTGATACAGGCCGGCCCATCTTCGCGATCGTTGCACAGGTCGCACTTGTTGGCCCGGTACATCGTTTTGTTTTTTTCGACAGTGGATTCTGCTGTGGTCGGATGGATTGGTTCGGCGTCACACTCTAGGGGTGCAAACTCGACGGCCCCAAACGGACAGGCCATTAGGCAGAGGCGACAGCCCACGCAGCGCTCGGTGTTCACCAGAACTCTGCCGTTCACTCGTGAGATCGCCGACATCTTGCAGACATTCGCGCAAGGGGCGTCTTCACAGTGTCGACACATGACCGGGGCCGTAACCTCGCCGGCAACCATGACAAAAAGTCTGGGGGTGAGTTGCACTTGCATCTCTCCGGCAACATCGGGAGGATCTGTCATGTGGGCAAGAGCGCAGGCGATTTCGCAGGTCCGGCAGCCGACACACTTCCCCGTGTCAGCTAAGACAAAGGAGGTCAAACTGTCCAGATTCAACATTCCAGCCTCGCAAACCCGAGTTCCGCCAGGCAGTCTTTGCCTCTAGCTCGAAATCGACTAGTAGCCGATGTCCCAATGCTATCGTCGGGCCTAAGCCCACTGGAACATTTGTTCGAATCATGGTGCTCTACGTAGCACGCGACGCACCACCTCAGTGCACATAAGCTGGTCTTATCTATGTCATTGAAAACACACCAACGAGATGTCTCGCTCCCGGTTTGGAAGAACCTTTGACAGCTTTGAGACTATGTCGAAGTATTTCAACGGTCTATCACTGCGAGGTTTCACACATCTCTTCAGAAATGAGATCCTCGCTGGAACGTGAAATGGCAAGCTCTCGTATGCGGAATAAAGGTGTAGACCTCTGCCTTTGCCGTCCCCGTCAGGGGCTTCGATGCGCGCATTTCGACTGAATATGACGCTGGCTCTTAAGTTGAAAATTTTGCGAATGGCTTGGGTGCAAGGCGTGATAGGATTGCGTTTGCGTAAAGTAGTCCGCCACGCTTATCGAGTGCCGATCCTTTGATGTGGACGCACCCGAAGAACTGGAAATTATTCCTTTGAATGCACGATCGGCCAAGATAATCACACGCCTCTGGAGGCATGCGGCCAGTTTGCTGCTGGCTATGTTTTTCGGGACGGCTTATGCCGCGCCGCAAACGGCCTCCTGGCACGGAACAATCCGCAACGCCCAGGGGGACGCGTTACCCGGAGCGCAGGTCGAACTGCAAGCTGTCGAGGGCAACCGTGTTGTTTACGCCACCGCCGACTCGGCCGGCATCTTCGCTTTTAACACCATAAAAGCCGGCACTTATCACGTCTCTGCGCATTGGCGGCAAGAAGCTCTGAGATGCGAGCTGCCCCTGGAAATCCGCGCGGGCGAGGATGTCGCGGTGTGGCTTGACATCTCGCCCGATGGCCGGCGGCTGCTCTGGCGCGCCAAGGGGGATTCAGGTACTAGCCCTGCGGCAGGAGGGACTGGGGTCAACGAGGCTGTTACCGCCGGCCCGCGGGGAAGCGGAGGGCAGAGGTTATCGAGCCAACAAGTCTCGAGCCTGCCGCTCAACCAGCGCGACTTCAGCCAACTGCTTCTGCTCGCGGGGGGCACCCAAACTGACACCAACGGCTCCTCAAATTTCACTCAGCAGTTCGCCGTCAACGGCCAGCGGGGAACCACCGCAGTCTTCGCCATGGATGGCATCTTCATCAGCGACCCCGAAATGGGCGGCGCGACCTTCCCGAACTTCAATGTGGAAGCAATTCAGGAGATTCGTTCCAACTCGGGCGTGATGCCGGCGGAGATCGGCGCGGGGGCAGCGTCCTACACTGACGTTATCACCAAGTCAGGCACTTCGGCGGTCCATGGGGCAGTTTTCTCATTCGTGCGCAACGCCGCCTTTGATGCGCGCAACTACTTTGACCGGCGCTCGCTGGCCCAGCCCGGGCGCATCCCACCCTTCGTCCGGAATGAGTTCGGTTTCACCAATGGAGGACCGGTAGTTTTGCCGGGCCTTTACGACGGCCGCGGTCGAACCTTTTATTTCGGCCAGTACCAGGGTTTCCGTCAGGTGTTGGGAACGACGCAGGTCTTTCCGGTCCCCACGCTCGCCGAACGCCAGGGTTTCGACAGCACCGCTTACCCCGGCGACACGCTGCTGGTTCCGGTCAATCCTCAGATTGCGCAAGTGCTGGCGCGTTACCCCTTGCCGGATGATCCGCAGGGAGCCTACGGCGCGCGCACCTATGCCATTTCTTCCAGGGTCGTGACCGACAGCGACCAATTCTCAATCCGCATTGACCACCGTATTTCGGACAAGGCCCAGTTCTTTACCCGCTTCAATTTTGACAACCTCACCGGGCCGACCACCAATCCGGCTCAGACGGCACTCGACCCTAGCTTTGGGGTGACCTTTTTCAACCACGAGCGCGACCTCGGGCTGCGTTACACCCGCTCGATATCGCCGAAGATGACCTCCGAGTCGTCCTTCGGGTTCATTCGCACCACCCCCGACTACCCCACGCTTAATCGGACCCAGCCCGGAATGAACTTTGCCGACGGTTTGTATGAATCGTTCAACTCCGCGGCAGGGTCCGTCATGGCGGCTTTCACGAACCTCTTCCAGGCTCGCCAGGACTTCACATACGCGCAAGGCAAGCACACTTTCAAGTGGGGCGCCGAAGCTCGCTTCAACCGCGACACGGCGCTTTTCGGGACGAGCCCAAATGGCGCCTATACGTTTGGGGGCGGGCCCTCCTATGCACCCGAGGACATACCTTCCTTGAGCGGCGCCCATGATATTCATATCGGGGACCAACTGCCGGATACGCTGACCAGCTTCCTGACCGGGGCCCCGCACTCTTACACGACCGCGGTTGCTCCACCCATGTTTGCCCAAGGGAGCCACATCGGAGAAGTGGCGGTACGGCGTGAGGCCTATAACTTCTACTTCCAGGACGCCTGGAAGATTTCTCCTCACCTGATGCTCAGCTACGGCCTGCGCTACGAAGTGACGACTCGCCTTCACGCCGCCCACAAACTTACCTCGGGGTCAACGTTTGTCGGGCCTGACGGGAGCCCCGCCCATCCCTGGGATCCGGATGCACAACTCGAGTTCTTCGTAGATCCACAACCGCCCTACAGCTTCGATGGGCATGGCTGGGGACCGCGACTGGCACTCGATTGGAATGCCACAGACAAGACCGTTCTTCACGCCGGAGGGGCTATCACTACCGTGCTGATGAATCCCTGGATGAACAACATGCTCATGGGCGGCCTGCCGTTTGTGGTCAATCCGCTGGTTACTGCCGTGCCCGGGACGCCGGTCCCCTTCCAGAACAAGGTAATCACCCCGAATCTCCCGGCGATGTTCACTCCTGAGGGGCAGCTCATATTTCCCCCCGGCCAGTCCACCGATAAAGTGGCCCCCAATACCCAACTTGACCTGGAGCGTTTCGCCGCGGATCTGGCGGCGGAGACCCCCGGCCAGCCGTTCCGTCCCTCCATCTATGCCATCGCGCGGAATTTCCGCAACGGCTACATTGAGACCTACACGGCGGGCCTGGAGCACAAATTCGGCGATCTGAAGTTCAGCGCCGCTTACGTGGGGACCGCCGGGGTGAAACTCGCCGATTTGGTTAATGTCAATGGATACCCTGGGGCCTCCGCCGGGTTTGCGCCCTTTACGAGTTTTGACGCGACGGGGCAAGCGGTGGGCGGGGTTGGCCCTGTCGCCCTCATGACCTCGCGCTCCCATTCCACTTATCATTCCCTCCAGACCGGCTTGTCTAAAACCTCTCTCCGCGCAGGCCTGGGTTTACAAGTGAATTACACCTGGTCGAAGTCGCTCGACGATTCAAGCACCCCCTTGCCAGGGTGGTTTAGTTCGGGCACGAACACTATCACGCAGACGCCGCCGCAGGATCCGCGCAATCCCGGTGCGGAAAAAGGCCCCTCCATCTTCGACATCACGCACGCTGTCTCCTTCAGCCTCATCCAGCAACTGCCCTTCAACCGCGTTGGCTTCTTGCGGCCTGTTGGGCGGAAGGTCACTTCCGGCTGGCAATTTCTGAACATCACGACCCTCACCAGCGGCCTGCCCTTCTCGGTTTACTCGGGGGTGCAACAAACCGGCGTGGGCGTGTTCGCCGCCGACCGGCCTGACGAAGTGGGACGGCCGGTTTTTTCGACCAGCCGCAAAATCCGCGTGGACTATTTCGGGCTGGGCGACGCGAACTCGTCGTTCTTTTCCATCCCCATCGACATACCGGGAGGGACAGGACCCAACCAGGGAAGATTCGGGACGCTTGGCCGTGATACCTTCCGGGGTCCCGGTTTTCACGACTTCGATGTGGCCCTGACCAAGGATACGGAGTTTGCCCATCGCGGTGGAGGCGAACCCATCACGCTGCAGTTCCGCGCCGAGTTTTTCAATGTTTTCAATATAGTTAATTTTGGATTGCCTTCCAACGTCTTGACCGGCTCGGGCTTCGGCATCATCAGCCAAACCGCCGGGCCGTCGCGCCAGATCCAGGTCTCCCTCAAGCTGTACTATTAATCACGCATCCACGAGGCCCAGTGATCGCGCCTTCGCTTTGGGTTGGCCTGGCTGGTGGGGCCGTGGCGAGGCGGGACGACCGGATTTGGGCAAGCGCGCCCGGCGGGAAAGATACACGTCTGCGTCACCCGGCGACTGGCGGCCAAGCGCCCAAGCCGCGAAGCTAGGAGATGTGGAACAAGTTTTCCGTAATCCGCCCGCGTCCGCTGCACCTCACAAGTCGAAGAAGTCTATCCACTCTTCGCTTGACCGGTTGGCAGGATCTTCGAGCCAGCGAGTGTTTGGGTCAGCGTCGCGGCAAGTCCGTCAAGAGCGCTACCCCCGCCGGCAACGAGGATGTCAGGCATGATCTTGACGTTTTTATCCGCCAGGACGGTGGCAACATTGACCAGCAGAGTGCCCGCCGCACCGATGGCTTCGTTTTGGGCCTTGAAACCCTCAGCCTTGGCTACGCCTTGAGCCCGGATGACGTCGGCCTGGGCAAGACCAGTCTGCTTAGTAAACTCAGCTTCGCCGCGAGCTTCCTGGGATCGAGCGTCGGCGTTGTTCTTCTTGATCAGGACATTGACCTCAGCGGCGGCGAGACTCTTCTGCATGTCGGCCTTACCAGTTGCGGCTTCGGTCTCGATCCGCTGATCCTGGGCAGTCTTCTGCTTCTTGAAGGTTTCAACTTCCTGGTTTGCAATTTCGCGTTGGGTCAGCACCTGAACCAGCGCATCCGGGAGTATGACATCCTGGATATAGACACCTTTTGTTTCCACCTCGTACAGCGAAAGCTGCGTCGAGATGTGCGCCATTGCTTCCTGCTGAACGGTCTGCCGCGTCTCGATGAAGGTCACGGCTGGCATCCCGCCCAGTTTATCCCGGAAGAGGTTGCCGACCGCTGCCTGGAGCACCTCATTGACGAGGTTAAGCATGCTGCCGACCATTGAAATCACGCGCGGCGCCTTGGTGTCGGGCACATGAATGAGGACCTGAAGATCGATGGTGAAGATGAAGCCCTCACGGCTCTTGGCCACGATAGGCTCAAGTCTTTCATCGAGCTTGTGAGCGCCCGTAACTCCCTTCGACCAATCCAGCTTGAGGATGGCCGTGGGAACGACTTCCGCTTGCTAGACGCGCGGGTTGATGGGGTACTTTCCCGTCCGCAGTGGTTCCTCCCAGATACCACGGTGCCCAGGTCTGACCAGGCTGCCGAACTTGAACTCGGCCCCGGAGGTATCCTCGGTGGGCAGGCCAACGTACGACTTGATGACCGCTACCTGACCCTGCTCGACGACGAGCATCGGTACCTGTTCGACCTTGAGCAGGAATGGATTGAGGTTGTAGGCGCCGTAGAGGAGCGGGTCGTGCTGTAGGCCGATTTTGCCGCCCTTGTCCAGGAATGTCTGGAAGTCCTGGTAACTGTTGTGTTGATCGTTCTTGCTGCCGAGAATCGTCTCGATCAGCTTGGGGTTGGTTACCCCCTCGGCGCCACCCCCGCCACCCTGGGGTCCAGCTTCGAGTGCTTTGATGTCCTGGAATCCTCCCAGGCGACTCGAAATATCGCCTGCGGGGAGCGACTCGCCGTCCAGGGTGGTAACCACGCCCACCATGTCTATGACACGTCCACCTTCTGTAGCCCTCGGCTCGATCCTTGTAACGTCGAGGCACCCCTCCTCCAGTTGCTCCCAAGCCTGATAGGTGAGCGTACCGCCCTTCATGCGGCGGCGAAGTCCCTCGGAAACCGGGACGCCGTAGACTTGGGGTTTGGTGATAACCAAGAAAGCCACCGGATGGATGGGAGCCAAGGTTCCTGGAGGGAGAACTGGACGTTGAACGCCTTTTTGCCCTTTTACCTTCGCCCCCTCATCCTTTCCGTCGACGCCCTCAACAAAGATTTTAAGGTTGGTGAAGTTTCCGAAACTTGGTGTGTAGATGGCTGATTTCGCGCCCATGGGCAACGGTTCGCCAATCTGAGCAATGACCACGCCGATCTGCCCCGCCGGTACTTGCACCCAAGGATGCTTGGTTACGGCATACAGCAGACAGAACTTGAAGCGCAGGCTTGGCATAAGCAACTCGGCTTGATAGCCCGCCTCGCCTTTGAAAGCTATCGGATTGTCACCCGGCAGCTTTTTCCCGAATCGCTTCCGCACCAGCCCGACCTCTGTAGGCCCGATGGAATAAATGGATTTCAAGACAACTACAGCAAGTGACAGTACTAAAACGACCCAGATCGTAGGCATCAGAAAGCCCATGAGAGTCTCGGTCATTTGTTTTCCTCCTTAGGTTGCCAGAAGCAAGTAGACGCTGGTGGTGCATCGCGGGTGGCGCCGAGATCGGCCTTCATGTCGGCGACCCCTGGCCCGCCCAAAAGCCTCCCCGGTATCCAGGGGGCAGTCCGTCAGCCGATGGATCAATCCGCGCATACATACAAACCAATGTATGGAGCGCCAGGATAAGCCTGGCTGATCTTGTAAGCTGAAAGGAGCTTACCCTGTCAATTGCCCATTTAGCAGGTAGCCGAGCGAGCGTGAGGCGGAGCA
>Ga0182027_10001138_pt1 | contig 44652 bp, 41 predicted proteins | sample 712E1DmetaG_FD_121300 | JGI IMG/M metagenome (GOLD analysis project Ga0182027, IMG submission 121300) | Permafrost microbial communities from Stordalen Mire, Sweden - 712E1D metaG (Illumina Assembly) | ecosystem: Environmental > Terrestrial > Soil > Wetlands > Permafrost | place: Sweden...
TTGAGAGCAGTAGTCTGTTAAGTGAAAAAGAGTTCACTCATCTTTATGCAGACAAGATTGACGTACCCTTTGTTGAATTAATCCCCGCAAATTTACGCAAAGAAATTTTGCGGCTGATTCCAGAACGTATTGCCCGCCAATATAATGCAGTTTTATTCGACGTTAAAGAAGATGGTAGCAAACTGTTGGCCATGGAAGATCCTGATGATGTTCAGGCCTTTAACTTTTTACAAAAACAGTTAGGCACAAACGTAAAAGTATATGTAGCGACCCGTAGCGATATTTTGGCAGCGTTAGACCAATACCGTAGCAATATTTCTAGCGAGCTGACTCAAGTTATTGCAAGCGATACAGAAAATTCCGGAGCGGAGGAAGAGCTCCGCGAAGAAGACCTGGCCGAGGACAGCCCAATTGCCCAAACAGTAAATTTAATAATCGAAGATGCCATCAAACAAGGTGCCAGCGATGTGCACATAGAACCGCGCGAAGACTGCGTTAGCGTACGCTACCGCGTTGACGGCCAGCTTAAAGAGACCAACAGGTTGCCCAAAAAAGTTCTTCTGGCGCTGGTAAGCCGTATAAAAATCCTAAGCAATCTTAAAATTGACGAACGCCGCGCCCCACAGGATGGAAGATTTAAGATTATTGTTGGTAGCGGCCAATATGCCCTGCGTGTGAGTACCCTGCCCATTGTTGAGGGCGAAAAGGTGGTGATGCGTATTTTGAATGAATCCAATAAGGCGGCTACTTTAGAGGAGCTCGGTTTTTGGGGTGCAAGCTTAGAGCAGCTAGAGCATGCCCTTACCAGCCCCCACGGCATGATTTTGTTTACCGGCCCTACTGGTTCCGGTAAGAGCACTAGTTTGTTTAGCATCTTAAGCAGAATGAATAGGCCGGCCGTAAACATCAGCACTGTTGAAGACCCAGTTGAATATAAGATCCCTGGCGTTAACCAGGTGCAGGTTAACCCAATGGCCGGAATGACTTTTGCTAACGGCCTAAGAGCCCTGCTACGACAAGACCCTAACATAATAATGGTTGGAGAGATTCGCGATAGCGAAACGGCTAACCTGGCCGTTCAGGCTGCCCTGACTGGCCACCTGGTCTTTAGTACCCTTCACACTAACAATGCCGCTACTTGCTTGCCGCGCCTGCTTGATATGGGCATAGAGCCATTTTTGATTGCTAGCACAGTCCGTGCAGTGGTAGCTCAGCGTTTGGTCAGGCGTTTGGTTCCAGAAAATTTTGAAAGTTATAGTCCTGATGACGCTACCGTACAGCGCGTCCAAGCTGCTTTCGGTATAAAAGGAGCCGAGGGAATGCAGGCTGTCCATAAGTTGGAGCTCCAGGCTATTGATGCGGGTGTTGGACAATTAGAGGGAGTCACTTTCGCTGAAGGACCCTCAACTTCCGACACAACCATAGCCAAGTTGTGGAAAATGAAAGGTACCAATAGCAGCAACTCGTATAGAAGCCGGATGGGCATATATGAAGTGTTGCCAATGGCCACTGAAATCCAGAAGTTAATTGTCAAAAACACCACCAGTGAGGTGCTTCAGGACGAGGCTATCAAAGAAGGAATGGTGACAATGCAAACCGACGGACTTATTAAATCACTGCGTGGTCTAACAACCCTAGAGGAAGTAATGCGCGTTACTAGCGAAAGATAGCCACAAGATGTCAGGGTGGATGAATAATGCCTCAATATAATTACACCGGTTTAAGCAGTGATGGTATCCAAATATCAGGGGTTTTAGCCGCGCCTTCCCGCGAAGCTGCTGTGGTATCGATTAGACAACAAGGCACTAAACCAATTCATGTAGCAGAAGCGAAACTAAAGAAAAAGCTTGGGCCGTCTTTTGGGAATAAGGTTAGCATTAAGGATCTTACGGTGTTCACTCGCGAGCTGTCTACCATGATTGACGCCGGTGTGCCGCTCCCGCGCGGGCTAGAAACACTTTCGCAACAGGCTGACAACAAGTTTTTTAAGAAAGTTATAGATGGTATTCATCACGACATTGAAAGCGGCATGCAGTTAGCTGACGCCATGAGTAAGTACCCCGGTGTATTTAGTGAGGTGTACGTGAATATGATTCGTGCCGGTGAAGCGGGGGGTATCTTGGACGACATTATGAAACGGCTGGCTACTCAAGTTGAAAAGGACGCAGCCATCCGCCACAAAATTAAGTCTGCCATGGCTTATCCTATGGTCATCTTGGTAATTACAGTAGTCGCTTTTTTTGGCATCATGCTCTTTATCATGCCAAAGATATCAGAAATCATTGCAAGTTTAGCCGGGCCTAACGCCAAGCTACCCATATATTCGCAAATGATGATGGATATGAGCCATTTCGTAAAAAATAACATTTTTTTCATTGTCATTATTGGCGCACTAATTTGCTGGGGATTCACGCATTATATAAACACCGACAAGGGTAAATTTTGGTGGCATGGCTTTCTATTAAATGTGCCAATATTCGGAAAGGTGATGTCCAAAATTATTGTAGCCAGGTTTTCTAGAACCTTCGCCTCGTTAATGGGGTCGGGTGTTACTGTGCTGATGGCCCTTGATGTTACCGGCAAAGCCGTGGGTAACCATGTAATTAAAAAAGAGCTAGAGGATGTTGCCCAGGCAGTTAAGAATGGTCAGCCTCTCGGTAAGCAACTGATGCAGGTTAAATATTTTCCACCCATAGTTGGACAAATGATGAGTGTAGGCGAGGAAACCGGCAAAATCGATGAAATTTTAATTAAAGTAGCCGATTTTTACGAAGAAGAGGTAGACTCCGTAATAGACGGCCTGGCCAGCATTATTGAACCGATAATGATTGTCCTTCTGGGAGGACTGGTTGGCTTAATTGCCGCTTCAGTGATGGGACCGATAGCCGGCTTGTCTAAACAAATCGGTAATTAGCTAGTGTTTAACATCTTGACACCACTACGCTTATGTTTATAATCGTGGGTATAGAACAATAGCTGTTCTCGGTTTACGTAATAAGTAAAGCAAAATAAGAAGGGTGGGATTAAATGATCTCAATTAGGAAGAAAAATAGTGGTTTCACAATCATAGAACTTTTGATTGTGATAATTGTAATTGGTATTTTGGCCACGCTGGTCATCGTTACTTATAACGGTATTCAGCAAAAGGCTCGGAACACCAAGCGCAATACTGACATTAATGCTATACAGGGTCAAGTTGAAGCCTACTTTGCCCAAAACGGCAAGTACCCAACATTGGCTAATGTAAACGATAGTACTTGGCGCAGCACGAATATGAAGGGTCTGGATCCTAACGCTTTGAAAGATCCAAATGGTAGTACCCAGGCACTAGTAGCCACAACGACAGCTAATTCATACGTTTATGCGGTTTTGCCGTCAGACTGCAATAACGCAGGTACCGACTGTACTGGCTATACATTAACAGCAACGTTAGAGGGTGGAGGCACTTACTCCAAGTCAGCCCTGAACTAGGGTTTAAGACTAGGGTTTAAAAAATCCCAGGGTGAATACCCTGGGATTTTACTTTATAATTCGACTGGTGAAAGAGAATTATATGCCGAACCCAAGCCAGCAATCCTTAAAAAATTAAGCTAGCTTGGCGTGAAGCTATATAATTAAACTTGAAGATGAAGAGCGATGGTGGATTATTTGCGTCAGAAACCCGACCTAAAGACGAAGGGTTTACTCTTGTTGAGTTAGTGGTCAGTTTATTTGTGTTCAGCATGGTTATGCTGGCCGTGTTTGGCCTTTACCTATCCCTGCTCAACAGCGCCACAGTTGCTAAGCGCAAAGCCGTTGCCTCAACTTTAGCCACTAACCAAATTGAATATTTAAAATCCCTTCCCTATAACAACCTAGCTGTTGTTGGCGGGAGCATTATTGCCTCTAACCCTATCCCTGCTACTAAAACTCAAACACTTAGCGGTGTGACATATACAATTAAAACCAGCGTAAATTATGTAGATGATGCCTTTGATGGCTGCGGCTCGTATCCAACCCAAGCGCTTAAACAGTTGTATTGCCGCAACTATCCACCGCCTAGTGGTGCTCCAGCAACCGATCAAAACCCCGCAGACTACAAAATTGCCCATGTCTCAGTCTATGACCCATCTAACATCAAATTAGCCGAGGTTGATACAGAGGTTTCGGCTCGGGTTGCCGAAACTGCCAGTAACACCGGCGCGCTGTTTACCAAAGTATTAGATCAAAACGGGAATCCAGTTTCTGGCGCAACTGTCCAGGTCGTAAATACCACCCTGTCTCCCCAGGTAAGCGTTTCCGACTCAACAGACAGCAACGGTATGGCTATTTTCTATGGCCTACCGCCAGACTCGTCTGGCTATGATTATGTTGTCACTGCATCGCTTGCTAGCTATTCCACACTTTCAACTATTGTGCCATCTGGCTCATTGCAGCCTACATATCCCAGTCAGCAAATCTTAGTGCAACAATCATCTTCCGTAACTCTGACAATAAAGCCCCAAGGAACAGACAGTTTACTTATCGCTACAACTAACACAAGTGGCAGTCCGATAGCTGGCGTAAAAGTATACGTAAAGGGCGGCTACAAAAAATACACCTTAACTAGCGACACCCAGTATTATTACGATAGCCTTTCTCCGTCAGACATTAGACCAGTTAGTGACTCTAATGGTATGGCTACCGTATCCAACCTAGTCCCGGGTAATTACATTTTCTGCGGTGACACCGGAGCTACTAGCTGTAGTATTGGCGGTACAACCTACTACTTGGCTGCCGCAGTACCATACGGCGGAGTGAATTCATTGAATCCTATTGCCGTACCTATATATCTTGCTTCTTCACCGCCTTCGACTACCTTTCCGTACGGTGGACACAATTATTTGCAAGAAGTTAGATTGATGCTCACTAGCTCCTCCAGCTTCCCCAGACTTAACAGCCTAAGTCCTTCCACGGCTGACCAGTCTAGCGACAATCTTAGCAGTTTTGCCTTTCATATTAATGGCAATAACCTCCCCTGCAACTCTAACCCTGCCAGCTGTTCAACATCAGTTAGGTTATTACAGGGAGGCACTTACTTTACGGCCTCATGTACTGGTTCGGCGGCAGGAACCGGGTTAGACTGTACGGTCAACATCAGTGGAGCGTCGGTTGGTATTGCACAGCTTGTTATATCAGCCGGTGGTAATACTTTAACCTTGCCGGGTTCACCGCTACTAGGAGGAATAAATGTTGTTCCATAACCGCTCTAAACAGGCCCAAGACGGATTTACTATTCCTGAATTATTAATAGTGATGGTTGTGGCAACTTTTGTCTCCATCTCAATGTTTTTGTTTGCTAACGCCTTAATTAGCAGATACTTTCCCTTGGAAGACGAAGGGGTGTCGTTCTCTGAGATGTCTCGCTCTTCACAACGGATTGCTTCAGTAGTACGCGGGCTAACTGATATTACTCAAGCCACTTCGAATGGCATGACTATATACTCGTATTTTTCACCGTCTGACACCTACGTATCACTGGTAAGTTACTACATCAATAACAATAAGCTTATGGCTGATGTTACACCAATGAACGCTAACCCGCCAACCGGTACGCCCATTACTGCCAATAAAAAGACCTACACTATTGTTAGTAATTTATATTTACCTGGCGGCTTGCAGCTTTTTGTTTATCTAGATGAAACGGGAACACCGCTTACCCTGCCCATTGCTGATCTGCACACCGTAAAAGGTATTCAAATTAATCTGGGCATTCCGTTAACGACACCGTCCAGGAATGGAAGCGACACAATCTCATTACAGGTAAGCTTGCGCAATAGAAAGACCAACCTATGAAGTTGCCGTTTACTCATCAACAAAATGAAGAGGGCTTCATCATGCCAACTCTAATCAGTCTCATTGTTGTCATTGGTATCTTAACCCTGGCCTGCTTGATAACTGTAGAATCTAATTTATCTAGCGTGACCACCAATATACAAAGCCAGAAAGCATTCAATATAGCCGAGGCTGGGATTAATTATTATTTGTGGCATCTTAGTCATAGCCCAGCGGACTATAAAGACGGCAAGTCAACGCCAGCTACTCCAGACCCCAAATTGGGTTACGGGCCATATGTCCATAATTATATAGACGACAATGCGGTTAACGAGGGCTCTTTTACGCTATGGATAAATCCGGCTATTAATTCCACATCCGTTACCGTTACATCAATGGGCCTAAGTGACAGAGGCTTAATTAGAACCGTCCAGGCTCAGATAGGTGCGCCATCCCTAACCAGTTATGCTGTGGCTGGCGATAGCGCACTATGGTTTGGCAACACCGAAAGTTCCAACGGCCCCGTCCACTCCAACCAGGGTATCCGTATGGATGGTGCAAGCGACAGCGAGATTTCCAGCTCCAATCTTACCTATACTCCTTCGTCGTCATTAGGAGGTGATGGTCATTCTCACCCTGGTGTTTGGTGCAGCCCTAGCGTTACCTCCCCTGTTAACTGCAATACCCGCCCGAAAACAGACTGGGTATACCCCTCTACATCGGTTGACTTCAACTCGATAAGCGGTGATTTGTGCGGCATGAAGAAAACGGCCTTTTTGGCCAATTCTTCCACCTCTGCCCTGGCGGGGTTATCTAACGCCTGCAGCCAAACGCCCAACACCCGCACTAATGCATATCTGCCTCAGCGTAGTACTAGCGGCACATATAGTGTCTCAAAGGGATATCTAATAGAGCTTAACCCCAACGGGACGTACAACCTTTCAAATGTTAACGCAGAAACTGATACCCGAACGCCATATACGAGTGCCCTAACCCTGCAGAGTGTTGCAACGAATATCTCCATGCCTACTGCTGGTGTAATTTTTGCCGAGGATAATGTATGGGTTCGCTCTAATCCCACTTTTCACGGACGTGTCACAATCGCCGCCGGCCGCCTGGCACAGGCTTCCGTAAACGCAGAGATTGTAGTTGCCGACGACCTTTTATACAGCACAAAAAATGGTGCTGATAGTATCGGTCTAGTGGCAGAAAATTCTGTAACAATCGCACCTTATGCCCCGCCAGCCAGCGGCAGTTTTAATTTCGAGGTAGACGCGGCCGCCGTAGCTCAAACTGGTAATGTTTTCTACCCTGACGTTTATCGGTCCGACTCAACTTCTTGCACTCGCGGCTGGGTAGATCCTAATCAGGTTTTTACGTTTTATGGTTCTGTGGCCACCCGGCAGACTTGGACCTGGACTTGGCTGGTGGGCAGCCACTCTTGCGGCGATGCCGCTCATGACTCTCAAAATGGTTATGTCTCCGGTATCGAGCATAACTCTACCCAGTACGACTACAACGCTCAGTTTTCACCTCCTCCAAGTTTTCCTATAACGAGCACTTATAACGTCCTTTCATGGCGCGAGATATTAACAAGACCATGAACGCTTCACACCCCTTAAAATTTTTATGGTTTAAGATGTTATACTAGCTGTAAGGATAATCAAAATGTGGGCACCAAAATTCAAATTTTATCACGACGAACCCCTATTCGGCCTAGATATCGGCCATACCACTATGAAGGTATTACAATTAAGCGATGCACGCAGTGATAAGGCAGAGGTCGTGGGATATGGAGTTAGCAATCGCTATAGCGAGCACTGTGTCGGCAACGGCATCATTACTGACTATGACACCCTTAGCAAAGCTATTCACGAACTATTCGAGTATCGCTTAGTCGGCTCTATTACTAGCAAGAGGGTCGTTTGTACTTTGCCAAACTCACACACTTTCAGCCGGCCCATGAGGCTACCCCTGGTTAGTGAAGAGGAAATTTCCGAGGCTGTTCATCTTGAGGCCGAACAATATATCCCGGTTCCGACCTCAAACCTATATTTAGATTATGAGATTTACCACCAAGACGATAAAGGCATCGAGCTAATTATGGTGGCCACACCTAAGGATGTTGTGGATAGTCACTTAAAATTCCTAGAGTCAGTCGGCCTTGAGCCGGTAGTATTAGAGCCAACCATGAGCTCTACCGCCCGTATTTTCCGCCTAGCTGACCCGTCGCATACTAGACCAACGGTATTGATTGATGTTGGTTCAACAGCCATTGATATAGCAGTATTCGATAAGGCAATGTTTGTAAACAGTACAATTAACGGTGGTGGCGACACAATGAATGAATTAATCGCCAAGCAACTTAATGTCGATTACAACAAAGCTTTTGTAATTAAATGTAAATACGGCATTAGCAGCCATGAAAAATCTCGTGATATTTCTGGCGCAATAATACCGACTCTAGAGTTGTTGGTCCGTGAGGTCAAAAAAATTATCCGTTATTATAACGACCGTAGTCTCACACCCGAAAACAAGGTTGCACAAATTGTCACGGTGGGTGGGGGCGCCACCATGCGCGGCTTAAGTGAATACCTCTCCCAACAGATGGTTCTACCGGCACACATTTTGAACCCTTGGCACAAAATTGGTTTTGACAAAATACTAACGCCACACGAGTTTGCCAGTTCTCTTTATATAACGGTTGCTGGGGCGGCTTTGTTAAATCCTAAGGATCTTTTTAATGATTAACCTACTGCCCAAAGAATATAGTTCTGCCCTGCGCTCCGATAGATTTACCGCCATCATATATCGGTGGATAATGGGGGCCATCGTAGCAATTTTAGGACTTGTTCTAATAGTTGGGGTGGGTTGGTTATATATTAACCAGCAGACACGGAACCTTAATCACAACATCACCTTACAAAACCAACAACTGCAGAATCAAAATCTTACTGAGGTGCAAAAAAATGCTGATAAGCTGTCAAGTAATATCAAAATAATCAACCAGGTCTTAGGTAAAGAAGTCCGATTTTCCGATCTTATCCAGGCAATTGGTCAGGTAGTCCCGGACGGTACTGTGCTTAGTAGTTTGACCCTTAATAAAATTAGTGGGGCCATCGACCTAAGTGCCAGCGCGAAAGATTATTCGTCTGCCGCACAAATTGCCGCCAACCTAAGCGACCCAAAAAATAATATTTTTAGTAAGGTAGATATTATTAACGTCAACTGTCTCAATAACGGCACATTATATCCCTGTAGCGCTACCTATAGGGCACTGTTTAACAGTAGCGTACCTAGCCGATTCCTAAATGTCCCGAAAGGTAACAACTAATGAGCGCCAAACGCACACGATTAATGCTGCTTGCCATACTGGCGGGGCTTATTATAATTTTCGTGATTGTTATCTTTATGGGCTCGTCAGTCCTGGCCAGCAAAAGTAAAAAGATGGTTGCACTAAAATTACAAAGCACCGTTCTTGACAGCCAGCTCACCAGCTTGGCTCAAGCTAAAAAGGACGTAAGCCAGTACGCGTATTTTAATGAAGTTGCTGAATCTGTAATCCCAAGCGATAAGGATCAGGCTCAAACTGTATTGGATATTTTTCAACTTGCCAACCAATCAGGTATTATGATCCAAAATATAACGTTCCCTGCCAGTAACCTGGGTATTAGCGGGACGTCAGCCACCAGCTCTGACGCCAAGGCCATCTCCCAGGCTAAGGCCGTGCAAGGAATTAGCGGACTCTATAGTGTCGAGCTTAATATCACTCCGCTTACTGGAAATCAGGCACCAGCTGATAAAAACGTTACATATGCAAAATTTCTAGATTTCCTTGGTCGCATAGAAAATAACCGTAGAACGGCTCAGGTTACCCAGGTGAATATCCAGCCAGTTAGCAGTAATGGAGGTTCCAGTCAGTTTATTAATTTCTCGCTAACTATTAACATCTTTATAAAACCATGAAAGACCTCGACTTAAAATCTCTCAAGCCTTTAGCAATAAAGTGGCTTAAGGCGCTTCGCCGGCACACAATTTTTGGGGCAATAATAATTACATTACTGGCCTATTTATTTATGGTCTGGCGTATTAACAGCCTAGCTAGTATGGACCCTTCAGCCGATGATCAGGCAAACGCTCTTACAAAAGCCCACTTACCTAAGGTTGACAGAAAAGCCATTGCACAAATCCAGGCTTTAGAAAAAAGCAATACTCAAGTACAGAGTTTATTCAATAACGCCCGCAACAATCCATTCCAAGAATAAATTTCTACCACCTTTTGCCGAAAAGGTGGCCCCAAACTCTGGGCGCATTGCTTGCTTGATGCAATCACTTGTCAAAAGAACACAACAGCTTCGAGGACTCGCTTTCGCTCAAACAAGCTCTCAGCTTTATAGCTGTGCTTTTGACGTGCTTGCTCAGGCAAGCTATGCACGCCCAAATTAAGCGGCTTCTAGATGTCTGGGCTCAAAATATAGTTTGCCGAGTTTTGAATTTAAGTAAGGATATTTGGTAAACTACTAGGCATCTACAGCCCTTGGTTCAACCTCAGTAAACTGACCATCAGCAAGAATTCCGGATCTTACGTCCCCATGTCCTCCAGCTTCATCAAATATATCTTCCCCCAAATGCAAAGAGCCACTTCCAGGTCGGACGTGGAACAGGCCGGGCTCCTCGGGGTCTGCTCGAACATAACTGTCCAGAGCGGTTTCATCTCCGTCCGTAAGTCGTCGTGCATCTTCTAGCGCAATTGAACCTAGCGCTATGGTTCGCCCCCATAGCTGGAGCTCTCTGCCAGGATCTTCTTCAACAATGGCCTGAAACGAACCCCTCTCACTACTAGGAGCTAACTCTACCCACGAGCCCTGTCTTTCATCTACATGTACTTTCCTGATATTCATGTAACCTACTTACCTTGTTTTTTTATCATGGCTAAAAAATCCACGGCTTGCAAGCATGAGCAATATTTATTAAATACTTAACAAGTTAAGTATTTAGGCGTGGGGGTGGTCTAAGTCACCGTATTTTTGGACATATTGTTGACGTGCCTTTAAGATGCTATCGGCATGCGCGTCGAGGTCGGGACACCAAGGGAAGATAAAATTGTCTTCTTCGCCGGCGGTTTCTATGGTTAATGTCCCGTAGTTTAGAATGGTCTGAAAGATACCGCTTTTTTCTGCGTTTACGTCTTCAACATTAGACATGCTCAGCCTGGAAATCTTTCGGCTAAACAAACTTTTTTGAAGAACCTGAATTAAGCTTTTGTCCGTAACTACCAGTTTACTTTGCTTATATACCCGAACCATAACCGCCAGAACTACCAGTAATAACAGTGCCGCAATTAGTACTAGCCCCACGGCACCCGAGGCCGAACTAGAAAAACCCTTAAATGCTTTATCAGACGAGACAAAAGCATATAGTGTTATTACTGCCGCTATGGCAACGCCTGCTCCCAGATATATCGCAAATAGGCCAATTGGGTGACGACGCACGACCGAAATTAATTTTTCACCAGGTTCAACAAGTGGTTCGGTCTGCGTTTGTTTAGAGTCCGCGGTTGGTTGCGGAACCACATCAGGCTCCGCAGGCAGCGCGGGCGGTGGCGATGTTTGGGGAGTTGGCGATTCCGTAGTTGGTGTTTCTGGTTGCATATCTAAATTATATCAAGCTTAGAGCAGGCTGGGCTGGGTTTTACCTTTCTTGGGTTTCTTACCAAGATGTTCCCAGGCGCGCGGCGTAACTTTGCGTCCGCGCGGTGTGCGTTCCAATAAACCAATTTGCATTAGGTACGGCTCTATAAAATCTTCAATTGTTGAGCGTTCTTCGGCAGTTAAAGCCGCTATGGTTTCTACGCCAACCGGACCACCGCGGTAACTATCAATAATTGCGGTCAGTAAACTGCGGTCTGCAATGTCCAGACCCAGTTCATCTATCTCTAGCAGTTTTAGCGCGTCGGTTGCAAGTGCGGTGTCAATAGTCCCGTCACCGTTAATGTCGGCATAGTCGCGGACCCGTCTTAACAGGCGGTTGGCTACCCGCGGCGTCAGCCGGGCACGATTGGCTAGTAATTTTGCGGCTTCTGCGTTGATGGGCACATCCAGAATTTTTGCCGAGCGTTTTACGATGCGCGTAATTTCTTCGGGTGTATAAAATTCTAGGCGGTGAATCATCCCAAATCTATCACGCAAGGGTGCGGCCAGCGCGCCAGTTCGAGTGGTGGCACCAATAATTGTAAACTTAGGCAAATCAAGCCGAAGGCTACGGGCGCTTGGGCCCTTACCAAGCATAATATCTAGTTTAAAGTCTTCCATTGCCGAATAAAGTACCTCTTCAATCACGCGGTGCAAACGGTGGATTTCGTCAATAAATAAGATGTCGCCGTCTTGAAGGTTGGTAAGTAAGCTCGCCAGGTCCCCTGCCCGCTCAATTGCCGGACCGCTGGTTATGCGAATTTGTGCGCCCATTTCATGGGCTATTACTCCAGCTAACGTTGTTTTGCCTAGTCCCGGCGGACCGTATAGTAAAACATGGTCAACCGGTTCACCACGTTTTTTTGCAGCATCAATAGCAAGTTTCAAATTTTTCTTAATACGTTCCTGGCCAATGTAATTGGTAAAGTCGTGCGGACGCAAAGTCTGCTCTAGCTCAACCTCAGCAGGATCGTCTCCGCTAGCTAGCGGGGTTGTATTGATTATCCTCTCAATAGCCATAGCAATATTCTAACATCGCAAAGAGTTTTGTGCCTTATGAACCGCGCAATTTGACTACAATTCGGCAATGATTGTATTATTAAGCATGGACGTCAAAAATTTTGGTTTAACTTTTGATGATGTGTTGCTGCAGCCCGGTTATGCCGGGTTTTTTAGATCCAATATATCTGTTAAAACCAAGCTTACCGCGAAAATTTCTCTTGATGTCCCGTTGGTATCTTCACCGATGGATACCGTTACAGAAAGCAAACTAGCCATTGCTTTGGCACAATGCGGCGGTCTTGGCTTTATACATAGAAATCTAACAATCCCGGCCCAGGCTAAGGAGGTGGCTAAAGTTAAAAGGCTCGGTTTGCGTGTTGGAGCAGCGGTTGGTTCCAGCTCCGGCTATAACGAACGTGTAAAAAATCTTGTAAACGCCGGGGTAGATGTAATACTTGTAGACTCTGCCCACGGATATTCTAAACAAGTTATAGGTACTGTTAAAAATATAAAAAAGAAATACCCAAAATTGCCAGTAATAGCCGGAAATGTAGCTACATACGAAGGAGCTAAAGCATTAATTGATACTGGGGCAGACGGACTAAGGGTAGGAATGGGTCCTGGAGCAATTTGTTCAACCAGAATTGTGTCTGGCATGGGGGTTCCACAGTTAACTGCGATAAAAAACGTCGTAAGGGCCGCCAGCAAGAGGAAAATTCCCGTAATAGCCGACGGTGGCATTAGATTTTCTGGGGACATTACTAAAGCCTTAGCGGCTGGTGCTTCAACAGTAATGCTTGGCAAAATTTTTGCTGCCTCATCGGAAGCACCGGGCAAAGCAATAACATTAAAGCCAAACGAAGTCCCTTCAAGATTCCGAAGTCTTATAAATGGCGCAAAAATTTACACGTTCAAACAATACCGAGGCATGGGGTCTCTGGCGGCCATGAAAGAAGGTATTGCGGTCAGTTCCGAAGATGAGTTCCATGGCAAAAACTATACAGCCGACCAGCTTATAGCCGAAGGAGTAGAAGGTCTAGTCCCATGTACGGGCCCGCTGGCTAATACTGTTAGACAATTAATGGGCGGTTTGCACTCCGGTATGTACTACACCGGGGCAAAAAGTATTGCCGAGCTTTGGAAGAAAGCAAAATTTTTACAAATTACAGACGCATCGCTGAATGAAAGCTATCCCCATAGCCTATTTGTTACTGAATCAGGCGGGAATCTCGGTTAATATAGGGCGGCGTCTTTGGGCATATGTGAGCCCTTCAAAATCTTTAAAGCTTCGTCGGCTTCTACGGTTTCTTTTTCTAATAGAGCCTTTTTAAGATCCTCTAAGCTGGTCTTGTTGGCTTTAATTACTATCCTCGCCCTGTTGGCCGCTTCGGTTATTAACGCCTCAACTTCATCATCAATTACTTTCGCCGTCTCATCAGAATATTGGCGCTCATGCATCAATTTTTCTAACATAATTCCTTCGTCACTATGAAAAACCTGGTCTCGCAGTTTCTTGCCCATTCCCTGGTTTATTACCATATCACGAGCCAGCTCAGCGGCTTTTTGTAAGTCACTACCTGCCCCGGTTGTTACACGGTCTGGTCCGTAAATTATTTCCTCGGACACACGGCCACCCAACATCCGCGCCAGTATATCCTTAAATTCAATAATGCTGTGATAGCTCTTATCTTCGGGTGGGATAAACCAAGTTACGCCGCCAGTTCCACCGCGTGGGATAATTGTAACCTTGTGCACCATGTCGCTGTCGGGTAGTACATGTCCCACCACAGCATGACCAGCTTCGTGATAAGCTGTCAGTTCTTTCTCTTTATCACTCATCACTTTACTTTTGCGTTCTGGGCCAATGGCTATTTTTTCAAATGCCGCCACTACATCTTCGTCTTCAATTACTTTGCGGTTATGGCGTGCAGCCACAATTGCTGATTCGTTGGCTATGTTGGCCAAATCCGCACCGCTACTTCCGGCACTCTTGGCAGCCAGAGATTCAATATCTACTTCTTTGCTAATCGGTTTATCTTTAAAATGAACTTTCAAAATAGATAGGCGGTCTTTACGGTCAGGCAGTTCTATGTTTACGCGCCTATCAAAACGCCCTGGCCTTAGAAGTGCTGGGTCAAGAACGTCGGAACGGTTAGTGGCGGCCAGCACAATAACATTTTGGCCTTGTTCAAAACCGTCCATCTCTACCAAAATCTGGTTTAAAGTTTGCTCGCGCTCATCGTGCCCGCCGCCCATACCGCTACCGCGGCGGCGGCCAACTGCATCAATTTCGTCTATAAAAATTATGCACGGTGCATTCTTCTTAGCTTTGTTAAACAGGTCCCTTACGCGGCTGGCGCCAACACCCACGAACATTTCTACAAATTCCGAACCGCTAATACTAAAGAACGGCGCTTTGGCTTCACCGGCTACGGCACGTGCTAGCAAAGTTTTACCGGTTCCAGGCGGCCCCACCAAAAGAACGCCTTTAGGGATTTTTGCCCCTACCCCTTCAAACTTTTTGGGATATTTCAAAAACTCAACAACTTCTTGTAAATCCTGCTTGGCTTCGTCGTCCCCAGCTACGTCTTTAAACGTAATACTGCCTTTTTCGTTGCCGTACAGGCGCGCCTTACTTTTACCAAAACTCATCGCCTGGTTGCCTTGCCCCTGTGCACTTCTAAACATCAAAATTATGATGCCAGCTATAATAACTACCGGTAAAACGTTCGCTAAAACCGTAATCCAGGCACTACCGCTGCTGGACGGTTTGTTCACTAGTGAGACTTTACCCTGTTGCAATCCTTGTTCGTAAATACTAGATCCGGTCTCTTTATAAGATACTTCTGTGGCTTTGCTCTGCCCCTGTGGTGTAACTGTCAACTTATCGCCGTTCACGTTAATTTCCTTTATTTTCCCGGCATTAGCTTCGCTCACAACTTGCGAAAAGGCTACAGTCTTTAAATTACTGGGCTGGTTAAAGGCCGCGTAAATTATTAACCCAAATAATACCAATAACGCTACAAATCCGGCGTTCTTAAAACGATTACGCCGCGGGCTACTCCCCGGGGCCGCTTTACCACCTAACCTAAACTGTTTTTTATCCATCTTCACATTATACCAGTAGAGCTACTCTGTTCTTGTAAAGAATGCTATCTTATTGCCCACAACTAGTTGAAGCCCCTGCCTAACATCGTGTTTTGTGCCGGCCTTCGCCGTCTTTATTGTTACCACCAGCCGTTCAACCATCTTTTTGTCGTATTCCGTAACAGATTCTTGACGTAGCCAATAGATAACCAGTTCTCGTGCCACATCATTCGGCAGCATTGTAAATTTATATCTGTTAATCTTCCCGTTTGTATCTATAGATTGAGATATCGTCGCAATTAATCCCTCGGCTATTTTGTTGTCATCTGTAAGTTTTTGAATACTCTTAACAAATTGCTCCTTTTGGCTGGCCGACAAGGCAGACAAGATATCCTTGCGGATATGGTTGCGCAGGTATTTAGTATCCTCGTTGGTACTGTCTTCGCGCCATTTTAATCTGTGATGTCCTGCATAACTTAATAAATCAGCCTTCGGAACACCCAGTAATGGCCTTATCACAGCGGGGTTATTGGCGATTGCCGAAATCCCTCGCCTGCCGGTCCCCCTTAAAATGTTAATGAAGGCCGTCTCTATCATGTCATCTTGGTGATGCGCAGTAACAATTGCCTTCGCCCCGTGTTTTTTCCTCGCCTCTTCCAAAAAACCATAACGAGCCGCACGCGCAACCTCTTCACTGGTTCCAGCACCTAGCTTACCCTGCCCGACCTCAATTTTTAACCTATACTTCTCTGCCATTTTCCTAACCAATGCTTCATCCTCCCCAGAGTCTTTACGAATACCGTGGTTAAAGTGCGCCACCACCAGTTCAATGCCTGGTTTACGGCTCAAAACGTGCATCAGCACCATAGAATCTACGCCGCCGCTCACCGCCAAAATATATTTGCCTGCCGAAAGGTTTTTATTAACATTCTTTACAATATTTTCTCCTGCCCTGGCCCGTGTTTCTCGGCGCGCCGCCATGTGCTCTTTTTGTCGCCTGTGCTCTACTGTCGTTAGATAAATAATCAGCAGGTCAAAGATTGTTAGCAAAGTTATGCCAATTGATAACTTAACAAAAGTCAGCAAATATAGCTGATAAACAACAAACCCCGACGTTACATAAATTAGGGCAACGTAGGCCCACAGTTTTTCGCGCAAAACCTCTGCCACTAGTACAACTTTTACCACGCCGTGCGAAAGCAAATACAGCGAAGCGAATACCAATGATGCGCCAGTTAAGTCGTTTACGGATTTTAATATGTGGTTAGCAATGAAATCGTTCGGGTCCCTAGAAAGTTGACCCTCGGTTAGCGTTCTGGCTAGCGATACCAATTGCTCGGGCTTAATTATAAGTAAAAGTACGCCACCAATGCATTCAAACAGTCCGTCTATTCCCTTGGCATAAAGGCCAATCCTAAAGGCCCTGTCAGTCAGGTCAACAGATTTGTTCGATTTGCTAAACCACAGCCTCATGCAAGTTACTCCCTAAGCTACCTTGGATTCTACAGGTTTCGCTACCTCTCTAGCAACTGTATCCGATAAGGCCTGTCTGATATATTAAAGATGAACTATGTTTTTAATCCGATTTTTTATTGGCGGTTTATTGATTGCCAGCATTCCCCTGATAGCACACAAATTTGGTGATAAAGTTGCTGGCTATATCACGCTTTTTCCAATTATTATGATTCTAAGCTTCGTGGTACTTTTTTTAACAAACGGCAGTAAATCTACTATTCACGCCGCACAGGCATATTTGATAGGCTTGCCCTCAGTTGCAATAGCGACAATAGTTATTCTAATTCTGCTACATAGAGGTATTAACATATACCTAACTGTCGTTTGTGGGATAACAAGCTGGGTATTGGTGATATTATTTACTGCAAAATATATTTACTAGCAACTCAAACACGGATTTTGTGGTAGCAGCGACAGGGATCGAACCTGTGACCTTAGGCTTATGAGTCCTACGCTCTAACCAACTGAGCTACGCTGCCATTTAACAGATAGGATTATAGCATATTTTTATCTGTTTCCTTGCACGAATAAAAAACGGTCTCCCCGCAGGAAGCCGCTTTTTTGACTGACCATTATTTAATTTCTAAGGTGCTAGCATTTCGTCAATCGCCAATATTCTCTCGTCGACTGTTGGCACTAGCTCGTACGCGAGTATTTTTACCATTACTTCCCCTTTGTTTTAATTATTTCTTTTACGATCGTATGATATATATTATACACACTTTTGCAAAAAAATCAAGAAGTTTGAATATTTTTGTCTCTTGCTGCGGTTCTGCCCTGCACCAAAACCACATAAAGCCCAGCTACAGCCAATAGGGTTACCGCAACAATTACCCAAGAGGCTTTGAAAATCGTAAATTGTTTACTTAACCGCCCAAAGAGATAAGCAACTGGTAAAAAGACCATCTGGCTAAGCATGCCGACTGTTGAGGAAGAACCCGCTCTTATCTTTGAAGGTAACAAATCGTGCATTTCGTGGCTAAGCAAAATGTTAAATGCGGTAAACCCTGTTATTAAGATTGTTTGCGCGGCCACCACAAGACCGACAGAATATTTTGAGGTGAGAGCCAGGCTACAAACTACCAAAAAAACAGAAAGAAAGAAGATCAGACCATGGCTATTTTTAATTTTATGGGCAAGGTAACCGCTGGTGCCAACGCTAGACTGTACCAAAGCGTTAAATGGCCCAAAAAGCAAAACAGGGACTATGAAAGCTAGGTACCACAGTTGGCAAAATTCAAAAACGATTCTTTCCCCCAAAATCATAAAAACAAGCGTTAGGACTATCCAAAATATCCTGCCACGTCCTAATACCGCCTTAATTGTGTCAATAGTGTGCCGACCAAGTGCACTTTTTGTTCCGGCTCTATGAAGTTGTGGCTCACGGAACTTTATAAGAGCAATTATAGAGATCATCGTAAAGGGGATTGTCAAAAAATATGTAGCTCTTAGGCCTATAAACTTACCTACAACTCCACTTAGCAAAGACCCGGCTGCCAGAGCGACGGCATCATAAAGTTTAACCTTGCCGTAACATTTCTCAAATCCCTTACTGTCACCCGTTTCTTCAATCAACGTATCATAAACGATGGAATCATAAGAGCCGCCATACAAAGCGTAAAAAACTCCCCAAAGCGATACGGCAAACATATAGGAAACTACGCTGTGGCTAAGGCCACAAGCCGCGGAGTTAACGCCAAGTGCAATGCTAGCTACAATTAACATCCCTTTTCTACTCCACCGATCGGCCAATATCCCAGATGGAACTTGCAAGACTAGCATGACCGCAGATATTATAATGGCCGCTATGGCAATTTGAGCATCATTAAATCCTATGCTGCGCATGAACAACTTCTCGATAGCGTACCAAAGCACAAAGCCCTGGAAGAAGGAGGCAACCAACAAAGGATAAAGGCGTCTGTTTAACGTCTTTGACATCATAAATCAAGTATAGCTTAAACCCGGTAGTGCTCTAAAGGTCGTCTCCAAGCGCACTCTCCAATATTTCCAGGTCTTTTACCTCTATACCACCTGACTTAACTTTTATTCCAAAGTCCTTCATCTTGCCAATTGCTCTACTAACCGTTTCGCGAGATAACCCCGTACGGGCGGCTAGTTCATTTACGTGCATAAAAATCATGTAAGTACCGTCTGGTTGTTTTTGCCCAAATTGTCTGCCCTCTAGCAAAAGCTCATAAAGTATTCTGGTTTTGGCACTCCCGCCCATCAGGTGAGCCAACCGTCTTTGTAAAACATCGGTGCCTAAAAACACACGTCTTAGTAGGTCAAAAGTAACTTCAGGATTAGCTTTTAAAAACCTCACAGCGTCCTCCGGTGGTGCCAGCCTATACGTTCCTGACGAGGCTGTTTCAAAAAAATACTGGTTCGGGGTTTTATTTATGGCCCAAGACATCGGGAAAAATGCCGGAGGTCTAAATACGTTAACAACAGCCTTGTCGCCCTGGTCGGAAATGTCGTATTGGCGAACTTGCCCCTTCACTAGGTTAAATATTCCGGCTGGTTCGTCCCCTGCATAAACCAAAATATGGTTTTTATCAAAGCTTTTCAGCTCGTAACCCGCAAAAAACTCCTCAATTTTTCTCTCAACCTCAGAAGCCATGGTTATCCTTGCCTTCGGTTATAGTCCAGCTTAATAATACTTTTTAAGTATGCTACAAACAACTCTGGTGGTTAGCTAAAAATCATGTGACCTAGGTCACCGCAATTGTTTTTAAGACAACATAAACTGCTAATGGTATTGCGAGGGACGTTTATCAAAAGAATTTAGTACGCCGACAAACGTCTACTTCTTAAACAAAGGGGGCAATATGAGAGGACATTATATAATCGACAAACCTATCAAACTATCAGATTTCACGTTTGAGGATTTGTATGTAGAAATTAGTGAGGATTGGGAGGAAAGAGCAAGGCGCTTACAGGCTCGCAGGTGGAGACACCTTAAGAACCTTGCCATGGACGATAAGTATAGCTATTCAGCTCGCGGCTCATAAGATTTCTTAGATAACAGTTAGGATGTCAATCAAAGCTCCCCGCCAAGGGGGGCTTTTGAGGTGTAAGATAATGGTATGAAGATAAAACTTATTTCTAAAAAGGCCGAGGTTCCGGGTGTTTATTCTATTGTTTTCAAGCCAGATAAGCCAATCAGTTGGGTTCCGGGCCAATATATGCATTACGTACTGCCCCACCCTAACCCGGATGATAGAGGCATCGAGCGTTGGTTTACCGTCTCGGCGGCTCCGTTCGAAGAAAATTTGCGCATAACCACCCGTTTTGCAGGCGAAAAAGGTAGTAGTTTCAAAAAAGCCCTGCTGGCTCTTGCAATTGGTAGTGAAATTGAAGCCGATGGATTAGAGGGCGATTTTACTCTTGCTACTGGCGCTGTGCATCACATTCTAATCGCCGGCGGAATTGGCATTACTCCGTATCGCTCCATGCTAGCTCAGCTGAATCACGACAACAAGGATACTAATATTGATCTGCTGTACGCCAACCAAGATGAAAATTTAGTTTTTGGGGACGAGCTAGCCAAAATTACAGCTAATCTTAAATCTTTTCATGTCCATCCGTTTATTGGCAGGCGTTTAGCCCCAAACGATTTTAAAAAATATGTAGACCAGCCAGATTCTATCTTTTATTTGTCCGGCCCGGAGCCGCTGGTAGAAAATTACGAGGGCGTTTTACAAGAAATGGGCGTCACCAAACAACGAATCAAAACCGACTTCTTCCCTGGGTATTAAAACGGTAGACTTCCCTTGCCGAAGCTAGGACACTACTGACTTCTAGCCTAGGTTGCCATATAATGTCTGGAGATGGTTGAAACCAAAAACCTTAGCAAAAAATATGGCAAAAAACTAGCTGTTAATAATCTGTCTTTTAGGGTGGAAACAGGTAAAGTTACCGGCTTTTTAGGACCAAACGGCGCCGGCAAGTCAACAACTATGCGGTTGATGCTTGGACTAGATAATGGGGGCGGACACACATCATATGACGGAAAGCCGCTTCACGCATACGCGCAGCCATCACAAACAGTGGGCATTCTACTTGAAGCTAAAGCCTTTCATCCAACAAGAACAGCTCATAACCACCTGTCTATCCTGGCAGCCGAGGGAAATATTCCCGGCACTAGAGTTGACGAAGTACTGGATATTGTCGGTCTCAAAGCCGAAGCCAAAGGTAAGCCGGGTAAATTTTCTCTGGGCATGAGCCAGCGATTAGGTATTGCGTCAGCGCTTCTGGGCAAGCCTAAATACTTAATCCTTGACGAGCCAGCAAACGGCTTAGACCCCGAGGGCATAGCTTGGTTGCGTCAATTTATCCGTGATTATGCCAAAGACGGCCATGGCGTCCTTGTATCCAGCCACCTGCTTAGTGAAATGTCACAAATGGCAGATAACGTAGTGGTAATTGGTAAAGGCAAGTTAATTGCCGATACTTCCATGGCCCATTTACTAGCAGGCAGTAGTTCAAGTGTGTTTGTTCGCTCCACCAACTTACAGTCCCTGGAAAAAACGCTTACCAATGCAAAGATGGAATTTCAATCACAAGATAATGGGCTGCTAGTAACGTCCGCTAAGACTGATGATGTGGGCAAAATCGCTCATTCAGCTAATGTAACGGTTCTTGAACTAAGGGCACAGACGGCTTCACTAGAACAGGCTTTCTTGGAACTTACCGAAGATACAACTGAGTTTGAGGGCCACAGCCAGAAGGGTAAAAAGTAATGTTTTCAACACTAAAAGCAGAATTCAAAAAACTTCTGACCGTCCGCTCAACTTATGCAATTATGCTAGTGGCTCTATTGCTTACTGGTTTTCTTTCGTTCTATGTTCAAGGCTATAAAACTATTTTTTCGGGCCCAAGTGTAAAAGACAGCCTTTTTCTAACTGGCTCAATCACACAGCATGCTAATACCATTTCTATATTTGGAGCCTTGATAGCTTTGCTCCTCCTTGCTCACGAATACCGTTATAACACTATTGTCTATACCCTAACGGCCAGCAACAGTCGGAGCAAGGTTTTAGCTTCAAAGATCATAGCAGTGTTAACTTTTGTTTTTTGTTATGCTCTAGTGCTTACAGCAATCAGTTTTGGGTTAACGATAGCCGGAGTGGCGGCCGCTGGGCACCATCTTCCGATACAGGACATTAACTATTTGACCTATTTTGGCAAAGTTATCTTTGTATGTGAAGGCTATGCTCTAGTTGGTCTATTATTCGCAGCATTAATAAGAAGTATGCCAGCGGCTATAGCTTTTCTGTTTATAGTGCCCAATACGGTAGAGGGATTATTGAGCTTGCTGCTTAAGCATAACTCAGTCTATATGCCCTTCACTGCCTTACAGCAAGTTGTACAGGCACCGGTTATCGCAAGAGCACCAGAGCGAAGGCTGGCAGATAGCGGCTACTTGTCAGCGCCTAAGGGGGCTTTGGTTTTCCTCGCCTACCTTATTGGCGCCTGGATTATTACTTGGTACCTTTTTCTCCGCCGTGATGCCGCATAGTTGCCAAAGCCAGGATATTGATATTCAATAGTTCTAATTTGCTGTAGACTTTAGGTTATCAACAGGAATTTTAGTAAGGGGTAAAAAATGGGTATTTGGAACTGGTTATTCGTCAATCAACCCACTTGGGTATCAAATCTTTCTAATCTAACATCCATTACTGTACTTGGTGCGGTAATTGGCATGTATAAGAAGTTTAACTGCAACCAATCTGGGTGCTGGCGAGTTGGGCACCACAAAGTAGAAGGCACAACTTACCGCACTTGTTCTAAACACACAACTCTAAAGTTTCACACCGCCCTACAGCAAAAACATGCCAAAAAACGTCCAGAGCAACATAGGTTTCTGAATCCTTCTAAATAATTATGTCTTTTTGGCGTAAACGCAGGCTTGATTATTCCCAAATCACCAAGAATTTGTTTGTTGGCCGGATGCCTACCAAAAATGATGCTGACACGCTAAGCAAAAAAGGTATAACGCTTATTATCAACATGCGTGCAGGCAGAAAACTGCACAAAATATACTCTCCAAAAACCATTACTCCTGCCTGGGTTCGTACCTGGGACAGCCGCCTAATGCCAATATACCCCAGCAAACTAGTTCCCTGCGTTAAACTTAGCCTAGAAGTCATACACTCCGGTGGCAAAGTATATGTTGACTGTAGGGTGGGCCGTCATAGAAGCGCGGTTGCGGCGGCGGCCATACTAATAGCCCAGGGTAATAAAGTTGACGATGTTCTTCAACTACTCAAAGAAAAACGGACAATAATTGATACGGATAAAGCCCACATCAACAAAGCCATCCAGCGTTTTGCAGATTACTGGAACAAAAAATAGCCCCAAAGAGCGAATCAAAACCGACTTCTTCCCGGGATATTAAAAACTTCGGTTAAGTTTCTAGGTTTGACATCTAGAATCTGTTTTCGTCGTGAAGTGCGACCAAAAACATGAGCAGAATAGTGATGTCAATCATCTACAGTAAACACTGTCTAGAATTAAATCATGGTATATTAATACCCAAGGATTAGGTAAGCCTCAACTTAAACAAAAAACAATGTCTAAACGCACCATCCTCGGCGGTTCCATGAAACGTGATCTTAGGCATACGTTAGGATGGCTTCACAAAAAACATCTCATAATCTTCGTAGTTGTGTTTATGGTGATTGGCGGAGTTACCGCACTCCTTAGTTACGCCGACGTCATTAGTAATCCTACGCATATAATTGATGTTCAATGGAATTATCCATTCGGCGGCGGAGAAAACTATAGCCTGACTAGTATAAGTACGGACATGACACCAAAGCTTGACGGCAGCCCGGATGGCTATTTTTACGCGGCCAACTTTTATTTTTCTGGAGCAACCGTGGGGCCTCCAGCCGATAGGCTTGGTTATATGGGCCTCCAAGATGAAGGCAACGATGGTAATGGACACATCATCGCCAAAACTGCATCAATTACTATTTACGGAGCCACAAGTGGGGCAGCAGCCAGTGGTATTACTGAGACGTGCGGAAATCCAAGTGGCGAGGGCCAACAATGTAACTTGCGCGATGTATATACATGGATACCCGGCCATACTTATAGATTTATTCTATTTTTACAAACGGCCGATAATGGCAATGGTAGTGAAATTTGGACTGCCCAATTTGCCGATGTCACCACGAATACTACAGTGCCTTTTGGGACACTCAATGTACCGACAAGCTGGAAATTCTTGGGTCACGCAATTATTACATTTCATGAAAGGTTCACCGGACCAACAGCTAGTTGTTCAGATATCACCCCCTCTTTTGTTGCATTTTCTAATGTCACTGCAAATAGCGGGTCGCTAGCGGCTACCGCCAGTAGTTCTTTCTCAAGCGGAGTTAATCAATCAAAGTGCCCCGGCTTTCTCTATAATAACGTCCTCGGCAACACCGTATACAGCGGATATGGCCCCAACATTTCTAGTTTCATATCATCTACCGGACCCACTGGCGCTCCCACAAGCACTAACAACACAGCCACAATTAAAACTTCAACTAGCACCGCTCCTACGGCTGCCGCATCCAAAACTCAAGCACCAACTAGCTCTGGTACCCCCACCGTACCCAGTAGCGGCACTGTGAAACCAGCCATTGGCCAGCTTCCAGTCAAGAATACAAAGACCCACCATAATCTGGGATGGCTCTATATCCTTGTCGGTCTTCTCATGGTAGGAGGTATCTGTTTGGGCCTAGTTGGCCATGCTTTTCTGACCGGTCGATTAAAACATTTTGCACACAAATCAGCGCATAACATTGATATGCCTTCGCCCATACCGCCGCCAACTCAGGAGTTTACTGGCAGCATTGTGACCAATAATATTCCTGAGCAGGGGGCTACGTCACCCCGAGACCATCCAGGCATTACTAGCCAGCAATTTACCAATCATGAACCAGGTTCAATCATACATCCACAGGATAAGCAGCCAGATCCATAAAATGGCCTAGATGTTGCCAAAGAGCGAATCAAAACCGACTTCTTCCCAGGGTATTAAAGATGGTGATTAAGAGGAGCTTTTTTCTAAGTTTCTTCGAAACTCGTCTGCTAGTTGTCTGAAGCCTTTCATACTTCCGGCTCTGGCAGCTCCACCTATATCATTGCTCCTCATCCAGTAATTGTCGTTATACTTTTCCTTGTCAGGGAATGCCATGTGCAATTTTTCCCTAATGTCTGTTTTATTGAACGCCTTTTTTTCTTTTAATAATAGCTGGAAGATAGTATTGGCGAGATCGTTTAATGAAAAGACCCCGGGAGTCTTTTGGATAACATACTCTTGTGGTCGCATAAAAGCATCAGGGAAAATATCTTCTAGGGCATCCCAGTAATTTTTAATAGCTACATATCTTTCATCCGCCGAAAAGACTTCACCATCAAAAATTCCTCCCTTAAAGAGTGGCCTCAGTGAAGAAATAAACGAGTTTTGAGTCATGATTTTATTTGGCTGATTTTTTGAGTTAGGTTCTTTAATCCTCCCGAACCAGGGGTTGCTCAGGTCACTTTTCGAATTTAATAGTTCGGTGGCCGACAGAGCTTTAAGATCCCATGTATCTCTAAAAACTTGTCTATATCTTTTTTCGCCCAAATTGATCATTATTTGCTTTCTTAAAACTTGGGCTAGGTCTGTTTTTACTTTTTTCTGATTCACGTTTAGAGTTATGAACTGTAATATTTCATCCTCTTTAGAGAAGTTGGCTAATATGGTAACGGGCATTTCATATTTCAGTAAATGCTTAGCTCCAAGTTCTTGTATCGCATACTTGAATCCCTCAACTCTGTTTTGACCATCGATTATCCATAGCGGGTAGTTGTCTAACGTTAATTCTCCAAAACCGCCTTTATCACCTTTAAACTTTAGGGAATTTCTAGAACTAACTACAATGTTTGTTGGTAACACAGGATCTTTGTCTTTGATCGCCTCAAGATACGTATATATACTTTTTTTTCGACTTTCGTCTGGAATTCTCTGATAACCTTGTTCGCTAGTTCCTTTTTTGGTGGCATCCCACCAGTTTATTTTAAAAGATGTTTCATCTATTAGTAGTTCGACTGGCAAAACCGTAGTAAAGACGTCTTTATCCTCACTAACTCTTTGATCCATTCTGATAGCTTTAATTTTTTGTACTGTTGCCATGACCCCCGCCTTTATTAAATATGTATTATCAGGTTATCAATTTTGATTTGATTTGTCAAGTTATATTTTTTGATCAAAAAATTAAAACTGTAGGTTTGTCCCTCTTATGCGGCGAGCACAGGACAGCGCTTCCCTCGCTAAAGCCCGTCGCTTTGACCTTCTTCTGGTCGGTGGGAGTGTTTCTTCTTTTTACTATTTTGATGGCGCTGGATGGCTATTCGTAAGGCAGGGTCAGTCATCCGAGAATCTTCAGCACCTGTAGGATGGAGTGCTATAGTAACCGCTTCTGGGCCAATTATTTCGGCCACTCTTTCTAATTCGCCCAGGGTTGTTTGGATTTCGGCAAGTTCACGACCATGATCCCTTAATTCGTCGAGGAAATCTAGGAATTTTTCATCACCCGGGCCCTCGTAGCCAACAATTAGTCGCCCAGTTTCCTCGTCGGTTTGAGCTCCATAACCAGGGAGTAAGTTGCCTGCGTCATCCACTATCCCAAGTCGTTTAGCTGTTGTCGTTGGGTCAAGAGTAAAACCATTTTCTTCTCTGAAAAAAATAGCGCTTACTTCTTGACCGGGGTCATAACTACCAGCTGAGTACCAACCTGCACCCTCGAGGAGATCTAAAAATGACTCTAGTTGTTCGACACTAGTATCTCCTGCTGCAACTAATTCACCAGCCATATGACCTCCTTTGTTATATTAAATTATATATACTCTCGGATAGAGGGCATTGCAAGCATAAGCAAAACGGGCCGGATAGCGCTTCCCTCTTCTAGGACTAGTGTGTCTTGTGAAAGTCCGGAGGGTGCACGATGTCGTGGAAAACGGTAAATATCCAACCACCGTAACCAGCTAGTGCGAGTATAAATGCCCAAAGTGGCGTGTGTGCAGAGAATAGTGGAATAATTGTGATAACACTCAGATAAAACATGACTGGAAATAGAATAGTGTGCCACAGCTTGCTTGGCATTAACTCCTGTTTTTTGGTGTATACCTGGGTTTTCTTGAACAAGAAAACAATCTCAACTAAGAAAATAATAAGTATCCCCAACATAAGGACAAGCCAATTCCACCAGCGACTAGTAAACCACATATCATAGGGCTTAAAACTCCTTAAAACTACGGCGCTTGATGCTATGCCTAATGGTAAGAAAATATCTCCGTACAGTCCGGACCACCAGTAAGCCCTTTTCCAGCCTAGCGGCTCAAATCTCTTTATCAAGAGAACGACACCCCAGTCGATAAGCAGAGTAAATAAAAATATTACCCACCAACCCCAATTAAATACAGGTAAAAAGGAATGAAGCTTATCGGCAGGACTCATAACATAATCATATCAAAGATAGGAGCAGACCAGCGCTTCCCTCGCTAAAATTCGCCGCCCGTTCGCACAAACGAGACTACACTTGGAATACTTTGTACTCGCCCTCTTTCAAGGCAAGTATGGGCAAGGCTGGGTCCCCGTATGCTTTTAGCTCGCTGTAGGCTTTGGCCCAATCAACCGGTCCACGCGGGTCATCGTTGCCAAAATCAGATTGATAGTGAGAGATAAATTTGATTGGCAAAATCCCCAGGCCGTCCTGGCACTCTCGCCAGTCGCAAGGCCAATAGCTTTTGGCTAGCATATCTGAACTTGCAGAGTTAGTTGCGACAACTTTATCCTTGAACAAATCTTTAAGATTAAACTGTTTAAGCCAGCACTTCAAGAGAAAGTCATCGCCTCCATGAAAATAAATAGCATCTGCTTTTTTACACTGCGCAACAAATATATCCGACAACGCAAGTTCAAAAGTAGGCTTTACGCCTTCAGGCATATCTTCCGAGATTGTATTTTGGTAACCCGCGAATTTTACCTCCCAGTACTCGCGGCCCTGGGCAAAATTACATAGAAGAAATTTTGGGACGTTGCCGAGGCCCTTAACAATTTCCTGGTGAAACTTGCGTTTAAGCTCTGCCTGGTTTTTGATTCCGCCCGAGTTAAGCACGTACTTTGTCATGCGTCTATCATAACAAATTCACGAGCTGGACAGCGCTTCCCTCCCTAAAGTTTTGTTGAGTCGGCTTTGATTGTGTCTAACATCTCTTGGTAAGTAACGCTTGGGTAGCCGAGCTCGTGGAGTTTCTTTAGCGATAATGTGCTGTTAGCTGGCCAGCCTGTTTCTTCGCCATCTGGTTTAACTAAATCTTTGTCTAGGTTTAGAATTACGGCCACGTCTAGCATGAAATCATAAAAAGTCACCGCTCTATCCACGCCTATGTTAACAAGGACTTGTTTGTCCGCGTCGTTGGCCATGTAGTGAGAGAAGATGTCACAAACATTGTTAAGGAGCACTGGTTTAAACAGTTTTTGCGAATCAAGGTGTATTTCTTGGCCGTCAACAAGTTGATGGAGCTCATCGGGGAATTGTTTTGGTCTATGGAAGTTTTTGCTGATACCAACATGGCGATGCCCGCGGGTAATAAGATAAGGCAGCCCCGATGCCATGAGAAGTTTTTCTGATGCCACTTTTGAAACGCCGTAAGGGTTCCTGGGCTTATATTCGTCGGTTTCGGTATATTCGCCCTCGTTTTCTTTTCCGCCATAAACTGCCTCGGTGCTGGTGAAAAGAAACGGTGTGTTGTCTATGAGCGCTAAATCAATAAGGTTCTTGGTTATGGCCGGGTTGGTTACCGTGATTGTATTAAAAGTTGTGCTGTCTCTACCAATGTCCGCGGCAAGATGAAGCACAAAGTCTGGTTTAAAATCTACAAATAACTTCTTAACTGCCTCAAAAGCCATCAAATCTATAGGGTGCTCTGCCTCAGCTCTGGCCACGGGCAAAATATCAAACTGTGAACCATAAAGTTCACTAAACTTTGTGCCTACATAACCCGTTGAACCAGTAAGAAATACCCTTTGCTTCATAAGGCAAGTAGCTCATTTAAAACTTCGTCAAAGCCTGGGAGTAATTTAAGTTTCTTCGCCTCTTCAACCGATAGCCATAGGTGTGACGAGGCCTCCCAATCTAGTTTTATTTGGTCAGTATTAACCTTGACTAGCACGGGAAAGACAAGCCAGGTTTTCTTATATTCCTGGCTCTCTTGAACCAATACATTGCCCCGTTGAATCGAGATTATGTTGGCCGCTTCAACATCCACTTCGTCTGCAAGTTCTTCGTTAACTTTTTCTTCTACACTCTTGTTGTCGTCTAAAAAGCCCGAGATTCCATTCCAATAACCCGGGTAGAGCCTAAGGTCTTGGCTCCGCTGGACGAGTAGTATTTTATCTTGGTATTTCAATACACAGTTAATAACCGGGCAATAACGGATGTTTGTATAGTCTACTTGGCCATCGCTGGGCGTGAAACTCGGCTCACTCATATCTTTTATCATAACAGGGTGCGACTAAGCTGTAATTAGTCTAGTTGTTTGACTGCGTCAACAATACCGCCGAAAGATGTAATACCAACGTCCGCATCAATATTTTTTTCAGGTGCTAAATGTATACTTTTCATACCAGCCGATTTTGCTGCTTCTATATCCGTATGACTATCGCCTATATAGATTGCTTCACTGGGTTTTACGTTCAGGCGTTTGGCAGCCAAAAGCAAGGGTTCTGGGTGAGGTTTTGGGTTTTTATAGTCTTCGAAGACGACAACCTCATCAAACAAATGCTCAATATCCCTAACGTCAAAAATATGCTCCATGCCGAGTTTAATCCGGCTGGTAACAACCGCTAACTTGTAGTATTTGTGTAGTTCTAGAAGAATCTTTTCTAGGTTGGCAGGAAACTTCAACAAATCAGAAGTATGAATATCCGGGTCATAAACCATGTCGCTTACTCGTTTTATCTCACGCTGGTCGGTAGATTTTGTTAGGATCTCTAATGATTGCCAAAGTGGCATATGAAAACAGGCTATAATTTCTTCTCTACTTGGCTTTTTATAGCCAGCTTTCACCAATAAGATTTCGTATAGGGCAACGTTTGAGTCTGTGGAGTCTACTAGTACACCGTCAACATCAAAAACGACGGCTTTGATTTTACTCATTTCATTATCATAACAAATTCACGAACAGGACAGCGCTTCCCTAGCTATGGTTTTGGCACGGGAAGTTGAACCTTCTTGTTTTCAATAGGTAAACTCAGATAAAAAGTAGTACCCACGTTTTCGGTGCTATCGAACGTTAAAGTCCCCCCATGTGCTTCTATAATCCGTCTAGCAAGAATCATGCCAAGTCCGGTGCCTTCAATGCCCGACCTTGCGGCATTTGCAGCCCGGTGGAAACCCTCTAGAATCTTTGCCTTGTCAGCCTCCGGAACACCTATGCCTTCATCTTTGACGCCCAGAACATGGTCCGTGGCAGTCTTTTTATAGTTAATTGTTACTGTAGTATTTGCTTTAGTGTATTTGACTGCGTTATTAATTAGATTTGATAGCGCCCGTTTGAACTTATCCTTGTCAACACTTACCTTAACATCTGGCGACAAGGACTCATCGACAACCAATTTAACGTTTCTGGCTTCTGCGGGAAGAGCAAAAACTGTTACCACCTCTTCAACCATTGTTCGCAGAGACAAGTCTTCACAATTCAGCCCCGTATCGATTCCTTTTTCTTCGACAGCAAGTTGCAAAATAGTATTCACAGTATTGCGCAGCTCTACTACAGCAGCTCCAACAGCACGCGCCAACTGGTTTGGTTGCGAGGAGGGTTCCGTATCTTCAGCTATAGCATTTACGGCCCATTCAATTCCCGTCAGAGGAGAGCGTAAGTCGTGAGAAGCAATCGAGACAAGTTCTGCCTTAAGAGTAAATGAAACCTGTTCACGTCGCCTTACGTAGGCACCGAACCACATCATCGTACTAAGAAGAGCAACTACCCCAATAGGTATACTGGCACTTTTTATTAACCCATTTCGATAGTTGGCATAGGCAACGTCCATGCCAAACACAGCAACTACTTTTCCGTTACTGTCTTTGACCGGTGATAGCCCAGAGAGCCAAGTGCCAAAACTGTCTTTGGTTGGGCCCTCGACCAATTCGCTACCATTGTCAAACATTGCCTTGAGTTTGGGAGAAGCCTCATTATAGCGGTCTCCTGGTGCCGAATATTCTGATGTTAATTTCGGGTCAACAGAGTCGCCATAAAAGAAAACCCCTTTTGCGTCTCGTCCCATTAAATAGACATAGCGAACATCATGGTTCACCCCGGCCGCTTCTACCATGCGACGCTTCAAATCTTGGTATTCAGGCCGATTTATATCACTAGCCGAGGCTGACAATTTACCTATCTCTTTAGTATCAATAAAAGCACTTACAGAAGAAGCTCGACCTTTCAGCGACGCGCGGAGCTGTTCCCCGGTCGTACGAACAGAGAAGTACGTCACAACGGCTCCGATTAAAATCAGGAAGGTGAAGACCGCCGGAAAAAAATACCTGCCTAGTTGTTTCATGTGTCAATGATGTGTCGTTAACACTACCTGCTTATGTTTATCAGTATAACAACCTTGAAAAATAAAGTCTGACAATTTCAATTCTCGCTAAAGCCCGTCGTTTCTTTGGCCAGCTGCTGTTGCCTCCGCCCTCTCTTCTTGGACAGCGTCTACGGACGGGCGTTTCTCGGTCATTGATTTAGTAAGACTTAGCACCGCTTCGCGTTGATCTGAATCAAGAGATAAAACCAGCCGACCAATGCGTAATGCCTCCGCATTATCAAGCATTAAGGAATCTTCTGGAGTGAGCCAATAGGCACCAAGCAATAAATCTTCTTCAGAAGTCTCATAAGCCGCCGCTAGTGGTGAAACAAAATCTACGCCAATGCCCGTTGCTTGACCTTTTTCAATGGGAGATACTTTACGTCCAGCAACACCTGCCCGTGAGATAACATCACTTAAAGAAATACCAACTCTTTCTCTCTGGGCTATTAAGAATCCGCCATCTATAAAATGTCTTCTTCTAGGATCATCATAGCTTACCGCAGGCACAATTAGTGCTGCGCTTTAAGCTTAAATGGTTTTACTACCGGCATAGGAGAATATGTTAATTTTCTAGGTCTGGCAGCAAGTTGTGATTTTATGTACAAATAACTTTTGGCCATAAGCCTAGATCGACGGGCAGGAAGCTCGGCGCTTAAGATAATAGCCAAAATGCCCCCCTCTATAAGTGTAAGTGTATCGCCTACTAATATTTCTCTTCCGGCATGGCCAAGTAGGGTTGGCGAAGACACGCTAATTATCCCAAGCGACAGTAAGATAGTTCCGCCGATGCTGAGTAGATTTCTTGTCGCATGTAACCGTACTTGCGGCACAAATGCATAAGCCGCCAAGACCATAACCAGCGCGGCTCGGACTAATACGTATGGCTTACTAAGATTTAAAAATAACTGGATGTAATACGAATTATCCGACATGCCAACTAGGCTGAAGCCCAACAGAGAGAGACCAAAAAGAAGAACAACAAGTTTTTTCATACACCGGCCTCCTTTCCTACCGAATAACCTCATTAAACACCCTGTACTAAAAAATGTATGTGACATGGAGCACAGTTATTGTATAAATACCCTAAAAGAAGACTGCCTTAAGGTGGTTATCCCTTAGTTCCAAAGGTGAGCAAGCCCACCTTTAACCACCGCTTCCCCTGCTCAAACTTCAGTAACTGAACGAAGGAATATCTCTCCTAGCAAATAGCCCTCAAAGTCTCTAGAACATGTGGCATACTCCATAGTGTCGGCATACTTATCTGTCGCAGCTAGCCACGCCTTATACCCTGCCTTGCAAACATCTTTATCGTCTTCATCTTCCGTAATAGTCAGAATCGAAACTCTTTTTTCGGATCCATCAGGACAAAGCTGGTAAACCGTTACTTCGGCTTTCTGGGGATTTTCCATTCGTTAATAATACCAAAGCATTTTGTTCCAAACATGAGCAGAATAGCGGGAGCTTACTCTACCGAGTGATTTTGGAACTAGTCTGGTTAAGCCAATCACTAATGGCTTTTTTGTAAGCCAACTGTTCATCATTAGGAGCACCAGTTTTAAAAGAATGCCCCCAGCCTTTTGCAAAATAACTATCCGCATTAAAAACTTCTATATATTTATCGGTTGTTTCTTTTGGTACATACTCATCTAGTTCGTGCCACACGACTAAGGTTCTGCCCCGAAACTTAGAGGCACGAGCTAGCAAGGGGTGAGTGTCTAGAAATTCCTTATCTTCCCGATAACGTCTTTCGTGCTGCCTGTCTATATATTTATTAAGGCTATAAAAATCTTGCGGAGCATAAACAGCAGGAACTCGTAAGACCGAGTTTTTAAAATCACGGTATTCTGTTAACTGTGCGGCTAAATAGCCGCCATAACTTGTACCCATAACACTTATTTCCGCATTCGGGTAGGCTTGTTTAACCCAATCGAAAGCTGTAATAACTTCTAGAAAGTGCTGTGATGGCCTTACCTCCATAGCGTCAAAAGGACTTTCGCCATGTCCTGAGTAATCAACTACAAGTGCCGAGGTCTTGGTTTGATTAACGAGGTAGTTAGTCAAATCCTCTTGGTTTCTTTTGTTTGAGCTCCAGCCAGGCAGCACCAAAAGGACTTTATTGTACCCATTCTCATATAAATCGGCCGCTATTGAATAACCCACGCACTTTATCTGTATATTTTTCATAAATCAATCATAACAAAGCCAAACAAAAATGACCTATTTTTACAGAGGTCAAAATGCTTACGTTTGGTAGAGCAGGTTGTCTCGCAGTGGAACCTAGGAGATGGCTAGTGTCAATAAGGGTGATTTTCTGTCTGGATCGATTGTCTACTCTTTTCTAGGGAGGCGACAGCCGAAGGATTGAAGCCTTTGACTACCAACCAGACGCCTAACGAAAACTCAAATAGCGCGACCGGAAATGCACTCAGCCCTGCCAGGGAAGTATGTTGCCCGATAAGACCGGACATCACAGCTAGGTAGCCAGCAAGGAGAATGGGTGCTCCGACGATGCCGATTAAGGCAAGGCGTCTAGGAACCAGGCGCGACTTGTACAGCAGAAATCCTAGCAACAGGTCGCATATGGCCGGCATGAAACTTTGCCCAAGCAGGAAGATGCGGTCATAAAGAGCAACAAGCGCATGGCTTGTGGCCAAAGCGTCTGCTCCAGCCCCGGCTCTACGCAAAGTCACAATCGACAAAAGGAATGCCACGCCAACGAAAGTGGTGCCGGATTCCAGAATCCGAGCAGCTACGAGACCAAGCGCGGCTGTTTCATTCTGTTTCTTGAGCACCGAGAACAGGACTACTGCGGTGCTGATGCCGGCCAGAGCCACGATAATCTCCAGGATACCGGCAATGATGGCAGAAGTGTCCGGGCCAGCGCCGATGACGTAATTCGCAGTCTTTATGGGCTTGTAAAGAGCTAGGGTCGGGACCGATACAAAAGTGAACAGATAAAGTATGCCTGCAGTTAACGAGATTTTTCTATGTGTTTGCATAATAGCTACCTGCTCTAATTATTTGCACAACTGTCGTGCGCATTGTGGTCATGTTAGTACAGTTTTAATTATTTGCATGTGAACTAAGTCACATTAGACCTTAGTGTCTATTCTAGGCGGCAAGTAGGGCAGCGCCAAGATTGACAAAGCACGAATAACAGATTAGAATAACACCTTGGTATTATCGCGGGGTGGAGCAGTGGCAGCTCGCGTGGCTCATAACCACGAGGTCGCAGGTTCGAGTCCTGTCCCCGCTACCAGATTGGACACTCAACAGAGGTAGACCGGTTCCTATGACCGGTCTTCTTCTTTTACTCCTTAAAATCTCACCCTTGTTAGGCGGTTCGAGTCTATTCCCCATACTGTCGTTTTAAGGTCCGAACCGGTTGAATCGTTGTATGCATCACTATTAACTTCTTGGGGTGGTTCCAGAATAGACCTAGTCCCTATATAGGGACTAGACGCTCTGCAACCTGACCGGGTTCCTAGACCGGATGTATTTACTATTAGAATTGGGTTGCGAGGGTTTTTTTTGTTTTAGGGTCTACATTTACACCCCAGACTTTAAAAACTGGGTATAAGAAGCCTGCGTCGTGCGGTGAAGATTTTATATTCTCAGCCTTAGTCAACCTGGGGTTGCCTTTTTTATCTCTGATAATCATTGACTGGATGTGCTCGACCCCACCTTTGCTAGATGCATAATACGTGGAAAGAGCCTCAAGTTTGTTGGGTAATTTCTCGGTATCGCCTCCGGAGGAGTAGGTTTCATTATATTTGTTGGGGTCTAAATGAACCCATTGTTCTGCAATAAATACGATAGCCTCTATTTTTTCTTCTTTAGCTCGTCTAGCAAGGCTATGCCAAAATAATATTTTTTCAGAACGATTCTTAAACACGACACCGCCAGATGGGCTCCATTGACCCTTTACCTTAGTAACAAGTAAGGGTTGATGATTACCGTCCGTTTTGAAAACATACTCGGCATAGGAGTGTAATTGTTTAATAAACTTTTTGTCGTTTGGCTCACGAAAACTTAAGGGTGGATGCCCCCTATATCGCTCCTTAACGATTTTTAGAAATGGCTTGTCTAGTTTGGTTTTTACCGATCCGTATTCAGCCATCTCTCCATCAGATATTAAGAAGCGTACGGAAGCATACTCGCGGCTACTGTTCTCTACAAAACGGCTAGGTTTTAGGTGTTTACTATTCTGGTTGTTCAGATAATTTCGTAAGTCCCTATAGATTGTTTCCATAAATTTTTTGCAGTGTTTTAATACGTCTACTACTTCGTAATCTTTGCCGTTAGCAGTTACCCTGTAGCTCCTCTCAAGCTCAATATTTCCAAATCTTAAACTGGGCATTTTTTCAATAAGTATATTGGTTCGAGCTCTCATTTCATCAGTAGGAGTCATATGACCCATGACAACAACCTTCACAGGCTCATTATAGTTTTCATAGAATTTAATTAGCGCAGAGCTTGAAGCTGCCAAAATATCCTCGTGCACAACTTCTATGCGAACTTTACCAAGCCAATTAAGTATAGGATCCGCTTTACATTTGTTTTGCCAATAGCCATACCAGTTGTCGAAGTCCGGAATTGCTTTTTTGTTGGATTGGATGGCCCAAGTAAAATTTCTTAGCGCCTGCAAAAGCGAATGTAGATACGTCAAAAAACGTTGAGGGTCTTGGTAGTTCTTTATGCAGTCCTCAAAAATTATATTAAGTTCACGTACTTTATAATCTAAATTGCCTACCATGTTTCTTCAAGTATAGGCTTGAAAAGACGTTATAAAAACCCAGTGATTTACTGGGCCGGTAATATCTATAGGCTAACGGTCCCGTTTTTGATGATAAGTTTGCTTGCAATGCCTTGTGTCAAGGTTCTTTTCTCTTCAAAGCTGCCTTTCGTAACCACATATCGTGCATATTCTATAAGTGGCTTATCCAGCCGCATTGTTACCTTGTAATAATCGGCTAGAGATTCGGCTATAACGTAATGTCTCTCGATGTTAGCCCTTAGCTTATCGGTAATTTTAATCCTATCTACATTGTTGGCTATAAACTCTTGTAACAGGTCTTCAAGATCTTTTTCGTTTATATATCTTTCTGGGCAATGCAGGTCAACTTTCTTAGTACATCTGTAATATACATGTCTGTTAAACTCACCATTTTTGAGTTTCTTGAACTTTTCTTCAGACGATACTTCACCGCCACAGTGTCCGCACCGCAGCAATCCACGATAGGCAAACTGTTTTGATCCCCATTTGCCTTTGTATACCCCTCGAAACTGCTGTACAAGCTCAAAGAGTTCCTTGGATATCAACGGTTCATGCGATCCTTTAAACCATTTACCTTCTGGATACTCAAACTCTCCGTAATAGAATGGATTAGTTAGTATCAAGAAGACCTGACTTAGCGCAATTGGCTTGCCAGAACGATTAGTGAAGCCTGTCTCGTCACACCATTCTTTCAACCTTCTACCGCTCCAGCCATGATAACCGGCTTTCTGATACATTTCGGTAATAACATGTGCTCGCTCTGGATCAGGAATAATGTCTTTTACGCCATTAAAATGCCGGTTCATGTAACCAAGTGGAGCGGCACCAGGCCGCCAGCCCATTTCACATTTGGCTTTGATGCCCCGCTTAACATTCACGCTCTTGTTATCATTCTCAAGTTTGGCCTGGGAACATAGAATCATCAGCAGGAACTTTTCGTTCGGGTTATTGGTAAAGGTTTGGGAATAAGTCCTTATATGAAGTAGTTTGCCGCTATCCATAAGGTCCACAAGTGATCCCAAGTCACCGGCATTCCTGCTTAGCCTTGATGGATCCCAGCAAAGCACGGCATCGTACTCATCATTTCTGATACCCTGAAGTAATTCGTTATATACAGGCCGTTTACCAGAATCTTTGGCAGAGTGACTTTCTTGTTTTTCAGCCACTATGTGCAGTCCCTCGTTATCGGCCAAAGCTCGCATTTCAGCCAGCTGAGAGTCTATGCTCATGGCTTGCCGCTCGTCAGATTCGCTAGATTTTCTAGCATATAAGCAGTATTTAAGTGGTTGAGGCGTTTCCATACCTAGTACAAAGGTACCGCAAGGGTGCAGGAAGTCTAGCCCAAAATGACTATAAAAACAGAGGTAAATGTGGTATTGTGGAATCAAAATTGGAGTTTGGATGTCTCTATCAATATTAGAACTAAACAAAAAATGGGCAGCTGAGTCCAAAGAGTATCGAACGCAAGAAGTGGGGAGTGGAGTCCAGCGATTTGTAAAGGATGTGTTTGAATCGGATGAATTATTTAATCTTTCACAAGGGAGACTTTCGACACAGCTAAAAAGCAGGAGAAATGAGTTTACTGAGGAAATTCACACTAAGGAAGGTAGAAGAGCCGACATAGTAATTTATGTCGATGCAGAGATTGTTATACCAGTTGAAGTTGAAAAGTACGGGAATATAAAAGAAGGCGAAGAGCAACTCAAGAGATATCAAACAGATTTTGATAAACAATACGGTATTCTAACAGACGGCCATGAATGGCGGTTTTATAACAACAATATATTTCGCAGTTTTTCTCTACTCGATATCCTCAAAGATCCAAAGCTTTTTATTTCGTTTTGGGTAAGTTACACGCAGCCATTAAATTACTACATAAATTTCTTTGAGCCACTAGGCCAACAGAAGCTATTTAACAAGGCAAACGATTTATCAGTTGGAGAAAACGGGGCAATATTTTTCGAAGATATCACGAGACTTATACATTCCCTGGAAGACAAATTAAATATTGCTGGATACCTGTCATTTATAGAAAAACCTCTTCGCAAGAAGAAGGCGGTTGAGCTAACTTACGCATACGTTATCCAATTTATTTTGTTTAAAACTTTAGTAGACAACGAATTTGACGATTACAAGACCGAATTTAGCGAGAGAGTAGAAGCTATAAAAGACAGCATTAAAGCCAAACACTTCAAGCAAGTACTCTCCACCATTCAGGGAATAAGTGATGATATCTCAAGAAACATTTACCGCCCTTTTGCCAAAGAACAAGCCGTAATTGAAGATAAACTAAGAGAGATTCTTGGTAAGACGAGAGACGAACTTGTCGAAGTTGCTCCGTGGCTTGATATTTTTGTCTTTATAAAGAAATACAATTTCGCCAATGTTAAAAACGACATTTTTGGATATATCTACGAGAATTACTTAAAAGATCTTTATGAAGACGAGCAAAAAGGACAATATTTTACTAACCCTGCGGTCGTCGACTTTATGCTTGACCAAGTTGGCTACACAAAAAATAACGTCAAGGCATTATATACGAAAGATAAGCAAAGCATCTCAATAATTGATCCTAGTTGCGGGAGTGGTACTTTCCTGTACTCCGCGACACATCGAATCGTAGAAGCATTTTCAGGTACCACAGAAGAGGCATCTCGAACCATAGAAGATATCGTTAACAAAAACGTGTTTGGGCTAGACATAGAAGAGTTCCCTCTGTATCTAGCAGAGATGAGCATTCTGATGCGACTCATGCCATACGTTATAAATGAAAGATATAATAATCCGATTGATAAAAAGATCAAGGTTTTCTGGACAAAGGACAGCCTTGCTGAATTTCAGAACACAGCCCTCAGGAATACATTCTCAGATCAAAGTGTTGCTTTCCAGCGCTCTGGTGGACGTCTTGGGCAGGTCGAATTATTTAGCAAAAAATTAGACCTAGGATATAAAAGTTACGTCCGCGACGAATCGGACATAGAAGATATGAAAAAGAGCTTAGAGAACCACAAGTCAGTTTCCAGGCAAAAGTTTGATTTTGTTGTGGGCAATCCACCATACATTGGTTATAACGCCAGTGCCAAAATGGGTATATTATTTTTCCAAATGCTTCATAACAATGAGGTGCACCTTAACGATGTATACGGTATTAATTTACACAGTGTACCCAACAACCCGAAAAAATATTCACCCAAACCTAATCTCTACGCATTTTTTATTGCACTTGGCATCGCCCTATTAAAAGACGGGGGGAGGTTATGCTATATAGTCCCACAAACTTTATTGACTGCTGGAGATCTAGATGTCCTTCGGTATCACTTGGCGAAATTTACTACTATAGAAAGAATAATTATCCCCGACAGTAGGATGTTCATTGGTCGCGGTATCAAGCAGGAGTCATCTGTGGCAACATCTAGCCTAATAATTGTAGTCCGGAGAGTGCCACCTGCTCCGACACATCAGACAGAAATAATTCATAATCCGGATAGTCTCCTACCTATAGAGGAATGCCTAGAAAATATTCAAAGCGGTCGTAAAGTTACCAGCCTAGCAATACCTCAGATTGAGCTGCTCTCCAATATAAATAATTGGAATATATTCAAACAAGATAAGAAGTTTGTGAATTTTTATAAGAAGTATGTGGAGTCCACCCAGGATATTTCCGTCTATTATAACCACAAAGTTGCAACACATTTCTTTGGAGATAGATTCTATTTTGACAAAGGTTTGGTGTTCGAAAAGGCTAAGATTAGAAATGATGCAGAGGGCGACTTTGGCTTAATAAAAAATTGCAATAAGTACACCCCAATGATGTCGGATAAAAGCATAGATAAAAAGTTCATAAGGATGCCCCACGGCTCACAAGGACTAGAGCTATTCAATTTGCAACACAAAATTATATGGAGCTATATGAATCCAAGGGTATTTCAATATTCTGATCAAAATATAATGCTCGACTTTAATTGGGTCATAATATCCTCGAACAATAAATCAGAGATACTCTACCTATTTGCTCTTCTTAATAGCAGGCTTAATCGAACAGTCCTAGAAACTCTGCTGAAGTTACCAAATGAAAAAAGTTTCTCTTTGGGGGTTAAAACCATTAAAGAATTTATAAGGATTCCCCTTGTTACCCCATCAAATGAAGCAAATAAACAAGAGGTTATTCGACTTGCCCAGGAACTGGTGAAAAGTGATGAGAAAAAACTTTCAGATTTTGTTGAGTTTGGTAATATGACTCAGCAAAAATTTGATTATGTGAGCGTCAAAAATGACCAGCTAATTTTAGGACGAGGCAATAACGAAATTACTAAAAATATAACAGGTTCAACTCAAACAGTGAGTGAAGTTATAAATAGCGTGAATCATGACACGGAGATCGAGTTATTCGAACTTAAAAACTTTCCAGCAATCAACCTAGAACAACAACACCTACTTAAAGATAGAATTGACCAACTCGTTTATAAACTCTACAACCTCACCCCCGAAGAGATTGCTATCGTTGAAGGTAGCTCAAAATGAGGCTCAAGCAAATAAAATTAAAAAACTTTAGGGGTTACTGTGAAGAACAAGCCCTCGACGTTGAAGATACAATAACTGCAATCGTTGGTAAAAATGATTCTGGCAAATCATCAATACTGGAGGCTCTAGAGATATATTTTGATAATGGGATACCTGATATTGATGATTTAAATGTTGATTGCGGCAAGGACAGAGAGATAATCATCACGTGTGTTTTCGACGATTTACCGGACTCGATCACAGTCGACTCAACCGCCGACACGACTTTACAGCAAGAGTATATGGTTAATGGGGATGGAGATCTTGAGATATCCAAAACCTATAGATGTAACAACAAGACTGTCGATAAAGAGCCACTGATTTACATTCGTGCACTGCACCCAACACTGGAGAATTACGATGATTTGCTAACATTAAAGATTGATGACTTAAAAAAACGAGCTAAAGATATTGGAGTGAAAAGCAGTGACGATAGAGTTAGCAACGAGATAAGAAAAGCTATCTGGCAAAAAGCAGATAACTTGTCTCAACAGGAGGTCAATCTCTCCTACACTGACCTATCAGAAAAGTTTCAGTCGGTGTATAAAAACTTAGAAAAGCAATTTCCTCTGTTTTTTATTTTTAAAGTTGATAGACAAACAACAGACGCTGACTCCGAGGCTAAAGATCCAATTCAGGTTGCTGTCAAAGAAGCAAAAAAACAATTTGATAACCAGATACAGGCGCTGGAACAGGAAATAGTGACTGTAGTCAAAGAAGTCACTGAGCGGGCTTTGAAGAAGTTACATGAGATGGATCCCAGTTTAGCCGAAAAGCTAACTCCTGAATTCAAAAAGAGACCAAGCTGGTTGTTTGATTTTAAAATCCACGATCAAAGAGGTGTGCCACTTAACAAACGCGGGAGTGGGACTAGAAGATTAGTTCTTTTAAATTTCTTCAGAGCCGAGGCCGAGAGACAAAGTGCTTCGGGGGAAGCAAATATAATCTATGCAATGGAAGAGCCTGAAACTTCCCAGCACCCTAATAATCAAAACATTATTATCAAATCCTTACTTGAGTTGGCGGATGATACAAAAAGACAAGTTTTAATTTCTACACATTCCTCAGAACTCATAGAGCAGCTACCGAGGGGCTCGGTTAGGTTTATTACTATACAGGACGAAATCCCAACAGTTTTTAATGGAGAGCAAGGGCTGATACTTGCAGCCGATTCGCTTGGCAGAATATCAGCTCAGAAGTTTGGCAGCGCTAAAAAAATTGTCCTTGTGGAAGGCATTCAAGACTGCATTTTTCTCGAGCATGCGGCAGCAACTTTCAAGCAAGACGGAAAGATGAGTAAAGATTTCAAAGAAGAGAACATTATAGCCTTGCCTCTTGGTGGTTCACCCGGCATAAAGAAGTGGATAGAAAATAATAAAGCTGAGGATCTCGGACTCAAGTACTATATACTTCTTGACTCAGATAGGACGAGCGCAGGTCAAGCTAAAACTGTCAACGAAGCCTACTGCGAACAGCTGGTAAATGGTGGTCACAAAGCTCACGTTACACGAAAGCGTGAAATAGAAAATTATATTGAACCCTCAGTAGTCAATGTTAGCTTCTCTGACTTTGATGACGCAAAGAATATTATTAGTCAAGCAAGTAGTACAGCCGAGGGTAAAGTTATCGAGACCTACTGGACTACTATGACTGCTGCGCAAATTATTTCTAATTCTGAATATCAGAACTCGAGTAGTGATAATGTGAGTGAGGTTCTAGAGATACTTAAGGAGATAGTCAATTTATAATCATATGAACGAGATTAAATGTCCGCACTGCAAAAAAGCATTCAAAATAGATGAAGCCGGATTCGCTGATATATTAAAGCAAGTCCGTGATCATGAGTTCGAAAATGAGCTGCACTCAAGGTTAGAGATAGCGGAAAAAGATAAAGAAAATGCCGTCAAGCTGGCACAGGCTAACACTAAAAACGAACTTCAGGCTGATGTGGCAAAGAAAGATGCAGAAATAGCCAAACTGCAAGCTAGAATTGAATCTGGTGAAATTGAAAAGAAGCTCGCTCTATCCGAAGCCGTTAACAAACTCGAGAAAGAGCGCGATGAACTCGCTGGTGAGCTAAAAAGTAAAGAGACCGAGAAGCAACTACTCGAATCTTCACTCAAAGACAAGTATGAGATTGAACTCAAGTCTAAAGACGAAGCGATCGCTTTCTACAAGGACATGAAAGCTAAGCTTTCTACTAAAATGGTCGGTGAAACACTCGAACAACACTGTGAAATTGAATTTAATAAGCTGCGTGCAACTGCGTTCCCGAATGCCTACTTCGAAAAAGACAATGACGCAACAACTGGCAGTAAGGGTGACTACATATACCGTGAATCCGATGAAGCTGGAACCGAAATCATATCTATCATGTTTGAAATGAAAAACGAAGGTGACGAAACCGCCACCAAGAAAAAGAATGAAGACTTTTTACGCGAACTAGACAAAGATCGTACCGAGAAAAAATGTGAATACGCAGTACTCGTGACACTCCTCGAAGCCGATAGCGAGTTATATAACACTGGCATCGTTGATGTTTCACATAGATGTCAAAAGATGTATGTGATTCGGCCACAATTTTTCATTCCAATAATAACTTTATTACGGAATTCCGCGCTTAATTCGCTCCAATATAAGTCTGAGCTTGCTCTCGTCAAGACTCAAAATGTCGACATCACTGACTTTGAAAATAATATGAACAAATTCAAAGAAGGGTTTGCTCGCAACTATGATTTAGCTAGTCGCAAATTCCAGTCTGCAATCGAAGGAATTGATAAAACTATCGCTCAACTACAGAAGACAAAAGAAAACCTGCTTCGATCAGATGATAATCTTCGCCTTGCAAATCAGAAAGCCGAAGACTTGACCATAAAAAGATTAACCCGTGGCAATCCAACCATGAAAGCAAAGTTTGAAGAGTTAAAAGATGAGTAGCATTTGTAAAAACTACAGGCACGATGAGTTAGACGACAAGGTCTATAAACTCTACGATATAACCCCCGAAGAAATCCAAATCATCGAAGAGTCATCCCAACCCTAATCTGATATTTTTTGGAGACTTTAGCCCCGCCGAAATAGCAGAATTAAATATATTTCGCTAAATCATAAGCCGGGCCCGTAGACCCGGCTTAAGCTTTTTGTTTCGCTTTGATATGATTAAGCTATGCCAGAAGAACAGGAACCATCAGAACATATAGCCTCTGAGGCCGTCCAGCAATTAGCCCAACAGGCCTATCAATGGCTGTATCATCAACTGGCAGAGGGTGAACGAGTTGATATCCAAACCCTACGCCAGAAACTAGAGATTGATAAAAGTTTAAGTTTTGATGAAATTACCGAAGCGTACCATTTGGCAATGCAGATGAATGAAGATCATCGAGCTGATTTACCGAAAAGCGCATCACAGGAGAGTTATGAAAAACAGACTGGGTTGCACGAAGACATTAATTTTATGCTGACTGATGCAGAAACCTCTTTGTACGAAGAGCAAGGCATTATTTAAATACAGCGATAAACAGCCTAGGCTTGCCCTGCAGTTTGGTTACAATGGTTAACACTGAAGACCTCCAATACGCTCGTGTATGAACAGGAGTAAA